>Ga0207641_10004299_pt1 | contig 12378 bp, 7 predicted proteins | sample KBSSwiS62_FD_184306 | JGI IMG/M metagenome (GOLD analysis project Ga0207641, IMG submission 184306) | Switchgrass rhizosphere microbial communities from Kellogg Biological Station, Michigan, USA - KBS Switchgrass S6-2 (SPAdes) (version 2) | ecosystem: Host-associated > Plants > Roots >... | reverse complement strand
CCTCTTGCACAGCGAGGAAGTCCGAGAGTCTCCGGTTGTACTCCTCCCCCCAGACGTGCGTGTCATCGCGAGCGTCGACCAGCTCCGCACGGATCGAGAGATCGTCCCCGCGTTGGATGATGCGTCCTGTCAGCACTCCCCGAACGCCAAGCTCTCTGCCTACCGTCTTGGCGCCCACGTCTTTGCCCTTGTAGTGAAAGGCCGACGCCCGGGACACCACCTTGATCCCGGGAATCTGCGACACGCTGTTGATCAGACTCTCGGTGATCCCGTCGCTCAAGTACTCCGAATTGGGATCGCCTCCCGCGTTGACGAACGGCAGCACGGCCAGAGAGTCAATCGCTCCTGCCCTCGGGCGCAGCCAGAGCACCGCTGCAGCAAGCGTGACCAGCGCGAGGACGCCCGCGGCCCACAGGAGAGGGCGGAAAGCATTCGACCGCGGAGGTTGCGCCGAAAGTCGGGTGGGGGCCGCCGCGGACCCGCTCGACGCCTCACCGAGGGCGAACGCGATGTCGCGCGCCGACTGGAACCGGTTGTCCCGTTCCTTCTCCAAGCAATGCTTGACGACGTGGTCCAGAGTTGGCGAGATGTCTCGACCGGACTGCGTCAGCTCCGGCGGATCATCTCGCATGATCGCGGCCATCGTGTCGCTCGCCGTGTCCCGCTTAAATGCTTTTCTGCCCGAAAGCATCTCGTAGAGGATGGCTCCGAACGAGAAGATGTCCGAGCGATGATCGACAGGTAGGCCCCGAACCTGCTCGGGCGACATGTAGCCCATCGTCCCCATCACCGTCCCGGCCTCCGTGCGGCCCGAGCTCGTCGGCGCGCTCGTCGGCTCCTCCGCGGAGACCGCCGGCTTCACTCTCTTCGAAAGGCCGAAGTCGAGGATCTTGAGGTGGCCGTCCTTCGTGACGAACAGGTTTTCGGGCTTCAGGTCCCGGTGGACGATCCCCTTCTCGTGCGCCGCAGAGAGGCCCTTGGCGACCTGGAGTGCGTAATCCACGGCCTGCCTCGGCGCGATCGAGCAGGCGGCGAGCTTTGCTCCGAGCGTCTCGCCTTCCAGAAGCTCCATGACGGCGTAGGCGACGCCGTCCTCGTTGCCGAAGTCGTGGATCGCAAGGATGTTCGGATGGGAGAGCGCCGCGACCGCCAGGGCCTCGCGCTCGAATCGAGCCAGGGCGTCGGGATCAGCGGTCAGCGACTGCGGTAGAACCTTGATCGCCACCTCGCGCTTCAGCTTGGGGTCCCGCGCTCGGTACACCTCGCCCATCCCTCCCGCGCCGAGAGGCGACAGGACCTCGTAGGGGCCGAGACGGGTGCCGGCAGAAAGTGTTATCGGATCACCGCTGCGCGGATTCTATGCTTCCAGGCACGGACCCGACGCGCACTCGTTGCGCGACTCCGGCGTTCGGTCGCCCCCTTACGCGTCACCCTCCTCGATCCATCCCCGCGTGCGTTCGACCGCCCGCTTCCAGCCGTGGAAAGCCGACTCCCGCCGGTCCGCGCTCCATTGCGGCTCGAACGTACGGTCGGCTTTCCAGAGCCGGCGCAGCGCATCCGTGGATTCGAACGCGCCGACCGCCAGGCCCGCCGCGTAGGCCGCGCCGAGGGCGGTCGTCTCGCTCACGACGGGGCGCACGGCGGGGATGCCGAGGACGTCGGCCTGGAGCTGCATAAGAAAGTCGTTGACGCTCGCGCCGCCGTCGACCTTCAGAACCGACAGCGGCTTCCCGCTGTCGGCGGCCATGGCCTCGGCGACTTCGCGGCTCTGGAAGCAGATGGCTTCGAGCGTCGCCCGCACCAGGTGGGCGCGGGTTGCGAAGCGCGTCAGGCCGACGATGGCGCCGCGCGCCTGCATGTCCCAGTGCGGCGCGAAGAGACCCGAGAAGGCGGGCACGAAGTAGACGCCGCCGGCGTCCGGCACACTCGCCGCAATCGACTCCGTCTCGGCGGCGCTCGCGATCAGGCCGAGGCTGTCGCGAAGCCATTGCACGGCCGCGCCCGAAACGGCCACGGAGCCCTCGAGGGCATAGGCCGGTTCTCCCGGACCGGCGCAGGCCGCCGTCGAGAGCAGGCCGAAGGAGCTCGCGACGGGCGTGCCGCCGACGTGCTCGAGCAGGAAGGACCCCGTCCCGTAGGTGTTCTTCGCTTCGCCGGCCGCGAAGCACGCCTGTCCCACCAGAGCCGCCTGCTGATCGCCGAGGTTGCCGCAGACGGGGATCCGCACGCCGAACGGGCCGTCCGCCGGGGTGAAGCCGTACGGCTCCTTCGCGATGGACGGCCGGATCTGCGGCATCGTCCCCCACGGAACGCCGAAGCGCTCGAAGAGGACCGGGTCCCACTCGAGGCTGGCGAGGTTGCACAGCAGCGTGCGCGACGCATTGGTCGGATCCGTCACGTGCGCGCCGCCGCGCGGGCCGCCGGTCAGGTTCCAGATCACCCAGGTGTCGATCGTCCCGAGCATCAGATCGCCCGAGCGCGCGAGCTCGGCGACGCCATCGACGTTGTCGAGGAGCCACCGGACCTTGGTCGCGGAGAAGTAGGTCGAGATGGGCAGGCCCGAGCGCGCGCGTACGTCCGCCTCCCATCCGCGTTCGATCGCCGCGCGGCACTGCGGAGCGGTGCGCGTGTCCTGCCAGACGATGGCGTTGGAGGCAGGGCGCCCGTCCCGAGAGTCCCAGGCCACGACCGTCTCGCGCTGGTTGGTAATGCCGATCGCGAGCACCCGCCCGGGGGCAGCCGCCCGCAGCGCCTCGAAAATCACCTCGTCCACGCGCTCCCGGATCTCGAGCGGATCGTGCTCGACCCAGCCCGGTTGCGGAAAGATCTGCCGGTGCTCCCGGTAGGCCGAACCGGCCGCGCGCCCCTCGAGGTCGAACAGGATGCAGCGCGTTCCCGTGGTGCCCTGGTCGATCGCCGCCACGTAGTCGCGCATCGCGCGACCATCCTATCTGCCGGGAGAATGGTGAGTCCGGGTCGCGCTCTCAATCCGCGAAGAGCAACAGGTAGCCGGCGTAGCCCGCGCCCGCGACGCCGATGGCGGCGACCGTGACGATGGCGCCCCGCACGGCGATCGAAGACCGCCGCCAGCCCGTCCTGCCTTTTCGCGCGAATCGCCGAAGAAGCAGCTCGAGACGGTCCAGCCGCTTTGCGAGCCACAGCGACTGGCGGGCGATCAGGGCTCCTCCGAACGCGATCAGGAGAAGCCCCGGGCCGGGGATGAAGAGCAGGACGACGCCGCCGGCGAGGAGCACCGCGCCGGCGGCGTAAAACACGATCGGCGGGGGAGAGTCGCTGCGCGCGTCGTGCAGCTTCTCGAACCGCTTCCCCGGCTTGGCGTCGCGGAAAACGCGCCAGTGCTTCTTCAGCTCATCGAGCATGGGCGCCCGTCAGGCCACGTTCGCAGGCCGGATCGTTTCGCGGACGTGCGCGTGCTCTTCTCCGCGGTAGTCGGTCAGCAGCCACACGATTGCGAGCAAGACGGCCATGCCCCAGTAGAAGCGCCGCGCCGGCGAGCCGGCCGAGTAGCCGTCGAGCTTGGGAAGCAGCGCGATGAAGACCGCCACGGCGAGCTCGACCAGACCGTGGGCAAACAGTGTGATTCGCCTCGTGACGCCGAAGGGGTAGCCCGTCACCAGCGTCAGGAGGAGGAAGAGGGCGGCGAGCAGGATGCTGATGACCAGAGGCGTGCCGCCAAGGCCGAAGACCAGCGGCCCGATGAGGAAGAGCGCGATGAACATGATGTCCAGATACCCGTGAAGGCGGGCGCCGATGAATCGCATGGGTCCTCCTTTGTCCTGCAACCGTAATTGCAAGGCCCATGCCGCTCCCGGCGCGCTCCATGTGGCATGATCCGCCCGTGAACTGGATCGTCTGGCTCGGCCTCGCGGTTCTGGTAACTGCCGTTGCGGCCATCACGGGCATCAAGGCCAAGGGAACGCGGCCCGTCGCCAGCAGCCGGCTGATGGGCGTCGGCCGGTTCATCCTCCTGCTGCTGGTGCTCGTGTTCGCGTACTTCGCGTTTCGCGCCCGCTCCGGCAGCTAGGCCCGCGCGCGTCACCCCGTGGCGGGTGACCTTCTCCGTGGTGGCGCGGCCAGGACGCCTGCCAGAACGGCGCAGACCAGGCTGATCATCGCGCCGAGACCGAACGACCGGGGCGCATAGCGCAGCGCGAGACGGTGGTGGCCTGCCGGGACTCGGAACGCCAGGAAGGCGTGGTTGTAGGAAACCGACGGGATCGACCGGCCGTCGAGCTCGGCGATCCACCCGGGCCAGGCGGTGATCGAGGTGCCGACGAGGGCGGCTTCGCGCGCCCGGACGTCGAGCACCATGCGATCGGTCGAGTAATCCGTGATCGACACGTCGGCATCGCCGTTGGGGATCCAATCGGTGCTTCCCGCCTCCGAGACGACCCCGCGCTCCGCAAAGTCGGTCACCGATCGCAGAGCCGCGAGGCGGCGATCCTGGTCCGCCTCCGCCAGGAGGAGGCGCGGGACGAACGCCCTCGGCAGGGCGTGGGGATTTTCGAGCAGCCGCATCTCTTCGCCTTCCCCAAGCACCCTCCAACCGTCGGGAGCCGGTACGCCGGGCGGGAAGAGGATCCAGCGCGCGTTCAGAAACGCCAGGAACGGGGTGGTCGGATCGTCCACCCGGTTGAACCAGACGGGCTGGTGCGTGCACCACATGGAATACGTCTGCCACAGGGGAGCGAACGTCATGGCCTCGTAACCGCGAACGTCCTCGAGGCCGTAGAGCGCAGCGACGTTGGGGATGAAAGTGTAGTTCAGGGATGCGATGCGGTACGGCTCGCCGCGCGGAATTCCCGCGAGAACGGAAAGCGGTGGGTAGAAGGCGCGCGAGGGGTGCGGCGCGTAGAGACTGCCGGCCTCCACGGTCCGCTCGAGCAGGAGAATCGCAAGCAGCCCGACCCCGAGTCCGAGACGTGTCCGCGGACTGCGCGCCAGGAACACGACCGCGATCACCGCGACGGCGACGGGAACGATCTCGATCAGGATGCGATCGCGAAAAGCGGCGCGCGTAATCGTGGCGGCGTTCTCGACGGCTGTGTTTCGGGCGAAAATCCAGAGCAGCAACGCCACCGTGATCGTGGAGCCGACGAGAAAGGTCGATCGGCCCTCTCCGTCTAGGAGACGTTCGGTTCCGAATGCCGCCAGGACACACGTCGAAAACGCGGTCGCGAAGATGACCCGATCGTTGATGGCGATGTCGAAGAGCGGCAGGCGCGCGAGAAGGGTAGCCAGCGGTGTCGCCACGGCGATGAGCAGAGCTCCCACCCCCAGGCTCGCGAAGAACCAGCGCGACTCGCGCCGGCCGAGCAGGCCCGTCAGGGCCAGCGGAAGGAGGAGCGTTCCGCAGTATCCGTACGGACCGAAAGGCGCTTCGCCTTTCCGGGGAAGGGCGTCGGCCTTCACGGCCGTGGGCGAGATCTCGAGCTCCGCGCTCGCCAGGACTTTGTCCCAGGGTTGCGAACGGGGCTGGTGCGCGTACCAGCTGGATCGAAAGGAGTGCTCGACCGTATAGGGCAGCGCCTCTGCGAGCGGCAGGAGGAGGATGGCCGAGATGCCGAGCGTCAGCGCCCCGGCAGCAAGGGCCTGGACGACGGCGCGCCCGCGGTTGCCGCTGCCCGCGCGGTACATCGCGTACAGGAAATAGAGGCCCGCCGCGGCGACCGTGTGGAGGACCGATTCGGGGTGGCCGGAAGTCACGATGAGAAGAAGAGCGGTGACGATGATGCCGACGGGCCCGCGGCCGGAACTGCGCGCGAGGCGGCGCAGCCCGAGCAGGAGCAGCGGAAAGGGAGCCGCCGCCGGAGAAAGCGGATAACCCAGGAAGAACACCATGTAGTTCGAAAAGGCCCACCCGGCCGCTCCGATCAGGCTCGGGATCATCCGGCACCCGAGTTCGCGGAGGAAGGCATACCCGCAGAGCAGGGCCAGGAAGATCCGCAGGGACATCTCGAAGGTCCATGCCTGCGCCAGCGGAAGGAGAAAGCCGATCCAGGTTCCGGGGTGGAACACCGCGGGCTGCTGGACGGCGAGCAGAGGCTCCCCGGCGAGCACGTCCGGGTTCCAGAGCGGAAGCTCGCCCCGCTTGACGGCCGCTCGGACCGCTTTGCGCCAGGGAATTTCCTGGTACACGACGTCCGACAGAATCGCTTCGCGCGCTGGGCGGACGCCCATCGCCTCCTGGAGCGGCAGGAACGGGTGCGCCTGGTAGACGATGTCGAGGGGCGCGTAAATCGCGCCGGTGAACGTCGCCCTTCCGGTGAGCAGAAACGGTGCGAAGGCGATTGCCAGCGCGGCGCCGCGCGTGAGCGGAGTGACGTACCGGTGGACAGTCCAGAGGCAGATTCCGGCCGTCGCGCAATACACTGCGACCGACCGCAGGACGAGCAGGAACATTTGTCGAGATCATATCCGCCGTTCGTGCTGTGGGATGATTCGCCGCATGTTTTTGACGAGGCGGCGGAGCTCCCGTGTCGCCGCTTTCCTGTTTTTGTGGAGCGGCCTGGTTGCCGCAGAGCGTCTGCCGGTTTTGAAGCAGATCGACGAGCCGCATCCTTACTACTTCCGCGAGATGTACCTGCCGCAGGTCACGAGCGGCCCGAGCGCCGCGGCGTGGTCACCGGACGGCACGGAGCTCGTCTACGCGATGCAGGGCACGCTCTGGCGGCAAAAGGTCGGTTCCGGCGAAGCGGCGCAGCTGACGGACGGTCCGGGATATGACTCGGAGCCCGACTGGTCGCCGGATGGGCGCTACATCCTGTATACGTCCTATCGGAACGACGCGCTCGAGCTCTGGGTACTCGACGTCCAGGGCGGAGCGACGAGCGCGCTCGTTGCCAACGGCGCCGTGAATCTCGACGCGCGGTGGTCGCCGGATGGCAAACGCGTTGCCTACGTGTCGACCGCCTTCCACGGGCACTGGCACGTGTTCGTCGTGGAGGTCGCGGACGGCAAGGCGGCCGGGGGCGCTCCTCTGAAAATCACCGAGGAGAAGGACAGCGGCCTGCCGCGCTACTACTACTCGAAGTTCGACCAGTACCTCTCGCCGACCTGGTCGCTCGACGGCAAGGAGCTGATCCTCGTCTCCAACCGCGGCGACGTGTGGGGGTCGGGGAACCTCTGGCGCATGAATCCCGAGCCCGGCGCGACGATGCGCCTGGTGCGCAAGGAAGAGACGAACTGGAAGGCGCACCCCGACTGGGCGCGCGACGGGCACCGCGTCGTCTACAGCTCGTACCTCGGCCGCCAGCGCAACCAGCTCTGGTTGACGACGGCCGAGGGGGGGGATCCGTTCGAGCTGACCTACTGCGAGTGCGACCACACGCGGCCGCGCTGGTCGCCGGACGGCCGCAGGATCGCGTTCGTCACGAACGAAGGCGGCAATGTCTCGCTGCGCGTCGTGTCGATCCCGGGCGGAGCGATGGAGGCGGTCGTTCCGAAGACGCGCCGGTACCTGCATCCGCCGGGAACGCTCAGCGTGACCGTGACCGATGCCGCCGGCGCGCCGTCGCCCGTGCGCCTGTCGGTAACGGGCGCGGATGGACGCGGCTGGGCTCCGGACGACGCATGGCGCCACGCCGACGACGGCTTCGACCGCAAGGTGCGTCCGTTCGAGATGACCTACTTCCACGCCAAGGGCGCGACCACGCTCACGTTGCCGCCGGGCCGATACACGGTGCTCGCGACGCACGGCCTCGAGTACGCGCCAGTGACGAAGACCGTCGAGGTGACGGCCGGCGCGACGGCCGCGGCGAGCCTGCGCCTCGAGCGACTCATGGACCTACCCGCGCGTGGCTGGTGGAGCGGCGACATGCACGTGCACATGAATTACGGTGGCGCCTACCTCAACGATCCCGCGCGCCTGCGGGCGCAGGCGGAAGCCGAAGACCTGCACGTCGTCGAGGACCTGATTGTCAACAAGGAGCAGCGAATCCCCGACATGGGACGGTTCTCGCCGGATCTGGATCCGGTCTCGACCGCGACGACGCTGATCAAGCACGACGAGGAGTACCACACGAGCTGGTGGGGCCACACGGGACACCTCGGCTTGAAGGAGCACCTCATCCTTCCGATCTATGCGGGCTACGCCAACACCGCCGCGTGGAGCCTCTTTCCGGACAACTCCACGATCATCGACCTCGCGCACGCGCAGGAAGGGATTTCGGGATACGTCCACCCGCTCGATCCGCCCGCACCCGATCCGGCCGGCGCGGACCCGCTCACGTATGCGCTGCCGGTGGACGTGGCGCTCGGCAAGGCGGACTACGTCGAGGTCGTCGGCTTCAGCGACCACCAGACGACGGCCGGCGTCTGGTACCGGCTGCTGAACACGGGGCTGCGCCTGCCGACCGGATCCGGCACCGACGCGATGGCGAACTACGCCTCGCTGCGCGGCCCGGTGGGCATGAACCGGGTGTTTGCGCGCTCGGGTGCGAAGCTCGACTATCGGGCCTGGCTCGCCGCCATCAAAGCGGGCCGGACGTTCGCGACCAACGGACCGCTGCTCGCCTTCACGCTGGACGGCCACGAGGTTGGCGACGAGATTGCTCTGCCCGCCGGCGGGCACGCGCTGGCGGCGAAGGTGAGCCTGCGCTCGATCGCCTCGGTCGAGAAGCTCGAGGTGGTTTCGAACGGCCAGGTCGTCGCGACCGTTCCGCTCGAAGCGGGCGGGACGCGCGCGGACGCGACGCTCTCCCTGCCCGCGACGAAGAGCGGCTGGTACACGCTGCGGGCCTGGTCGTCGAATGCCGTCGAGCCGGTCCTCGACATCTATCCCTTCGCGACCACGAGCCCGATCTACGTCCTCGTGGGCGGCGCGCCGATCCGCAGCGCCGAGGACGCCAAGTATTTCGTCGCCTGGATCGCGCGCGTCGAAGCGGCCGCCGCGGCGCACGGCGGCTGGAACGACGCGAAGGAAAAGGCGGAGGTGCTCCAGCGCCTCGACGCGGCGAAGGCGGTCTTCCAGAAGCTATCGGGGCCGTAGGGGCGGGGCTAGTCCCCGCCCGCCTCTGCCTCAGGGTGACTGACGCGGGCGGCCGCACCCGAAGGGAACGCCGCGCGCAGCGCGGCGGTAACGGCCGCCCCTACGACCCCGAAGAGGCGCCTCGCAACTCCCGCTCCAGAATCTCCTCGTAGATCGGCCGCCCGCCGAGCGCCTTGGCGGCGAGATCCGCCACGATCGCCGCGACGAGCGCCATGATCACGACCTGGTAGTTGCCCGTCATCTCGACCACGAGCGCGAGTCCCGTCAGCGGCGTGCGGACGGTCGCGGCGATCAGCGCCGCCATTCCGGCCAGGGCCCAGTTCGTGTGCCCGAGCGCGAGGGCCGGCCAGAATCGTTCGGCGGCGCCCGTGGCGAGGAGCCCGAAGATCGCGCCGAAGGCGAGCTGCGGAGCGAAGATGCCGCCGGGAACGCCGCTCGCGTAGCTGACCTGGAAGAGCACGAAGCGGACGACGAGAAGGATCGCCAGCAACCGCAGAGCCGGGGGCGGCGCGGCGAGCAGCTGCACGGTGAGGTCTTCGCCGCCGCCCGTGGCCGCGTGAAACGCAGCGACCAGCGCACCGATTCCGGCGCCCACGACGAACGCGGGGGCGATCCAGCCCGCGCGGCGAGCGAGAGCGCGGTAGGCCTTGGCCGACGCGAAGACGCCCTTGTTGAAGAGGACGCCGAAAGCGCCGAGGAGGATCGCGAAGGGAACGACGAGCGCCGTCTCGAGTGTGCGCGGGACCGCAGTCGAGGCAACCGGCAGGATCCGGCCGGTGCCCGCGAGCAGCATGCCGACGGCGACGGCCGTCACCGAGGCGATCGCCACGCAGCGCACCGCCGTGCGCGTCCGCGGAAACTCGCGCCGCAGCTCCTCGAGTGCGAAGAGGACGCCGGCGATCGGCGCTCCGAAGGCCGTCGCGAGGCCCGCCGCCGCTCCCGCGCCGACGAAGAGCCGCATGTATTCCTTCGACCCGCCGCGGCGCTCGGACAGCGCCGCTCCGATCGAGCCGCCCATGTGGATCGTCGGTCCCTCGCGGCCGAGCAGCATTCCGGCCGAGAGCGAAAGCAGGCCGCCGATGAACTTGACGGGCAGCGTCTGTCGCCACCGCAGCGGCGGCCGCGTTCCCGCGAGCGTCCCCTCGATCTCCTGGATGCCGCTACCGGCGGCCTCGGGCGCGAAGCGCCGCGTCACGAAGACGGAGGCGGCGACCAGAATGCCACCGACGGCCGCGCCGAGGAGCCCCCCGGAAGCGCCCGCCGCCGCGGCGGCGTCGAGCCACGCCGAGAAGTGGCGATAGCCGAAGGACGCGGCGAGGCGGAAACCCGTGCCAACGAGTCCGATCGCTGCACCCGCGACGAGGGATGCGATCTCCGCATTCAGCCGGCCGGGCCCCGTCGTCGAGTCGCTCAGGTCCGCGGTCACGCTCCCGTGATTCTACGACTCGAGCTTCCGCCCGGTCTTCGTGCATGCGGATAGAATCCCGGCCAGGTTGATGGCACTTTCGTCGGGCACCCGCCTCGGTCCATACGAGATCCTGTCGCCGCTCGGCGCCGGCGGCATGGGCGAGGTGTACCGAGCGCGCGACGCGCGGCTCGGGCGCGAGGTCGCCGTCAAGGTTCTGCCCACGCTTTCGGCCGGCAGTGCCGAAGCGCTGGCGCGGTTCGAACGCGAGGCGCAGGCCGTCGCGGCGCTTTCGCATCCCAATGTGCTCTCCCTCCACGATTTCGGCAAGGACGGAGACGTGTCCTACGCCGTGATGGAGCTGCTCGAGGGCGAGACACTGCGCGAGCGGCTGTCCGCGGCCGCCATCCCTCCGCGCAAGGCCCTCGACTACGCACAGCAGATGGCCCGGGGGCTCGCCGCCGCGCACGACCGCGGCATCGTGCACCGCGACCTGAAGCCCGACAACGTTTTCCTGACGCGGGACGGCATCCTCAAGATTCTCGATTTCGGCCTCGCGCGTCCCGCGGACGAGCGGGCGTCGGGCGGCTCGGGATCGCAGGGAGCATCGCTCACGGCCTCCGGCACGGTCGTCGGAACACCCGGGTACATGTCGCCCGAGCAGATCCGCGGCAAGCCGGTGGACCAGCGCTCCGACCTCTTCGCGCTCGGCGTGATCCTCTACGAGATGCTGACCGGCGTGCGCGCCTTTCAGGGCGATAACGCGGTCGAGACGATGATGGCCGTCCTCCAGACCGATCCTCCCTTGTCCGCGGGACGCGGCGTCCCCCCGGAGCTCTCCGAGATCGTCCTGCACAGTCTCGAAAAGAGTCCCGAGGATCGCTTCCAGTCGGCGCGCGACCTCGCCTTCGCCCTCCAGCGCGAACCCTCGTCGCCCAAGACCGCCGGCGCGTCCGCGGCGACCTCCGGCGCGGGGCACTCTCTCGTGGCCTCGATCGCCGTGCTGCCGTTTCGCAACATGAGCACGGGCGCGGACGCCGAGTACTTCAGCGACGGGATGACCGAGGAGATCATCAACGCGCTCGCCGGCATCGAGGCGCTGCAGGTGGCCTCCCGCACATCGGCCTTCGCCTTCAAGGGCAGGGACACGGACATCCGGCAGATCGGCCGCGACCTCGGCGTGGGCACGGTGCTCGAGGGCAGCGTCCGGCAGTCCGGCCAGCGGCTGCGCATCACGGCCCAGCTGATCGACGTCTCCAACGGCTACCACCTCTGGTCCGAGAAGTTCGACCGCGAGATGCAGGACGTCTTCTCGGTGCAGGACGAGATCGCGCTGGCGATCGCGGCGGCACTCAAGGTGCGTCTGCTCCCGGCCCAGGAGGAGTCGCTCGTCGCACCGGGAACGCGGGACATCGAGGCGTACAACCGGTACCTGAAGGGACGCTACTTCTTCAATCAGCGCGCATCCAAGAAGGCGGTCGCGGAGTTCGAGGCGGCGATCGCGGCGGATCCGCGGTTCGCGCTGGCCTACACGGGCCTGGCGGACGCGTACGGGACGTGGGGGTTTTACGGAGGCGTTTCGACGCTGGAGGCCAGCGCGAAGGCGCGCGCGGCCGTGCGCAAGGCGCAGGAGCTCGAACCGGACTCCTCGGACGTGCACATCGCCCTCGGGATCTTCGACCACTATTACGGGTGGGACATGGAGCGCGAGGAGCAGCACTTCCGCCGCGCGATCGAGCTGGCGCCGAAGGAGGCCGAAGCGTATTCATGGCTGGCGTGTCAGTTGTCCCTCATCCCGCGCACCGAAGAAGCGCTCGCGATGGGCCGCCGGGCCGTCGAACTCGAGCCGCTTTCGGCCAACGTCCACGTCAATGCGGCGTGGCCGCATTTCTGGGCGCAGCGCTACGAGCTGGCCATCGACGGATTTCACAAGGCGCTGGAGGTGGACTCTTCGGCGGTCTAC
>Ga0207641_10004295_pt1 | contig 12383 bp, 11 predicted proteins | sample KBSSwiS62_FD_184306 | JGI IMG/M metagenome (GOLD analysis project Ga0207641, IMG submission 184306) | Switchgrass rhizosphere microbial communities from Kellogg Biological Station, Michigan, USA - KBS Switchgrass S6-2 (SPAdes) (version 2) | ecosystem: Host-associated > Plants > Roots >... | reverse complement strand
CCGGCTGCGGCCAACTTGCCTCCGCCATTCACGCCAGCGGCCGACATCCCACCGCCGTTGACACCGGCTGCGGCCAACTTGCCTCCGCCGTTCACACCAGCCATGGACATTCCACCGCCGTTGACGCCGGCTGCGGCCAACTTGCCTCCGCCATTCACGCCAGCGGCCGACATCCCGCCACCGTTGACGCCGGCTGCGAGTACAACGCCTCCAAGTGTCGGCTGGGTACCCGAAACCGTGAATTCAGATCCCACCCGGAGCACCGATACTTCGTTAGCCATGAGCGGCGTGTAATCCACGCTCACGCCATTGACCATTGCGGTTCCAACGGATGTGTTGACCGTCTGTACACGACCCGACAAGAAAACTTCGCTCGAACCAGGAACGTACAAACCCTGGTCCTTTACAGTTGACGCCACGATAGCCCCATTGGCGTCAGTCGATCCGACGACCGACACTAAGTCACCGACGACCAAGGGGATTGCCTGCTTGAGCAACACCGTCTGCTTAAGAATTTGCGCGGTCAAATGCTTCTGGTCGTAAGCCTCTACCGGACCGACAACCAGCAACTTCGGTTGATCGACGCTCAACTTAGCGTTCGAGCCGCCGCCATTTACTCCCGCAGTTGCAGAAGTTGCAGCCAGAGCGAGTGCGATCGCCAAGGCCACTTGAATCCCGTTCTTCATCGAAACCATCTCCCGAAAATTCTGCGAGCTATTCTTTGCGACGTTTTGCGGTTAGCACGTCTATTTCTTCTGAAGCAGTCGACCGATCATCGCCGGCCCCATTGTCCAGATTGACCGATCGAGCTATAGGACCATTAACAGCTTGTTCTTCAAAAAAATAAATCCCAACGCCATACTTCTTTCCGGTCGCGTTTGCGGGCGACGGAGGTAGGTGTGTTAGGAATGTATCCAATTCAAACAACAACTCTTGCGCTCTCTCCGCTGTGACCTTGAGAAATGAATCACGCGCGGAGTCATTCAATACCTCGTCGGCAACAACGAGGCGTTCGAAATAGACGGGGTCTGATTCGCCCCGAAGCAAGTTGTGAACGAAATTTCCCGCGGCGACTCCGAGGAATCGTCCCGTGCGCTCGATTCGAGTTACATCAGAGCCCTTGGGAACATATGCCCTAGATACGCATCTAACCGTTTGTCCATCAACTATTTCTACGGACCCAGCAGCGAGGAGCTGCATCAACATGGTGTCGTGGTCCACCGTCGGGCACGCGATGGCGGCAAGTTCAGGATAACTCCGTCGGGGGGAGCCTTCAGTCGTTTGAACGTCCAAGTCCAAAGTCAGGCCATAGGCACCCGAAAAATTCGGGTGTGTACTCCAGACGTTCAAAAGAGAGGAAATCTGGTCAAGACTTGCGTACGCACGATTGCTCAGCGCTGCGCCGGCACGCTGAGCTTCGCGAAGCGCAGCAACATCTGAGCGAGTCAGACCCGCAACCGCAGCAAGTCGAGCGTCCGATGTTGGTCGTTGCTGCTCGGTAAGTCGGTCCTCCAGCGCCTTGATATAGACGCGCCGGATAACTCCCGAAATCTCTCCCGCAGTAATCCCATACTCGAAGGCGAGACGCATCAACGGACGAACGAGCGCAGCAAACACGCCGAGCACTGCTTCCTTCTCTTCGCTCGTCTTGTTCATCTTCATTGCATGCCTGCTGCAGCGCAGCAAAGCAGGCATGCACAGCGCACCAAAGGATGCCTGCTCGCCAACGGCTGCAGCCACGGGATCACTCAACCTCCCCGAAAACCGTCGGTAAGCACCGACACGGTGTTGTCTTATGTAAGCAAAGTAGCAGCCAATTGTGACAGCCGTCAAACAATTGCAGCGCTTCGTTGACAGTTTCCCGAGAGAGTGGGCGAAAGTCCCTGTAAACGATTTAACTTATTGAATACGAAGGTTGTTTTTCCACCGCAAAAAGTACACGGCTGGACTACGTAAAGGACCTTGGTCTTGGCCGCAACGCAGCAGGACCCAATGCGAGACAGGAAGTCAGGTCCGTTCGGTGGGATCCAGGAGGCGGGCGTGTTCGCCGATGGCGAAACGGTCGGTCATGCCGGCTATGTAGTCGGCGATAGCGCGGGCTCGGCCGTCGGTGCCGCTGGCGGTTTCGGCGGTGGCGGCGATGGTGCGGTATTCGGTGGGCAGGAGGTTGATGTCGTCGAAGAACGCCTCGAACAGCTCCCGCATCACCCGGCGGGCTTTGGAGGTCATCCGGGCGACCTTGTAGTGCCGGTAGAGGCGGTCGCGGAGGAACGTCATCAGCTCGGTGTGCTCCTCGCGGCCTGTTTCGCTCAGGGCCGCAAGGGGCGCGGGCTGCTGGCGGACGTCGTCGATGGAGCGCGGTTGGGCGGCGTCGATGTTGGCCTGGGTCGTGGTGATCAGGTCGGTCAGGATGTAGTTGATCATCCGCCGGATGATCTCGTGCACCAGCCGGCGCTCGCCCAGGTTGGGGTATTTGTTCGCGACAATGTCGTACTGCCGCCGGAACAGGCGAATTTCCAGCAGCTCGGGGATTTCGATCATCCCGGCGCGGATGCCGTCGTCGACGTCATGGTTGTTGTAAGCGATTTCGTCGGCCAGGTTCGCAATCTGGGCTTCGAGGCCGGGCTGCTGCCGATGGACGAACCGTTCGCCGACGTCACCGAGCTCGCGAGCGTTGCGTACGGAGCAGTGCTTCAGGATACCTTCGCGGCACTCGAACGTGAGGTTGAGGCCCGGGAATTCGGCATAGCGTTCTTCGAGCTCGTCGACGACCCGTAGTGACTGGAGGTTGTGCTCGAAGCCGCCGTAGGGGCGCATGCACTCATTCAACGCGTCCTGCCCGGCATGGCCGAAGGGAGTGTGGCCGAGGTCATGCGCCAGAGCGATCGCTTCGATCAGGTGCTCGTTGAGGTGCAACGCGACGGCCGCGGAGCGGGCGACCTGCGAAACCTCCATGGAGTGGGTGAGCCGAGTACGGTAGAGGTCGCCTTCGTGGTTGACGAACACCTGAGTTTTGTAGATCAGGCGGCGGAAGGCGTTGGAGTGGATGATGCGATCGCGGTCGCGTTGGAATTCAGTGCGGAATGGAGGCCGCGGTTCCGGGTGACGGCGACCGCGAGACGTCGCGTCGTGGGCGGCGTAAGGAGCCAGCACGTACGTGTCAGGCACCGGCGCGTTAGGGTCCAGCGCGGTAGCGCTCTCGGTTGCTTGGTCGCGAGCATCCAAAGGCCGGCCCCGCGGATTCGAGGCAGACGCCAAATCGGCCTCGGGGGCCGACCTGTCGTGACTGCGACCTCTTTCGCTCACGACATCATCCGAAGTAATTACTCAACGTCCGCTGAAGCGCCTGCTCCGGATAGTCGGCAGTCACGAAGGACTCGCCAATCCGGCGAAGCAAGATCAACCGCATTCGCCCGCCAAGGGCCTTCTTGTCGATGCGCATATGCTCCAAAGCTACCTCTGGTGTGACGCCCTCAATGTGCACCGGAAGACCTGCGCGTTTGAGCAAACGCTGCAGGCGCTCGACCTGGGCGGCATCGACCATCCCGCACTCTTGGGACATGGCAGCCGCCATCAGAAGACCAGCACCAACGGCTTCGCCGTGTAGCCACCGCGTGTAGTGCGTGGCAGATTCAATCGCGTGGCCGAACGTGTGTCCGAGGTTAAGAAGAGCGCGGTCGCCCTGCTCCCGCTCATCGCGGCCCACGATTTCAGCCTTAATGGAGCATGACCGCTCGATGACATAGGAAAGCGCCTTCGGATCGGCCGCAAGAAGCTCCTCCATATGCGCTTCGAGCCAATCAAAGAACGCAGCATCGCCCAGCAGCCCATACTTGATGACCTCGGCAATCCCCGCTCGCAATTCGCGCGGCGGCAAAGACACCAAGGTGGAGGCGTCCGCGATCACAGCCATCGGCTGATGGAACGCCCCAATCAAGTTCTTACCGCCGGGGTGGTTCACACCGGTCTTGCCGCCCACGGACGAATCCACCTGCGCAAGCAGTGTAGTGGGGACTTGGACGTATGACACCCCACGTTGGTAGCAGGCCGCAGCAAAGCCGGCCATATCACCAACGACACCGCCACCCAAGGCGACCACAGTGCAATCGCGTCCGAATCGATTCGCGACGAGGACGTCGAGGATTCGCCCGACCGTGGCCAGAGTCTTATGCGACTCGCCGTCTGGAAGGATGGCTTCAACGAGGCGGCTGCCGCTCAGCGCCTCGACCAGCGAAGCCATATAGAGCGGCGCGACAGTGGTATTGCTGACGACGAGAATGTCTCGCGCGGGCACATGTTGCCGGACGAGATCCGGCTGACGAAGCAGGCCTTCTCCGATCAGGATGGGGTAGCTGCGATCACCCAGTTCGACTTTGAGCGTGTTCACCCTGCCAGCCTAACGGCCCAACTCGGTAGCGTCGAGTTCCCGCAGGATGTCTTCCGCCACGGTGCGAACCCGGCGGTTGTCGGTTAAAACGGTGATGTCCGCGATCTCGGTGTACAGAGGAGCCCTGATTTCCATGAGGGCTTGCAGCTTGACGGAAGGGTCTACGTTGCTGAGCAGTGGCCGGGCCCGACCCTGCCGGACGCGCGCGACCTGCTGCGCCACCGAGGTTTTCAGGTACACGACGCGACCGCGTTCGGCCAGGATGCGGCGGTTCTCGGGCAGGAGGACCGCGCCACCCCCGGTGGCCATGACGATCCGTTCCATGGCGGTCAGGATCTCGAGGGTTTCGTTCTCGCGCTGACGGAAACCGGCCTCGCCCTCTTTCTCGAAGATGTAGGGGATATCGACGCCGGTGCGGCGCTCGATCTCGAGGTCACTGTCATAAAAGGGACGGCGCAGCATCCGGGACAGCTGTTTTCCGACCGCGCTTTTGCCGGATCCCATGGGTCCGACGAGGAAGAGGTTGGGTTTGGCGAGCATGCAGCCCGCAGCATACCTAAAACGATGCGGCCGCCCGAAGGCGGCCGCATGCAGTGGATCAAGGGATCCTGGTCAGGTTACGGCCACAGGAATCGTGTACACGGAAACCGTGCCACCCGGCGAGGTCACGAGAATCGTCGTGCTGCCTGTCGGATTCGCGGCACCCGCGCCGGTGAGACTGAAGGTGACGTCCGCTCCCGACTGGCTGGCATCGCAGCCGACCGTGTAAGTGTCAGGTGTCTGAGAAACGGTGCCCGTGGTCGCAGTAGCTGATGCCTTGACCGTGGTACCCGCAGGCATCGCGTTGCCGTTGGCGTCCTTCACGTTGACAGTGACAGTGCCCGATGCGCCATGCGCAACAGTCAGGCCACTGCCGTTTCCAGTGATCGCGCCGCCCACGGCCTTGAAGGTTACGAGGGCGTGGCCATCCGACATGATGATGAGGTGCTGGGCACCGATCGCCAGGGTCTTCGTGCTGCAGCTCGTGCCGGTGCAGGTAATACCCTTGAACGTGCCGTCGCCCGGATCACGAGCGGAGTTCTTGTTGAAATCGAGGAAGTACTCGCCGACCTGATACGCGCCGTCTTCGTTGTCATCCCGGGCCGGCTCGCCCAGATTCGCGAAGGCTTCGCCCGAGTCGTACACGCCATTGCCGTTGGCATCATTGAAGAACTCTTCGCCGATAGCCGTGGCAAGAATCTGCACGCGGCCGGCAGCCTTCGCCGGCGGAACGCTGGCAGTGTCAGGACGGGGATTTGCGCTCGTCCAGTTGACCAGACACGTACCGTCACCCTTGTGGTTCTGGTCCGAGGGCGTGACGCAGCTGCCGTCGATATGGCCGCCATTGGTGGTGAATGCCACCGAGGTTCCATCCGGAGCCGGATTGTTATAACGATCGGCGAGGCGCACGGAAACAGGAACGATGATGCCGTCGATGCCAAACGTTTCCACGTTCGAGCAGGCGAAGTTGGTCAGCGCGCTGCCGTCCGGCTTCTTGGGCGCTCCAACCGCGATCGAAAATGCGCTCGAGGAGGGAATACCGGTTGTGATCGTCAATGCGCTCGACTGAGTGGTGAGCGCCGGCGAATCGATCGCAGCGGTCACCCTGACAGTTGTATGCACGGTACCCGAGCTGACGACCGTCTGCACAGTGCCGTCCGAGCCGGCAGTCGCCGTATCCGGCGAAAGCGTCATGCCACCAACATTGGAATCCAGGCTGAATTTGACGGTGGCACCGGGACGCGGGCCGCCGGAAGAGTCCACAACCTTGAATATGACGGTGGATGTTTCAGCAAGACCGGTGCCTTTCAGGCCAATCTCAGCCGGCGAAGCCGACTCAAACTGAATCGAGCCGATCGCCGCCGCTGCGACTGTGACCGTCCCGGACGCAGTCAACGCTGTTGATGCAACAGTGGCTCCGGCCGTGATCGTATCCGAGCCGCTGCATCCCTTGGCGGTATAAGTGGCTGTGATCGTGCCACTGGCAGACGTTACGGAGCCGGGGGCCTGGCCCACAGTGGTGTTGCCACTCGGAGTGATCGCCGCGAGGCCTTCGCCAACGCAGGTCGAGCTCAGCACGGCGGTGACTGGAGCTGCTGTATACAGCGCACCCGTCTGATCGACGACGTTCACGGTAATGCTCGTCGTTCCGCCAGCAGACAGTGAGGTGCTGGACAGTTGGATGGCGCCCGACTGGAAGCCGCTGCCGGTGCCACTACCCATCGCGTAGGTCGTGGTGCCACCCGTACCTCCGTTGCCACCGTTACCACCGGTGCCACCGCTGCCGGAGCCCTTGAATGAATCGCCACCGCATCCGGCCAGCGAAATTGACACAGCAACCGCCGCGCCGACTGTTAGAAACTTATGCATGTCCCACCCGCAGTTTGAATCCGATCCGCTTCGGCCTCACGGCCACGAAGGCTGATCAGTAAACGTTAACTCCCTCACGGACGATCTTCGGCGTCACGAAGATCAGCAACTCATCCTTGTCGTTCTGCTTGTGCTGTTCCTTGAACAGCGCGCCCAGGACTGGGATGTCGCCCAGCAGAGGTACCTTGGTCTGATCCTCGCGATGTGTCGTCTCCAGGATGCCGCCGAGAACCACGGTCTGACCGTCGTTCACCAGCACCTGGGTCATGATTTCGCGAGTGTCGATTGACGGCACGTTCACGCCACCGGAGGCGACGGTGATGGTGCCTATCGTGTCCTTCTTGACGTCGAGGTCGAGAATGATCCGGTTGTCAGGAGTGATCTGCGGTGTGACTTTGAGTGACAACACCGCCTTCTTGAACGAAATGGTGGTCGCGCCGCTCGAGGCCGACTGCTGGTACGGAATTTCCGTACCCTGCTCGATGGTTGCTTCCTTCTGGTTCGCCGTGATGACGCGCGGCGAGGAGATGACTTCGGCGCGTGTCTCGGCCTGGGCGGCCGACAGCTCGAGGTCAACGATGTAGTTGGAGCCGAGGATGCCGAGCGCGAAACTGCCGGCCGGGCTCGGCACGGGCAGGTTCACGTTATAGCGCTGCGGAGCACCCGTCGATCCGGTCGGAACCTGAACAGGGAAGGAGGTGCCGTTGGCAGCCCGGTTGGCCAGCGCGGAGCCGATGGCCGTATCCGTGGCGGCGGCCGTCCCGCTGGTCGTCCAGATGCCGTTGCCGTTCGACTGGGCCGTCGTGTAACCAACACGGGCGCCCAGATCGCGCTTGAAGTCATCGTTCACAACCACGATGCGGGCCTCGATCAACACCTGGCGAACCGGGATGTCGAGAGTCGCAACGAGGCGGCGGATGTCAGCGAGACGGTCCGCGGTGTCCTGCAACAACAGCGTGTTGGTGCGGTCATCCACGGCCACGCTGCCGCGGTTCGACAGCAGGCTGCCGCCCTGCGACTTGATCAGGCCTTCCATGTCCTTGGCCTTCGCGTAGTTGACCTGCAGGTACTCGGAACGCAACGGAGCGAGCTCCTGGATGTCCTTGCGGGCGGCCAGGTCGGCCTTCTCGCGGGCAGCCAGCTCTTCCTGCGGGGCAACGATGATGACGTTGTCCTGCTTGCGCTTGTCGAGGCCCTTGGTGCGCAGAACGATGTCGAGAGCCTGGTCCCACGGAACGTTCTGCAGACGCAGGGTTACGTTGCCGGTCACCGTGTCACTGACCACGATGTTCTGGCCGCTCGCATCAGCGAGCAACTGCAGAACGGCGCGGGTCTCGATCTCCTGGAAGTTCAGCGTCAGGCGCTCGCCGGTGTACGTGGGCTTGTCGTCCTGAGCAACATCTTTCTTGCGAGCCGGCTGAATTTCGACGACGTACTGATCGTCGGACTGATATGCCAGCTGCTCATAATCGCCGCTCGCGTTGATGGCGATACGGGTGCCGGTGCCGATGCGCGAAGCATCGAACGAGCTGATGGGCGTGCCGAAGTCGGTCGCGTCATAGCGGCGGGCGAGGTTCTTGGGCAGGTCGGCATCGAAGTCGACGACGATCTGGTTTCCAACCTGGCGCAGGTTGATGTGAGTGTGGGGGTCCGTCAGACGCACCAGGATGCGGCCGGCGCCATCCTGACTGCGGCGGAAATCGACACTGCGAATGGCTCGCGCACCCGCCGCGGCGATGGCAGCACTGCTGCGCACCGCGGAAGCGGCTGTCCCCGTGCTCACGGCGGCGTTGTTCGCACCACCGAGGCTCACGACAATGTTGTTTCCCTCGACGCGGGTGTCGTAGGGCACCAGCTTGTCGAGGTTCATGACCAGGCGGGTCCGGTCCTTCGTCTCAGCGGCGAGAATCGAATCCACACCGGAGGTGTGAACATCGATGCGGCGCTGGGGCAGGGCCAGGGTGGTGCCGGGCAGGTCGAAGGAAATGCGGGCCGGGTTGTCGATCGTGAAGGACAACGGCTGCGGAGCCGGTCCCGACAGGCGCATGGTGACCTGCACCTGTTGGCCGGGTAGCGGCTGCACGTCGATGGCCTCGAGTTTCGGGCCCTCCTGCGCGCGGGCCGGCTGGCTCGGGACAGTCCCGAGAAGGCCTGCGATCACGAGCCACGCGGCCGCGGCCAGGATCCGACTCATCGGGTTGGAACGTTTCATTCTTGAGAGCTCCCTGAGAACTGGGGCGCACAGCCCGAGGCACATTTACCTATTCGTTGAGACCGAGCGCCGCGGGGCGCTCCATGTAACCGCCGAGACCATCCGGAACGATTTCCGTGAGAGTGATCTTGGCCGGGGTGATATCAGTGATCTTGCCGTCCGCCTGGCCCAGGTAGTTGCCATCGGACACGCGGTGGACGAGGCCGTCCTTGGTCTGCACGAGACCGAACATGCGGCCACCGAGCTTCAAGGTGCCCACCATCTTCAATGTGTCGAGCGAGAACTGCTCGAGGAACTCGCGGTTGCGCTTGGAGTCCGGACGCAGGCCCGGCGCCCCCGAGCTGCTGCCCGAACCGCCCGGAATGAACGGCGAGCGCATATCGGTAGCCGCATACACGAAGGTTTCATAGGGCTTGACCTCCGGAATCGGCTCGACGCGGCCACCCGGCTCTTTGCGGGTGTCCTCGATGAAGCGGCTCAACTCATCATCCGCGCTGGAGCATGCTGTGAGACCAACAGCAAAGCTCGCAAGCAGGACGCAAGCCAACCCTCCGCCGAAGCGAAACTTACTCGTTGTCTGTGTCATGTTGATAGACCCCTCGTCGGAGGGACGGTTACCTCAGCTACCGGGCTTGCGCTTGGCTTTGGCACTCGCCGCTTCGCTCGCCTGAACTTCTTCCTCGTCCAGGTAACGATACGTCTTTGCGGTGAGATCGAGTGTGAGCTGGTCGTAAGCATCCTTAGTTGCTGACTTAATTTCGATGTCATGCAACGTCACGATGCGCGGCAGCGCTGCGATGCCGCTCACAAACTCGCCGAACTGGTGGTAGCTGCCCGTGAGGCTGATCTTGATGGGCAGCTCCGCGTAGAAGTCCTTCTTCTGCTCGGTCTGCGGCTGGAACAGCTTCTCCTGCAGGCCGGCCGAAAGCCCCGTCTGCGAGATGTCGACCAACAGGTTGGGCACTTCGGTCTTGCCCGGCAACTGGCGCAGCAGGGCGCCGAACGAGCGCTCGATGTCCTTCAGCTGCTGCTCGTAGATCTCGAGGTTCACGGCCTTGGAGTGCTTGGTCCTGAACTCCTGGCGCAACTGCTGCTCGGTGTCCTCGCGCTTCTGCAGCTCGGGCACCTGCTCGTCGTACACGAAGACGTAGCTGCCCACCGCGCACAGAATGACAAAACACAATCCAACGGCACCCGCGCGGACGGCCAGCGGCCAGCGGCCCGGATCTGACGTATCGAGTGACCGCAGCTCTTCAACCAGGTTCATTGCGCACCTCTGCTGGCCATGACTTTAGCGCCCGGCTTGCCCTTGCCCTTGCCCTTGCCGCGAGCACCATTGTCATCCTGGCCCGCGGTGGAGACCTGTTGGGCATACAGTGTGAAGTTGGAACCCGGAGTTTTGTCCTTGCCCGTCTGGACCACTTCCAGCTCGGGGTTGCGCAGCCACTCGGAGCCGTCGATGTTGCGCATGAAGGAGGACACGCGCGTGCTCGACTGGGCCACGCCTTCAAACTTGAACTTCTTGTCCGTCTGCTTCACGCCGGTGAGATACACACCGTCGGGGAGCGTGCGCACGATCTCATCAAACACGTGCACGATCTCGGGACGCGAGCGCTGCAGCTTCTCGATGATCTCCATGCGGGCAATGAAGCGCTGCTTGGAGCTCTCCAGGTTGTTGATTTCCTCGATCTGCGCATCGAGCTTCTTGATCTCGGCCCGCAGCTTTTCGTTGCGCTGTTCCTGGGCATCGATCATGGAGCCGAACATCAGGTAGATCGCGAAGGTCACCACCATGGCGCCCAGGGCTGACACGCCGAGCGCGACCATGAAGGCGATTTTCCGCTCTTTGCGTTCTTCTTCCCGCCAGGGAAGCAGGTTTATGCGTGGCATGTCAGTCGAAGCTCCTCAATGCGAGTCCGCAGGCCGTGAGAAGCGCCGTGGCATCGCGTTGCACGGCCTGGGCCTTCGCGCGGGAGGACAGTTTCATCTGGCCCAGGGGATCTCCCTTCTCGGCCGAAATGCCCACCCGGCTGGAAATCACATCCGCGACTCCGGGAATGTTGGCGCAACCGCCGCAGATCACGATCTTCTCCGGCTGCTCCCGACCCGACCCGGAAGCCAGGTAGAACTGCAGGGAGCGACTCACCTGCTGTGTCATGTCATCAATAAAGGGATCGAGCACTTCCGACTGGTAGTTGCCCGGCAGACCGCCCTCTTTCTTGGCACGGCCCGCTTCCTCCATGGAAAGGCCGTAGGTACGCATGATCTCTTCGGTGAGCTGCTGCCCGCCGAAGGCGAAATCCCGTGTGTAGACGACCTTCAGGTTGCGAAGCACGCTGAAGGTGGTGCTGCTCGCCCCGAAGTCCACGACCGCAATGGAGCGGTCGATGCCGCCATCGGGCATCTGGTGGGTCATCAGCTTGCAGGCGTTCTCGAGGGCAAAAGCCTCGACGTCGACGATCTTTGCGGTGAGGCCCGCGGCTTTTACCGCGGCCTGGCGCTGCTCGACGTTCTCGGTACGAGTCGCCACGAGCAGCACGTCATTCGTTTCCGGATCCTTCTCGGAGGGGCCCAACACCTCGAAGTCATAACTGACTTCGTCCATGGGGAAGGGGATGTACTGGTCGGCCTGCATTTCAACCTGGCCTTCCAGGTCTGCGCTGCGCAGGGAGCGCGGCATCTGGATGACCTTGGTGATGGCCGCATCGCCGCTGATGGCAATGGCTACTTCGCCGCTCTTGGCCCCGGCGCGCTTGACGGCGCGGCGGATGGCTTCACCAACAGCTTCCGCATCCACGATCGCCTTCTCATTGATGGCGTTCTGCGGCGTGGGCTCCGCGGCATATGCCTCGACGCGATACTGGCCGCCCGCCATCGCCAGCTCAATCAGCTTCACTGACGAGGTGGTGATATCGAGACCCAGCAACGGACGGTATTTGCGCTGGAAGAGGAACATTATTTTATTTCCTTTTCAGGTAGTTACGCCTGAAATCGTAACCGCAGCCGAAAAGCGGTGGCCACTATATAACAGCGCATTGTTAAATAGAACGTGCGGCCCATCACACAACAGCGCTGTGTGCCGGACAGCAAGACGGGAATTGCTACGGGTCTCACGCAAGGGAGGATTGCCGCGATCGGAGGTCAACCATTTCTGCTGCGCCATGTCGAACTATCGTCCTGGAGACGCATTGCAACCGGGGAGAGGTACGAGGAGTGACTGACCAGGTGGCAGAATTACCACAACCGGCGATTGCTTGGATCGGCCGAACCCGTGTGACGGCGCTTTGTGGAGTGCGCCCCAGGTGGGTTAACGTTCGAGCCGGCAACCCCGCTGTCGTAGGCACTTTCGTCCTGTAGACCGGAGGCTTTGCGTCC
>Ga0207641_10004294_pt1 | contig 12385 bp, 10 predicted proteins | sample KBSSwiS62_FD_184306 | JGI IMG/M metagenome (GOLD analysis project Ga0207641, IMG submission 184306) | Switchgrass rhizosphere microbial communities from Kellogg Biological Station, Michigan, USA - KBS Switchgrass S6-2 (SPAdes) (version 2) | ecosystem: Host-associated > Plants > Roots >... | reverse complement strand
CTCGAATTCTACGAACACCCGTTCCTCAAACTCCCGGATTGTCCGCATCAGGCGATAGGCCCGCAACATATCCTCGCGATTGAGCTGCATTCAAATTCTCCCGTTACATATCGCCCGGCACTTGCCGGGCCTGCACAGCTTTCAAGACGCAGGAAGGCATCGCATCCGCGCCACGCGCGCGATGCCTCCCCATCATCGAAAAGATCGCCCCTTCGAAAGGCGGGCGGCTTAAGCGCCCGACATCACGAATTGAACTTGTAACCCACCGAAATCCCCCACCAGCGCGGCGGCGCGAACTGCTCGTTGACTGTGCTGAACGAGGTCGTGAGGTCGAAGGCGCTCACGCGATATTTGTTGTTGAACACGTTCTTGACGAAGGCCGCGACCCGATAGCGGTCCTCGGCTTCGCGGAACTCAATGCGTCCGTTGACCACCGCATAAGACGGGATCACCGTCGCCGGATTGTTCAGGATATCAGTCTGATATTTGGAGGTGGCCTTGAAATCAGTCTGTGCCGCCATCGTGCCGCCCAAGGCCGCGAACTCATAGCGGAGCAACCCGTTGACGCTCCACGATGGCGCCAGCGCCATCTCCCGCTTATGGTAGGTCACGTTGGCCGGGGCCGGCGTGGTCACGTCGTAGATCGTGGTGTCGAGCAAACCAACGCCGATATTGGCGGTGAGACCCTCGATTGGCCGCGCGGACAACTCGAGCTCGGCACCGTACAGCCGCGCCTTCTTGTTGGAAATGAAACCGCCAATTACGGCGAAACCGAAGGCATGGTAATTTTTGTAGTCGTAGTAGAAGACCGAACCGTTCAGTGTCAGCTTGCGATCGAGAAGGTCGGTCTTGACGCCTGCTTCGTACACATAGGCGAGCTCCGCCTTGTATGGCACCGCAGTGGCGGGGGCGGAGACTTCGATGAATCCGTTGTTAAAACCGGCGCCCTTGGTGCCGCGGCTGATCGATCCGTAGAGCAGGGTGCCAGGGGCCGGCTTGTAGTTCAGCTGGATCTTCGCCGCGACGTTGGACTTGTTGAGGCGGGTCAAGCTGCCCACTGTCGCATCGGTGAAAATGTTCGAGGCGAATACGCCTGTAACATCCGCACCGAACGGATTGTCAGGCCAGAAATCGGTCAGCGGTGTATCGGTCAAATTATACAGCAGATCCTGCTGGAAGTGCTTGTTGTCTCTCGTCCAACGCGCACCTACCGACAACGACAGCTGATCGGTGAACCGATGCTCGATGTTACCGAACAGGCCATAAGACCGCAGCTGAAGAGTACCCTGCGCATCCGCGACGAAGATCGGCGGCCCCGCCTGCCCATTTCCGAGATCGGCGGCGAACACCGGAGCGGCATAATGGATCGAACCGTTCTGGTGGAGATAGTAGAAGCCCATCGTCCAATCTGTCTTCGGGCCGGTCTTCGCGAGGCGAAGCTCTTCAGTATAATGCTCGTTGCGCGAATGATATCGGGCCTGACCGTCATAGGCGCCGAAGGTGTAGTCCTCGATGCTGTCGCGGCCATAATGGTTAAAGCCCGTTACCGACGTCAGCGTCACATCACCGAAGTCGTAGGTCATATTGAGCAGACCGTTGTAGGTGCCCGCTCCAATCAGCTTCTGTACTGTATTGTTATTGCAGCGCTTCCAAGGATTGAGATTCTCGCTTGGCTTCGGCAGTTCCGAAAGACCGGATACCGGGTCGCGGGTCGAGAGCACATGATGGTAGCAGCTCGCCGGACCTGCGGCATGGCCATATTCGAACTTAGCGACCGCCGTGAACGGCCCGCCATTGTCGAATCCAAGTTGGGTACGGATGCCATAAGTTTCGACGGCGCCCGAGTCTGGCTGTCCGAAATCGTTCTTAATCCACGGGTCGTTATTCTGGTACTGGCCCGCGACACGCAGCGCAAGGCCGGTGCCGAGCGGAAGGTTAACGACACCTGTGGCGCGCCGGCTGTCGTATCGGCCATATTCCACCTCGGCATCCACTAAGGTATGATTTTGGTCCGGCTTGTTGCTGATGAAATGAACGATGCCGCCGGTCGTGTTCCGCCCGAACAGAGTGCCCTGAGGTCCGCGCAGAACTTCGACGCGATTGAGGTCGAACGCCGGGAAACTGCCTGCTCCATTGGCAACCAGATAGACCTCGTCAGTGTAGGTCGATACCGAAGACTCGGTAAAATCATTGAAGTCGGGCAGCGACACGCCGCGAATTGAGAAGTTTGGATTGATACCCGGCCCGTACACAGAGATGTTCTGGACGTTCGGCACCTGCGCCACAATGTCCACACTCTCGCGCACACCCATCGAGCTCAAGGTATCCCCGGTCAGCGCGGTAATGGAAATGCCGACATCCTGAAGCCTCTGCGCGCGCTTCTGCGCGGTCACGATGATGTCTCCGATCTCCGCCTCGCCGGTCGCCGACGCCTGCGCCTCTTGGGCATGCGCCGGCGGCGTCAGTGCTAACACCGAAGCCACGCTCACCGCGAGAATGGCGGCAGAGCTCATGTAATTCGAGCGCATCAACTTCACTTTCGTAACCATGACAATCCCCTCTCCCATTTTCTTCGTTGTACGTTCGTTGCCTGCCGGATCGCTCTGCGGCGACCTGACAGGCTAGCCGTAGAGAAATCCGCCATCGACCGGCACTCCCGCGCCAGTCACGAAGGATGCGTAGTCCGAGCAAAGAAACAGCGTGACATTCGCCACATCCTCCGGTCGCCCGAGCCTCCCGAGTGGCGTCTTGCTCTTGAACCAGGACAGCACCGCTTCGCGATCCTGAAACCAGCCCTGCGCAATACATTCGTCAGCGAGATGATCGATCATGTCCGTCTGGATAATGCCGGGATAGAGGCAGTTAACTCGGACATCATAGCCCGCCGTTCCGGCCTCAACCGCAGCCACCTTCGTCAACCGCTCCACTGCCGCCTTCGTCCCGGCATAAGCAGCCATTCCGCCGCCTGCGGCCTTCGCGGAAATGGACGACAAGTTTACGATGGCACCGCCTCTTCCCGCACCACCGCCTGGGCGCATCGTGCGCAAACCCCATTTGACGCCGAGAAGAACACCGACGAAATTGATATCGATCATGCGGCGTGCGACGTCGACGTCCAGGTCCGCAATCGGCATCGCGGCTTCAATCCCGGCATTGTTGACGAGGGCATCCAATCCGCCACCCCAGGCAACAGCCTCGTCAGCGACCGCTTCCCACCGCGCTTCGTCCCGCACATCCTGCTCGATGAACAGGGCGCGGGATCCGAGCTTTGTGGCGAGCGCCCTGCCTGGCTCAGCCAGAACATCGGTAATTACGACATGGGCTCCGGCGGCGTGAAACGCACTGGCAATCTGCGCCCCGATGCCGCGGGCAGCACCAGTCACGAGCACAGTCTTGCCTTCAAAATTCACTCTGCCAGTTTCCTCTCGTTGTCATTCTCGAACTTCGCGGCGCAACGCCCTCCACGACGACCGCCCGTTCTGAATTTATGGTCCGCAAATCTCTGTTGTAGCGCCGGCCCCTTCCGTGGCCGCCGCCTCTGCCACGATCAATCTAGGACGCGGGATTGGGGAACGATTGTCGGAAGACGCCGCGGAATTATCTTCACCCGCCATTCGTCAATCGGCGTCACTCACGGCCGACTTTCAGGCTTCTGGAAGCTTGACTCTGGAGATGCCGGCGGACAATCTGGAAGCATTCCGATGCTGCGACGGCCTTGCCAGTTGTCACGTGCAGGCTCGGAAGGGCGCTACCGCAGGCGCCGCTTCTCTCTGTCACATCAAGACCGCACCTATCTTCAGCTTGTCGCTGAACGGATCGGGGCGATCAAAAAGAGCGAGGGAGTAAAGCGGCGACGCCCGTTCTCCTTCCGCAAGAGGAGACTAGACGAGATGGCCGATATCCCCGCCTGTACCGAACTCAAGGTCACCACCGGCCCGATCCGTGGCAGCCGCAAGATCCACGTCCCTTCGCCCAACGACCCCACCCTCCGCGTGGCGATGCGCGAGATCGACCTTGAGCCCTCGTCCGGCGAGCCTCCCTTGCGCGTCTACGACACGTCCGGCCCCTATACCGATCCGGCCGCCCGCATCGACATCATGGCCGGCCTCCCCGCGCTCCGCAGCGAGTGGATCATGCGCCGTGGCGACGTCGAGCACTATGACGGCCGCGCCATCAAGCCCGAGGACAACGGCCTCACCGGCCCCGACCGTTCCAAGGGCGTCGAGCCCTTCCCCAACGTCGTCCAGCGCCCCTTGCGCGCCAAGGCAGGCCACAATGTCAGCCAGATGCACTATGCGCGGAAGGGCATCATCACGCCTGAGATGGAATATGTCGCCATCCGCGAAAATCTCGGCCGCGCCGCCGCCAAGGAAAAGCTGATCCGCGACGGCCAGGATTGGGGCGCCTCGATCCCCGATTACGTCACCCCCGAATTCGTGCGTGACGAGGTCGCCCGCGGCCGCGCCATCATCCCGAACAACATCAACCACCCCGAGAGCGAGCCGATGGCGATCGGCCGCAACTTCCTGGTCAAGATAAACGCCAATATCGGCAACAGCGCCGTCGCCTCCTCGGTCGCCGAGGAAGTCGAGAAGATGGTCTGGTCGATCCGCTGGGGCGCGGACACGGTGATGGATCTCTCCACCGGCCGCAACATCCACGACACCCGCGAATGGATCCTGCGCAACGCGCCCGTGCCGATCGGCACGGTGCCGATCTACCAGGCGCTGGAAAAGGTCGGCGGCGTCGCCGAGGATCTGACGTGGGAGATCTTCCGCGACACGCTGATCGAGCAGGCCGAGCAGGGCGTCGATTATTTCACCATCCACGCCGGCGTGCGCCTCGCCTACATCCCGATGACCGCCAGGCGCGTCACCGGCATCGTCTCGCGCGGCGGATCGATCATGGCGAAATGGTGCCTCTCCCATCACAAGGAGAGCTTCCTCTACGAACATTTCGACGAGATCACCGAGATCATGAGGGCCTATGACATCGCCTATTCGCTGGGCGATGGCCTGCGCCCCGGGTCGATCGCCGACGCCAATGACGAGGCGCAGTTCAGCGAGCTCTACACGCTCGGCGAGCTCACCCACCGCGCCTGGAAACAGGACGTGCAGGTGATGATCGAAGGCCCCGGCCATGTGCCGATGCACAAGATCAAGGAGAATATGGACAAGCAGCTCCAGGTCTGCGGCGAGGCGCCCTTCTACACATTGGGGCCGCTCACCACCGATATCGCGCCGGGCTATGATCATATCACCAGCGGCATCGGCGCCGCGATGATCGGCTGGTACGGCACGGCGATGCTCTGCTACGTCACCCCCAAGGAGCATCTCGGCCTGCCCGATCGCGACGATGTGAAAGTCGGCGTCGTCACCTACAAGCTCGCCGCCCACGCCGCCGATCTCGCCAAGGGCCACCCGGCGGCAAAGATGCGCGACGACGCACTCAGCCGCGCCCGCTTCGAATTCCGCTGGCGCGACCAGTTCAACCTCTCGCTCGATCCCGATACCGCCGAGCAATATCACGACCAGACGCTCCCGGCCGAAGGCGCCAAGACCGCTCACTTCTGCAGCATGTGCGGTCCGAAGTTCTGCAGCATGAAGATTACGCAGGAAGTGCGGGACTTCGCGGCGAAGCAGAATGCAGGCGCTGAGACGTTCTTTGCCGCTCAGGATACAGAAGCAGGCATGACCGAGATGAGCAAGAAATTTAAGGAAAAGGGCGGGGAGATTTACCTGCCTGCGGTGGAGTGACGGCGATGCTGTCCATTCAGGTAAATGGCGAGTTGCGTCTTGTCCGCGAGGGTATGACCATCGCCGCACTGACTAGCGAGATCGGCCTTACGCCAGAGAAGGTAGCGGTGGAGCGCAATCTCGAGATCGTCCCCCGCTCAACCCTGGCACATGTACGGATCGAAAATGGAGACAGGTTTGAGATCGTTCATTTCGTTGGTGGTGGCGACCATGCGACGGCACTGGACGACGACAGCTGGACAGTCGCGGGCCGCACCTTTCGTTCACTGTTGATCGTCGGCACCGGCAAGTACAAGGATTTCGCGCAGAACGCCGCCGCCGTGAAGGCATCCGGCGCAGAGATCGTCACGGTCGCTGTGCGCCGGGTCAATATCGCCGATCCCAAGACACCGATGCTGACCGATTTCATCGATCCCAGGAAGATCACCTATCTGCCCAACACCGCAGGTTGCTTCACCGCTGACGAGGCGATCCGGACGCTGCGGCTGGCACGCGAAGCGGGCGGATGGGATCTGGTGAAGCTGGAAGTGCTGGGCGAGGCCAAGACGCTGTACCCCGATATGCGCGAAACGCTTCGGGCAACGGAAGTCCTAGCCAATGAGGGTTTCAAGCCGATGGTCTATTGCGTCGACGATCCGATTGCGACGAAGCAGCTCGAAGAGGCTGGCGCGGTAGCGGTCATGCCGCTGGGCGCGCCGATCGGATCGGGCCTGGGTATTCAGAACAAGGTGACGATCCGCCTGATCGTCGAGGGCGCCAAGGTTCCCGTACTGGTCGATGCAGGCGTTGGCACCGCATCCGATGCCGCCGCCGCGATGGAGCTTGGCTGTGACGGCGTACTTATGAATACCGCCATCGCTGAAGCCAAAAACCCGATCATGATGGCCGCCGCGATGAAGTCCGCAGTCGGGGCAGGGCGGCTTGCCTACCGCGCCGGACGGATGGGACGGCGGATGTACGCCGATCCGTCAAGTCCGCTCGCCGGGCTGATCTAGGAGATACGATATGCCCCAGTTGATGCTCGACACGCCTTTCGCCCGCAAGCCAGATTGGTTGCGCGTACGCGCTCCGACATCGACAGGTGTGGGCCAGACCCGCCAGCTGATGCGTAAGCTGCGGCTCAGCACCGTATGCGAGGAGGCCGCCTGCCCCAATATCGGCGAGTGTTGGGCACAGAAACATGCCACGGTGATGATCCTGGGCGACACCTGCACCCGTGCCTGTGCTTTCTGCAATGTGAAGACAGGAATGCCCCGCCCGCTGGATCCGCTTGAGCCTACGCGCGTCGCCGAAGCGGCTGCCGAACTCGGGCTGGAACATATTGTCATCACCTCGGTGGACCGCGACGATCTGCCCGACGGCGGTGCAAGCCAGTTCGTTCGCGTCATTGAGGCGCTTCGCAAGAGAACTCCCAAGACAACGATTGAAATCCTCACGCCGGATTTTCGGAACAAGGCGCAAGAAGCCGTAAAGGCGATCGTCGCGGTGCGACCGGACGTCTACAACCACAATCTGGAAACCGTGCCGAGGCTCTACCCGTCCATTCGCCCCGGCGCCCGCTATTACCATTCTCTGCGACTTCTTGAGCAGGTCAAGACGCTGGACCCCGCCATATTCACGAAGTCGGGTCTCATGGTGGGGCTCGGCGAAGAGCGCCTCGAGCTGCACCAGGTAATGGACGACCTGCGCACGGCGGGAATCGATTTCCTGACGATCGGCCAATATCTGCAACCGACGCCGCGACACGCAGCCGTCCAAGAATATGTCGCGCCCGGCACGTTCGACGCGCTGGCCGCGATCGCTCGGGCGAAAGGATTCTCTCTAGTCGCCGCGTCCCCGCTCACACGATCCAGCCATCACGCGGGAAAGGATTTCGCCCGCTTGCGGGCCGCGCGCCAATCGCACGCGGCCGGGAACGGATCGGCGGCATCGCCGTCACCGATGCCTGAGGAATTGCAAATCGCCCGCATTAGATGTATAAACGCCAAGCCCGCGCAGACGGGGTTCAGAGGAGATCGTTGCCCGTTTGTACAATTCCTGCTAGCCCTATTCGAAATAATAGCAGGATTTGCGTACCAAAGAGGAGGAGGATCCCGTGGAAGCGCAGCTTGTTCGTGCCGCAGGGATAGATGGCTACCAATCGCTGATCAGGAGTTTGGGCCGCGAGTGTAACGCTCCGAGCCTAGCCGACATGGGCCTGAGCAACCCCGAGTCCAAAGACGAATATATTGCCTATGCCAAGGTCATCGACGCTCTGGAGGCGGCGGCTCAACGGCTGGACTGTCCAGATTTCGGTCTGCTGCTTGCTCAACGTCAGGATTTCGATGTGTTCGGCGCGTTGGGCGTAATCATGCAGCACGCGGAAACGATCCGCTCGAGCTACTCGCTGGCCGAACGCTATCTCAGCTATCATAGTCCCGCGATCCGGTCCGGGCTGCGCAGCCTCCCCGACGACAAATATGAATTCCTCTCCTTCGACGTGGAGATCCCGAAGGCCGCTTATGCGAGCCAGCATTTCGAGCTGAGCATCGGCCTGATCCATCGTTGCCTGCAGCATCTTTCGGGCGGCACCTATCAGCCGCATGAGATTTGGTTCCGGCACTTGCCGGTTGCGCCGCTATCAACCTATCGGCGCGTTTTCGGCATCACTCCAAGGTTCGGCGCGCCGACGCCGGGCCTCATCGTCAACAAGCAGATCCTGGATTGCGCGATTCCCAATCGCAGTGCGATCCTGTCTCAGCTCGCGGAATATTATCTGAAGGATAAATGCTCCGCCGGAACGACCTCCTTTTCGGCAAGAACGCGGGAAGCCATCCGCAAACGGATTGTCGATATCGACTGCACCCAAGTGGACGCGGCGCAGATGCTCGGCGTGAGTGTACGCACGCTGCAACGCCGCTTGCAGGACGAGGATGCCAGTTTCGAGAGCCTGCGGGACGAGATCCGGCGCAGCATGGCTGAAGCCCTGCTGAAATCGAGCAAGCTGACGATCACGCAGGTCTCTGAAAGACTGCACTACAGTGAATCGTCGGCCTTGACGCGCAGCTGCTATCGCTGGTTCGGCATTTCACCCAGGCAACTGCGCCGACAAGCGAGCGAGGCGCAGCCCGAATATCATTGATGGGGCTCGGCCGACCGGCCGAAATCGGTTCATTGCCGATAAGTGGGACGTGACCACCACGGAAAGAAGGGGGGCATGTCGGTCGAAGTTCGCCCCGGGAAATCGGGGCGGCGCTTTTCCTTGAAGCTGTTCACACCTTCTTCCGCATCTGCGCTCGCGCTGCGAGCAAAAAGCGCGCGGCTGTCGATGCGGTGGGCGTCCATCGGGTGATCGGCACCGAGCATCTTCCAAAGCAGATGCCGCGTGAGCGCCACCGACACTGGTGCCGTATTCTCAACGATGTCACGCGCGTAATGCTCGGCGGCGGCGATCAGTTCTTCATCCTCATACAAACCATGGACGAGGCCCGCTGCAAGGGCCTCCGCAGCCGGAAATGTTCTGCCGCTCAACATCCACTCGATGGCGCGCCCGATGCCGACAATACGCGGAAGAAACCAGGATGACGCAGATTCGGGCACGATACCCCGCCGCACGAAGGGGAAGGCAAATTTTGCCGATGTCGACGCCAGCCGGATATCGGCGGCCAGGGTGAGCGTCACCCCCATGCCCGCCGCAGGCCCATTGATCGCGCAAACGACCGGCTTGTCGAGATCGAACATCCGCAAGGTCACCAGTCCGCCGGGATCCCTCAGCAACGGGTCTTCCCAATCGACCTCCGCCGCGCCACGCGTGCCGGTATCGGGACCGAATATGTTGGCCGACGAAAGATCCGCACCCGCGCTGAAGGCCCGGCCAGCACCGCTGATCAGCAGGCAGCGGACTGCGTCGTCCCGGTCTGCCGCGTCCAGGAGCGCGATCAGGTCAGCGACCATCTTGTGCGTGAAGGCATTGAGCTTTTCGGGTCGATTAAAGGTTATCCGAGCGATCCCTGCCTCTACCCGGTAGATGATATGATCGTCGGGACTCTGCTGACCCATCGGCGTTGGCACGCCCATCACGCCAGCGCGGCGTTCAGCCGCCTCGCGATAATGTCTTCGGCCTGCGTCATTATGCGCGCCATCAGTTCGCCGACCGACGGGATGTCCCGGATCAGGCCTGCGACCATCCCGCAGCTCCAGGCGCCCGCCTCCAGATCACCGTCGACCATCACCTTGGGGTAAACGCCAGCAACCTGATCAAAGATGTCCTCAATGGTGAGAGCTTCCCCCTTCTCGCGCTCTATCTCGATGAGCCGTGCGACGCCTTCATTGTTCAGTACACGCTCCGTGTTCCGCAGCGATCGCATGATCAATCGCGTATCCAGTTCGCTTGCTTCCACGAGGGCTTGCTTGACGTTGGGATGGACCGGCGCCTCGCGAGTGGCAATGAAGCGCGTGCCCATGTTCATACCGTCGGCACCCAATGCAAATGCAGCGACGAGGCTTCGCCCATCAGCCATGCCGCCCGAGGCCAAGAAAGGAATCGAAAGCTCATCCGCGGCGCGCGGCAACAATATCATGTTGGGAACGTCGTCCTCGCCCGGATGACCGCCACATTCGAAGCCATCGACGCTTACCGCATCGCAACCGATCCTCTCAGCCTTCAAGGCATGCCGGACCGAGGTGCATTTGTGGATGACCTTCACACCGCCCGCCTTGAGCATCGGCATATGTTCTTCGGGGCTTCGACCGGCGGTCTCGACGATCCCAACCCCACCCTCAATGATCGCCTGGATATATTCGGGATAAGGTGGTTTGCTGAAGGTGGGCAGAAAGGTGAGGTTCACGCCGAACGGCCTGTCCGTCATTTCCCTGCATCGCTGGATTTCCCGTGCCAGCGCCTCCGGCGTGCGCTGGGTGAGGCCGGTCAGCACACCGAGCCCGCCAGCATTTGATACCGCCGAGGCCAATTCGGCGAGACCGACGAAATGCATGCCTCCCTGAACGATCGGATGCTCGATCCTGAGGAGGTCGGTGATCCTGGTGCGCATTCGGAACTCCATGCGGCGACACGCGCGCCGGTTGTTAGCCCAGACCCTGGGTGAGCAGCATCACGCCCTCAGTGCCGGCCCGCCGATAGGCCGATATCCGCTCGTAATCCTCGGAGAGCATAAAGCTCTCGTACGCGGCAGGGTCGGTGAACTCGAGGATCACGACCTTGCGGTCGTCCCAATCGCCTTCAAGGACTGTGGGCCGTTCGTCTGCCGCGAGTATCTTAACCCCTTTCGAACGCTCGAACAGGGTCAGAAACTCGGCGGCATAACGGTCATACTGATCTCTATCCGTAATCCTGATCAGGGCGACGACGTAGCAGGTCATCAGCCTTTCCTTTCTAACGGATCAGAAATCGACCACGACGCGCCCGCGCACCTTCCCGGCGAGGATGTCACGGCACAGATCGGGCACGCCGGCCAGCGTGGTCCGGGACGTCATCTGGTCGAGTTTGGCAAGATCGAGATCCTCGGCCAGCCGACGCCAGGCAACCTCGCGCTTGGGATAGACCGCCTGAACCGAGTCGATGCCCGCCAACGTTACGCCGCGCAGGATGAAAGGCAGGATATTGGTCGGAAGGTCGAGCCCCGATGCAACACCGCACGCGGCAACGGCGCCATCATATTTAATCTGGGTCAGAACGGTTGCGAGGGTCTGGCCAGACACGGCGTCGACCGCACCCGCCCAACGTTCAGCTACCAGCATGTCCCCTACGGCAGCGAACTGGCTCGCATCCACGACGTCGGTAGCGCCCAGACCGCGCAGATAATCGCCCTCTTCCCCGAAGCGCCGTGATGAAGCGACGACCCGGTAGCCCAGTTTGGCGAGAATAGCGATTGCCACGGAGCCGACGCCGCCAGCCGCGCCAGTGATCAGGATGTCCCCCTTGTCAGGCGTAACCCCGGCCTTTTCGAGTGCCAGCACGCACAGCATGGCGGTGTAGCCTGCCGTGCCGATCGCCATGGCACGCGAGGTAGAAATCGAATTTGGCAACGGCACGAGCCACTCGGATTTTACGCGCGCCAGGCCGGCATAGCCGCCGTGATGGCTCTCGCCCACGCCATAACCGTTGAGCACTACCCGATCGCCTTCCTTGAAGCGCGGGCTCTTCGATTCAGTCACCGTTCCCGCGAAGTCGATGCCCGGCACCAGCGGATAGTTCTTGATCATCGGCGCCGCGTTCGTGACCGTGAGGCCGTCCTTGTAGTTCACGGTTGAATGCTCGACCTTGACCGTGACGTCGCCCGCCATGAGGTCATCGGCCCGAAATTCGACGAGATCGACCTTATGTCCGTCGGGTCCATCATTCGTGGCGAGAAGTGCTGGAAAGCTGGCTGTCATAAAGATTTTCCTTTTCGAACCGCGCCGGGGGCGGCCCGTGCCCTCACTCAAGGTCGGAGGGTTTGACCTAAATCATGCTGATTGATCTTGCCTGTTATGCGGGTTCGAAGCCGACCGCTGCCTTGGTCTCCAGAAATTCGTGGAAGGCGAGCTCGCCCCATTCGCGACCGTTGCCCGACATCTTGTAGCCACCAAATGGCGCGTTCAGATCCGGCGCGGCGTCATTGATGTAGATCTGCCCCGCCCGGATCTGACGC
>Ga0207641_10004293_pt1 | contig 12387 bp, 11 predicted proteins | sample KBSSwiS62_FD_184306 | JGI IMG/M metagenome (GOLD analysis project Ga0207641, IMG submission 184306) | Switchgrass rhizosphere microbial communities from Kellogg Biological Station, Michigan, USA - KBS Switchgrass S6-2 (SPAdes) (version 2) | ecosystem: Host-associated > Plants > Roots >... | reverse complement strand
GCGACAGAACTTCAACATCCTCGACATCCCGCTGGCGAGCGTGACGCGCCAGTACCTCGCCTACATCGAGCAGATCCGCAGGCGCAACCTCGAGCTCGCCGCCGACTACCTGCTGATGGCGGCGATGCTGATCGAGATCAAGTCGCGCATGCTGCTGCCGGCCAGGAAGAGCGCCGACGGGCAGGAGCCCGACGACCCGCGCGCCGAGCTGGTGCGCCGCCTGATCGAGTACGAGCAGATGAAGCTCGCCGCGGCGCGGCTCGACGCGCTGCCGCTGCTCGGCCGCGACTTCCTGCGCGCGAACGTCGCGATCGACGAGGTCGCGGCGGCGCGCCTGCCCGACGTCGACCCGGTCGACCTGCGCAACGCCTGGATCGAGATCGTCAAGCGTGCCCGGCTGAACCAGCACCATCTGATCTCGCGCGAGCACCTCAGCGTTCGCGAGCACATGAGCATCGTCCTGCGCACGCTGCAGGGAAGGCGCTTCGCGCTGTTCGAGGACCTGTTCGACGCGACGCGCGGCGCGCCGGTCGTCGTCGTCACCTTCATCGCCCTGCTCGAGCTCGCGCGCGAGCACCTTCTCGAGGTCACGCAGGCGGAGGCGTTCGCGCCGATCTACGTCAGGCTCGCCTACCAGGCGAGCTGAGCACGGGAGAGCCGAAGGCAGCGAGCCGGCGTTGGCGCCATGCCCGGCGCGACGCTCAGTCGATGGCGAGGACGATCAGCCCGCCCAAGCCGAGGGCCCCCGCCGGCAGACCCCAGCGCTCCCACTTCGAGACCGCGTCGCCGACGACCACCTCGACCGGCACCGGCGTCGTCTCGAGGAGCTGGTGCGTCATCGAATCCTCGAGCATCCGCGTCAAGGAGTTCTTGCGCGCCGTGCCGATGACGATGTGGTGCACGTCGAGGCGCCTCGCGGCACGGCAGATCTCCTCGGCGCGATCGCCGGTCGCGCGGTGGGTCTGGTGCGGAACGCCGGCCTCGACGAGAAGCGCGACCGCCGCCGCCATCGCGGCGTCGGCGCGGTCGTTCAGCCAGCCGTCGCGGTCGGCACGGCTGACGAAGCGCGCGGCATGGCGCGACACCCGCGGCTGCACGTTGAGGAGGTGAAGCCGCAGCTCGTGGTCGCGCCGGTATTCGGCGATCGCATGGCGAACGGCACGAAGCGCGTTCGGCGAGGCGTCGACGGGGACGAGGACGTTCAGCATGGGAAGCTCTCCTGAGGTCGAGACGGGTCGATCCGGCGCGGCTGCGGGGGCGGCCGCATTAGCGCGCGCCGACCCGCTGGCGCGCCTCGGCGGCGCGTGCGCCGGCGAAGCCAGCCGGGCGTGGATGCGCGACTCGAGGCGGCGATGGTTCCTGAAGAACGCGGCGCCGAGGACGAGCGGGATCGCCAGGTACAGCAGCGCGGCGAGGCCGGGCGCCGGCTCCAGCCACGGCCTGAGCAGCGGCTCGCCGCCGATCATCTTCACCGCGGTCCAGACGAGCACGGCAGCGCCAACGTAGACGACGCCCGGGAAGCGATCGACGACCTTGAGCACGACCGTGCTGCCCCAGACGACGATCGGCACGCTGATGACGAGGCCGGCGACGACGAGCAGGTAGCTGCCGTGCGCCGCGCCGGCGACGGCGAGGACGTTGTCGAGGCCCATCACCGCGTCGGCGACGACGATCGTTCGCATCGCGCCCCAGAACGTCGCCGGCGCCGGCCCGTGCGCGCCCTCGGCATCGGCGTCGGGGACCAGCAGGCGGTAGGCGATCCAGAGCAGCGCCAGGCCGCCGGCGACGAGAAGGCCCGGGATGTGGAGGAGCCAGACGACGATCACCGTCATCACGCTGCGCACGACGATCGCGCCGATCGCGCCCCAGACGATGGCCCGCTTCTGCAGCGCGACCGGCAGGCGGCGCGCCGCCAGGGCGATGACGATGGCGTTGTCGCCGGCCAGGACGAGGTCGATGACGACGATCGCGAGGAGCGCGGAGAGGAAGGGAGCGAGGTCCATGGGAGGGCGGGCGAGCTGTCGAGGCGGCGACGATCGATTCTGCGCAGCCGCCATGCGCCGGGCTTCGCGATTCGCGATCGATCGCGAATCTCGATCGATCTCGCATCGATCGCGCCGGACCAGCCGCTGTCGAAGGGCGGGCGGTGATGCCAGAATGGCGGCACGCGCGGTCTTCGGACCGATCCTGCAAAGCGGGAGTAGCTCGCGCCCCGGTCCGCCAGGGCGTCCGATCCGTCGTCATCACGGGCCATGAGGCTCCGGCGTTTCGGGTGCCCTCGGGCACGAGCAAGACCTTTGCCTTTTCCTCGACCGGGAACGGCAATGACCCCTCCGCTGGCCTTCGCTCCCCTGCGCCGCTACATGCGCCACGGCACCCTGCCCCAGCTCGCCGCGTTCGAGGCGGTCGTGCGCCTGGGCAGCGCCAGCCGTGCGGCGCGGGCGCTCTGCGTCGCGCCGCCGACGATCTCGGGCCACCTGAAGAAGCTCGGCGATTCGCTCGGCGTGCGACTCTTCGAGCTGCACGGCAAGCGCCTGGTGCCGACCGCGGCTGCGCTCGCCGTGCTCCAGGCCACCCACGAGGTCTCGGTCGCGTTCGCGCGCTGCGAGGACGCGCTCGGCGTCTACCGCGACGACGGCGCGGACCCGCCGCGCCCCGCCGCTCACTGCAGGTAGGGCGCACGTCGGCGGCGAAATCTTGACACGCGGCGTCCGGCCCAGCGCATAGCATCGAGACACCCGCGCCCGCGATCGACTCGAGCCGGGCCGGACGGCGCGCGTGGAGCGATCGCGATGAACGACAACGAATTCGTCGACGTGCTGGTGGTCGGCGCCGGGATCTCCGGTATCGGCGCCGGCTATCACCTGCAAACGCTTTGCCCCGATCGCAGCTATGCAATCGTCGAGGCGCGCAGCGAGATCGGCGGCACCTGGGACCTGTTCCGCTACCCCGGCGTGCGCTCCGATTCCGACATGCATACGCTCGGCTACTCGTTTCGCCCCTGGACCGATCCCAAGGCCATCGCGGCGGGGCCGACCATCCTGCGCTACCTTCGCGACACGGCGCGCGAATACGGCATCGACCGCAAGATCCGCTTCGGCCTCAGGGTGGTCCGGGCCGACTGGTCTTCTCGCGACGCCTGCTGGACCGTGCGGATGCGCGGCGCCGACGGCGGCGCCGAGTCCAGCATCCGCTGCGGCTTTCTCTTCATGTGCAGCGGCTACTACGACTACGCGGCCGGATACCAGCCCGACTTCCCCGGCCAGGAGCGATTCGCCGGGCGGATCGTCCACCCGCAGCAGTGGCCCGAGGACCTCGACTGTGCCGGCAAGCGGGTCGTCGTCATCGGCAGCGGCGCCACCGCCGTGACGCTGGTTCCCGCGCTGGCGGAGAAGGCCGCACACGTCATCATGCTGCAGCGCTCGCCGACCTGGATGGTCGCGCGGCCGTCGATCGACCCGATCGCGACGAGGCTGCGACGCCGCCTGCCGCTGCGTCTCGCGCTCCTCCTCACGCGCTGGAAGAACGTGCTGCTCGGCATGTACGTGTTCCGGCTCTGCCGGAAGGACCCCGAGCGCATGCGCAAGCTCCTCCTCGGCGGCGTCAGGAACGCGCTCGGCCCCGACGCCGACATCGCGACCCATTTCACGCCGCGCTACAACCCGTGGGAGCAGCGCCTGTGCCTGGTTCCCGACGGCGACTTCTTCCAGGCGGTCGCGAGCGGTCGCGCGGCGGTCGTCACCGACCAGATCGAGTCGTTCACCGAGACCGGCGTCAGCCTGCGATCGGGCGCCGAGCTCGCGGCCGACGTCATCGTCAGCGCGACCGGGCTGAAGCTCGCCATGCTCGGCCACGCCGAGCTCAACGTCGACGGCAGGCGCATCGAGGCGTCGAGCACCGTCAACTACAAGGGCCTGATGTACAGCGGCGTTCCGAACCTGGCGAACACCTTCGGCTACACCAACGCGTCGTGGACGCTGAAGGCCGACCTCACCGCGCAGTACGTCTGCCGGCTCCTCAACCACATGCGCAAGACCGGCGCGCGCCAGTGCCAGGCGCCGGCAGCCGGGCCGGGAACGGCGCTCCTGCCGTGGGTCGATTTCTCCTCGGGCTATTTCCAGCGCGCCGCCGGCGTGCTGCCCAAGCAAGGCATCGCCCGGCCCTGGAAGCTGAACCAGAACTACCTCAGCGACGTGGTCGCGATGCGGTTCGGCGCGGTGAACGACGGCATCATGCAGTTCACGTCCTGAGCGTCCCCGGCGCGAGCGAACGAGCGGGGCAGGGGTTTTGGAGATCGAGCGCATCCCCCGATGCCGGCGCAGGCGGGGCAGTGATAGCTTGACCGTCCATTCCACCACCGACCCGACTCCATGAATCGCTGGATCCGCATCGCCGCCCTCGCCTGCCTCGGCGCGGCAACGACCCTTCCCCTTTTCGCCCAGACCGTGAAGATCACTCCGCTCGGCGGAATCGAGGGCGAGTTCTGCCCGCAGGACCGCGCCCTGGTGTTCGAGGATCCGAACGGAACGCGGGTCCTCTACGACCCGGGCCGCACCGTCGCCGGCGCCGAGGATCCCCGGCTCGGCAAGATCGACATCATTCTCGTCAGCCACCTGCACGGCGACCACGCCGGCAACGCGCACAACAAGGCGCCGAATTCGGGCAGCTGCGAGAGCCCTGACATGTCGGTGTCGGCCATCCCGAAATCGCTCGCCGTCGAGATCGCGCTCGCCAAGAAATCGAAGATCGTCACCGGCAGCGAGATGCCGGCGTTCTTCGCGGCCAAGCTGAAGGCGAACGGCGGCAATCCCGCCGATTCGATCCTGGCCCGCTTCGGCGGCAGCGTCACCGTCGGCGGCGTCCGCATCGCCACCGTGACGGCCATGCACAGCAACGGTCTCGACCCCGACTACATCGGCGGCGAGCTCGGCAAGGCGATGAAGGAAGCGGGGATCGCCGGCGACGTCGGCCTGCCGACCGGGTACGTCGTGCGCTTCAGCAACGGACTCGTCGCCTATCTCTCCGGGGACACCGGCATCACCGCCGACCAGGAGCTCGTCGTCCGCAATCACTACAGAGCCAGGCTCGCGGTCATGAACATCGGCGACGGCTTCACCACCGGTCCGGCGGAGGCGGCCTACGTGATCAACGAGCTGGTCAAGCCCGCGTCGGTGATCGCCTCGCACGCGAACGAAGTCGGGACGGTCGGCGGCAAGGTTCGCCCGGGCAGCAAGACCGAGGCCTTCGTCAAGGCCGCCAAGGTGCCGGTCCACATCCCGCTCTCGGACAAGACGATGGAGTTCGACGCCGCAGGGAAGTGCACGGCGGGATGCTGAGGGCCGAACGAAGGACCATTCAGGCGACGTTTTGCTTCGCCAGCTTGAAGGCGATCATCGCGCGCAGCTTGTTGGGCAGCACCGGCTTGATCAGCACGTGGAAGTCGTGCTCGAGCGCTTCCTTCTCGTGGCCGGTCATCGTGCTGCCGGTGACGACGATCGCCGGGACGCCTTGGCCGAAGCGCTCGCGAATCGCGGCGATCGCGGCGACGCCGGTTTCGCCATCCTCGAGCCGGTAGTCGGCGATGACGAGCGCCGGCGCCACGGCGGCATCGGCGGCGCCGGCCCAGGCGCTCGCGGCGGCGACGCTGGCGAGCGAGACGATCGTCGCGCCCCAGCCGGTGAGCAGCACCTCGAGGCCTTCGCGAACGGCCGGCTCGTCCTCGACGACGACGATCAGGCGGCCCGCCAGCGTGATGCCGATCGGCCCCTTGGCGGCGATCGGCCGCGGCGCGACGCGAGCACCGCTGCCGCGCGGCAGCTCGACCGTGAAGACCGAGCCGCGGCCGACCTCCGAGGAGAGGGCGAGCGGCGCGGCCATGAGCGCGCACAGCCTCTTGACGATCGCCAGGCCGAGGCCGAGACCCTTCTTCTGCTCGAGCGAGACCACTGCGGTCCCGGGCACCTGGTAGAACTCCTCGAAGATCCGCGCCCGCTCGTCGGCGCCGATTCCCGGGCCGGTGTCCCAGACCTGCAGCACCAGCCGCTCGCCGCGGCGGCGGCAACTGAGCAGCACCGAGCCGTCGGCGGTGTAGCGGATCGCGTTCGAGACGAGGTTGCGGACGATCCGCTCGACCAGCAATGGGTCGGCGAAGGCGACGTGGGCGGCGCCGCGCGTTCGCAGGTCGAGCCCCTTCTCGAACGCCGCCGGCTCGAAATGGAGCCGCACCTTGCGGAAGATGTCGGCGAGCGCGAAATTGTCGGCGTGGACCTCGACGCCGCCGCTGTCGATCCGCGTGATGTCGAGCAGCTCGGAGAACAGGCCCTCGAGCGCATCGACCGATTCGTTGATGCTGTTGACGAGCTGCGCGACCTCCGGGTCGTGGGCGCGCGCGCGCAGCGCCTCGGCGAACAGGCCCATCGCGTGCAGCGGCTGGCGCAGGTCGTGGCTGGCGGCGGCGAAGAACTGCGTCTTGGCGCGATTGGCGACCTCGGCCTCGTGACGCGCGGCGTCGGCGAACGCCTTCTCGGCGCGCAGCTGGACCGCGAGCGCCTCGGTGCGCAGCTTCAGGCCGACGATGCGCTCGAACGACTCGCGGTAGTTGCGGGCGAGCAGCATCGTCATTCCCATCGCCACCGTCATGACCACCGCCAGCCCCCAGCCGAGCGTGCCGCCGCCGAGGGCGACGCGCGCGATCGCCGGCGCGAAGATCAGCAGCACGAAGACGATGAAGAGGCGCAGCTGCGGCCCGAGGATCGGCACCGACGCGACGCAGAACGTATAGACGACAAGGACCAGCGCGATCTGGTGCGGGCCGCTGCCGTGGGCCGAGAAGAACCAGGCGGCGATTCCCCAGAGCGCGCCCGAGGCGAGCACGCCCGCCTGCCACGCGCGCAGGCGGCGCGCGAACCCGGCGGTCGTCCTCGGCTCGCGCTGCGCGAAGCGGACCGCGAGCCAGGCGCGCAGCAGCCAGACGATCGCGAAGCCGGTGCCCCAGACGACGAGCAGCGAGCGCGGCGCGACGCCGGCGAAGATCGTCTCGATGATGATCGCGCCGATCGCGTGGCCGGCGAGCGACGTGCGGTTGAACGCGAACAGGCCGCGAACGTGATCGCGCAGGAGCAGGAAGCGATCGAGCGGCGCGTCGCCTTGGCCCGGACTCGCGGTTTCGCTCGCGCCCGGGCCCGGGCTCGATCTCGCGCTTGCGCCTTCGCCGCTGCCGGCCGGCGGCGCGGACGCGGCCGGCGTCGAGCTCAATGGAGCGGTCGGGTGAGCCACGGCGCGACCGCCCCCTGGCTCGACATCTGGCTCACGGCGAGGACCGCCTGAGTGCGCGAATTGACGCCGAGCGCGCGCAGCACCGCGGCGACGTGATCCTTGACCGTCTCGACCGAGAGGTCGAGCTCGCGCGCGATCAGCTTGTTCGACTGGCCGCGCAGGAGCAGGCCGAGGACGTCGGTCTGGCGCGGTGTCAGCTTGAAGTTGGCGAGCGCGGTCGGCCGCAAGGTGTCCATCCCGGGCGGCCAGGCGTGGCCGCCGATGCCGCCGCCTTCGCGGCCTTCGCCCGCCGCGGGGCTGTCGACGCCGCCCATCGTCATCGGCGGAACGTAGATGCCGCCCGACATGACGACCCGGAGCGCCTCGGTGAGCGTCTCGTTGCTGGCACGCTTGGGAACGAAGCCCATCGCGCCGAGGTCGATCGCGCGGATCACGTCGGCGCTGCGGTCGGACGCCGAGACGACGACGACCGGGATCGCCGGCCAGCCGTTGCGCAGCTCGATCAGGAGCTCGAAGCCGTCGGCGTCGCCGAGGCGCAGGTCGAGCAGGACGAGGTCGAAGCTGGCGTCGGCGGCGAGCGCCTCGCGCGCCGCGCGCGCGCCGCCGACGCCGACGACGGCGACGTCGCTTTCCATCCCCTGGATGACGTTCTGCAGCGCGCTCAGGATCAGCGGGTGGTCGTCGATGAGAAGGACTTTCATGGTGGCGCTCCTGTCAGGCGAAGCGGCGGCCGATGGACTCGGCGATACAGACCGGCTTGTCCGAGCCCTCGCGCTCCATCGTCACCTGGACGGTCATCTGCGCGCCGCCGTCGAGCGGCTCGTAGCCGATTAGCTTGAAGCGGCCGCGGATCCGGCTTCCGCTCGGCACCGGCGCCGGGAAGCGGACCTTGTTCAAGCCGTAGTTGACGCCCATTCGCGTCTCGCGCACGCCGAACGCCGAGGCCGCCATCTCCGGCAGCAGCGAGAGCGTGAGGAAGCCGTGCGCGATCGTCGTGCCGAACGGCCCGGCCTTCGCGCGCTCGACGTCGAGGTGGATCCACTGGTGGTCGTGGGTCGCGTCGGCGAAGAGCTGGATCCGCTCCTGCGTCACCGTGATCCACTCGCTGACGCCGATCTCCTGGCCGACCAGTTCGGCCATCTCGGCGATCGTCTCGAAGATTTTCATGTCGAAGCCCCATCGCGGCGCCCGCCGGGCCGCCCCAAGGGCGCCGCCGCCCCCTCGGGGGGCAAGGAACGAAGTGACTGTGGGGGCATCAGTTCACCCAGGTGATGATGGGCTCCCACTGCTCGCGGTCGCCCTGAAAGCGCGTCGACGCAACGTCCCACAGGGTCAGGCCGTGCGCGGCGAGATGAACGTAGTTCTGCGTGTCGCGCAGGAAGCCGAGCAGCGGCACGTCGACGGTCTTGAGGAAGGTGCGCAACTGGTCGGTCGAAATCGTTCCTTCGCGCGTCCTCATGCCGACGACGGCGGCCTGGACCTTGCTGCTGCGCCGATGCGCGAGCAGCTGGTCGATGAATTCGTGCGTCGCATGGATGTCGAAGATGCTCGGCTGGAGCGGGATCAGCACCTTGTCGGCCAGCTTCATGACCTCGTCGAGCCGCTTGCCGTGCAGCCCCGCCGGAGTGTCGAGAACGACGTGCGTCGTTCCGCGCGGCGGCCGGACGACGTCGCCTGCGTTTCCCTCCCAGGTCGCGATCTTCGGCAGGCCCGCCGGGCGCAGGCCGAGCCAGGTGCGCGACGACTGCTGGCGGTCGACGTCGCCGAGCATGACTGCGTGGCCGCGGGAAGCGAGATAGCCGGCGAGATTGGTCGACAGCGTCGTCTTGCCGACGCCGCCCTTGGGGTTGGCGACCACGATCACCGGCATGCAGCGCTCCCTCGTCGTTTTGCGGGTATGTTAGCGGCGCCCGGCCCCCGCGCCACCTTCCTTTTCCGCCATGGCTTCCACCGATCCGCCTGTGTCCGCCGTCGATCCTGCACCGTCCGCAGGCGCCGAGGTTCTGGTCATCGTCGCCCATCCCGAGCTCGAGCAATCGCGCGCCAACCGCCGCCTGCTGCAGGCGGCGCGGGCGCAGCAGAAGGAGCTCGCGCCCGGCCGGCTCGCCGTCCGCGACCTCTACGCGCTCTACCCCGATTACCTGATCGACGTCGACGCCGAGCAGGCGGCGCTCGCCGCCGCCAGGCTCGTCGTCTGGCAGCAGCCGGTGCGCTGGTACGGCATGCCGCCGCTGCTCAAGCTCTGGCTCGACGACGTGCTGGCGTTCGGCTGGGCCTACGGGCCCGACGGCCGCGCGCTGCGCGGCAAGGACCTCTGGCTGGTCGCGAGCACCGGCGGCCCGGAGGACTCGTACCGGCCCGACAGCTACAACCGCTACTTTTTCGACGCCTTCCTGCCGCCCTACGAGCAGACGGCGGCGCTGTGCGGAATGCGCTTCCTGCCGCCGCTCGTCCTGCACGGCGCGCACAAGGCGAGCGAGGCCGACCTCGCCGCGCATGCCGCGACGTACGCGCAAAAGCTCGCCGACTATCCGGCCTGGCCCGAGATCGACGAGGTCGAGGACTGCGTCGAGTGCGCCGTGCCGACGAGCGCGCGGCCGAGCGATCGCGTCGCGGAAGTCGCCTGATGGAGCACGGCGCCTGGCTGACCGGCAGCCTGATCTATCTCGGCGCCGCGGTGATCGCGGTTCCCGTCGCGCGCTTCCTCGGCCTCGGCTCGATCATCGGCTACCTCGGTGCCGGCATCCTGATCGGCCCCTGGGGCCTGAAGCTCGTGACGCGGCCCGAAGACATGCTGCAGTTCGCCGAGTTCGGCGTCGTCCTGATGCTCTTCCTGGTCGGCCTCGAGCTCGAGCCGCAGCGGCTCTGGTCGCTCAGGAAGTCGATCTTCGGCTGGGGCAACGCGCAGCTGTTCGGCTCGACGCTGCTGCTCGCGCTCGGTGCGATCGCCTGCGGCGTCGACTGGCGGCTCGCGCTGGTCGCCGCGCTCGGCCTGGCGATGTCGTCGACGGCGATCGGCCTCGGCACCCTCGCCGAGCGCAACGTGACGGCGACCACCTCCGGCGAGGCCGTCCTCAGCGTCGCGCTGCTGCAGGACATCGCCGCGATCCCGATCCTCCTGCTCATTCCGTTCCTCGCCGTCGGCGTCGGCGGCGAAGGCGGCGCCGGCGGCGGCTGGCTCGGCGCGGCGAAGGCGATCGGCACCATCGCCATCATCATCCTCGGCGGCCGCCTGCTGCTGCGCCCGGCGCTGCGCTGGATCGCGAAGAGCGAGACCCCCGAGATCTTCACCGCGGCGTCGCTCCTGCTCGTCGTCGCCACCGCGGCGCTGATGAACGCCGTCGGCCTGTCGATGGCGCTCGGCGCCTTCCTCGCCGGCGTGCTGCTCGCCGAAAGCGAGTACCGGCGCGAGCTCGAGACCGACATCGAGCCCTTCAAGGGCCTCCTGCTCGGCCTCTTCTTCATCGCCGTCGGCATGAGCATCGACTTCGCCGTCGTGGCGGCGCAGCCGCTCCTGATCGCCACCGTCGTCGTCGCCTTCCTGCTCGTCAAGGCGGTGGTGCTCTGGGCCATGGCGCGAACGATGCCGATTCCGCAGCTCGAGCGGCCGGTCTTCGTGATCCTGCTCGCGCAAGGCGGAGAGTTCGGCTTCGTCGTCTTCCAGCAGGCGGCGAACAACGGCGTGATCTCGGCGCCGGTGTCGTCGTTCCTGGTCGCGGCGGTGACGATCTCGATGATCCTCACGCCGCTGATGCTGTTCGCCGCCGACCGCTGGTGGATTCCGTTCCTCGCCGGCGGCAAGGGCGAGCTCGAGGAGCTGAAGGTGCCGCAGAACGAGCCGGTGATCATCGCCGGCTTCGGCCGCTACGGGCAGATCGTCGGCCGCATGCTGTTCGCCAACGGCATCCGGCCGACCGTCCTCGACCACGACGCCGAGCAGATCGAGGCGATGCGGCGCTTCGGCTGGCGCGTCTACTACGGCGACGCGACCCGGCTCGACCTGATGCGAACCGCCGGCGCCGACAAGGCCCGCGTCATCGTCGTCGCCATCGACGACATCGAGCAGAGCCTCGAGTGCGTCAAGATGGTCCGCGACAACTTCCCGGACGCGACCGTCGTCGCGCGCGCGCGCAACGTCCAGCACTACTACCAGCTGCACGAGCTCGGCGTGACGCTGATCGAGCGCGAGACGCTCGACTCGGCGCTGATGAGCGCGAGGAGCGCGCTCGAGCAGCTCGGCTGGCAGCCGCACCAGGCGAGGAACCTGGCACTGCGATTTCGCCGCCACAACGTCGCCCAGCTCGCGACGCTGGCGCCGCATCGCCGCGACGAGGCGCGCCTCATCGCCGCCGCCAAGCAGGGCCGCCAGCAGCTCGAGGAGCTGTTCGCGATCGAGCGCGAGCAGGCCGCCGAGCGCCGGGCGCGGGCGGGCTGGAGCGGCGGCGCCGAGTCCTGAGCCGGCGCAAGAGCTTCGCTCGCGGAGACCCGCCTCTTGCAGGGCGTGTCGCCATCCCCACGTGCGGCAATTCCGGCGATCGAGGAAGAGGCCATGTGGAAACGTCTGACGGTGCTCTGGAGCGTGCTGCGCGGCGATGCGCGCCGCCTCTGGCTGGCGGTGCGCCATCCGGCGGCCCCGGGCTGGCTGAAGCTCGGCACGGCCCTGATCGTCCTCTACGTCGTCTCGCCCATCGACCTCGTTCCCGACGTGCTGCCGGTGATCGGCGTCGTCGACGACCTGGTCCTGGTTCCGCTCGCGATCCGCTGGCTGCTGAACCGTCTGCCGCCGGAGATTGCCGCCGATTGCAATCGGACCAGCTTCTTTACGCAGCGTTGACGCGCCAGGCGTACTCCGCGCCGCGCTGGCGCGTTGAATGGGGGCATGAGCGCAGCGGCCTTCGCCGCCGCCTGAAGCAAGGAGCAAAGACATGAACGCCAAGAAACTTGCACTGGCCGCCGTGGCGATCGCCGCCACCGTCGCCGCCGCATCGGTCGAAGCGCGCACGCGCGACGACGTCCAGCTGTCGGTCACGATCGGCGGCCCCGCGTGGTCGGTGCCATCGGCGCCGGTCTACCGCGCGTATGGCCCGGCCTTCGTCGCGCCGCGCTACCACG
>Ga0207641_10004289_pt1 | contig 12393 bp, 9 predicted proteins | sample KBSSwiS62_FD_184306 | JGI IMG/M metagenome (GOLD analysis project Ga0207641, IMG submission 184306) | Switchgrass rhizosphere microbial communities from Kellogg Biological Station, Michigan, USA - KBS Switchgrass S6-2 (SPAdes) (version 2) | ecosystem: Host-associated > Plants > Roots >... | reverse complement strand
CGGTGAAAACCCGGCTGGCTTGTTGTTGCACCGCGACCTGGAGCTGAGCGGCGGGCACGCCCGCCACGCGCACGGGCCCGACCTCGGGAAGGAAGATGTTTCCCTGCGGATCGACGATCAGGCTGGTGCTGAGCGCGCCCCCAGCAGCCGCGCCGCCGGCCGCCGCGCCGGCCGCCTCCGTGCCGCTCGGCCCGCCCAGGATGTTCACCGCGACCCGATCGCCGGGTTGGATGATGTAATCCGGGTTCACCGGGTCGCTGGCGGGGGCGACGGCGTTCTTGAAAATGCTGGCGCCGAACGGCTCCCGCTTTGGGCTGGCCGGCTCCTGCTGACCGATCGCCGTCTGGGCGACAGGCGCGCTTTCGGCCTGGGTCGCCTGACCTTCCCGGACCACCGCGCGGGGTTGTCCGGAGATGCGCTCAAGGATGTCGCTCACGGTGGTTTGCGCGAAGGCGCCGCCCGGGCCGAATGCGATCAGCGCGGCCAGAAACGCGGCGGCGGAGCGGCCGAGGCTATGCGGCATGTTCACGGGTTCCGGTTAGGATGAGCCAGCCGATGCCGTAGGCCACAAGCAGGCAGACGAAGACGGTGAAGACCAGCAGCCAGCGCTGCGGGTAGAGCGACTTTTGGGCCAGGTTCGGCTCCACCACGCGCACCAGGTAAAGGTGCTGCTTGATCGCGTCCAGCCGGGCGCCCTGGTAGGTGGCGAGCGCGGTCTGGTAGTCGCGCATGGCCGCTTCCCGGTCGCTGATGGCGCGATCATAGCCGCCGGCCGCGCCGCCTGGGGCCGCCAGCTTGGCGCGCTGGGTCTCGATCTGGCTCTGCAGCCCGTCGATACGCGCCTGCAGCTCCTCCAGCCGCGGGCTGCCGGGCCGCAGGTAGCCGCTGGCGGCCGTGTACTCCGCCCGGGCCGCCGCGAGCTGGCTTTCCAATCCGCCCATCACGGCGACGGATGCGGTGGAGGAGCTGTTGGGATCCCCGCCCATCGCCGCCAGGCGGAGCCGCGCGCCGTCCACCTCGGCCTTGGCGACCTTCACCGCGTCGCCCTGGGCGCGCGCGCTGAACTGGTTCACCAGGGATTCGCTCATGACCAGCAGGTGGTCGGCGATCTTCTTGGAATCCTCCGGCCGGAACGCCCGCACCTCGACCTTCACGATGCCGCTGCTCTTGTCGAGCGTCACCTTGAGGTGCCGGCGGTAGTACTTGGTGAGCTCCTCCTCCTTCGGGCGGCGCTTGATGCGCTCCAGGAAGTCGAAAGTCGGCCGCCGGTACATGGAGACGATGTCGAGGTCCGTCTGCAGCTGGCGCGCCGCGTCGTGCGAGGTGAGGAAGTCGACCACGCCGGCGGCCTCCTCCGGGGCCACGCTCGCCGCTCCGCCGCCTCCCCCGCCGCTCAACATGCGGCTGAGCATCGATGTCGACTGGGCCTGAGGCTCGGTCGTGCGGATCAGGAAGCTGGCCTGCGAGACGTACTGGTTGGCGGCGAACACGAAGAGGTAGATCGCGGTCAGCAGGGTGGGCAGGCCGATCAGCAAGAGCGGCCAGCGTCGACGGGCGGCTAAGGCCCGCCAGTCGACGGAGGCGGCGAGCCGCCCCGCGGGCGATGCGTCATAGGGCATAGTAGGCCTCGATCATCTCATCGACCGTCTCGAAAAAGGTGAGCTTGCCGCCGTCCAGAATGGCGCCGGTGTCGCAATAGAGCCGAAGCGTCTCCGGCGCATGCGAGATCATGATCAGGGTGCCGGTGGCTTTGCGCTGCATCAGCTCCTCGTGGCATCGCTGGACGAAGCGGTGGTCGCCGGCCCCGGTGATCTCGTCCACCAGGTAGCAGTCGAAGTCCACGGCCAGAGAGAGACCCAGCGAAAGCCTTGCGCGCATGCCTGCCGAATAGGTGTTGACCGGCATGTTGAAGTAGACGCCGAGGTCGGCGAAATCCTGCACCCGTTCAAGCAGCGGCTCGATCTCCAGGCCGTAGATCCGGGCCACGAACTTGGCGTTGTCCGCGCCGGTGAGGGCGCCGTGGACGCCGCCGAAGAAGCCGAGGGGCCAAGAGACGGTCATGGTGCGCTCAATGCGTCCGGCGTCCGGCTTCTCCAGCCCGCTGATGGCGCGCATCAGCGTCGACTTCCCGGCGCCGTTGCGGCCCATGAGGCCGAGGCTCTGGCCGCGTTCCACGCAAAACGAGACGTTGTCTAGGATCAGCCGCCGGCCCACGGGCGTGGGATATGTCTTCACGACGTTGACGAGCCGGATCATTCGAACCGCACCCGATGGCGCGCCACGCGAAGGCCAAGCAGGCCGAGGAAGGTCAACACCGCCGCCTGGGAGATGATGTAGAAGGGATGCAGGTAGTCCGAATGCAGGTCGCCCCAAACGCCCTGACGGACGATTTCCGTGATCTGCGGCAGCGGTAGCCACTGGGCGGCCTCGCGCAGTTCGGGCGGTAGCCACTCGACCCGGAAGAACATGCCGGAGAAGGGGAGCGACAGGTAAGTGAAGGGATGGACTAATCGGTCTACGGTTTCGCTATACTGACCCAAGGCACAGATAATCATCGCTAGACCGGTCGTGTACCACCACATCAGCAGCATGCCTCCAACCAGAAGGAGGGGCCGCTCAGGTGCGGGTGAGAGTCCGAACCAAGCAAATATGCCGGTGAACAAGATCAGCGCACATAGAGTCGCGCCCAATTCCAGGATCGTGCCGGCCAACACTATGTCTGGCATGGTGACCTGATGATGATACATCAGGACACGGTTGGAGAGAATGATGCTCGCGGCGCGGTTGGCGTTCGTTCGGAATTGCATATAGGCGATATAGCCCACTAGGTGGAACGGTAGAGACGCTAAGCCCTCAGGGATCGCCGTATGGGATGTGTACGTCATCAGACTCACGCCGCCGGCCAGCAACAGCGGCTCCACGAGGAACCACAGGAAGCCGATGTTGTGGCGACCAAACCGGCTCTGCAGCTCACGGATGACCAAAGCGCCGATGACGCGCAGTTGCTTGCGCGCGCCGCGCGCAAGCACGTCGAACTCCGGTTGCTGAATCACGCGTCCACCCCGAACAGGCTCGCGAACCTAGCCGCGGCGGCTCGGAATACAAGGCGTCCCGCGGTCGCGCTTCTCAGCGTCGCGTCGAATTGCTAGCGAGGGGGCGGCAATTCGGGTGGGGCGATGGGCGAAGATCAAGGCGGACGTCCCAGGATCGGCGTCGACGGTTATAATCTCGCGCTCGAACAGGGCACGGGCGTCGCCACCTACGCGCGCAACCTGACCTATGCGCTGAAGGACGCCGGAGCGGCGGTGGACGTCCTCTACGGCCGCAACATGCCAAGCTCGGGCGGGCGTCGCGCGGAACGCGACCTGATCCAGGAGATCGGGTTCTTCGATCCGGCCCCGGGCGCTTCCATCTCCAACGTGGCGGCCGGAGCCTTCTGGGCCATGGCGACGTTGCCGACCCCGCGCGCACGCGAAGTGCCAATCCGCGGAGAGGTCGTCGCCGAAGACTTTCGGGAGCGGCTGCCGGCGTTCGACCGCATCCTCAACGTCCGCAACCTGTTCCCCCTGGCGTTCAACCATTTCCACGCCTGGGGACGCCTGCTCAGGGTCCGCGTCCCCAACCCGCCTCAGGTGATGCACTGGACCTATCCCGTGCCGGTGGAGCTCATAGGCGCGAAGAACATCTATACGGTCCACGACCTGATCCCGCTGCGCCTGCCGCACACCACGCTGGACCACAAGCGCCGCTACCTGAAGCTGGTGCGGACCATCGGTCGGCGCGCCGATCATATCGTGACGGTCTCGGAAGCCTCGAAGGCCGACATCCTCAAGCTCATGGACGTGCCGGAAGATCGGCTGACCAACACCTATCAGGCGGTGGATATCCGACCGGCGGTCGATCGGGAGGGGGCGAGGGCCGATCTGGCCGGCGGGGTGGGATTGCCGGCGCAAGGCTATTTCCTGTTCTTCGCCGCCATCGAGCCCAAGAAGAACCTGGGCCGCCTGCTCGAAGGCTATCTGGCGGCCGACGTCGACACGCCGTTGGTGATCGTCGGCAAGAAGGGCTGGATGTGGGAGCGCGAGCTGCGCTTGCTGCCGCTGGCCCAGCGCCCTCGAGGCCCTGCGTCATCTTCGCCGAGCCGCGCGGCGCCCCGTGTCATTCAACTGGACTACGTTCCGCAATCGCTGTTGATCAGCTTGATAAGCGGCGCGAAGGCGGTGGTCTTCCCTTCGATCTATGAGGGGTTCGGCCTGCCTGCGCTGGAGGCGATGCAACTCGGGACGCCGGTGATCACGTCCGACACCTCATCCTTGCCGGAAGTCGTGGGCGACGCGGCCTTGCTGGTGAATCCCTACGATCCTCGAGCGATCTCCCACGCCATCCGGCGGATGGACACGGACTCGGATCTGAGGGCGCGCCTCGCAAAGGCGGGTCCTGAGCGGGCAGAGCTGTTTTCGCCAGACCGTTACCAGGCTCGTCTTCGCGATCTCTACGCCCGCCTCGGCGCCCATCTTCCGAATTCTTGAGCCCGCGCATGGTCCGCAATCCCTTCAAGAGCGTCGGCCGGGCTTCGGTGGAAGTCGCGATGGCGTCGTTCGACACGGTGCAGCGCGCTGTCGCAGCGACCTTTGGACAGCGGGTCGATCCCGTCGCCCTGAACCTCAAGTTCCAGGGTTACGACCTGGCGCGGAAGCTGCTCGCGGAACGGGGTGAAGTCACGCCGGCGCCGGCCCGTGTCGTGGGGCTCGGCAGCAAGCCCTCGACGCAAGCTGACCTGGACAGCGACTGGGCCACGACCTGGCTGGGCGGCTTGAAGTGCCCGCTGATCTACCACCGCAAGATCTGGGAATACCTCTATCTGCTGCAGGCCTTGTATGAGGCCGGCATGTTGCAGGCGGGCCGCCGCGGCCTGGGTTTCGGCTGCGGCCGCGAGCCGATCGCCAGCTTCCTGGCCTCGCAAGGGCCGAGCCTGACGGTGACGGACCTTCCGTCCGAAGACAGGGCCCGCGCGGGGTGGGAGCGCACCCACCAGCATGTCGGCGAGCGGGACCAGGCCTTCTACGAGCATCTGGTGAGCTACGAGCTGTTCGACGCTCGGGTGGATTATCGCGCCGTGGATATGAACAAGATCCCGAACGACCTGCGCGATTACGATTTCTGCTGGTCGCTCTGCGCCTTGGAGCACTTGGGCTCCATCGATCAGGGCCTGCGGTTCATCGAAAAGGCCATGGCGACCCTCAAGCCTGGTGGCGTTGCGGTGCATACCACCGAGTTCAACTACCTGGACGACGAGAGCACCATCGAACACGGCGAGACGGTGCTGTTCCAGAAACGCCACTTCGAGGATTTGGCCGAGCGGTTGACGAAGGCCGGCCACACGGTCGCGCCGCTCGACTTCTTCGTTGGCGACAGGCCGCTCGACCGCTTCATCGACGTGCCGCCCTATCCCAACGACTATTCCGACGCCATGCGCCGCCAGTGGGGCGAGGAGTCATCCCACCTGAAGCTGATGGTGGGGGATTATGCGTGCACTTGTTTTGGGGTGATTGTGCGGAGGGGGTAGCGAGCGGTTGCTTTCTTCGGATCTTTAGAAATATGTCGTGATGCGAGTTCGGCTCAGGACGGCCGCGCGCCTTTGCCCTATTGGCCTCCGTCTTGGGATCGGTTAACGCGTTGCGCGGATTGCGCTAGGCCAGCCGGCGTTCGCAATCATTTGGGCACATAAATCGGCAGGGCGACGCGAGCACTCCGCGGACAGGGCGTGGGCTGAATCCACCAGCAATGTTTAATGTGCGAGAGAGTAGCGGGCCGTCTAGACGAGGCTGACGACAAGAAAGAAGTCCATGCATATCGCGCCACCGGTTTCTCTGCTTGCGCCCTCTTTGTGGTTGGGTGGCCCTGCGCGCGAGACAGCTAATGAAGAGATATCTCGAATTCTCCGCGCCTATCTAATTGCCGTGGTTGTGGATGAGGATTGGTACTGCCGTGAGTATCCGGATGTGCTTGAGCAAATAAAATCGGGCGCACTAAGCAGTGCTACAGAGCACTATGTGAGCTCTGGGTATTTAGAAGGAAGAATGCCTATATACGTAGAGGTGGATGATCGATGGTATTTTGATACATATACAGATTTGCTTGCTGCCAAAAATGACGGATTATTAGTTGACGGAAATACTCATTTTAGGGATTCGGGATATTTGGAAGGGCGACTTCCGTGGCGTCCGGTTATTGATGAAAAATGGTATCTAAAAACATATCCCGAAGCAAAAAAGGATATAGATCGTGGTGATTTCATAAATTGCGAAGAACACTTCGTGAAATCGGGATATGTTAGGGGATATTTTCCCCATAGACCGGCGATGAAATAGAGTTTGGGGTGGGGAGTTGCTGAATTTACCTTGGGCGGTTGCAGCCCGCTGGGCGCGAAAGGCGGATGCCGCCCGCGATCGGGGTGAGTGGCGGCTCGCAGTCGCAAATTACCGGGCATACTTGGCGTTGCGGCCGAGGGATCATGATCGCCGCATCCAATACGGTCACGCTCTGAAAGAGAGCGGCAAGCTGACCGAGGCGAAGGCCGCATACTTGCGCGCCCTTGAGGCCAAACGTGGTTCAGCGGACCTCAACCTTCAACTTGGCCACCTCCACAAGCTCATGAGCGACTTCACTGTCGCGCGCAGATATTACGAGCGCGCGCGCCAGCTTGAGCCTTCTTCACACGATGCGTTGCGCGAGCTCGAAAGTTTGCCGCCGCCGGTTTCAGCTGCGCCGAGTGACGATCTCAGCGCCGTGGAGACGGCGGATGCCGCCCGCGATCGGGGTGAGTGGGCGGCCGCAGCCGAGAGCTACACGCTTCATCTTGAGGCCCATCCCCAGGATGGTCCGATTTGGGAACAGCTTGGACATGCTTTGCGTGAGCAGGGCGATCTGAGCGGCGCGCTCGAGGCTTATCAGCACGCGATGGAAGTGCAGGCGGAAACGATCGGACCCCGCCGTCACTTCGCTCACGTCGCCAAGGCGTTGGGCCTTCATGAGAAAGCTGTCGCGAGCTTTATTGCATGTCTGATCGCTGAGCCGAGCGACGAGGAAAGCTATCGCGAACTCGAGGCGCTTGGGGAGCGAGAGCGTGCCTTAGAGGCGTTACGCAAATGCGCGCCGGAACCACGCCGCAAACCCTCCTCGGCGCCTGGCCGGAAAATCGCAATCTTCACCATCGCCTCGAACAACTACCTTCCTATGGCGGAGGTGCTGTTGGAGAGTGCGGCCGGTGCCTATCCCGAAGCCGATCTTTTTCTCTGCCTCGCAGACCGACGAACCGATCCTGACCTGAATGTGCCTGAAACGGCAGAATTGCTGCTTGCCGCCGAAGTCGGAATCCCCGGTTTCGACGCCTTCGCTTTCCGTTACGGACCCACGGAGTTCCACACGGCGCTCAAGCCCTTTGTGTTTGAGTACTTATTGAGGGACCGATGCTATGAGCGGGTCATCTATTTTGACCCAGATATCAAGATATTCCGGCGCTCGGGTCAGATTCTTCAAGACCTCGATCGGGGTGCGCCTTTCGTATTGACGCCGCACTTCCGTGAAGCCCTGCCATTCCGCCGTTTACCGGATACGCAGACCATCCTGAGGGCGGGCGTCTTCAATCTCGGATTTATCGCGGCGAACTCGACGGCGGAGGCGCTTCGCCTCCTACGGTGGTGGGGGACTCGTCTGTTGTACGATTGTCGCGCCGAACCTGAGCGCGGGTGGTTTGTGGACCAGCGCTTCGTCGACCTATTTCCAGCGTTCACTCGGGACCTCGCCATCTATCGTACCTTCGGCGCCAACTTGGCCTATTGGAATCTCGACGAAGGCGAGTTGTCGAAAACGGAGGAGGGCTTCTTTTTCCGCAATGAGCCCCTGGAATTCTTCCATTTCAGCGGCTTTGATCCCCGCCGGCCTGATCGGATTTCTAAATACCTCGTGGACAACCGCGTCGAGCCTGAAAGTGCGCTGGGCCAACTTCTGAGCCAGTATGCCGAGACTTTGATGGCGAAGGGCTTCGCCGCCGCTGTCGGCTCGCCGCTCACGTTCGACTATTTCCCCGACGGCCGACCAGTCCCTCCGCTCTTACGGCGGCTTTTCCGCGAGAGGCATCCCGGGTGGTCATCGAGCCCGTTTGTCACTTTTGAGGCGGCTGCCGTCGCTCTTGAGCCGCTGGAGGGAACGTCTGTCGCGGCGCCGAGGGTGATTGCGCACATCTGGCGACAATCCGATGTTCGCCCCACTTTGCCAGAAGAACCCGCGGACCAATCTCGCGCTCTGGCGGAATGGGTGAGGCGTTACCCCGCCGCTGACTTAGCTGATCGCGCTTTGCTGAACTCCCTTGCTTTGCAAGTGAGCGCGCGGCCCTAGCTTGACGGCGCCTCCCTCTCAGGAATTGCATTCATGTTGTTCGAAGATCCTATATCTGTCCAAGAAATACCTAGATTTTCTGCCGAGGAGACTTCCCTTGCGCGGAATTTCTTAGACAAGAACGGGTTTGTCGTCTTTTCGAGTGCATTTGACCTCGATGCCGGGCTCAAGTTCTGGAGCGACGTAGAGACAGGTATCGCCAGCGGCGCGCCACTTACCTTCTCACAGTTCGGCAAGCTTTATACCAATCCCAATGTGCCGGAGCATGTGCGCGGCCTGCCCCGCATCATCGACGTGGAAGACCACGTCCCCGCGGTCTACGATCTGATGCTCTGCAGCACGGTTCGCGACTTTCTGGCGGAGGTCTACGGTGAGGCTCCGACCTGCCTGCAGACGCTCACATACAAGTATTCAAGTGAACAAGGCGCTCACTCTGATAAGACGCTCGTGTCTCCGCCGTCCGCCATAAATTATGATCGTGAAAGCCTGACCGCAGCTTGGTTTGCCTTGGAACGATCCGACCAGAAGAATGGGGCGCTGATCGTCTATCCTGGCTCTCATCGCCTGCCGAAGCGCGGCTTCACCGAGGGATTTAGCGAGTACGGCGCCTATATGTCCTACTTGGATGGACTTTGCCGCGCCCATGGATCCATGCCCACCGTGTTCATGGCTGAGCCGGGGGAAATCCTGATTTGGGCGTCTGATTTTGTACACGCCGGGGGACCGATCGCCAGCGATTCCGCAAAGACGCCGACCCGCAAGAGCTTAGTCTGCCACTACGCCCGTATCCCATCGTGGCAACGGAGTCTCGATCCGGCGTATGAACGTGTTCCATTCGCGGGCGCCAGTTTCTACCGTAAGGTGAAGCGTGACGACGCATGAACATGCCGCGTCTCTTTTTCACAATATGTTCGGCGAATTATCTTCCCTATGCGTACACACTCGAGGAATCCCTCAAAAGAGTGCTCCCTGGCGCGCGGTTTGTTACCATCCTTTCGGACGAAGCGCCGGGTGGAATCGAGCTCAAGCCTGGCACGATATTGGGATCAAGCCTAGAAATACCAAACTATTTCGATATGGCTATGAGATATGATATCGTTGAATTCAATACATCAATAAAGCCATTTGTGATATCATATCTGTTCAAACACTTCCCGGAAATTGAAGAGGTATACTACCTAGATCCGGATCTATATTTCTTTTCTGAGCCTAACGAAATCTTTGAGGCGTTCCAGTGCGGAGCTGAGGCGGTCTTCACTCCGCACATTACAGAGCCGGTGGAGGACGGTCTTTCTCCCGACGACTTCAGCCATATGCGGTCGGGAGTGTACAACCTTGGCTTTGGCGCCTTTCGCCGATGCGCCCCGGTCATGGACTTTCTTGGCTGGTGGTCTCGTCGGCTGACGGCGGATTGTCGGATCGACCTTGAGAACGGCATCTTCGTCGATCAGAAATACATGGATTTCGCGCCCTCCTTTCTGGACAAGGCGGTCGTGCTGCGCGCTCCCGGCCTGAATGTCGCTTATTGGAATCTCCCTCATCGCAAGGTCGTTAGAGCCGAAGACGGGCAATATACCGTCAACGGAGAAACCTTGCGGTTCTTCCATTTCAGTGGTGTGGATCCATTGCGGCCCACGCTTCTTTCCAAGCACCAAGAGCGCTATCCGAGTGCGGCCGACGCCGGCCCTGCCGTTGCTGAACTCGTCGAGATGTACGCGGGTGCTCTGCTCCGACACGGCTATCAGGACTTACGGAAGGCACCCTACGCTTACGCGCGTCTGTCTGACGGCACCCCAATCACGCGTGAGATGCGCCGTATTTATGGGCGAATGCGGAGGCCAGACGCGCGGACGCGCGAGGAAGCATTCGCCCCTGATTTGACGCCATATAACAGGGCTGCCGCGGACGTGGAGTTTCGTCTGGATGTTCCGGTGACGGAACTGATGCACGAGATCTGGCGCAGCCGGCAAGATTTGCAGCACGCATTTCCGCTTTCTACGCCCGAAGGACGTCGCGGTTATTATTTCTGGTTCAAAGGCACCGCCGCGAAAGAACACGGGGTTCCCGAGCCGTTGCTCGAGCCGCTCAAATTGGCGGAACACGCTTCTCCTGACGGAGCCTCAGAAAATCGATGGGCGGTCAAAGGCACGCGCAAGCCGTCGTACGGCGCGACGCTTTTCGGATTTTTACGTGCGGAGACGGGTGTCGGCGAGGTCGGCAGGCGGACTTTGCGGGCGCTTGAGGCAACGGCCATGCCTATTACGGCCCGGAATTTTTCTTCGCCCGTATTTGAAGAACCGGACAAGTCCGCGGAGCCCTATTTATCGCACCGCCTCCCGTATTTGTACCACCTTTATCAGATCAACGCCGATAATACTGCGCGACTCCCTTTCATGACCTCGTATGGCGATTGGTTCGGTCGCTACAATATCGGCATGTGGGCGTGGGAGTTGCCGCGGTTTCCATCGGCTTTCCGTGCAGCTTTCGACTATGTGGACGAGGTCTGGACGCCCAGCGAATTCGTTCGGGACTCGGTGAGGCAGGCTACCGACAAGCCCGTCGTCACAATACCGCATGCCGTGCCGATCGAAGAGCCTGATCCACGCTATGACCGATCCTATTTTGGTCTGGCTGAGGACGGCCTTGTGGTGCTCGCCACCCTGGACTTCAACTCGTTCAGCACACGAAAGAACCCGTTCGGGGCGATAGATGCGTTCCGCCTGGCGTTCAATGGGCGCGAAAGCGGCGTTCAACTTGCTCTGAAGGTCCATGGGCGTAGCGCGTCGGATGACCGCGTCGCCTTGTCCGAGCGGATCTGTGGTGCTGATAATATCACCCTCATCGACAGAGTGCTTTCCAGAGCGGAGATGACAGGGCTGCAAGCGGCCTGCGACGTCTTTCTGTCGCTCCACCGATCCGAGGGTTTTGGGTTGAACATCGCTGAGTGCATGGGCCAGGGGAAACTCGTCATCGCCACGAATTTTTCGGGCAACCGGGATTTCTTGGATGCGAGTTGCGGCGCGCCCGTCGACTTCTCGCTCGTTCCTGTTCGTGCGGGGGAATACCCTCATGGCGAAGGTCAGTGGTGGGCCGACCCGGATGTCGATCAAGCGGGGGAATTGTTGCGTCGTTCGGCCGACGACAAGGCTTGGCGGCTTAACTTGGCAGCATCGGCGCGCCGTCGGGTCGCTACGCGGCTGAGCTTGAGGGCCGTAGGTTACGCAATGCGCGGGCGCATCGACGACCTTGAGTTCGCCAGAGGCTAAGCCTCAAATCAGCTTGAGCGCATCAGGGTGTTCAAAGCGAATGCGCGCATTGCACCTTCGAATTGAACGCCGACGCCGTCCGGAAAAATTTCCTTGGGATACGCTGGCCGATCGATGGATTGGATCTTGCGGGCCCGCACAAGCAGGCATTCACCCATAAGATCCGGGTAGGGCGAAATACTCGTGACAAACTTCACAATATCGTCGTGTTTTTGCGTGTAGCGGTAAGGGTCGAACGACGTCATTTCGTCGATTGCGAAGCCATTTCCTTCTATCAGAAGGCGCAAATCAGGTGACGACCACAGGTGCACGTGCCCCGATTCGAGGGTACGGAAAATCTGGCTGCGTTGGTTTGGGTTCGCTTGCCAAAGAATACAGGTTATCGCGTGAAGCTCACAAGGATTTGGAGTGGTCAGATACATCACACCGTCCCGACGCAGGACTCTATTAATCTCATAGATTGCGTGAGATGGATCTCTCCAAAGATGTTCAAGAACCTCAGCAAATAAAACGACATCAGCCGATTCGGTCGTAAATGGAAATTTCTCCGATTCTATATCAACCGCGTAAAGGTCATATGGGCTTTGCGGGATTTCAAAACTTATAGTCTTTATATCTGCATCTGGATGCAAGGCGTGCATATAAAATGATAGGAATGGCTTATCATTTCCAACATCTATCACTATGCCTTTGAGGGGCTCCCGCACGAGCGAGCAGTACCGCCATTTGT
>Ga0207641_10004288_pt1 | contig 12393 bp, 12 predicted proteins | sample KBSSwiS62_FD_184306 | JGI IMG/M metagenome (GOLD analysis project Ga0207641, IMG submission 184306) | Switchgrass rhizosphere microbial communities from Kellogg Biological Station, Michigan, USA - KBS Switchgrass S6-2 (SPAdes) (version 2) | ecosystem: Host-associated > Plants > Roots >... | reverse complement strand
GGATTGGCCGAAGCGAGCACCGTCGCTGACGTGGCGAGTTGCCCTGGCGCGGAAACCTGCCGGTTGGCAGTGACCCAATCTCGAGGGTTGGGACGGCTGCTCGAGGATCACCTGCGAGCGCGTCCGGACCTGATTGCAGCCGCCGACGGGGCGCGCATCAAGATCAGCGGTTGCCCGAATGGCTGCGGACAGCATCACATCGCCACGCTCGGATTTCAGGGCAGCGTCCGGCGCCTCGGATCGCGGGCCGTGCCGCAGTACTTCGTGATGGTCGGCGGCGGAGCGCACGATCGCGGCGCGACGTTCGCGCGGCTGGCCGCGAAGGTGCCGGCGCGCCGCATCCCGCAAGTCGTCGAACGCCTGATCGATCTGTACGCGCGCGAACACCAGCCGGACGAATCGGCGACCGCTTACTTCGGCCGCGTGGAACTCGACCTCGTGAAACGAACCCTCGCGGATCTCGAGAAGCTGCAGCCGGGCGATGCGGTGGATGCCGATTACATCGATCTCGGCGAAGCGGCCGAATTCGCGCCGGTAGTGATGGAAGGGGAGTGCGCCACATAAAGAAGGTGCTGGGTGCTGTGTGCTAGGTGCTGAGTGCGAGTGCCGAGTGCCCCAGCACAGCACCCGGCACCTGGCACAAGCACCCAGCACACAGCACTTAGCACCCAGCACTCGGCTGACATCTACCTATCTGTATATATCGATGTAGAACGGTTGCGCCCCGGGCATCCGCTTTGGTATAGTCCGCAGGACAACCGAATACGCGCTTCATCAAGAGTGGCTGAGGGACAGGCCCTGTGACGCCACGGCAACCACGCTGGCGCCCGTTCGAGCAAACGGAGCGCCGCGGTTCAGGTGCCAATTCCTACCCCGCGAGTCCGCGGGGGGAGATGAGGGAACCAGTGAGCCTCGATTCATTTCACGTCGCCCCGCCCGCCTCTCACACCCGCGCCAGCACGATCGCGCTGCTTGGGTTCGGCACCGTCGGTTCGGCCGTGGCCCGGCGCCTGATCGCCGCCGACGTTTCACGGACCCTCGAGCTCACGCACATCGTCGATCGCCGCGCCGACCGCAAGCGCCTCCAGTTTGGCGACGCGCGCGTCGTCTGGGCATCGAGTCTCGATGAGATCCTGGAGCGCGACATCGACATCGTGGTCGAAGCGATCGGCGGCCTCGACACGGCAACCGACTGGATTCGGCGTGCGTTGGAGGCTGGCAAGTCGGTGGTCACCGCCAATAAACAGGTGATGGCTCACCACGGCGCGGCACTCTGGACACTCGCGGCGCGCCAGGGACGTCAGCTGCGATTCGAAGCAGCCGTCGGCGGGGCGATGCCGATTGTCCGCGCCGTCAGCGACGGTCTTGCCGGCGACCGCATCACACGGGTCGTCGGTATCCTCAACGGCACCACCAACGCCGTCCTGTCGCGGATGGATTCCAGCGGGTGCTCGCTCGAGGACGCGCTGGCTGACGCTCGGGCCCGAGGTTATGCGGAAGCCGACCCCTCGACCGACCTCGATGGAGACGATGCCCGCGCGAAGCTGGCCATCCTGTGCGCGATCGCCTTCGGGCTGCGCGTCGAGCCGAGGGCTATCCCGGCTCGTTCCGCCGCCGGTGTGACCGTGGCGGACTTCGCGCGAGCGCGGCGCGCCGGTCGCACCATCCGTCAACTCGCGCACGCCGAGTACAACCGCGCGGCGTCCACGCTCACGGCCTGGGTTGCGCCGGTCGCCGTGGCGCGCGATTCGATCTTTGGCCGCACCCTGGGTGCGCAGAATGCCGCGCTCATCACCGGTGTCCACGCCGGCGACGTCGGCGTGTTTGGCACCGGCGCCGGCGGCGAGGCGACGGCGGTCGCGATCCTCAGCGACCTGGCCGCCATCGCCCGGGATCGCGCGGCAATCGTGCCGCCACCGAGGCTGTCTTCAGACTTCAGCCTTCAGACAAACTTCGTGGATTCAAACTTCGATCGTCAGACTTCACACTTCAAGCTTCAGACTTCGCTAGCGGAGGCCGTGTGAGCGCGTTGCTTGGACTTCAGTGTCATCTGTGCAAGACGCCGTTTCCGGCGGAAGCGGTCTATGTGTGCGACCGTTGCCTTGGGCCTCTCGAACCGGTGTACGACTACGACGCCGTGCGGCTGACTCGAGAAACCATCGAAGCGCGGCCGAAAAACCTGTGGCGCTATCGCGAGTTGCTTCCGATCATGGGCGAGCCTCGCACCGGCTTCAATTCAGGGTTCACACCGCTGGTGCGATGCGATCGCCTGGCCAGGCAATTGGGGGTCTCCGAGCTGTACGTCAAGGACGACTCGGTGAACCATCCGACCCTGTCGTACAAGGACCGCGTCGTCTCGGTCGCCGCCACGCGAGCAGTCGAACTCGGATTCGATGTCCTTGCGTGCGCGTCAACCGGCAACCTGGCGAACAGCGTGTCGGCGCACGCCGCTCGCCTCGGCATCGATTGCTGCGTGGTCATTCCCGACAATCTCGAGGCCGGCAAGCTGCTCGGATCCGCGATCTTCAACCCGACGATTCTCGCGATTGCGGGGAACTACGACGATGTGAATCGCCTCTGCACGCAGGTGGCGGATCGGTACGGCTGGGGCTTCGTCAACATCAACCTGCGCTCGTACTACGCCGAAGGCGCGAAGACGATGGGGTTCGAAATCGTCGAGCAACTCGGCTGGCGCTATCCCAGGCATCTCGTGTCGCCGGTGGCGGGTGGAACGCTCCTGCCGCGTATCGTGCGCGGGCTCAAAGAACTCCGGACGGTCGGCCTCGTGTCCGGCGAGCTTCCGCGTGTGTATGCCGCGCAGGCTGCGGGGTGCGCACCTGTCGTGCGCGCCATCGAGGCCGGCCTCGAGTATCCCGAACCGGTCCGCCCCGACACCATCGCGAAGTCGATCGCGATTGGCAATCCGGCAGACGGCTATCAGGTCATCCAGAGCATTCGCGCCACTGGCGGCACGGGCGCTGCGGTGTCCGATACCCAGATCGTGGACGCGATTCGGCTGCTCGCCGAGACCGAAGGGATTTTCACCGAACCGGCGGGCGGCACGACGCTCGCTGCGGCCATCGACCTCGTCAACCGCGGCGTGATTCCGCGCGACGAATCAATTGTCGTGTGCGTCACCGGCAACGGCTACAAGACGACGGAGGCGGTGGCCGGAACCTTGACGGCGCCGGTTCGCCTGAGCCGGTCGTTCAAGGACTTCGAAGCGTGGTGGGAATCGGCCCGGGGTCCGGCGAAGGCAGCCGTGCAGGTCTGATACGCGTCCACGTTGACCGCAAAGATCGCAAAGAATCAAAGGCTCTGCGGTCTTCGCGGTCTCTGCGTTCTATCGTCGTATGCTGGCGCGCGAACTCGAGACGATCGGCAGCTTGAACTCCATCGTTCGGCCGTTGCGCAACACTTTGACGGTTGCCGTCGATCCGATCGGGGCGTCGGCGACGAGGCGCGAGAACTGCGACGGGTCGTCGATCTGATGCCCGTTGAACGCCACGATGACGTCGCCCGGCCGCATCCCGGCGTCGTACGCCTCCGAGACACGCCGCATCGTTGACACCAGCGCGCCGTTGAGGCTCGTGGCGCCCACTTCTTCCGCCAACTGCGGCGTCAGTTTCTCGACGCCGATGTAGCCGATGGTACCGCGGCGCACCTCGCCGAACTTCATCAGATCGTCGACGATCCGGCGCGCCAGATTGCTCGGCACCGCGAAGCCGATCCCCTGGTAGCCGCCGCTCTCGCTATAGATGCCGGTGTTGATGCCGACCAGCTCGCCTCGCGTGTTGACCAGTGCGCCGCCCGAGTTTCCAGGATTGATGGCGGCGTCGGTCTGAATGAAATCCTCGTATTGCGCGAAGCCCATGTTGGCGCGCCCGGTGGCGCTGACGATGCCAGCCGTGACGGTCTGGCTCAACTGAAAGGGACTGCCGATCGCCAGCACCCACTCGCCGACTTTGAGCTGGTTGGAATCGCCCCACGGCACAACCGGCAGACCGGAGACTGGAATCTTCAGGAGCGCGATGTCGGTTGTCGGATCGGTGCCGATCACCTTGCCCTTGATGTCCCGCTTGTCGGGCAGCGCAATCGTGATCTCGCGCACGTTCTCGCCGACGACGTGGTTGTTCGTGATGACGTATCCGTCGGGCGAGATGATGACGCCGGACCCGAGGCTGAGCGATCGCCGATCGCGCGATCCGAACGCTTCATCGTCGCCGAAGAAATACCGGAAGAACGGATCGTTGACGAACGGAGAGTTCGGCCGGCGGACGACCTGCAGCGACGAGATGTTGGCGACGCCCTTGACCGTCTGGCCTGCGACGCGAGTGAAATCCGGTCCGGTGTTGCCGGCGTAGCTGAGTGGCGCGGCGGGCTGTGCGGCCGCGCCAGACCGCTGCTCGGGGGCTGCGGTTGCGGCCGGGGCCGAGGGCTCGGTCGCGCGGAGCTCTTCGGCGGCCCGCACAAGACCCGTGACCACCAGGCCGCCGAGGAACCCGGCAGCGACGAGCACGATCGAAAGCAGCAGGCGCCGCATCGCGCTATTCCTCGTGAGATCCGGCGTCAGCCGAACCTACGACGATCCTCCGGGCCGCGCGGTCGCCCGCCTTCGGAATCATCACCGTCAGCACGCCATCCTTCAAATCGGCGGTCACGCGTCCGACGTCGATGCGCTCGGGCAACCCGAAGGCCCGCGAAAAGCGGCCGTGGCCGCGCTCGACCCGGTGATACTGCTCGCACGGAATATCGCGGCCAGGCGTCGAGACCCTGGCACCGCGGATCGTGATGCGGCTGTCCTCGGCGTGGATGTCGATGTCGTCGCGTGTCAGGCCGGGCAGTTCCGCGGTGAGCACGAACTCGTTCGCCGTCTCGTACAGATCGACCGGCGGCGTCCAGCCCGGCGCGTCGCTGCCGACCAGTTGACCGAACTGTTCGTGCAGCGCGAGCAGGTCGCGCAGCGGATCCCACCGCGTGAAGGCCACGTCTCGCATCGTAGCATATGTGCTACGATCTCAAGGATATACAGGTGACGAATGGCCTCCTCCGTTCAGGCGACACGACTGCGTAAAGGCATGCTCATCAAGGTCGGCAACGACCTGTTCCGGATTCTCGAGCTGCACCATCTCACGCCGGGAAACAAGCGCGCGCACATCCAGGTCCGGATGCGGAACATCCGGAGCTCTGCGCTCGCCGACCACAAGTTCCGTGCGGAAGAAGACGTGGAACGGGCGATCCTCGACGAGCGCGAGATGCAGTATCTCTACAACGACGGCGACGCGTTCTACTTCATGGACACGTCGAGCTACGAGCAGATCCATATCACCGCGGAAGCGCTCGGCGACTCGAAGGACTACCTGGTCGCCGAGATGCTGATCCGCGTCGAGTTCTATGACGTCGAGCCAGTGGGCATAGAACTGCCGCCAACCGTGGATCTCGTCGTCAAGGAAACCGTGCCCGGCATCAAAGGCGCGACCGCCAGCGCACAGATCAAGCCGGCGACGCTCGAAACCGGCCTGGTCATCAACGTCCCCTCGTTCGTCAACGAAGGCGATAGGGTGCGCGTCAATACCGAGACCGGGGAGTATCAGTCGCGAGTCTGAGATGGCTCTCGCCAATTCGCCAGATCATCAACTCACCAATTCACGATTCCGACACTCGGGCTGGATCGAGGTCGTGACCGGCAGCATGTTCAGCGGCAAGAGCGAGGAGCTGATCCGCCGGCTGCGGCGGGCGCAAATCGCCAAGCAGAAGGTCCAGATCTTCAAGCCGCTCATCGACAACCGCTTCAGCGAAGACCACATCGTGTCGCACAGCGACATGCGCATCCCGTCGCAGAACGTTCGCAACTCGGACGAGCTGCTCGAGCACGTGGACGAGGACACGGAAGTCGTGGGTATCGACGAAGGGCAGTTCTTCGACGCCAGTCTGCCGGCGGCGTGCACGACGCTGGCCGACCGCGGCAAGCGGGTCATCGTGGCCGGGCTCGATCAGGACTACCTCGGCCGTCCGTTCGAGCCGATGCCCCAGCTGCTGGCGATTGCCGAGTACATCACCAAGACGCTGGCGATCTGCGTGGTCTGCGGCGATCCGGCAAACCATACGCAGCGTCTGGTGGCGAGCAGCGATCGGGTGCTGGTAGGCGCGACCGGGCTCTACGAAGCGCGCTGCCGCCACTGTTTCGATCCCCACCTCGCCATCGCCGAAAAGGTGTAGAGGGCCGGCGCGTGCAGCAGGCACAGCCGATCATCACGTGGACGCTCCTGGCGCTGGGCGCCGGGTTCCTCGTCGCCAACGCCAAGCTCCTCTTCGAGTACATCCAGTTCGTCAGGCGGCGCCGCGCCGCATTGCTGACGTGGCAGCCGCCCAAGCCGCCCTATTACGGCATGGCGATCGCCATCGGCGTGTCGCTGGGCATCCTGGTTGTCGCCAAGGTGCTCGTCCACCGGCAGATGTTCGGCGAGATGATGATGTTCGTGTACTACGCGTGCCTGACGCCGCTCAGCCGGCGCATCGGCCGCGGATTCTACGAGGACGGGATCTGGGCCGATTCGTCGTTCATCCCGTTCAACGAGATCGGCGGCTTGACGTGGCGGGAGTCGGAGCAGGGCGTGACGCTGGTGATCATCTCACGATTGCGCACTCTTGCACGCGTTCTGAGGGTCCCGATCGACAAGTACAGTGCGGCGCGCCGCCTGTTGCGTGACAAAATCGGCGAGCACGCGATCCACTTCACGGGCACAGGCTTGGACCTCGGGGCGCACGATGAGAGAGACGAGGCGTAGTCGCCAGTCGCCGGTCGTCAGTCCTCAGTCAAGAGTCGTCAGTCGTCTGTCAGAGTCTTCAGTCTTCAGTCTGAGTTCCGATTGGCCGATAGAGCCGATGGAGAGGAACCGACGTGCGGGGGAACCTGTGACGATTGGACTCACTGCTGGAGACTGAACACTCCGACCGACGACCGATGACTGCGACCGATGACTGACGACTTACGACTGAAGACCGACGACTGACGACTGGAGACTGCAGCAATGGCAGCAGCACGTGCGACCTGGAAAGGCTTTCTCAAGATCAGCCTGGTGAACATCCCCATCAAAGTATTCCCGGCGACCGAATCGAGCGGGACGATCTCGTTCAATCAGCTGCACGGCGAGTGTCAGACACGCATCCAGCAGAAACGCTGGTGCCCGCACTGCAGCCGCGAAGTGCCCAACTCCGAGATCGTCAAGGGCTACGAATTCGACAAGGGCCGCTACGTCGTCCTGTCGGAGGACGATTTCGACAAGGTGCGGCCCGAGTCGACGCGAGTCATCGATCTGGTGCAGTTCGCCGACGAGTCGTCGATCGATCCGATGTACGTCGACCGCACCTACTATCTCGCGCCAGACGGCGGCATGGCGGCCGACGCGTTCGCCGTGATGCGCGACGGCATGAAAGGCAAGGTCGGCATCGGCAAGCTCGCGCTGTACGGCCGCGAATACCTGGTCGCCGTGCGGCCGCATCAGCGCGGGATTGCGATGTACACGCTGCACCACGCGGCCGAGATTCGCAGCATCGAGGCGGTCGAGGAACTGAGCTCGGTGCCCGAAAAGGTCAAACCGGAAGAGATGAAGCTCGCGCGTCAGGTGATCGAGACGTTCGAGGGTCCGCTCAACCTGGCCGATTACAAGGACGAGTACCGGGCGGGCCTCCAGCGGATTATCGACGCGAAGATCGCGGGCGAAGAGATCGTCGCGCCCAGCGTCGAGGCGCCGCCGAAGGTCGTCAACCTCATGGAGGCGCTCAAGAAGAGCCTCGATGCGGTGAGTGGACAGAAGAAGAAGCCAGCCAAAGCCGCCGCGCCCGCGACCGGTCGCCAGGCTCAGGGTCGTCGGAAGCGCGCCTAGCGCACCATCCAGCCTTTCGGCGGTCGACTCATGTGCAGGCGGACGGCGTACACCCCATCCGCGGACGGGGTCCCGTCTCCCTTCAACCCCTGCAGCCGATGCGGGAGCGCCGAAGCCTTGGCGTGCTTCGCTGTCCGCAGCGGCGTGACGAGCATGAAGGTGGGCGCATCGTTCGCTTCGTAGAGCAGCCACGGCGCCGCCCGATCCGAGGCGCCGCGCGCGGCGTTCACGAACCGTCCTTCGTGCCCCGGGCTGATCTCGAACACCGTCAACCGCATCGCTCGCATCGTTTGCAGATCGATGCCGGTCCGGCTGAAGGGAATCTCGTTGCGCCGCGTGGTCAGCGTGCTCGTCGTACGCTCGATGAATGTCGCCAGCCGGGCTGACATCTTCTCCAGCTCCGGATGCGCGGCGACCGCCTTCCGGTACCGCGCCGGCAGCTCGTTCCATTCCTCGAGCGAGTCCGCCACGTTCAGATAGACGATGTCCGTCGCGTCGGTCCGCGACTGAAGCATGATCCAGAACAGCGGCACCCGCGCCTGTTCGAAGGCGGCCACGATCGCCGTCTCGAGCGACTCGTAGCTGTGCGAGGTGCCTGGCTTCAGTTTCTGGCGGACCACGTTGAGAATCCTGGGCGGATCGGCCGGCACGTGCGCCGGCCGTCGGGCGACGAGCGTTGTTCCACCGCTGGTCAGCCAGGCGAACAGGAGGGTTGCCGTCAGCACGGTCGCGTCACCGACTGGAGGTCAGCAGACCGATGAGGCCGGGGCCGCTGGCGGTGGGATCGCCGAGCCAGTCAGGAGGTGTGAGCCACACGAACGACAGGATGGCGAGCACCCAGGCGTCGTACGGAATCGTCGCCCGCTCGTCGGTCCAGAACAGCGCGCGGTTGAAGATGCCGGCGAGGCCGTCGCGCGACGGCATCGGCAGCTTGTTGAGCGCCAGATAGGTGTAATAAATCCGGTTGGCGACCGCCAGGATCGAAAGCCCCAGAATCACCCACAGCACGGCGGCCATCCGGTTGGTGACCGCGCCGATCATGAAGAGCACGATGCGCTCGGGGCGTTCCATGAACCCCACTTTGCATTTCTGAACCAGCGACTCGGCGCGGGCCCGCGCATAGCTTGTCATGATCGAGAAGATCAGCGCCAGCGCCGCGACCATCACGTAGTCGCTGCGGCCCAGCTTCGAGTACAGGAAGATCAGCCCGGTCAACAGCGCGAGGTCCGAGAAGCGGTCGAGCGTCGAGTCCCAGAACGCGCCGAACTCCGACTGCAACTGCAGCAGGTGGGCGACCTTGCCGTCGATGAAATCGAAGATGTTGGCGACGAGCATGATCACGAACGCCAGCATGAAGCGGCCGAAGCCCAGCGCCCAGGCCGCCGCGACGTTGACGATCACGCCGATCAGCGTCAGTGTGTTCGGATGAATCTGCAGTCGCACGCACAGATTGATGATGGCGCGCAGCGGATACATGCAGATCGCGCCTACCGCGCCCGTGAAGGTCGTCTTCATTTATAATGGAGGGTTCAGGCGTCGCTCGAAAACGCGCCATAGTAGCGTATGCCCATCCACGAACTCAAGGAACAGATCGCGCGGCTGCCGGAGCAGCCGGGCGTCTATCTGTACTTCAACGCGGATGGCGACACGATATACGTCGGCAAGGCGCGCGCGCTCCGCGATCGTGTGCGCAATTATCTCGGCGCCTACGGCGGCGATCCGAAGACCGACGCGCTGCTGGACGAGGTGGTGCGGCTGGACGTGATCGTCACCGATTCGGTCGTCGAGGCGCTCGCGCTCGAGAACAATCTGATCAAACAGCGCACGCCGAAATACAACATCCTCCTGCGCGACGACAAGAACTACCCCTACCTGCAGCTGACGACGAACGAGGCGTTCCCGCGCGTGCTGGTCGCGCGCCGGGTCGAGCGCGACGGCAGCTTCTACGCCGGCCCGTTTCTGCCGGCGCACTTCGCGCGGAAAACGATGTCGCTGACGCATCGCCTGTTCGGCATCCGGTCGTGCAACGAGGTGATCACCGGCAAGCGCGGGCGGCCGTGCCTCGAGTACGACATCAAGCGCTGCATCGCCCCGTGCGTGGACACGCTGTGTTCGCAGGAGGAGTACGGGCGCGCGGTCAACCTGACGCAGCTGTTCCTCGAAGGGCGGAACGACGAGCTCGTGAAGACGCTGCGGACGCGGATGCTCGCGGCCGCCGAGGGCGAGCGGTTCGAAGAGGCGGCGCAGATGCGAGACGCGCTGCGGACCGTCCAGACGCTTCACGATCGGCAGCAGAAAATGGCGACTGCCGAGCTCGGGCACCGCGACGTATTCGGGCTCAAGCTCGGCCCGGCCGGTGCCGTGATCCAGGTGTTCCAGGTGCGCAGCGGCCGCGTCGTCGAACGGATCGAGCTGGGGACCGAAGAGGCGATCGCCGGATCGTTGTCGAGCGGCGGGCAGGGCGATCGAGCAGTCCTCGCTGCGGCGATTCAACAGTTCTACGAGGTGCGCGGCGCGCCGCCGGAGATTCATGTACCGGTGGAGCCGGACGAACGCGAAGCGCTCGAAGCGTGGCTTTCCGAGCGCGTCAATCGCCGCGTGCGGATCAGCGTGCCGCAGCGGGGCGAGAAACGCGGTTTCGTCGACCTCGCGAACCGGAACGCCGCGCTGGCCTACCAGACGCGCTTCAACCAGACGAAAGCCGCGCAGTACGACGCGCTCGAAACGCTGCAGCACGTGCTCGGCCTGCCGGCGCTGCCGCGGCGAATCGAATGCTTCGATATCTCCACCATCCAGGGGAGCGAGACGGTCGCGTCGATGGTCGTCTGCGAAGACGGCCGCATGCGGCGGGCCGAGTATCGGAAGTATCGCATCCGCGGGGATTCGGGCGTCGGGATTCGAGGTTCGAAGACCCGGCCGCTGATTCCGAAGGCCGAGTTCCGAATCCCGAATCTCGAATCCCGGGGCCAGGACGACTTCGCCGCGATGCACGAGGTCGTGCTGCGGCGCTATCGGAAGATGCTCGAGCAGGGCGGGCCGTTTCCGGATCTGGTCGTGATTGACGGCGGCAAAGGCCAGCTGTCCGCGGCCTATGCCGCGCTCGAAGAGCTCGGGCTGGCGAATCTCGTCGCCGTCGGCATCGCGAAAAAGGAGGAGCTGCTCTACACGCGCGATCGCGAGGATGCGATTGCGCTGGCGACCACGGATCCGGCGCTGCTGCTGATCCAGCGCATCCGCGACGAAGCGCATCGGTTCGCCGTCACGTTCCACCGCCGTGCGCGCGCGATCCGCGACTTGCGATCGGAGCTCGACCACGTGCCCGGCGTCGGCGCCCGCCGCCGCAAGACGTTGTTGACGACCTTCGGCAGCCTGGCGGGCGTGCGGCGCGCGACGCGCGAGGAACTGGCGGCGGTGGTGGGCCCGAAAATTGCCGATGCTGTCCTTGCGTTTTTCGCGAGTCGGCCGTAACCTGTCCACGTCCACATCGAACGCAAAGGACGCAAAGATCGCAAAGAAAATGTCTTCTCTGCGGCCTTGGCGGTCTTTGCGGTCATCGTGATTCCCGCGTGCTGGATATCAACGTCGCCCAGATTTTCATCTCGTTCATTGTTCTGCTCTTCTCGCTGACCGTGCACGAGATGGCGCATGCGTGGACCGCGGATCGCCTTGGCGATCCGACGGCGCGTTTGCTCGGGCGCGTATCGCTGAATCCGCTGGTGCACGCGGATCCCGTCGGCACCGTGCTGTTTCCGTTGATTGCGATGATTACCGGGGCACCGCTGATTGGCTGGGCGAAGCCGGTGCCGGTCAACGTCCGCCAGCTGCGGCATCACCGGCGCGACTACGTGCTCGTCGCGGCGGCCGGTCCGGCGAGCAACCTGGCGATGGCCGTGACGGCAGGATGCCTGCTGGCGGTGCTGCCGATTTCGCCGCAGACCCTGAACGCGGCGAACGTGTCGGCGCCGCTTGCGACGTTTCTCAGCCAGGCGATGCGCCTCAATGTGCTGCTGGCGGTCTTCAACATGATTCCGATCCCGCCGCTCGACGGCGGCAACGTGCTCGCGGGTCTCCTGCCGAATCACCTGGCGGGCATCTTCAATCAGATTCGGCCGTACGGGTTTATCCTGCTCTACGCCTTGATTCTGACCGGCGGGTTCGACGCGCTGGTCGTTCCCCCGTATCGCTTCATCCTGTCCTGGCTGCCCACACAGTGATGTCGAAGCTCCGCGTCGTTTCAGGCATGCGGCCGACCGGACGCCTGCATCTCGGCCACCTTGTGGGCGCGCTCGGGAACTGGGTGCCGCTGCAGGACCAGTACGACTGCTTCTACTTCGTCGCCGACTGGCACGCCCTGACCAGCGATTTCGCCGACACCAGCCAGTTGACGTCGTACACCTACGAGAACGTCGCCGACTGGATTGGCGCCGGGCTGGATCCCGAGAAGAGCACCTTCTTCGTGCAGTCGCTCGTGCCGGAGCATGCCGAGCTCTACTTGCTGCTCTCGATG
>Ga0207641_10004282_pt1 | contig 12408 bp, 10 predicted proteins | sample KBSSwiS62_FD_184306 | JGI IMG/M metagenome (GOLD analysis project Ga0207641, IMG submission 184306) | Switchgrass rhizosphere microbial communities from Kellogg Biological Station, Michigan, USA - KBS Switchgrass S6-2 (SPAdes) (version 2) | ecosystem: Host-associated > Plants > Roots >... | reverse complement strand
GTGGTGGTCCGCCTTCCGGGCGGGCGTCGGCTGATCATCGACGCAAAATGCTCGTTCAATGCCTATATGGACGCGACCGAGGAAGTCGATGAGGCGGCGCGGCAGGTCCTGCTCAAGGCGCATGCCGCAGCGCTCCGCACCCATGCATCGCAGCTTGGCCAGAAGAGCTATTGGGACCGGTTCGGCGAAGCCGCCGATTATGTCGTCATGTACATTCCCGGCGAACATTTCCTGTCGGCCGCCATGGAGCAGGATCCGGGACTTTGGGATTGGGCGCATGAGCGGCGGGTGCTGATCGCGACGCCGATAAACCTCGTCGCGCTGGCCAGGACGGTTGCCAGCGTGTGGCGCCAAGAAAAGATGGCGGAGGAAGCCCGGGCGATCGGCCAGCTCGGCAAGGAAATGTACGACCGTCTGCTAGTAGCAGCTGGCCATCTGAAGCGCGTCGGGGGGGGGCTCAACAGCGCGGTCGAAAACTACAACAAGTTCGTGGCGAGCTTCGAGGGCAGGGTGCTGGTCACCGGGCGCAGGTTCCGCGATCTCAACATCGAGACGGGTGGTAAGGACATAGAGGAGCCCACCGCGATCGAAACGCGCGCGAGCGAACCTTCGCTCGACCTGCTGGCGCCACCCGAACAAACGACGGAGGTTGCGGCTGGGTGATCAGCCGGCGCCCTTGGCGCCCGGGCCGCTCGTCCCTATTTGCCAATCGCCTGTCCGTCGGTTAGTGGCGGCGGCATTTCCAGCCTGAACCTGCCTCATGGGGTCCGCGACCGATGGCCGTGCAATATAGTTTCGTTATGAAGGGTCTCACCAAGACCTTCCCCGGCGCCAACAAGCCGCTGTTCAACAACATCCATCTCCAGTTCCTGCCTGGCACCAAGATCGCGATCATCGGCGTGAACGGCGCGGGTAAGTCCACGCTGATGAAGGTCATGGCTGGCATGGACACCGACTATTCGGGTGAGGCCTGGGCCGCGGACGGCATCAGCGTCGGCTATCTGCCGCAGGAACCGCAACTCGATTCCACCAAGACGGTGAAGCAAAACGTCATGGACGGTGTCCGTGGGGTCGCCGACATGATCGAACGGTTCAACGCTATTTCGGCGGAGATGGGGGATCCCAAGGACGATACCGACTTCGACAAGCTGTTGGAGGAGATGGGAACCCTTCAGGAGCAGATCGACGCCGTCGATGGCTGGACGCTCGATAATCAGCTCGAAATTGCGATGGAGGCGCTGCGCTGTCCGCCCGGCGACTGGAGCGTGGAAAGCCTGTCAGGCGGCGAGAAGCGGCGCGTGGCGCTTTGCCGGTTGTTGCTGGAGAAGCCCGACATATTGCTGCTCGACGAGCCGACCAACCACCTCGACGCCGAGAGCGTCGCTTGGCTCGAACAGCATCTGATCGACTATGCCGGCAATGTGATCCTGGTGACCCACGATCGCTACTTCCTCGACAATGTCGTGGGTTGGGTGCTCGAACTCGACCGTGGCCGCGGCATCCCGTTCGAAGGCAATTACTCGGCCTGGCTCGAGGCCAAGGCGAAGCGGATGGAGCAGGAGGAGCGCGAGGAAGCGGGGCGCCAGAAGGCGATTAAGGAAGAGCTCGAGTGGATCCGCCAGAGCCCCAAGGCGCGCCAGTCGAAGTCCAAGGCGCGAATCCGCGCTTTCGATGAATTGGTGGAGAAACAGAACAACCGAGCCCCTGGAAAGGCACAGATCGTCATCCAGACGCCTGAACGCCTCGGCGGCAAGGTGATCGAGGTGCATGGACTCAGCAAGAGCTACGACGGCAAGAAGCTGTTCGACGGCCTCGATTTCACGCTTCCCCCGGGTGGTATCGTCGGCGTCATCGGACCGAATGGCGCTGGCAAATCGACCCTTTTTCGGTTGATCACCGGGCAGGAAAAGCCGGATGCGGGATCGATCGACATCGGCCCAACGGTCAAGCTAGGCTATGTCGACCAGAGCCGCGACGCGCTTGATGCCAACAAGAATGTCTGGGAGGAGGTCTCGGGCGGCCACGACATAATGGCAGTGGGCAAGTTCGAGATGTCGACGCGCGCCTATGTCGGCGCGTTCAACTTCAAGGGGCCGGATCAGCAGAAGAAGGTCGGTCAGCTCTCGGGCGGTGAGCGCAATCGGGTCCATATGGCGAAGATGCTCAAGCAGGGCGGGAACGTGCTGCTGCTCGACGAGCCGACCAACGACCTCGATGTGGAAACGTTGCGCGCGCTGGAAGATGCGCTGGAGAATTTCGCCGGTTGCGCGGTCGTTATCAGCCACGATCGCTTTTTCCTCGATCGACTCGCCACGCATATTTTGGCCTTCGAGGGCGACGGCCATGTCGAATGGTTCGAGGGCAATTTCGAGAGCTATGAGGAAGACAAGCGGCGGAGGTTCGGCGACGCGGCGGATCGACCTGGGGCCGGTGCTTACAAGAAGCTGACCCGCTGATACGGCCGGGGGTGCTGTGCCGGGCTGCGAGGGCCGACCCTTGCGCTCACATATATTTCATTGGATCGGGCGGAGGGAGGTCGCAGGCGCTCTTGTAGCCCTTGCGACACATTTCCACCTGCGCGCGCCAGTCGCGCATCGCGAGCGCATAGGCTTGTTGCTGCCGGATGAAGGTGGCATCGGTCGACAGCACCTCGCGATGATGCTCCCGCATGGCCTGCTCATAGGCCGCCTTGTCGGCTTCATACTGCGCCTGCGCGGCGGCATTGACGGCTTCGGTCTTGACGACCGAGCTGTTCACCTGGTTGTTGAGCGACTGGGTCTGCGGTACCTCGCGCGCATCGGCGGCGACATGGGCAGGATCGCTGCTGTCGCTTGTCTGGGCGAGCGCAGGGACAGCGGACATCAGGGCGACGATCATCACTAGGCTGCGTGCGGTCATGATTGGCTCCTGTAAATGGTCGCAGCCTCAACGACCGGAGCGCGCGCCCGTTCCCCCCGCCTCAGGCAGGATGAAAGCTGCCGCTACTTTCATCGAGTATATGGAGAATACCGTCATCGACGGCGAAATAGGCGCCATGGATCCGGATGCTCCCCTTTCGTTCACGCGAGCGGATGCATGGGAATGTTCGCAGGTTGTCGATGGAAACCATCACAGCGCGATGCTCGAGCGCGCGCACTGCCGCCTCGCCCTCTCCATGTTCGGCCACGACGATCTCCCGCGCGCCGTCGAGCAGCGACATCCAGGTAGCGATGAACCCCCCATCGCCGGGCGCCTTGTTCTCGAAGCGCTGGGTCAATGCCGCGGCGCAGCCGCCGCAGCTCTGGTGGCCTAGCACGACGATCTCCGGGATCTCGAGTTGGGTGACGGCGAACTCCAGCGCCGCCGAAACGCCGTGCAGACCCGGTGTGGTCTCAAATGGCGGAACCATGTTGGCAACGTTTCGCACCACGAAGACCTCACCGGGCGACGTGTCGAAGATTATGCTCGGATCCACCCGGCTGTCGGAACAAGCGATGACCATCAGCTTTGGGCTCTGCCCTTCGGCCAATTTGCTCCAGCGTTGCCGCTGTGTCTGCCAACCATTCGCCTTGAAGCGGCGATAGCCTGCGATCAATCCTGAGAAATCGGTCATGGAAGCGGCCGTAATGAGCGGTCGAGGGGCTGGCAAGTGGATCGGCCTTGCCCTATTTGGCAACCATGACCGACGCCCAACCTGTTCCCGCTGCACCCCGTCCGCGGAAGCCCGACTGGATTCGGGTGAAGGCACCGCTCGGCCTGGCCTTTTCCGAGACGAAGTCGCTGATGCGCCGCCTGAATCTGGCCACGGTATGCGAAGAAGCGGCTTGTCCGAACATCGGTGAATGCTGGACGAAAAAGCACGCCACGGTGATGATCCTCGGCGATACGTGCACGCGGGCTTGCGCATTTTGCAACGTCAAGACAGGGATGCCGCGCGCGGTGGACGCTTCCGAGCCAGAGCACGTCGCCGACGCCGCAGCCGAATTAGGGCTCGAGCATATCGTCGTCACCTCGGTCGACCGCGACGATCTTCCGGATGGAGGAGCGGGCCAGTTCGTCAAGGTGATCGAGGCGCTTCGGCGGAGCACGCCAACGACGACGATCGAAATCCTGACGCCCGATTTCCGCAACAAGGCAGATCAGGCTATCGAGATGATCGTGGCGGCGCGTCCCGATGTGTACAACCACAATCTGGAAACGGTACCGCGGCTTTATCCCACCATCCGCCCAGGCGCGCGCTATTATGCTTCGCTGCGGCTGCTCGAGACCGTCAAGCGGCTCGACCCGACTATCTTCACCAAGTCGGGTATCATGGTCGGGCTGGGGGAGGAGCGGCTTGAGGTGCACCAGGTGATGGACGACATGCGATCGGCCCGGATCGATTTCCTCACCGTTGGGCAATATCTGCAGCCGACCCAGAAGCATGCAAAAGTGGCAGAGTTCGTGAGCCCGAAGACGTTCGAAGCCTATGCGGCAATCGCGCGTGCCAAAGGTTTCCTGCTCGTCGCCGCGAGCCCGCTCACCCGCTCCAGCTATCACGCCGGCGACGACTTCGTCCGATTGCGCGATGCGCGCAACGTTGAACTCGCGCGCAGGGCGTCGCAGCCGGCCACCTGACATGCCTCGTCACCACGAGGTTCGCTCGCTACCCTATACGCCCGAGCAAATGTTCGATCTGGTCGCCGATGTTCCCTCCTATGCCGATTTCCTTCCGTGGGTATCGGCGGTTCGGATCCGGTCGGATAGCGAAACGGAAACGGTCGCTGATTTGATGGTAGGGTTCAAGGCGTTGCGCGAGAAGTTCACGTCGAAGGTGAGCAAACAGCGCCCCTGCAGCATCCACGTCGACTATCTCGACGGCCCGCTCAAATATCTCCGGAATGACTGGCGATTTCAGCCGAACGGTCAGGGTGGGACGACGGTGGACTTCACCATCGAGTTCGAGTTCAAGTCGCGACTGTTCGAAATGGTCGCAGGGCAGGTGTTCGATAGGGCGCTCCGCATGATGATCGGCGCCTTCGAAGAGCGCGCGGCGAAGCTTTATGCGTCCCCCGACAGCGTTGCTCCCGGCATCAGCAGTTCGAGCGCGCACAGCGCAGCCTGAAGGCGGACACCGCCGCGGCCCAGATCTCCGAAATGACGCTTGTCGGCTACGATGTCTTCCGCATCGCGGCCCTTCCGCGCGCGTCCGAATACGACCGTACCTACCGGCTTTTTGTCGGTGCCTCCGCCAGGGCCGGCAACACCCGTGATCGCAACGGCGGTGTCCGCGCCACTATGTTCGAGCGCGCCACGCGCCATAGCCCAGGCCACGGCGATCGAAACGGCGCCGAATGTCTCGATCAATTCCATCGAGACGCCGAGCATCGATATCTTGGCATCGTTCGAATAGGTGACGAAGCAGGCCCCCACCACGTCGGATGAACCGGCGATTTCGGTGAGCGCCGCCGAGACGAGCCCACCGGTGCAACTTTCCGCTACGGCAACCTTACGTCCGGCCGCCCGGTTTGCATCGACGACCCGCCGCGCCGCTTCCACGAGCTCTGATGGCAATATGGTATCTTGATGCTGAGCCACGATGCTTTCCCCGCGGGCGCTATAGGAGCGGCAGGCGTATCGTGGCAAGCGCATGCGCGGCGATGCCTTCGCGGCGTCCGGCAAAGCCCAGGCCCTCGGTGGTGGTGGCCTTCACGCTCACCTGCAACGGAGGAATACGCAGGATCGTGGCGAGTCGTTCCCGCATCGCATCGCGATGCGGCCCGATCTTCGGTGCCTCGCAGATGATGGTGACATCGACATGATCGACGATCCCGCCGGCCTCAATGACCAGCTCGCACGCTCTTGCGAGAAATATCTCCGAAGCGGCACCGCGCCATTGGGGATCACTCGGCGGGAAGTGACTGCCAATGTCGCCTGCCCCGATGGTACCGAGCAGCGCGTCCACGAGGGCATGAATCGCGACATCAGCGTCGCTGTGGCCCGCTAGCGCGCGGTCGTGCGGAATAGCGAGACCTGCCAACTGCACCGAATTGCCTGGCGCGAAGGCGTGAACATCAAAGCCATGCGCTGTGCGGCTGATCATCCGGCTTCTCTCCGCAGTGGCGAAATCTTCAGGATAGGTGAGCTTGTCGAGCGCGTTATCGCCCTGCACGATGGCGACGTCGATGCCGAAGGTGCGGGCCACCTGTGCATCGTCGGTAGCTTCCCGGGCGGGATCCCACGCCCGGTGGGCGGCCAAGATGGTCTCGCGTGGAAAAGCCTGCGGGGTCTGGATGCGAAAGAGCGCGTCGCGGGGAACCGTATCGCCCAGCTGTTTGCCGCCCATCGCCAGCGTATCTGCCACCGGCAGTGCGGGTACCGCAGCCCCATGCTCTTCCAAGGCAGCAAGCAGCCTGTCGACCACGCTGTTCGGGAGAAACGGCCGTGCGGCATCGTGGATAAGCACGATCTCCTCCGACATAGCCTCCAACCCCGCTAGGACGGATTGGCGGCGGGTCGCGCCGCCGATTACGGGAGGGGGCAGGGAGCGCTGGCCGACGGCCGCGGCGTAAAGATGTTGGTGCCCCTCGGCTATGACCACCTGCACCCTGTCGATGACAGGATGATCGAGCAGCGCGTCGATCGCATGGGTCAGCACCGATTTGCCGGCGAGCCGACGATATTGCTTCGGCACCTCTCCGCCAACGCGCAGACCCTGGCCTGCGGCAACGATCAGCGCGGCGGCGTGCTTGCCCTTGTGCATGGCGCGCGCCTTAGCCGAGCCGGCGCTTGCCCGCCAGTCGCTTTGCGGCTAGGGAGATGCCACTTTTTTAGGCAAATGGTGCCGATGACTCCAAGATTACGTCCGATCGAAGTTGGCCCTGTCCGGATCGACATGCCCGTGATTCTGGCGCCCATGACTGGCGTCAGTGATCTGCCGTTTCGGCGCGTCGTACGCAGCTATGGCTCCGGTCTCAATGTCACCGAGATGATCGCAAGCCAGGCTGCTATTCGCGAAACCCGACAATCGATTCAGAAGGCGCTCTGGGATGCCGCGGAAGAGCCCGTGTCGATGCAGCTTGTGGGATGCACGCCCTATGAGATGGGAGAAGCAGCCAAACTCAGCCAGGACAGGGGCGCGGCGATCATCGACATCAACATGGGCTGCCCAGTCCGCAAGGTCGTCAATGGGGACGCCGGGTCGGCCTTGATGCGCACGCCCGGGCTCGCCATGGAGATCGTCAAGGCGACGGTTGCCGCGGTACAGGTCCCGGTCACGCTGAAGATGCGGATGGGCTGGGATCACGACAGCTTGAACGCGCCCGAGCTTGCCCGAGCGGCCGAGGATGTCGGCGTCCGGATGATCACCGTCCATGGCCGCACCCGGTGCCAGATGTACAAGGGAACGGCCGACTGGGCGTTTGTCCGCAAGGTCAAGGATGCCGTGTCGATCCCCGTGATCGTCAATGGCGACATTTGCTCGATCGACGATGCCGTCGAAGCTCTCGATCAATCGGGTGCCGACGGCGTGATGATAGGGCGCGGCGCTTATGGACGCCCATGGCTGCTGGCGCAGGTGATGCATTATCTCGCAACCGGCGAGAGGCGACCGGATCCGTCGATTGATGAACAATATCACGTAATCGCAGAACATTATCGAGCGATGCTTGATCTCTACGGCAGCGACGTCGGTGTCAACATGGCCCGGAAGCATATTGGCTGGTACACCAAGGGGCTTCCCGGTTCGGCTGAGTTTCGCAACCAGGTCAATCAGCAGCCGGACGCGAGCGTGGTGCTCGCCATGCTGCATGAGTTTTACGCGCCATGGCTCGCCCGAGCGGCGGCCTGATCCGATTCGCGCGGCGGCCGGCGGCGACGGACCGCTCGGCCGAACCGCCGTCGCCGTTCGAGATCATGGCGGCGATGGCGACAGCGGTGCTCGTGATCGATCCGGAGGGCATCGTCGTCGAGACCAACTCAGCCTGTGAATCCTTGTTCAATCTCAGCCGCAACCATATTGTAGGACAGGCTATTTTCGAAGCTATCGGCCATCCGCTCACGTCTATGCCGAGCGATGCACCCTTCGCCGCTTATGACATTGAGGTTACCCTGCCGGGCCATCGCCGGATGCGCGTGGATCTGATGGTCGCGCCGCTTCCTGACCGTTTCGGATGGCGAGCCATATCGATTCATGCGCATGCGCGAAGCGCGCTTGGCGCCCGTTCGGGAGATCGAGAGGGAGGAACGCGGACGGCCGTCGCCGCCGCAGCGATGCTGGCGCATGAGGTGAAGAATCCCTTGTCCGCGGTGCGCGGTGCCGCCCAATTGTTGGAGACGAGCTGCGACGAGGAGTCGCGCCCCCTGACTCGACTTATTCGCGAGGAGGTCGACCGTGTTGCCGCTCTGATCGATCGGATGCAGGGCTTCACCGACACGCGTCCGATCGAAATGACTCCGCAGAACATTCATGCCATCCTCGGCCATGCGCGCGAAGTGGCGCTGAAAGGGTTCGCCAAAGGGCGGACGATCAGGGAGGTTTATGACCCTTCGCTCCCCGCAGTGCTCGGCCACCGCGATTCGCTCGTACAGATCCTCATCAACCTGCTGAAGAATGCGGCCGAGGCTATGGGGGACGGGCCAGGCAGCATCACCCTGACGACCGCCTATCGCCACGGCGTTTCAATGCGGCGTGGCGGCAGCGACGCACGGCAGCCGCTTCCGATCGAGCTCTGCGTGATCGACGAGGGGCCTGGCGCGCCGGCGGACATTGAAGGTCATCTGTTCGACCCGTTCGTTACGACGAAGCGAACGGGGAGCGGCCTCGGTCTAGCTCTGGTCGAAAAGCTGGTCGCGGATCAGGGCGGGATCATTGAATATAACCGGGAGGGAACGCCAGCGCGAACCGTTTTTCGACTGTTGCTGCCGCGTGCAAGGGTGATGGCATGACGGGATCGGGGGGACGGGTTCTCGTCGTCGACGACGACGGTGCAATCCGCACCGTGGTGCGCGAGGCATTGCGCAGGGCGGGATACAACGTCGAAACGGCTGCCTCGGTCGCCGAGCAGCGCCAGCTTTTCTCGAGCTTCGACCCGCAGGTGCTGGTAACCGACGTGGTTCTTCCAGATGGCAACGGCCTCGACATCATACCCGAGATCCTCGCCAAGAACCCCAATCTTCCGGTCATCGTGCTCTCTGCCCAGAACACATTTGCGACGGCTCTCCGGGCAACCGAACAGGGCGCATTCGATTATCTGCCCAAGCCCTTTGACCTGGCAGAGCTCACGCGTGCGGTAGCGGACGCTCTCGCCACACGATCGGCGCCCGGCGCCGCTGCCGGTCAAGAGCAGGGCGGTGAGGATTTGCCGCTGATCGGCCGCTCGCCGCCCATGCAGGAGGTATATCGGACGATCGCTCGGGTGGTCGCCAATGATCTGACCGTGCTGGTGCTGGGTGAATCGGGCACCGGCAAGGAACTTGTTGCCCGGGCTGTTCACGATTTCGGCCCCCGCGCCGCAGCACCCTTCGTGGCAATCAACATGGCGGCGATTCCGCGTGAACTGATCGAATCCGAATTGTTTGGCCATGAACGCGGAGCGTTCACCGGGGCGCAGGCGCGCACGGCCGGGCGCTTCGAGCAGGCGCAGGGCGGCACGTTGTTCCTCGACGAGATTGGCGACATGCCCATGGAGGCCCAGACCAGATTGCTACGCGTGCTGCAAGCGGGCGAGTTCACGACGGTGGGCGGCACCCGTTCCATCCGCGCAGATGTCCGCATCATCGCAGCGACTCACAAGGACCTGCCCAGATTGATCGCCGACGGCGGCTTTCGCGAAGACCTATATTATCGCCTGAATGTCGTGCCGATCCGCTTGCCGGCGCTCCGCCAGCGGGGAGAGGATATCGGCGAGCTGGCGCGCTACTTCCTCGATCGCGCCGCCGCCGACGGGCTACCGCGCAAGGCGCTCGATGCGGGAGCCATTGCGCGGCTGGCACAATATAGCTGGCCTGGCAATGTCCGGGAGCTGGAGAACCTGATGCGACGCCTGGCCGTGCTGAGCCGGGAGGAGGTGATCACCGCCGCTATTGTCGAGCAGCAGATCCAGCAGCCCGTTGCTTTGGTCGAAACTGCTCCGTTGCCCGCCGTGCACGGCGGGGGTCTCGGTGACGCCGTTGAGCATCATCTTGCCCGCTATTTCGCCACTTTCGGCCGCGAATTGCCCCCCGATGGCCTGTATGACCGCGTGCTGGCGGAGGTCGAACGACCGCTGCTGGAGCTGAGCCTCGCCGCCGCGAAGGGCAACCAGCTACGCGCCGCGCGCCTCCTCGGCATAAACCGCAATACGCTGCGCAAGAAGCTGACCGATCTGTCGATCAATGCAGGAGCATCTCGCCGAAGCGATTGAACAATTCCGGTCGCGGCTAACGACGAACTGATGGGTCGATCGACCGGCACCCCGCGCACGTCGCTTACTGTGTTCCAGAGGCAACGCCATTGTGGTAATCGGGCCACGATGTTAGCTTTTGGTCCCGTCTTGAAGCGCTGGAGGCGGCGAGCCGCGACCTATTGGCGGCCCCGGCGGATCATTCCTTTCCTCGAAATTGCTGTCCCCCTCGCAACCCTGCTCGTCCTCGTCGCGACCTACCGGATCGTGACGACCGGCCGGGCTCCCGAGGCCCCGATTTCGCCTTCGCTTGCGACCGCGCTGCTGGGCGCCAATCTGCTCGCGCTGATGAGTCTCATGGTGCTCGCTGCTCGTCGCGTTGCACAGCATCGTGCGGCACGGTCGGAACTCGGAGGGAAGGCGCGGCTGCATGTCCGATTAGTGGCCTTCTTCTCGCTGATTGCAACGGTGCCGACGCTGCTGGTCGTCATCTTCGCATCGCTGCTGTTCCAGGTCGGGACTCAGTTCTGGTTTTCGGACAAGGCCCGCGTCGTTCTCAAGAGTTCGGAGAGCGTCGCGCAAGCCTATGTAAAGGAGAGCAAGGAGAGGCTGCTCGGCGACATCCTCGCAACGTCGAGCGACGTGCGCTTCTTTCTGTCTGCCACTACGGTGGACGACGCGCGCTTCCCTACCTTTTTCGCCCGCCAGGTGGTTTATCGTGGCCTTTCCGAAGCTGCGATCATCAATTTTGATCGGCAAGGCAATGCGCAGCTCATCGCCCTGGCCAACTTGGACAAGCGACCGCTTGACAAGCGGCTGCCGAGGGAGACGCTTCCGCTTCTCGCCAAGGGGCAGCCGTTGATCACGGCGCGGGCGGGTGATCGGATAGAGGGAACGATCCTGCTCGATGCTGCGAGTCGGACCTATCTCTATATATCGCGCCAGTCGGATCGTGACGTGCTCGCGCAGGCGGCCCGGGCCCGTTCCGCGCTGGGCGATTATCTGGCGACGGTGGAGCGTGCCCGTGCGCTCCAGCTGCGCTTCAACATCCTTCTCATGATTATCTCGCTCGCCATCCTCGGCATCGCAATCTGGGTTGCCATGGCGGTAGCCGACCGGCTGGTTCGCCCGGTGAACGAGCTCGTCGCCGCGGCGCGCCGGGTAGCAGCGGGCGATCTGTCGGCGCGGGTCCACAGTGCACCGGCTCCCGACGAGATTGGCACATTGGGCAGTGCGTTCAATCGTATGACGCGGAAACTGGGTGAGCAGACGGGCGCGCTGGTTGCTGCCAACAGCCAGTTGGAAAGCCGCAGTGCGTTCATTGAGGCGGTGTTGTCGGGCGTGACGGCGGGGGTGATCTCGGTCGACGGGGCCGGCCGCATCACCCTGGTCAATCCTTCGGCGCGTGCGCTCCTCAAGCTCGACCGGCCCGTCGAGGGATTGCCTCTGGCCGAGATTGCACCTGAGCTCGATCGGGTGCTCGATGGCGGCAATCGTGAAATCGTGGTGCAGATCGTCGTGGCCGGCGAGCCGCGGACATTGTCGGTGCGGAATGTCGCGATGAATGGGGCACATGTGGTCACCTTCGACGACATCACGCAGCAGCTGGCGGATCAGCGCCGCGCGGCTTGGGCCGACGTAGCCCGGAGGATTGCGCACGAGATCAAGAACCCGCTCACGCCGATCCAGCTTGCCGCGGAACGGCTCCAGCGACGCTATGGCCGGGACATAGCCTCCGAGCCGGGCGTGTTCGAGCGATTGACCGCCACCATCATTCGGCAGGTGGGCGACATGCGGCGGATCGTGGACGAGTTTTCGTCCTTCGCGCGCATGCCGAAGCCGGTCTTCCGCGAAGAGGCGATCGTGGACATCGCACGGCAGGCGCTTTTCCTGCACGAGGTAGCGCATCCGGCGATCAGCTTCAGCCTGGATAGCGGCGGGAAGGCGCCGCTGATGGTTTCGGACCGCCGCCAGCTGGGCCAGGCACTCACCAACCTTGTGAAGAATGCGGTGGAAGCGATCGTCGAAAATCCCGATCAGCGGGAACCCGGTGCGATAAGCATGACGA
>Ga0207641_10004277_pt1 | contig 12411 bp, 10 predicted proteins | sample KBSSwiS62_FD_184306 | JGI IMG/M metagenome (GOLD analysis project Ga0207641, IMG submission 184306) | Switchgrass rhizosphere microbial communities from Kellogg Biological Station, Michigan, USA - KBS Switchgrass S6-2 (SPAdes) (version 2) | ecosystem: Host-associated > Plants > Roots >... | reverse complement strand
CAACGGCGCTACATCGAGGGCCACGAGTTGCGCATGCGCATGGTCCTCGACATTCCGCCCGACCTGCAGATGCTGCTGATGACCAAGCCGCTGCGCGAGCGCCTCGCCAAGGACGCGTTCGAGCAGGCGACGCAGACCAACCAGACCTCGCTCGACGACAGCGTCGGCGAAGAAACACGCTGGCTGGTCGTGTTCCCGCGGATCTCGCTCTCCGGCTCGCAGATCCTGCGCAACTGCTTCGCCGGCGTGTCGAGCCTGCCGCACGAGGGTCAGGCCTGGCTCGAGGGACCGCTCTCGCACGGCCTCGAGCGCGCCGCCGCGAGTTGGCTGAACGCGCAGCCGCCGTTCCTGCTGATGACGCTGCGCGGCCGCATCTACCTGCGCCTGCAGCTCGCCAGCGCCGACGAGCAGGACACCGCCGCCGCCGTCACGCTGTTCGGCATCGCCGCCGGATCGGCCCGGCGCGTCGCGCGAGCCCGCGGCGACGAGCCCGTGAGCTGGTCGGCGTCGACCACCAGCGCCTGGCAGTCGCTCCCCCCCGCCAACGACCACCGTTGAAAAGAAAGGGGCTCCAACGGAGCCCGCCCCTTCCTCCAGGAGGAAGGGGAGCGAAGCGGGGAAGGAGCAACCCTGTCAGCTCGGTGGGTCGGCACGCTGCGCGTGTCGACCCACCGAGAGCTAGGAAGGCTCGCTACGCGTGCCTCCCCAGCTCGATCTTCGCGATCGCGTTCCTGTGAACTTCGTCCGGGCCGTCGGCGAAGCGCAGCGTTCGCGCGCCGGCATAGAAGCCGGCGAGCGGGAAGTCGCCCGAGACGCCGCCGCCGCCGTGCACCTGCATCGCCCAGTCGATCACCTGGCAGGCCATGTTCGGCGCGACGACCTTGATCATCGCGATCTCGGCCTTGGCCGCCTTGTTGCCGGCGACGTCCATCATCCACGCCGCCTTCAGCGTCAGGAGGCGCGCCATGTCGATCTGGCAACGCGACTCGGCGATCCGCTCGCGCGTCACGCCTTGCTCGGCGACCGTCCGACCGAACGCGACGCGGCTCGAGGCGCGCTTGCACATCAGCTCGAGCGAGCGCTCGGCCAGGCCGATCAGGCGCATGCAGTGGTGGATCCGCCCCGGGCCGAGGCGACCTTGCGCGATCTCGAAGCCGCGGCCCTCGCCGAGCAGGATGTTGTCGACCGGAACGCGGACGTTCTCGAACAGCACTTCCATGTGGCCGTGGGGCGCGTCGTCGTAGCCGAACACGCTGAGCGGCCTGACGATGGTGATGCCCTTGGTCTCGGCCGGCACCAGCACCATCGACTGCTGCGAGTGACGCGGCGCGTCGGGGTCGGTCTTGCCCATGAAGACGTAGATCTTGCAGCGCGGATCGCCGGCGCCGCTGGTCCACCACTTGCGGCCGTTGATGACGTACTCGTCGCCTTCCTTGCGGATGCTCGCCTCGATGTTGGTCGCGTCCGACGACGCCACCCCCGGCTCGGTCATCGCGAATGCGCTCCTGATCTTGCCGTCGAGGAGCGGCTGCAGCCAGCGGTCCTTGAGCGCGGGCGAGCCGTAGCGCTCGATCGTCTCCATGTTGCCGGTGTCGGGCGCCGAGCAGTTGAAGACCTCGGACGACCACGGGACGCGCCCCATGATCTCGGCGAGCGGCGCATAGTCGCCGTTCGACAGGCCGAAGTCGCGGCCGCTCGCCTTCGACCCCTTGCCCCCGGCGGTCGGCGGCAGGAACAGGTTCCACAGGCCCTGCGCGCGCGCCTTCGGCTTCAGCGCCTCGATCGTCTGCAGCGGCGTCCAGCGCTTGCCGGCCTTGGTGTTGGCCTCGATCTCGTCCTCGTAGCGCTGCTCGGCCGGATAGATGTGCTCGTCCATGAAGCGCAGCAGCTGCGCCTGGAGTTCCTTCGTGCGCGGTGAATATTCGAAGTCCATGATGGTCTTTCGTGAGTGACGGGGACGAGGCGGCGCGGCGCCTCAGCTTTGCTGCGCCATGCGCCAGCCCAGTTCCGCGAGCGGCCGCGCGCCGGCGGCCGACTGGCGCGCCTGCGCGCTCGATGCCGTGCCCGCCTCGACGCGCTTGGCGATGCCTTGCAGGATGCCGGCGATCCGGAACAGGTTGTAGGCGAGGTAGAAATTCCAGTCGGCCATCACCGCATCGGGGTCGGCGCGGCCGGTGCGCTCGCAATAGCGTTCCACGTATTCGCGTTCGGTCGGAATGCCGAGCGCGGCGTGGTCGAGGCCGCCGATGCCGCGCGACGCATGGGCGCCGCCGGGCGCGATGTGCCACGACATGCAGTGGTAGCTGAAGTCGGCGAGCGGATGGCCGAGCGTCGAGAGCTCCCAGTCGAGGACGGCGACGATGCGCGCCTCGTCGGCGGCGAAGACGAGGTTGTCGAGCCGGAAGTCGCCGTGGACGATCGACACCTGGGAGTCGTCGCGCGCGCTCGCCGGAATGTGCGCGGGAAGCCACTCGATGAGGCGATCCATCGCCTCGATCGGCTCGGTGATCGAGGCCTGATACTGCTTGGTCCAGCGGCCGATCTGGCGCTCGAAGTAGTTGCCCGGCTTGCCGTAGCCGGCCAGGCCGACGCTCGCCGGATCGACCGAATGGAGCGCTGCGATGACGCGGTTCATCTCGTCGTAGATGGCCGCCCGTCCGGGCGCGTCGAACGCCGGCAGCGCCTGGTCCCAGAGGACGCGCCCGGCGATGAACTCCATCACATAGAAGGCGCGGCCGATGACGCTTTCGTCCTCGCACAGGACGTGCATGCGCGGCACCGGCACGGCGGTGTCGGCGAGGCCGCGCATCACCCTGAACTCGCGCTCGACAGCGTGCGCCGACGGCAGCAGCTTCGACGCCGGTCCCGGCTTCGAGCGCATGACGTAGGCGCGTGCGGGCGTCAGGAGCTTGTAGGTCGGGTTCGACTGGCCGCCCTTGAACTGCTCGACGACGAGCGGGCCGGCGAAGCCAGGGAGTCGCTCGGTCAGATAACGCTCGAGCGCAGCGGCGTCGAACGCATGGGACTCGGCAACCGGCTTGGTTCCGGTGTTGGCTTCGGGCGTGCTCATGAGGCCATTCTCAGCGGTTGGCGATCGCCAGCAGCTTGTCCTTCGAGAGCACCACCAGGCGGGTCGGCTCGATCCGCACCGCGCCTTCGCGCTCGAACCCCTTCAGCTCCTGATTGACGCGCTGGCGCGACGCGCCGAGCAGCTGGGCGATGTCTTCCTGCGCGAGCTGCAGGCCGACCCGGATCTCGTCGCCCTGCTGGACGCCGTAGCTGCGCGCGAGCAGCAGGATCTGCTTGGCGAGCCGAGCCGACAGGGGCAGGGTGTTGAGGTCCTCGACGGTGTCGAAGAGCAGCCGCAGGCGCCGGCAGTTGAGGCGAAGCAGCGCCTCGTAGAGTTCGACGTGTAGCGACAACAGATCCTTGAAGTCGGCCTTGCGAACGACCAGCAGCGTGGTCGCGCCGTGCGCGTTGGCATCGTGCGTTCGCGGCATGCCGTCGAAGAGGGCGATGTCGCCGAACCACGTTCCCGGCTCGACGTAGGTCAGCGTCACTTGCTTTCCGGACAGCGAGACCGAGCTCACCCGGACCGCACCGCGGGCGACGCCGCACCACTCCTCGGCGGGGGCGCCGCGCGCCGAGAGCAGGGCGCCGTCGTCGACACGCCGAACTTGCGCCCGGGCCAGGATCGCTTCGCGCAACGGCGGTGAGAGTCTCGAAAACCACGATCCCGATTCGATGTTCGACTGCTCGTCGATTGTAAGAACGGGGGGGTGCACGGCCGGTCCCTGAGGTGACAGCGTGCGCGCGGCAGGTCAGGAAAAGCGCGGCGCGCGCTTCTCGACGAACGCCCGCACGCCCTCGCCGCCGTCGGCGCCGAACAGGTTGACGAGGAAGTGGTCGCGCTCGGCGGCGAGCTGCTCGACGAGGGTGCGCCGCGGTGCGTGCGCGACCAGCTCCTTGACGCTCGCCACCGCGCCCGGGGCCAGCGCGGCGAGCCGATCGGCGAGGATCAGGGCATCGGCGAGGGCGCTGCCGGGCAGGCTGACGATCGCGACCAGGCCGTGCTCGCTCAGCGTCGCGCTCGACACCGGCTCGGCGAGCCACAGCAGCCGCTTGACCAGCGCCGGCGGCAGCGCCTCGGCAAGGCGCGCCGTCGCGCCGCCGTCGGGCGACAGGCCGAGCTTGGCATGCGACATGACGAAGCGCGCGTCCGAAGCGGCGACGACGAGATCGCAGGCGAGCGCGAGCGCGAACCCAGCGCCCGCCGCCGCGCCTTCGACCGCGGCGACGATCGGCTTCGGATAGCTGGCCATCGTCTCGACCCAGTGGTGCAGGTGATCGAGCATGCGCCGTTGCGCCGCCTCGCCGGCAGCGCGCCGCTCGACCAGCCCCTGGACGTTGCCGCCGGCGCAGAAATGCCCGCCCGCCCCTTGCAGGACGACGCAGCGCACTTCCGGATCGGACTCGGCGACGCCGAGCGCCTCGATCGCCGCGGCAATGACCTGCGCCGACAGCGTGTTGCGCGTCGCCGGGTCGCTGATGGTCAGCACGAGCGTCGTGCCGCGCCGTTCGGTCAGCAGTTCGGACGGCATGGCGGGACGGTTTCGGTCGACGATGGCGAGAGGGCTAGTGACGCGCGCTTCATTCGAGGAATTGTGTCACGCAGGGCCGTCGCGTCGAGGCTGCGCGAGGGTCGCTACACGCACCCTGGGTGCTAGAGTGATTCCATCCTTTCCGGCCTCGTCATTCGATGCGCAGAGCCACGCAACTTCTCACCTTCGGCGCTGCGCTCCTGATGCTGTCGGCACCTGCCGCGATGGCCATGAGCTTCGGTCGAACCGCGACCGCGACGACGCTCGGCCAGCCGCTCGACTTCACTGCCCAGCTTGCGCTCGACGTCGACGAGACAGTGGGACGCGAGTGCGTCTCGGCGCGCGTGACGATGGGCGACAACCGGGTCGCTGCCGACAATGTCCGCGTCACGCTGGAAAGTGCCCGGGAGCCGGGCGTGCGCTCGATCCGGGTGACGACGCGCACGGCCGTCGACGAGCCGGTCGTGACGGTCGACCTGACGGTCGGCTGCCGCTCGCAGATGTCGCGCCGATTTGTCGCCTTCGTCGATCCGCCGGCGCTGCGCCTGGCGAGCGCGGAGATCGAGCAGTCGCGCACGCCGCAGCGGATCGACCCGCAAACGACACCGCTCGTCGAGATCGTCGGCGGGGCCGCGCCGACGCGCACCGACGCCGCTGCGAGCGACACCGGTGCGCGCCGCGCTGACGCTCTCGATTCGCGCCGCTCCGCGCGCCGCACGACGCCGGGCCGGCGCTTCGCGGCGGCATCCGCCGCAGTCGACGGCGGCGTCCGCGCGCGCCCGGCCGCCGCTGTCCGCAAGTCGGCTCGGCCTGATGCCTTGGCCGCGGGCGAGGCGCCCCCGGCACGCGCCACGCCGCGCCTGCGCCTCGACGCCGCGCCGGCGTTCGCCGCTGCACCGGCGGCGCGGCCCGGCGAGGTCGTGCCCGCGCAGCGGTCGCCCGCCGACGCGCAAGCCACGACCGCGCACCTGCGTGCGCTCGACGCTTCCCTGGCGTCGGCGGCGGCTGCCGTCGAATCCGCCTCGGCGGCGCTGGCGAGCGAGCGCGCGCGCAGCCAGGAGCTCGAAGCCGGCCTTGCCCGGCTACGCGGCGAGTCATCGGCGCAGCAGAAGACGATCGGCGCGCTGCAGGGACGTCTTCGCCAGGCCGAGGGGGACCGCTACCTCAACGGGCTGGTCTACACGCTTGCTGCCGCGATGCTCTTCTTTGGCCTGGTCGCGGCGGCCTTCTGGGCGTTGCGGCCACGCCAGCGTCGACGTGCGCGCTGGTTTGAGGCGAAGGCGAACCAGCACCAGCGCGCTACCGCCGCCGGCGCGGCTGCACCTGCGCCGCGATCCGCCGTGCCGACCCCAGCGCCCATGGTCAGCCAGCCCCCTTCCGAATGGGCCGAGAGTGGCCACGCCATCCTGCCGGTGACCGCGCCGGCGACGATCGGCGGCCTCGAGGTGACGACCGTGCTCGCGCCGCAATCGCACTACGCCCGAATGGCCGAGGCTGGCGCGTCGGCCAACGCCGCCGCGGCGAGCGTGAAGCGCGACGCGGCGCCGTCGATGGAAGAGCTCATCGACCTCGAGCAGCAGGCCGAGTTCTACGTCGTCCTCGGCCAGGACGAGGCCGCGATCGCGCTGCTGACCGCCCACCTGGGCGCGATCGGCGCAGCCAGCCCGTTGCCGTTCCTGCAGCTCCTCGAGATCCATCAGCGCCGCGGCGATCGCTCGGCGTACGAGGCGTTGCGCGAGGACTACCACGACCACTTCGACGCGTTCGCGCCCGAGTGGACCGCCGACCTGCATCTCGGCCGATCGCTCGAGGCCTATCCGCAGACGATCGCTCGCCTGCAGGCGCTCTGGCCGACGCCGCTGCACGCCATGCGCACGCTCGACGGCCTGCTGTTCCGGCGCGACGAAGGCGAAGAATCGTTCGACTTCCCGGCCTACCGCGAGCTGCTGTGCCTCTACTCGATCGCGCGCGAGCTGGCGGGCCAGGTCGAAACCGACTTCGGCACGATCGACCTCTTCCTCCCGCTCGAGGACGCGCCGATCGAAGCGTCCGCGCGCCGCGAAGGCCAGGCGACGGTCGATCTCGACGTCTCGGGCTGGCCCGACGACAGCCAGGCCGAGGGTTTGGTCATCCGTCGCTCTGCTGGGCGCCGCGCCGGCTGACGCGCCTGCGCCCGCTCACAGCGAGCGCAGGCGCGCCAGCGCGAGATCGAGCGTCTCTTCCTTCTTGGCGAAGCAGAAGCGGGCGATCTTCTGGTCGAAGCCGTCGACGTAGAAGGCGGAAAGGGGAATGGCAGCGACGCCGACCTCGCTCGTCAGCCAGCGACAGAACGCGTCGTCGCCGAGGTCGCTGACGGCCGAATAGTCGACGCATTGAAAGTAGGTGCCCTGGCAGGGCAGCAGGCGCAGCCGCGTCGCCGCCAGCCCGGCGCGGAACCGATCGCGCTTGGCGCGGTAGAACGCCGGCAAGGCGAGATGGTGCGACGGATCGGCGAGATAGCTCGCCAGGCCGTGCTGCATCGGCGTGTTGACGGTGAAGACGTTGAACTGATGGACCTTCCTGAACTCGGCCATGAGCGGCGCCGGCGCGGCCGCGTAGCCGACCTTCCAGCCGGTGACGTGGTAGGTCTTGCCGAAGCTCGAGACGACGACCGTCCGCGCCGCGAGCTCGGGGAGGCGCGCCGCACTCGGGTGGTCGCCTTCGTAGACCATGTGCTCGTAGACCTCGTCGCTGATGACGACGACGTCGGTCGGCCGCAGCAGCTCGGCGAGGCGCGCCATGTCGGCGGCGGGCCAGACCGTTCCGCTCGGGTTGTGCGGCGAGTTGACGATGATCGCCTTGGTCTTCGGCCCGAGCGCAGCGGCGATGCGGTCGAAATCGGGCCGGAACGTCTCCGCCCGCAACGGCACGTGCACCGCACGCGCGCCGGCGAGCTCGACGTTGGGCGCGTAGCTGTCGTAGCAGGGATCGAGGACGATCACCTCGTCGCCCGGGCCGACGAACGCCAGCACGGCGGTGATGATCGCCTGCGTCGCCCCAGCCGTCACCGTGATCTCGCCGACCGGGTCGTAGCGGTGGCCGTAGAGCGCTTCCATCTTCGCGGCGATGCGCTCGCGCAGGACCGCGATGCCAGCCATCGGCGGGTACTGGTTGAGGCCGGACCGCATCGCCGCGTCGACCGCATCGAGCAGCCTCGGGTCGCAGTCGAAATCCGGGAAGCCCTGGCCGAGGTTGACCGCGCCGCGCTCCTGCGCCAGCGCCGACATCACCGTGAAGATCGTCGTGCCGACCGTCGGCAGGCGGGTCGTGACGTGAGGCGTCCTCGGCAAGGCGGAATCGCGCACGTTCATCTGTGAGGCCTAGAGTTGGTAGTCGTAGGCGTCGCCGGCCATCGCGCGCTCGACCAAGGGCCGGGTCAGGCGATCCGAGGTCATCTCGGCGAACGCGTAGACGAAGTTGCGCAGGTACGCGCCGCGCTTGAAGGCGATGCGGGCGACGTTCTGGCCGAACAGGTGGCCGACCGGTCGCGCGACGAGGTCGGCGCTCGCGCCTTCCTCGCGCATCGCGATCTCGGCGACGATGCCGATGCCCAGGCCGAGTCGGACGTAGGTCTTGATGACGTCGGCATCGATCGCCTCGAGGACGATGTTCGGCACCAGCTTTCGGGTCGCGAACGCGGCGTCGATGCGCTTCCTGCCCGAGAACGACGGGTGATACGAAATCAGCGGCAGCGGCGCGAGGTCTTCGATCGAGACCCGCTCGAGCTGGGCCAGCGGATGGCCGGTCGGCAGCACCAGCACGTGTTGCCATGCGTAGCACGGCAGCGTGACGAGGTCGGCGTAGTCGTCGAGCGATTCGGTGGCGAGGCCGAAATCGGCGACCTCCTCGTAGACCATCTTGGCGACCTGCTCCGGCGTTCCCTGGTGCAGGCTGATGTTGACCTTGGGGAAGCGCTTCCGCATCTGCGCGATGGGCACCGGCAGGAAATAGCGTGCCTGGCTGTGCGTCGTCGCGATCGAGAGCGTGCCGGCGTCCTGCTTCGAGAACTCGTCGCCGATCCGCTTCAGGTTGCCGACCTCGCGCATGATCACCTCGATCGCCTTCAGCACCTCGCGCCCGGGCTCGGTGACGCGACGCAGGCGCTTGCCGTGGCGCGCGAAGATGTCGACGCCGAGCTCGCCCTCGAGCTCGAGGATCGCCTTGGAGACGCCCGGCTGCGAGGTGAAGAGCGCCTTGGCGGTTTCGGTCAGGTTCAGGTCGCGCCGGACCGCTTCCTGAACGAACCTAAACTGATGGAGGTTCATTGCCCGCCGGATTATTCACCGAAGCCCGCGGCGGCGACGGCGGCGGCAGCCATCGCCTCGACCACCGCGGCGTGCTCGCCGATCGCCGCGTGCAGACGGAAGTCGACGCCCGGATGCGCCGCGCGCAGCGCGGCGACGAGCGGCGGCAGGTCGCGGCGCAGGTGGCCGCCCGTGCCGAGGAAGAGCGGAACGACGTCGACCCGCGTCGCACCCGCGGCGACGAGCCCGGCCACAGCGTCGCCGAGCGTCGGCGCCATCAGCTCGAGGAAGGCGAGGGCGACGCGGTAGTCCGGCGCCGCGGCACGGACGCGGGCGGCGATCGCCTCGAACGGCTCGGCCCAGCGCGGGTCGCGCGCGCCGTGGGCGAAGAGGACGATAGCGCGGCTCACGACGGCGCTCCTAGCGGAACCGGACCAGCCAGGCGAAGGCGGCCAGCGAGAGCCCGAGGTAGAGGGCACCCGGCGTGGCGGCGACGATCCACGGCGTCCAGTTGCCGAGCAGGCCGAGGTGGCGAAAGACGTTGTTCAGAAGGACGAAGCTGACGCCGAGCATGATCCCGGCGAACACCTTCATGCTGACGCCGCCCGAGCGCGCGTGCAGGTATGCGAACGGCAGCGCCAGGCCGACCATCACCAGGCACACGAACGGATAGAGGGCGCGGTTCCAGAACTGGATCTTCTGCAACTGCGCCGCCTGTTCGTTGTCGGCGAGGTGGCCGATGTAGCGCCAGAGCTCGATCGTCGACATCGTCATGACCGGCAGCACTGCCGCGGCGACGACGTTCGGCGAGAGCGAGCTGCGCCACTCCGAGCGCGTCAGCCGCTCCTCGCGCGCGCTCGGCGCGGCGCCGCCGCCGACCCAGCGCGTCAGGACGACGTCGCTCATCGTCCAGGTGCCGTCGCGCCCGACCACGGCCTGCGCCGCCGCCGTCCGGCTGAGCAGCTGCCCGTCGGCGTCGAACTCGAAGATGCGCACGTCGCGCAGCAACTTGCCGCCCTCGGCCGAGCCGACGTTGATCGAATAGCTGCGCTCGCCCTCCGGGGTCGACGAGCGCTCCTTGATCCAGGCGCCCGAGCGGCCGAGCTTGAGGCTGCCGCTGAAGGCGGCGCGCAGCTGGCTGCCGAAGCGGGCGGTGACCGGGGCGACGTAGTCGCCGACGACTAAGGTGAAGGCGCCGAACACCAGCGCCAGGCTCGCCAGGAGCCAGAGCGCCCGTCCCGGGCCGAGGCCGCCGGTGCGCAGGATCGTGTACTGCGACGATTGCGCCAGGCGCGCGAGCGCGTAGATGGTGCCGATCAGGACCGCGATCGGCATCAGCTCGTAGAGATGGGCAGGCGCCAGGAGAAGGCAGTAGAGCGCAGCATGGGCCGCGCTGTAGCCGCGAGTGGAGACGTCGCGCAGCTCGTCGACGAAGTCGATGAAGAAGAACAGGGCGAGGAAGGCGAGCGCGACGAAGACGACGGCGGAGACGATGTCGACGTAGAACAGGCGGCGAACCGTCCTCATGCCGCGTTCGCTGCGGACGCGCCGTGGCGCCGGCGCCGGCGGCGCCGCCGGCGCTCGATCGGCGAGCTGCGCATGCCGTTCTCGCGCCACCAGAGCACGGCGATGGCGAGCGCGAACGCGCCGCCATGGGTGGCGACCAGCGCCGTGCCGAGTCCGATGCGTCCGGTGCCGACCCAGGCCTGCGAGAGATTGATGAGGTTGTAGTACGCGAAGAAGCCGAGCAGCGCGAACAGCAGGTTCCAGTTGCTGGCATGGCGCGGGTTCGAGGCCGACATGCCGATGCCGAGCAGCAGCATGTTGGCGGCGGCGAGAACGAGGCCGAGACGCCACGCGAGCTCGCCCTGGTTGGGCGCGTTGGGGGTGCGCAGCAGGTCCGCCGTCGGCAACGCGCGCGGCGCGGCGCCCGGCGCGGCGTTGCGCACGCGCTCCGTGGCCTCGGCACGATAGGTCTCGAAGCGCGACAACGTCTTCTCGCCGCTCGCTATGTTCTGCTCGTTGCGCTGGCCCTTGCTCAGGACCAGGAAACGGCCATCGGCGTCGTTCTCGACCGCACCCGACTTCGCCGAGGTGACCGACTCGACGCCTGCGCGCGATGCAACGATGAAGACGTTGCGGCCGGTCGCGGGGTCGCTGGCGCTGCCCTCGAAGAAGAACGTGCGCTCGCCGTCGGCCGACGTCTGGAACTGGCCGGGGGCGATGCGCGAGAGATCGGAGCGGCTCTCGAACTGGTCTTTCAGGACGGCGCTGCGTTCGTTCTGCCAGGGCCAGACGAAGAGCGAGAGGACGGCGATCAGCAGCAGGACCGGCCAGCTCATCGACATCACCGGTCGCACGAAGCGGCCGAGCGGCACGCCGCTCGCGAACCAGATCGTCATCTCGCTGGCGCGGTACATGCGCGACAGCGTCGCGACCACGGCGATGAACAGCGACAGCGCGAGCATGGTCGAGAGGTGGCCGAGGCCGATGTAGGCGAGCAGCAGGAGGACGTCCTGCGGCGAGATCCGGCCGAGCGCCGCCTGGCCGAGGTTCCTGATGAACATGATCGTCAGCACGATCGTCAGGATGACGACGAGCGTGCCGCCGAAGTTGCGCGCGAGCTCTCGGCGCAATGTCGAATCGAATAACATCGTCCGCTCTTTGTGTCGCTGCGGGAATTATGGACTTCAAGCATCAGATCACCGCTTCGGCGGGCCTTGCCGAAACCGATGTCGATGCGCTCGTTCTCGTCATCGCCGATCGCCCCGATCCGGGCCTCGCCGCGCCGCTGGCGACGCTGATCGCGAATGCCATCAGCGAAGGAGACCTGCTGCTGAAGAAGGGCAAGCTGCTCTATCTGCATCAGCCGGCGGGGGTCACGCAGCGCCGGGTCGTCGTCAGCGTCGCCGGCGATGCTTCGCCGAAGTCGTTCAAGGCAGCGGTCGCGAGCGGGCTCGGCGCGCTCAAGTCGAGCGCTGCCAGGACGGTCGGCATCGCCGCGCCGGGAATCGCGCTCGGCGCAGGCCATGCCGAGGCGGCCGTGGTCGCGGCCGCGGACGTGTCTTATCTCTATACGCACACCAAGCCGAGCGCGACGCCGGGCTGGACGCCGACGTCGATCACGCTCTTCTGCCAGCGCAGCGAAGCGAAGCCGGTGCAGCAGGGCCTGCGTCAGGGCTCCGCCGTGGCCGCCGGCATGACGATGGCGCGCGAGTTCGGCAACCGGCCCGGGAACGTCTGCACCCCGACCTGGCTCGGCCAGCAAGCGAAGAAGCTCGGCAAGCAGTTCGACTTCGAGGTCGACGTGCTCGACCGCAAGGAGATCGAAAAGCTCGGCATGGGCTCGTTCCTCGCCGTCGCGCAGGGCTCGGACGAGCCGCCACGCTTCATCGTCGCGCGCTACGACGGCGCCGCCAAGTCGAAGGCACCGGTCGTCCTGGTCGGCAAGGGAATCACCTTCGACACCGGCGGCATCTCGCTCAAGCCGGGCGCCGAGATGGACGAGATGAAGTTCGACATGTGCG
>Ga0207641_10004274_pt1 | contig 12416 bp, 9 predicted proteins | sample KBSSwiS62_FD_184306 | JGI IMG/M metagenome (GOLD analysis project Ga0207641, IMG submission 184306) | Switchgrass rhizosphere microbial communities from Kellogg Biological Station, Michigan, USA - KBS Switchgrass S6-2 (SPAdes) (version 2) | ecosystem: Host-associated > Plants > Roots >... | reverse complement strand
GCGGCCCGCCGAAGCTGGCGACGATCTGCATCGGGTCGGTGCCGCCGCCGAGCTCGGCCGAGGCAAGTTCGTTGCCGACCCGGACGTCGCTGCCCTTGGGAAACTGGGCCAGCGCCTCGGTCCCGGTTTCGAGCGAGAGGACCGGTATCGCCAGGGTCAGCAGCACCGCCGAGACGGCGACGATCGCGGTCCAGGGACGGGCCATCACCCGCCGCGTCCAGCCTTCCCAGAAGCGGCTGGCGCCGGCCGTCGCGGTCGCGACGGCCGGCTCCGCGACCGGACGCCGCAGCACCCGGTGCTTGAGGAAGCGCTCGACCCGGCCGACGACCCCGCCCGGCAGGACGCGGTCGCCGAGCATCGCGATCAGCGCCGGCAGCAGCGTCGTCGCGGTCAGGATCGAGATCGCGACCACGGTCATCGCCCCCAGGGCCATCGAGCGCAGGGCCTGGTTGTCGACCATCCAGAGGCCGGCGAGGGAGATGATCACGGCGAGGCCGGAGAAGGTCACGGCCAGGCCCGAGGTCGAGAGCGCCTCCGCCCGCGCTTCGCTCTGATCGCGCCCCGCTTCTCGCTCCTCGCGGTAGCGGGCGAGGATGAACAGCGAGTAGTCGATCGCCACCCCGATGCCGATCATCGAGGCCATGTTGGTGACGAAGACCGACATCGTCATCTGCAGCGAGATGAAGTAGATGAGGGCGCCGGTGACGAGGACGCTGACGAAGCCGAGCGCCAGCGGCAGCGCCGCCGCGGCAAGCGAGCCGAAGACGATCAGCAGGATCACGGCGACGATCGGGAAGCCGGTCCCCTCGGCCCGCGAGAGATCCCGCTTGGAGATCTCCTGCATCCCGGCCCAGATCGTCGGCTGCCCGATCAGGTAGGGAGTGACTCCCGCTTCGGCGCTGCCGAGGTCGAGGTCTTCGCGCAGGGTCGCGGCCGAGTCGATCAGCTCGTCCGAGGACTGGTCGCTGCGCAGCGGCAGCAAGGCGAAGCCGCTGCGCTGGAGCTGGCGGCGTCCCTGCAAGGCGGCGGCCGGGGGCAGCGTCACCTCCTCGATCGTCGCGACCTCGCGGCGGACCCGGCCGACCGCGGCGGCGCGCTCCGCCCGGGTCGAGTCGGGGGCGGCCTTGAGCGCGACCATGATCCCGTCCGCCTTGGCGCCGAAGTCCTGCTGCAGCGATTCGCTGACCGCCAGCGACTGGCTGCCGGGGACGTCGAAGCCGCCGCCGGTGAGGTGGTCGGTCTGGTGCTTGGCGAAGGGCAGGGCGCAGACGACGATCGCGACCCAGATCGCGACGACCCAGCGGCGGCGCCGGCCGAGTACTGCCGCGAGTCGGTTCATTGCGTTGCGCATTGGCTGGTTGGCCAGCTTTTCGCAACGGCGAGGCTCAGTCTGTGAGTGCCATCACTCGGGCGGTTTATCGCGGCCGCAGCTATTCGGCGACGAGCAGGTACCGGGCCGAGGCGGCGCCGGCGGCGAGCGCGGCGCTGTTGTCGCGCTCGGGATCGGAGAGGGCCTGCAGAGCGAAGCCGTCGCCGACCGCGAACAGGTAGGAGACGATCGCCTCCGCCTCGAAGCGGAGCTTGAGCACGCCCTCGCGCTGCTTCGCGTCCAGCACCGCGGCGACGTGGGAGCGGGTGCGCTCGAAGAGCTGGCCGACCTCGTGCTGGATCTCGGGGTTGCGGCGGCCGGCGCTGAAGAGCTGGTAGAGGAGGAGGAAGAAGCCCGGTTCGTTCTCGATCATGTCGGTCAGGCTGGCGACGAGGACGTCGAGGACGTCGTCGACCGAGCCGGCCTTCTCCAGCCGCTCGTCAAGGCGGGTGATGCGGATCTCGGCGTCGCGGCGGACGACCTCGACCAGCAGCCGCTCCTTGGTCCCGAAGTAGTAGTGGAGGAGGCCGCGGCTGACCCCCGCCTCACGGGCGACGTGCTCGAAGGTCGAGCCGGCGGCGCCGCGACGGGCGACACTGTCGCGCATCGCGTCGACGATGCGCTGCGCCTTGTCGCCGCTCAGCTGCCGCTCTTTGGTTGCCGCCTCCATATAAAGGTCAGTCTAGTGTCGGCCCCGACAGCAGAGCCGACACCGGCTCCGGATCAGGAACCGTTGATGCTGGTGGTGCTCGTGTACTCGAACTCCTCTTCGGCGCCGAAGAGGGCGTCGAGCACGGCCTTGCGGGCACCCTCGCTGACGGCCAGGGCGATCACGGCGCCGATCACGGCGACCAGGATCAGGCGGCCGAGCCCACTCTTCTTCTTCGGCGGCTTGCGCAGGCGCTCGGAGGCCTCCTTCAGGCTCTCGGCTGCCTCGCGCAGCTCCTTCTGCACCTTCTTGTCGCTGGCCACGGCCTTGACCGGGCCCTTGCTGTTGCCGGCGGCACGGCCGTAGGCGCCCTTGGCGGCCTCGAAAGCGTCACGCAGGCTGTCGCGCAGCTCGTCGTCCTCGACCAGGCGCTGAACGTAGGGGTTCTCGCGGGCGGTCTCGTAGATATCGGTGGCGCGGGTCGCCGTCGTCTTGCTCATGCCTTCTCCTCGCTGGTAATCAGGTCCGTGGGGAGGATATACCCGAACTTCTCTGCGCTTATCCCGGCCCGATGCCATCGAGCAGGACACCGTTGCTGCGGAAGTTGAGATCGGCGTCGCGCAGCCGCCGCAGGCGCAGCGGTGCCAGGCCCGGCCCGGCCAGCTCGTAGTGCCTGACGAAGAGCCGGCCCGTGTCCTCGCGCGAGGTTTCGCGGAAGCCCGGGCCGAGCAGTCCGGCCGCTGGCGGCGGCACATTGCCGTCGGAGACGAAGTCGACTTCATGGACCAGCCAGTCGTAGCCGTCGGCGGGGGTTACCTGGATCGCCCCGGTCGAGAGGTAGTAGCGCAGCGGCGCCTCGCCGAGGGCCCAGGTCACGGTGGCTCGCGGCGCCGTCGGTTCCCCGATCGTGGCGGCGACGGTGTCCCAGTCGGGCCGTTGCAGGTCGGGGTTGACGCTGGCCCAGACGCAGAACGCCAGCGAGTAGGCGAACAGGAGAGCGCCGATCGCGGCGCCGAGGCGGCGGGCGCCCGGCAGCGTCACCCCGATCGCGACCGCGATCAGCAGCGGCAACAGCGCCGGCAGCAGGTTGCGGGCGAGGACAAAGTCGTTGCCCGGCGAGACCACGGCCAGCAGCAGCGGGATCCCGAGCGAGGCGGCCGCGAGCGAGAGCGGCAGCGCCGCCGCCCGGCGCTCGTCGCGAGCGCCGCGCAACGCGATCAGCAGCAGCGCCGCCGCGCCCAGAACCAGCGGCAGCAGGGCCAGGCCGGGACGCTCGGGCCGGGCGATGATGTCGCTGGTCTCGCCGCTGACGAAGGTCGCCGCGGTTTCCCAGAGCCGGTGCCCGAGCGTGAAGTTGCCGATCCATTCGGCGTGGCCATAGGACATCTGGTGGATCGCCAGCGGCGCCAGCGCCAAGCCGAAGAGGGCGACGACGCCGAGCCCCGGCGCGCTCGCCCGACGGTGGCGATGCAGCAGCCAGAGCGCCTCCGCGGCGACGACGAAGACCGCGAAGTAATGGGTCGCCAGGGCGAGGCCGGAGGCTACCCCCCAGAGCACGAGGTCACGGCGGGCGCCGCTGCGCAGGGCACGGGCGCAGTAGAGGAGGGAGACGGCGCCGAGCAGGGCGAGGAGGGCGTAGGCGCGGGCCTCCTGCGAGTACCAGAGCAGCATCGGATTGACCGCGAACAGGGCCGCCGCCGCCAGCCCGGCGCGGCGCCCGCGCAGCTCGATCCCGATCAGGTAGGCGACCGGGATCGTGGCGACCCCGGCCACAGCCGAGAGCGAGCGCAGGCCGAACTCACCCGTCCCCGTCACCTGGGTCCAGACCCAGGCCAGCGCGTAGTAGAGCGGCGGCGCCGACTCGCTGAACCCGACCGCGTCCATCGCGTGGCCGAAGCCGCCGCGGAGGACCCGGCTGGCGGTGACGATCTCGTCGTGGTGGTAGGCCTGGACGCCGAGCGTGGCGAAGCGCAGGACGGCGCCGAGCAGGGTCAGGCCGGCGACGATCCAGAAGGCGCGCGAGCGGGCCCGGGCCGCCTCGCGCAGCGACTGGGCGTACGCCGCGGGCCGGCCCCGTTCGAGAGTCGCCGCCTCCATCGTGGTTACGACAGGGCGACGTCGAGCGCTTTGGAGACCTCGTCGACGAAGACGAACTCGAGGCCGCCGAGCTCGTGCTCGGGGATCTCCTCGACGTCTCCCTCGTTGCGGGCCGGGACGATCACCCGCTTGATCCCCGCCCGCTGCGCCGCCAGCGACTTCTCCTTGAGGCCACCGATCGGCAGCACCTGCCCCGTCAGCGTCACCTCGCCGGTCATCGCCACATCGTTGCGGACCGATCGGCCGCTGATCAGGGACGAGAGGGCGACGGTCATCGCCACCCCGGCCGAGGGGCCGTCCTTGGGCACCGCTCCGGCCGGGACGTGGATGTGGATGTCGTGCTCGGCGAACCAGTCCTCGCCGAGCATCGGGTCGATCTCCGCCCAGTGGCCACGGACCCAGGAGAGCGCCGCCTGCGCCGACTCCTTCATCACGTCGCCGAGCTGGCCGGTGATCGTCAGCTTGCCCGCGCCCGGCATCGCCGTCGCCTCGATGAAGAGGACGTCGCCACCGGTCGGGGTCCAGGCGAGGCCGGTGGCGACCCCGGGGTATTTGGTGCGACGGCGCTGCTCGGCGAAGACACGGCGGCGGCCGAGCAGCTCGCGGGCTTTTTTGCCGGAGACCTTGACCTTGCCTTTCTTGCCCTCGGCGACGTCGCGGGCGACTTTGCGGCAGATCGTGCCGAGCTGGCGCTCGAGGTTGCGGACGCCGGCCTCACGGGTGTACTCCTCGATCACCGCGGTCAGGGCGGCATCGGCGAACTCGATCTGGGAGGGCTTCAGCCCGTTGGCCGCGATCTGGCGGGGGACCAAGTAGCGGCGGGCGATGTGGCGCTTCTCTTCGACCGTGTAGCCGGCCAGTTCGATCGTCTCCATCCGGTCCAGCAGTGGCCCCGGGATCGTGTCGAGGACGTTGGCGGTGGCGATGAAGACGACGTCGGAGAGGTCGAACTCGAGGTCGAGGTAGTGGTCGCGGAAGGAGTCGTTCTGGGCCGGGTCCAGCACCTCCAGCATCGCCGAGGCGGGATCGCCGCGGAAGTCGGAGCCCATCTTGTCGATCTCATCGATCATGAAGACCGGGTTGCGCGAGCCGGCATCGCGCAGGGCGCGGATGATCGTTCCCGGCAGCGCCCCTATATAGGTGCGGCGGTGGCCGCGGATCTCAGCCTCGTCGCGGACGCCGCCGACCGAGATGCGCTCGAACTCGCGCCCCAGCGCCTTCGCGATCGAGCGCCCGAGGCTGGTCTTGCCGACCCCGGGCGGGCCGACGAAGCAGAGGATCGGGCCGGGCGAGTCAGGGTTGAGCTTGCGCACCGCCAGGTACTCGAGGATCCGGTCCTTGACCTTTTCGAGGTCGTAGTGGTCGGCGTCGAGGACCTTGCGGGCGTGCTTGATGTCGAGGTTGTCCTCGGTTTCCTCCGACCAGGGCAGCTCGACCAGCCACTCCAGGTAGGTGCGGATGACGCCGTGCTCGGCGGCGGCGGGCGGCAGTTTCTCCAGCCGCGCCAGCTCGCGCTCGGCCGCTTTGAGCGCGTGCTCGGGCAGCTCGGCCCCGTCGATCCGCTCGCGCAGTTCGTTCACTTCCGCCTGCTGCTCGTCCTCCTCCCCGAGCTCGTCCTGGATCGCTTTCAGCTGCTGGCGCAGGAAGAACTCGCGCTGGCCTTTGTCGATCTCCGACTGCACCTGGGTCTGGATCTGCGTCCCCAGCTGGACCACCTCGAGCTCGCGGGCGAGGATCCGCGAGAGGTGGCGCAGGCGCTTGGCGACGTCGATCTCTTCCAGCAGCTTCTGCTTCTCCTCGGTCCCGACCCGCAGGGCGCCGGCGATCAGGTGGCCGAGCGCCGCCGGGTCGTCGATGTTGGCGACCGCCATCTGCAGCTCCTCCGGCAGGTAGGGGATCTGCTCGACGATCTCCGAGAAGGTGCGCTGGACGTTGCGGGTCAGTGCCTCCAGCTCGGCGCTGGGCTCGCTGACGTCGGGCAACTCGGTGATCTTCGCCACCAGGTAGGGCTTCTCGCTGACGTAGGAGTCGAGCCGGACCCGCTGGGTGCCCTGGACGAGGATCCGCAGCGAGCCGTCGGGGACCTTGATCATGCGGGCGACGACGCCGACCACGCCGATGTCGTAGAGATCGGCGGGCCCGGGGGTCTCGTTCTCGGGATCGCGCGAGGCGACCATCGCCAGCATCCGGTTGCCGCCGAGGACGTCGTTGACGAGCTGGATCGAGCGCTCCTGGCCGACCGCGAGCGGGGTCAGCGTCTCCGGAAAGGTGACGGTGTCGCGCAGCGGCAGCACCGGCAGTGCCCCCGGCAGCGGCTCGTTGGCCCGGATCAGATCCTCCGGGTCGAGCGGCGAGTCGACCACTTCGAGGACCGGTGAGCCCTCCATCACTTGCGCCCGATCGGCACCCGGCGGGTGGTCTCGCCGGGATCACGCAGCGGCAGCTCGATTCGCAGCACCCCGTCCTCGTAGGTGGCCTTGGCGCGGTCGGCGTCGACCTCGACCTGGAGCTCGACCACGCGCCGGAACGGGCCCGAGGGGATCTCGACCTGCTGGTAGACACGGCCCTCGGTCTCCTGCACCGGCCGTTCCCCGACGATCGCCAGGTGCCGCCCGCTGACCTCGATCCCGACCTCGCTCAGCTCGACCCCGGCCAGGTCGACCTTGACCACGGCCCGCTGCGGATCGCCGCAGTAGTAGACGTCGACGTTGGGAGAGAACCCACTGGTCCGCCGCGTCACGTACCTACTGCGCCCCCAGGCGTCTCCCATCATCTGGTCCATCTCACGACGCATCCTGGCGAAGTCTGCGAACAGGTCTCGTTGCGGCACCGCCAAAACATAGCTGCGGGCTTGCCCCGAGAGGGGTTTGGCGGGGCGGCGTTGGGTGTCCCTTCCGCTTGCTGGGATTTTCGCCGTTGACTTGCCGTCTCTCGCTGACGTCGCGGGCGAAAATCAGGACGCCGCGCGCTTCAGGGACACCCAACGCCGCCTCACGAGACGCTCGCGGCACATCCGGAGAAGGGATTGACCGAGCCTGTCTCCAGCCCCAGAGATTCAGGTTCGAAGCTGACCGCGGTTCGAGTGGAGAGGTGGGGTGTCCCTGAAGCGCGCGGCGTCCTGATTTTCGCTGGGAGCGGTCGGCGAGTGGTGGAGCACTTAACGCCGAAAATCCCAGCAAGCGGAAGGGACACCCCACCTCTCCCGCCCACTCCGACGGGAGATGACGCCTACGCCGGGCGCGAGGCCCAGCGTGGAGCACGCATGAGCAAGACGGGTTGACGCGGCGGCACCAAGCCCTCGGGGCGATTCGGGCGGAAGGTGGCGCAGGGCTCGTTCAACTCGAGCGCGCAGAGGAGGTTCTTGTGGAAGTAGCAGTCCTCGCAGGTCGGAGGTTTTGGCTTGCGCGGCACGGGCGGCATAGTGGCAAGCTCGTGACGCTTCCGTGAGGAGCATTTCCGCAAATCGCTACCTCTTTGACACAGAGTCGTCACATCTTCCCCGCGTCTTGCGGGGGCACCGGAGCGCGTCGCTACTATTCGCCCCTGATGGAGGCTCACGACCGCACCGAGAAGCTCTCGGCATCCCCGCCGCTCTTCAAGAGCGAATTCCTCAATTTCTTCTCCCGCGTGCACCCCGCCGTGCCCGCGGTCGTCTTCGTGCCGGTGGTCGTCGCGATGGAGTGGCTGGGCATCGACCGCGGCTACGGCGCCCTGCCGCTGCTGGCGCTGACCCTGGCCGGAATCGGGATCTGGACGCTGACCGAGTACTGGCTGCATCGCCTCGTCTTCCACTGGCAGCCCGACAATGCCTTCGGCCGCCGCATGCACTTCATCATCCACGGCATTCACCACGATCACCCCAACGACAAGATGCGGCTGGTGATGCCACCGTCGGTCTCGATCCCGCTCGCGGCGCTCTTCTTCGGAGCCTTCTGGCTCATCTTCGGCAGCCCAGCGGCCTTCCCGCTCTTCGGCGGCTTCATCTTCGGTTACCTCGTCTATGACTACACGCACTACTACGTGCATCATTTCGTGCCGAAGTCGGATCTCGGCAAGGCACTGCGCGAGCAGCACATGCGCCATCACTTTCAGGATCACCGCTTCGGCTATGGCGTCTCCTCGCCGCTCTGGGACGCGGTCTTCCGCACCCTGCCGCGCAAGCGCAAGCGTTAGTCAGCGCATATACCTACCCCGTCGCCGATCAAACGGCCAGCGGCGAGAGCGATTCTGACTAAATAAATAGTCACAGTGAGTATGGCTGTGCCACACTCCCTTTCAAAGATTCAAACTGTTTTTTATGGAAAGGAAACCGATGCCCAGTACGACGAACGTACTCGACGAGGCCCGAGAGCTGGTTCAGAAGCGTCTCGCCGATCTCGACGAGGAGCGTCTCCGCCTCGAGCGCGCCCTGGCCGAGCTCGGCGGTAAAGCGACCAAACGTGCCCCCGGTCGCCCGCGTGGAAGTAAATCCACCACCCGCACCACTGCCTCGACCGGTTCGAGCAAAGCCGCGGCTCCGCGCAAACGCCGTAAACGCCGCGGTGGGACCCGTGCCGACCAGGCCGTCAGCCTGATCGAGGGTCAGCCCGGCATCAGCGCTTCGGACGTCGCCAAGACGATGAAGATCAAGCCGAACTACCTCTACCGGGTGCTCGGTGACCTCGAGAAAGAGGGCCGGGTCAAAAAGGACGGCCGTCAGTACTACCCCGGCGGCTGAGTTCAGCTCACCGTTACTTCGAGAGGCCGGCCATCTGGCCGGCCTCTTTTTTGCCGGGCTAGATCAGGCCGAGTTGGGAGACGGCGTCGCGCTCCTCTTGGAGCTCGATCACGCTGGCGTCGATCCGCTGGCGTGAGAAGTCCGGCACCTCGAGGCCCTGGACCACCGACCACTCACCGCCGCTGCAGGTACATGGCACGCCGCAGACGATGCCCTCGCCGATGCCGTAGGAACCGTCGGCCGGCACACCCATCGAGACCCAGTCACCGTCCGGGGTGCCGAGCACCCAGTCATGGACGTGGTCGATCGCCGCGTTGGCGGCGGAGGCGGCACTTGAGGAGCCGCGGGCGCTGATGATCTCGGCGCCGCGTTTGGCGACGCGGGGGATGAACTCGTCGGCGATCCAGGCCTCGTCGTCGACCGCGTCCCAGGCGCTGCCGCCATCGACCTTGGCGTTGACCAGGTCCGGGTACTGGGTGACGGAATGGTTGCCCCAGGTGGTCATGTTGGTGACTGCCGAGACCGGCTTGCCGAGCTTGTTCGCGACCTGCGAGATCGCCCGGTTGTGGTCGAGCCGCATCATCGCCGTGAACCGCTCACGCGGCACGTCGGGAGCGTTCGACATCGCGATCAGGCAGTTGGTGTTGGCGGGGTTGCCGACGACCAGGACCTTGACGTCGTCCGCCGCGCCGGCGTTGATCGCTTCGCCCTGCGGCTTGAAGATGCCGCCGTTGGCCTCGAGCAGGTCAGAGCGCTCCATGCCGGGGCCGCGCGGGCGGGCGCCGACCAGGAGGCCGACGTTGCAGCCGTCGAAGGCCCGCTTGGGGTCGTCGGTGATGTCGATGCGGCTGAGCAGCGGGAAGGCGCAGTCGTCGAGCTCCATCGCCGTGCCCTCGGCGGCGGTGATCGCGTCGGGGATCTCCAGCAGGCTGAGCTCGACCGGCGTGTCGGGGCCGAGCATCTGGCCGCTGGCGATCCGGAACAGCAGTGCGTAACCGATCTGACCGGCGGCGCCGGTCACGGTGACCTTTACAGGGGTGCTCACGAAATCGTCTCCTCGGAGTTGGGGATTGGGAACCGCTAAGCCATCGCGCGCCGGAGGTTCTCGTCGATCGAGGCGAGGAACTCCTGCGTGGTCTGGAATTCCTGGTCCGCGCCGACGAGCAGCGCCAAGTCTTTGGTCATCTTGCCGCTCTCAACCGTCTCCACACAGACCCGCTCCAGGGTCTCCGCGAAGGCCGTCACCTCCGGCGTCCCGTCCATGCGACCGCGGGCGGCGAGACCGCGCGTCCAGGCAAAGATCGAGGCGATCGGGTTGGTCGAGGTGGGCTTGCCTTCCTGGTGCTGGCGGTAGTGGCGGGTGACGGTGCCGTGCGCGGCCTCGGCCTCGACGGTCTTGCCGTCGGCGCTCATCAACACGCTGGTCATCAGCCCGAGCGAACCGAACCCCTGGGCGACGGTGTCGGACTGCACATCGCCGTCGTAGTTCTTGCAGGCCCACACATAGCCGCCCTCCCACTTCATCGCCGCCGCGACCATGTCGTCGATCAGGCGGTGTTCGTAGGTGATCCCGGCGGCCTCGAAGTCGGCCTTGAATTCGCTCTCGTAGACCTCGGCGAAGATGTCCTTGAAGCGACCGTCGTAGCGCTTGAGGATGGTGTTCTTGGTCGACATGTAGACGGGGTAGCCGCGGTTGAGGCCGTAGCGCAGCGAGGCCTGGGCGAAGTCGCGGATCGAGTCGTCGAGGTTGTACATCGCCAGCGCGATGCCGCTGCTGGGAAAGTCGTAGACGTCGAGCTCGACCGGGTCGGAGCCGTCCTTGGGCGTGTAGGTGAGGGTCAGCGTCCCCTCGCCCGGGACCAGCATGTCGGTGGCGCGGTACTGGTCGCCGAAGGCATGGCGGCCGATCACGATCGGCTTGGTCCAGCCCGGGACCAGGCGCGGCACGTTGGAGATCACGATCGGCTCGCGGAAGATGACGCCGCCGAGGATGTTGCGGATCGTCCCGTTCGGCGAGCGGTACATCTCCTTCAGGCCGAACTCCTCGACCCGCGCCTCGTCGGGAGTGATCGTCGCGCACTTGACACCGACGCCGTGGCGCTTGATCGCGTTGGCGGCGTCGACCGTGATCTGGTCCTCGCTGGCGTCGCGGCTCTCGATGCCGAGGTCGTAGTACTCGAGCTCGACGTCGAGGTAGGGCAGGATCAGCTGCTCTTTGATGAACGACCAGATGATGCGGGTCATCTCGTCGCCGTCGAGCTCGACAACCGGGTTCTTGACCTGGATCTTCGCCACCGGCGCGCGATGCTATCTACCTGCCACAATCGGCACCGGATGGCAACCGCGGAGAGACCCGCTGTCGGGAACCACGAGGTGGCGAACCAGGCGCCGCCGCTGGTCGACTACAACCTCTACGAGGCCGACCGGCCGCTGGTCGAGGCGGTCCGCCGCGAGGGCGCCGGGTGGGCCGAGGAGCGGATCGCCGCGGTCGGGGAGTACGCCGGCGGCGAGCACGCCCAGACCCTGGGCCGACTGGCAAACGAGAACGGCCCGAAGCTGCGCACCCACGACCGCTACGGCCACCGGGTCGACGAGGCCGAGTTCCACCCCGCCTGGCACGAGCTGCTGGGCAAGGCGGTCGAGTTCGAACTTCACTCCTCCCCCTGGAAGGACCCCCAGCCCGGCGCCCACGTCGCCCGCGGCGCCGCCTTCATGTGCTTCTCCCAGGCCGAGGCCGGGGTCGGCTGCCCGATCTCGATGACCTACTCGGTGATCCCGGCCCTGCGCACCCAGCCGGAGCTGGCCGCCGAGTGGGAGCCGCGCTTCACCTCCGCCGCGTACGACTCGCGCAACACGCCGGCGCCGGAGAAGTCGGGCGCCCTGGCCGGCATGGGGATGACCGAGAAGCAGGGTGGCACCGACGTCCGCGCCAACACCACGGTCGCCCGCCCGGTCAACGGCGGCGGCCCCGGCGCCGAGTACGAGCTGAGCGGCCACAAGTGGTTCATGTCGGCGCCGATGTGCGACGCCTTCCTCGTCCTCGCCCAGGCCGACGGCGGCATCTCCTGCTTCCTCTTCCCGCGCTGGACCCCGGACGGGGCCCGCAACCGCTTCCGCCTGCAACGGCTCAAGGACAAGCTCGGCAACCGCTCCAACGCCTCCAGCGAGATCGAGTTCGACGCGGCCTCGGCCTGGCTGGTCGGCGAGGAGGGCGCCGGCGTGCGGACGATCATCGAGATGGTCAACCACACCCGGCTCGACTGCGTGATGGGAGGGGCGACCGGGATGCGGGCGGGCGTCGCCCAGGCGATCCACCACGCCTCCCACCGCTCCGTCTTCGGCCGCGAGCTGGTCGAGCAGCCGCTGATGCAGAACGTCCTCGCCGACCTCGCGGTCGAGTCGGAGGCGGCGACGATCTCGGCGATGCGCCTGGCCCGCGCCTACGACGAAGCGATCGGCGGCGACGAGGAGGCGGCGAACCTGAAGCGGATCGCCAACGCCGTGCTCAAGTACTGGATCTGCAAGCGCGCCCCGATGCACGCGGGCGAGTCGCTGGAGTGCCTCGGCGGCAACGGCTACGTCGA
>Ga0207641_10004272_pt1 | contig 12422 bp, 4 predicted proteins | sample KBSSwiS62_FD_184306 | JGI IMG/M metagenome (GOLD analysis project Ga0207641, IMG submission 184306) | Switchgrass rhizosphere microbial communities from Kellogg Biological Station, Michigan, USA - KBS Switchgrass S6-2 (SPAdes) (version 2) | ecosystem: Host-associated > Plants > Roots >... | reverse complement strand
GGCAGAGGGGCTCAGGGACAAGGAGAGAGCTACGTGAGAAGCGACGCGAAGGCATCGTCCGCGGGATCGACCTCGAGCAAGGGCCAGTCGCGCCTGCTGATCTCGCTGTGCCTGGCGCTCGCCGGGCTGCTCGCGCTCTGCGCCTCGCCGGCCCTAGCCGCCCAGACCCACCCCTACACCGGCACCTCCTTCGGGCCCGATGGAGTGGGGGGCAGCGAAAGCTTTGAATACGTGCAGTCGCTTGCCGTCGACCCCGCCAACGGCGACACCTACGTCTACGACGGTGGCGCCGGCAAGGTCTACAAGTTCGATTCCAGCGGAGCGCCGGTGAACTTCTCGGCCACCGGCACCAACGCGATCAGCGGCGTCGGTGGCAGCGGCGGTACCAGCGCTTTCTTCCAGATCGCCCTCGCGCCGGTGGGCTCGCCCGGTGGCACCGCTGGCGACATCTACGTCGCCAACGGCACCGCGGTGATCCATATCTACTCGGCCGCCGGCGTCGAAATCGGTGAACTCGAACAGGGCCCGGAAGTCTTCACCTGCGGTGCCGCCACCGACCCCTCGGGCAATTTCTACGCCGGTGTCTACCCCAATTCCATCAATAAGTTCACCCCCGTCACCAACCCGCCCACCGGTCCGCCGACCGCGACCGGCTCGAGCTCCGGCAACTTCATCTGCAATGTCGCTGCCGACGGCCTCGGCCATTTCTATGCCGCCAACTACGAAGGCCGCGGTGTCTCCAAGCTCGAAGGGATCGGTGACACCGACCCGACTTTGATCGATCCCAATGCCAAGACCATGGCGGTCGCCCCCGGCGGCGGCGATCTCTACGCTGATCGCGGCGACGAAGTCGTCCAATACTCCGCCTCCGGCAACCTGCTCGGCCACTTCGGCGACGGCCAGATCTCGGAATCCAATGGGGTGGCGGTCAACTTCGGCGCCAGCAAGATCTACGTCGGAACCCCCGCCAAGGTCAAAGTCTTCGGTCCTGCGGCGATCGTGCCAGACGTCGCGGTGAGTGCCGTCAGCGAACTGACCGACAACTCGGCGCGGCTGAACGGCACGATCAACGCGCTGGCGGGGCCGAACGCGACCTGCCAGTTCGAATACGTCAGCAAGTCGATCTTCGCCGAAACGGGGTTCGCGACCGCGGCGTCTGCGCCCTGCGAGCCAGCTGGTCCATTTTCGGGCTCAAGCGCCCAGGCGGTCTCGGCTCCGGCCAGCGGCCTGGGTCTCGCCACCGAATATCGCTTCCGCCTCATCGGGACCAACTCGAATGGGTCCAGCCTCCGGGAAGGCGCCTTCACCACGCTCCCCGGTCCCTACCCACCGACCAATCCTCTCGGCCCCTGCCCCGCGGGGGAAGCCTTCCGCAGCGGCTTCGGCGCCAACCTTCCCGACTGTCGCGCCTATGAACGGGCCACTCCGGCCGACAAGGGCGGGCTGGATATCGAGGGCTTCGCGGGCCTCCTCGGGGCCGCCTCCGACGGCTCGGGCGTCAGCTTCTCCAGTACTGGTGGATCGGGGACCCCGGCAGGCGGAGGGGGACGCGAGGACGTCACGACTCTGTTCTCCTCTCGCGTCGGCGATTCCTGGGCGACTCAGCGCCTCCTCCCCCCGGAAAGCCTGGGGGAAAAAGCGGAGTACCTCGGCTCCTCCGAAGACATGCGCTTCTCGCTCGTCGAAGCGGGCGATCAACATAAATCCGGCCTTTTTCTCATCGATACCTCTGACGAATCAATCACTCAGATCGTTCCGTACCAGACCGAACAGGCCGTCCCGGACGCGTTTCACTACGACGCGATCAGCAGGGACGGGGCGCGGCTCTTCTTCGAGTCGAGGGCCAATCTGGCTCCCGCTGCCTCGCCAGGTCGAAACAACCTCTACGTGTGGGATCGCGGCTCGGGCGAGGTATCCGTAGCCGGAGTGCTGCCCGCGGGTGAAGGTGGTGTCGCTCCTCCGGCTGGATCCTTCGGCGGCGCTTATCAATGGACCTTCGAAGAAACCTACGGAGGCGGCTCGGCCTCGGGCCAGTACGTCGACGTGATCCACGCCGCCTCCCCCGACGGCGACCAGATCTACTTCACCGCGGCGGGGACGGGCCAGCTCTACCTGCGTAGTGGCCTCGCCGGATCGGCGCCAACGACGGCCGGGGTCTCCAAGCCCAACCCGGGCGTCGAAGATCGGTATGTCGAAGAAGAACTGTTCGGCGAACGCTTTCCCGCGGCGTTCCAGGAAGCCACCCCCGACGGTTCACGGGCGTTCTTCACCTCCCATGAAAAATTGACCGCGGACGCCTCGACTGGGGAATTCGACGAAGGCACCGATCTTTACCGCTACGACAGGGCCGGCGACAGGCTCGTCGACATCACCGCCGATCAGGACGACCCCGAAAACCCGAATGGCGCCCGAGTGCAAGGGCTCCTTGGCGTCAGCGCCGATGGCTCCTCGGGCTACTTCGCGGCCAAGGGGAAGCTCACGGCCGAGGCAAGCCCGGGCGCCAATAACATCTACCGTTTCGAAGAAGAAGGTGACGGCAGCTTCGATCTCACCTATGTCGGCGAAGGTGGGAGCAGAAACTGGTCGCCTTACAGCTACGAAGGTGGCTTGATCGGGGACTACGCCGGCAAGAACTCGCGAGTCTCGGCTGACGGCGGGACGCTGGTGTACACGACCAGCGGCCAGATCTTCGTTTACCGGACCGCGGACGAAAAAGCCACCTGCATCTCCTGCAACCCCACCGGCTCACCGTCGATCGGTACCGCCGAACTGACCGCCAGCTTCTTCAACAGCAACAACTTCATCATTCCGGGCGCAGGTCCGGCGGCGCGTCTCACCCGCAGCCTCTCCGCAGACGGAAGCCGCGTCTTCTTCCAGACGCCAAATGCCCTACTGGCCGCGGACACCAACGGCTCGCCGAAATGCGAATACCTGATCACCAGGCCGGTCCGAGGGCTGTTCCTGCCCAAATGCATGGATGTCTACGAGTGGGAGGCGGTGGACGCTCCGGGGGGCTCCTGCACCGAAGCCGAAGTCAACGGCGGCTGCCTCTATCTGCTCTCGACCGGAAAGAGCGAGGACGCCTCCTACTTCATCGATGCCTCCAGCGATGGCACCAGCGCCTTCATCGCCACCACCTCGCAGTTGGTGCCCGGCGACCGCGACCAGCTCTACGACATCTACGACGTGAGGATCGGCGGCGGTCTCGCCTCTCAGCAGTCGGTGTCCGTCGCTCCCTGCGCAGGGGAAGCGTGCCGGACCGGTGTCCCCGCGACTCCGTCTTCGCAGAGCGCCGGGAGCGCCTCGTTCCGGGGGCCCGGGAACGTCAAATCGTCAACGAAGAAGCGCTGCGGCAAGAAACACAAGTGTGCGAAGAAGAAGCACAAGCGCAACAAAAACAAACACGGCCACGCTCGGTCGAGCAAGGGAGATCGGAAATGAGGCGACGGATCGGTAAGCACGCCCGCTGGGTCGTTTCGGCGGCTGTGGTCTGCGGCCTCTTCGCCGGAGTCTCCGTGTCCTCCGCGGCAGCTCAGTCCGCCCCGGCGTGGCAGATCTACCAGAACTCCTTCCCCACCAACTTCATCCCCGATTCCGAACGGCCGGCCAACGTCCACCCGCTGTACGAAGTCTTCGTCCAGAACGTCGGGGCAGCGCCGGCCTCCGGCACTGTCTTTACTGACACTCTGCCCGCCGGCCTCACGCCCGCAGGCGAAGGTCATTCCCACTACTACGACCTCGTTCACGGGATAGTGGACAGCAGTTGTCCGGTCTCCGGCCAGACGGTCACCTGCACGATCGCGGTTCCGGTCGCGCCGGGCGGTGGGTTCGTCATCAAGGTGCCCGTGGGTGTTTCGAGCACGGCCCCAGCGACGGTCACGAACGAAGTTACGGTAGAAGGCGACGCATTCGCCTCGAGCCAGTTCGCGACCTCGGTGAGCTCGACCGACGCCCCCTTCGGGCTCTTGCCCCTCGGGGCCAGTTTCTCCGCCTTCGACGAAGCCGGTGCTTCACCGGCGGCCGGATCACATCCTTTCGTCACCACCATCAATCTCGGGATAACGACGATCGAAAACGGTCGACCCTCCGAGCCGTTCCGGAACCTCGGCGGCGAACTGCCTCAGGGCTTGGTGGTGAATCCGCAGGCAACGCAAAAGCTTTGTGAACCGCAGGTACTGACCTACGCGCAGTCTTCGGATCCGACCAGAACCTGTCCCCCTGAGTCTCAGGTCGGGACGACCTATCTGGTGCAGGAAGGCTTTCTCGCCCACGGCGCGGTACCGCTCTACAACATGACCCCGCCTCCCGGCATGGCGGCCGAGCTCGCGTTTGAAGCGGCGAACTCAATCGTGGTGATCCAGGGCGGGCTCTCGGGCGATCTCCGGCTGACCGCGGAAAGCAAGGAACTGCTCTCGAAATACAGGATCTCGGAAATCGCCTTCGCGATCTGGGGGGTCCCCTCGGACCCCCGGCACGACGCCTTCCGTGAAGGTGGCGAAGAAAGCATCGGGCAGGAAGAAGCTCCCGAAGCATGCCGAGGCAGCCACGCCGGTTGCTCGGTCGAACCGAACCCGGCGCCCTTCCTGACGATGCCCAGCTCCTGCACCGAACCGCTGCAGTTCAGGGGAATCGTCACCTCGTGGCGGGGCAGCAGGGACGAAAAGACCGTGCCCGTCACCGACGCCGAAGGCAACCCGTTGGAAGTCAAGGGCTGCAACGCCCTCGAATTCAAACCGACGATCGCCTCGAAGGCGACGACCAACGTCGCCGACAGCCCCTCGGGCCTGGATTTCAACCTCCATCAGCCACAGAACCAGCAGCTCGACGGCCTCGCCACGGCTGTCCTCAAGGACTCCAAGGTCACCCTGCCCGAGGGCATGAACCTCAACCCCGCGGTGGCCGACGGCCTCGCGGCCTGCACCGAGTCCCAGATGGGCTACGCGCCGAGGGAAGGCAAGATCCGCTTCGCCACCAGCCCACAGAGTTGCCCCGACGCTTCCAAGCTCGGCAGCTTGGAAATCAAGACGCCACTGATCGACCACAAGCTCCCCGGCGCGATCTACCTGGCCAAGCCATATGAGAACCCGTTCGGCAACCTGACCTCGATCTACCTGGCGATCGAAGACGAGGAAAGCGGCATCGTCGCCAAGCTCGCCGGCAAGGCGACGCCGGATCCCATCACCGGCCAGCTGACTGCGGTCTTCGCCGAAAACCCGGAGCTGCCGGTCGAAGACATCGACCTGCACTTCTTCAACGGTGCCAGGGCCGCCTTCACCACCCCGCTCACCTGCGGCACCAAGACCACCACCTCGGTCCTGACCCCGTGGTCGACGCCGGAAGGAGCCGACGCGACCCCGAGCGACTCCTTCCAGACCCAGGTGGCGGCCGGTGGCTCGGGTGCCTGTCCGAGCAGCGAAGCCAACGCCCCCAACGCCCCGGCCTTCGACGCCGGGACCCTCGCTCCCCAGGCCGGCGCCTACAGCCCCTTCGTGCTCAAGCTCGCGAGGGCCGACGGCACCCAGCGCCTGACCGCCATCGACGCCACCCTGCCCAAGGGCCTGGCGGCCAAGTTCGCCGGCATCCCCTACTGCTCCGATGCCCAGATCGCCCAGGCGCAGTCGCGCAGCAACCCCAACCAGGGTGCCCTGGAGCAGGCCAACCCGAGCTGCCCCGCGGCCACCGAAGTCGGAACGGTCGCGGTCGGCGCCGGCTCGGGCCCGACCCCCACCTACGTGAGCGGCCACGCCTACCTCGCCGGCCCCTACAAAGGCGCTCCGCTCTCGCTGGCGATCATCACCCCCGCCGTGGCCGGCCCCTTCGACCTCGGCACGGTGGTAGTGCGCACCGCCATCTACGTCAACCCCGAGACCGCCCAGGGCCGGGCGGTCTCCGATCCGCTGCCGAGCATCCTCCAGGGCATCCCCCTGGACGTCAGGAGCATCGCGATCAAGCTCGAGCGACCCGACGGCTTCACCCTCAACCCGACCAGTTGTGACCCGATGAGTGTGACCGGGGCGGCAACCACTCTGACCGGCCAGAGCGCCGCTCTGAGCTCCCCCTTCCAGGTCGGCGGCTGCGACGCATTGAAGTTCAAGCCGAACCTGGCGATCTCCCTCAAGGGCGGCACCAAGCGCCACCGCTTCCCGGCGCTCAAAGCGATCCTCACCTATCCCAAGGGACAGAACGCCAACATCGCCTCCGCCCAGGTCACCCTGCCCCACTCGGCCTTCCTCGAACAGGGCCACATCGGCACCGTCTGCACCCGAGTGCAGTTCGCCGCCAACGCCTGTCCCAAAGCCTCGATCTACGGCAAGGCCAAGGCAATCACCCCGCTCCTCGACAAGCCGCTGGAAGGCCCGGTCTACCTCAGGTCCTCCTCCCACGAACTCCCCGACCTGGTCGCATCTTTGAACGGCCAGATCGACGTTGACCTGGTGGGACGGATCGACACCGGCAAGGGGGGCGGCATCCGCAACACCTTCGAAGCGGTCCCAGACGCCCCGGTCTCCAAGTTCGTCCTGGAAATGAAAGGCGGCAAGAAGGGGCTCCTGGTCAACAGCGAAGACATCTGTCGCAAGACCCAGCGGGCCACGGTCTCCCTCACCGCCCAGAACGGCAAGGCCTCGCAGACGACGCCGCTGATCGCGAACAGCTGCAAGGGGAAGGCGAAGAAGAAGGGGGCGAAGAGAGGAAGGCGGTGAGCCGCGCGGCCTCTCCTACAAACGCCTGCTTATATTTATGAATTAATTCGTACATGATGTAAATTGATGCGCTCCGGGCGTTCAGCAAGCGCCGCTCGAGACAGATCCAGGGACGCGGTGCCAGGGAATGCAGTTGGGAAAGGGACGAGGGATGACGAGGTGATCACGAAAGTGTCTGGCCGCTGCCTGCGACTGCTCGTCGCCCTGCTCGCCTGCGCCGGGATCTCAGGCGGCGGCCCGGGCCTCGCCGCGGCGGCGGGCTCGCCGCAGATCGACACCGCCTACGTGGAAGCGGTCACCGCGACCTCGGTGACGCTCCACGGCCAGATCAATCCCAACGGCTTCAGTACGAGCTTCCGCTCCGAATACATCACCGAAGCCGCCTACCAGGCCAACCTCGGTGCGGTTCCGCCTCGCGACGGCTTCAGCGGAGCCGCCTTCGCCCCGGCGAAGGGAGTCGGCAGCGGCTCGACCGACGTGCCCGTCTTCCAGCAGCTCTCCGGGCTGATGCCGGCCACCACCTACCACTGGCGCTTCGTCGCGACCAACTCGGCGGGCTCGACCCCGGGGCCCGACCGCCGGTTCGGGACCGAGGAGGCGACGAACGTGGTCGAAGTGCTGGACGGGCGCGGTTGGGAGATGGTCTCCCCGGTCGACAAAAACGGCGGTGCCATCCAGGGCTTCGAAGCCAACTTCGGCGGCGACGTCCTGCAGGCGGCGGCCGACGGCAACACCGTCACCTACAGCTCCGCCGACTCCTTCGGGGGGGCGCCGCAGGGGGCGCCGGCCGCAAGCCAGTACCTGGCCCGCCGCGGCGCCGGCGGCTGGGCCAGCGAGAACATCACCACGCCGCTGCTCTCCGGCAGCTACGGCGACAACCCCAACGGGGTGCCCTACCAGCTCTTTTCCACCGACCTCAGCCGCGGCTTGCTGGCGAACGGAGAGCGTTGCCGTGGCTCGGGTGGCGAATGCCCCGTCGTCAATCCGCCGCTGCCCGGCACCGGCGCGCCAGCCGGCTACCGCAACTACTACCTGCGCAACGATCTCTCCGGGACCTTCCAGTCGCTCCTGGGCGAAGCTGCGGTGGAGGAAACGACGTTGGGACCGGCGCAGTTCGAACTCGGGTTCGCCGCCGCCTCTCCCGACCTCTCCCACGTCGTCCTCTCGAGCTGCGCCGCGCTGACCGAAAACGCGACTGAAGTTCCGGCGACGGGCGGCTGTGACCCTGCCGCCCAGAACCTCTACGAGTGGGCCGGCGCCGGCTTGAGCCTGGTCAACCTGCGGCCCGGCGACACGCAGGGCACTCCCGGGGCCACCATCGCAGCCCAGGCGACGGCGGTCTCCACCGACGGCGCCCGGGTCTACTGGGTGGGGGAAGGATCCCCTGGTCCCGAACCGGCCATCTACCTGCGCGAAGGCTCCCAGACCAAACTGCTGGGGGGATCCGCAGGCGGGGCTTTCCAGACCGCCTCCAGCGACGGCAGGTTTGCCTTCTTCATCACCGCCTCCGGGCATCTCGATCGCTACGACGCGAGCACCGGCATCTCGACCGACCTCACCCCTGGCGGCGGGGTCCTCGGGGTCCTCGGCGCCTCCCAAGATGGCTCCCACGCCTATTACCTCAGCACCTCGGGCCTCTTCCTCTGGAACGGCGGCACCACCACTGAAGTCGCGGCGGCGGCCGCCGCCGGCGACTACCCACCGACCACCGGCACCGCCCGCGTCACTCCCAGCGGGTCACACCTCGCCTTCATGTCCAGCGCCGAGCTGACCGGCTACGAAAGCAACGGCGTCAGCGAGGTCTTCCTCTACGGGCCGCTTCCGGGCGGCGGCGCGCCGAGGCTGACCTGCGTCTCCTGCAACCCGACCGGCGAACGCCCACAGGGGGCCTCCTCGATCCCCGGGGCCGTTGCCAACGGCAAAGCGGCGGGCTCCACCCGGGTCTACAAGCCGCGCGTGCTCTCGAGCGACGGCAGCCGCGTCTTCTTCGACTCCAGCGACGTCCTGGTCTCGACCGACTCGAACAAGCGCCAGGACGTCTACGAGTGGGAGGCGGCCGGTGCCGGCGACTGCATCCGGGAAGGCGGCTGCGTGGCACTGATCTCCAGCGGGCGCAGCGCCGAACCCTCGACCTTCGTCGACGCCTCCGCCGACGGTTCGGATGCCTTCTTCCTCACCGACAGCTCCCTGGTCCCCGCCGACCCCGGCTCCTTCGACCTCTACGACGCCCGCGAAGGCGGCGGCTTCCCGGTGCCCCCGGCGCCGATCCCATGCGATGGCGACGCCTGCCAGCCCCTGCCCGAAGCTCCCGAAGACCCGACGCCGGGGACCCTGGTCCGCAACGCCGGCAACCCGCCGCTGCAGTTCACCAAGACGAAGGGTAAGAAGAAGAAGCACCACAAGAAGAGGCACCACCACGGAGCCGGCGCCAAGAAGGGGGGGCGGAAATGAGCCGCCGGTTCCTCACCTGCCTGGCGCTGGCCGTGGCGATCGTCACCGTGTCGGCTCCCCCCGCGCAGGCGGCGTTCGGCCTGCGTCCCGGCGGCGCCGGCTTCAGCGCCGTCGCCACCCAGGAAGGCGGCGCCACCGCGACCCAGGCGGCCTCCCACCCGCAGGCGCTTCGCACCGAAGTGAACTTCAATCTCGGCCCCGAATCGCCCGGCGAACCGGGCGTGCCCTTCACCGAAGGCGACGTCAAGGACCTGCGGATCGACCTGCCGCCGGGACTGGTGGAAAACCCGGCCGCGGTACCGCAGTGCACGCTTGCCGCCTTTCACACCCCGCGCGTCTCGCCCTTCGAAGCAAGCCTTGCCGGCGAGAGCTGCCCGGACCGCACTCAGATCGGCACCGTCGAGGTTCGCTCCTCCTACGGGGGCGGCTCCACCCGCACCTTCGGCGTCTTCAACCTCGTGCCGCCACCCGGCGCGCCCTCCGAGCTCGGCTTCAACGCCTTCGGCGCCCCGGTCACCTTCATTCCCCACGTGCGCCAGGCCGAAGGGGAATACGGCCTCAGCCTCGTCGCCCAGAACATCCCGCAGCTGGTCGACGTCTACGGGATCACGCTGAACATCTGGGGCAATCCCTGGGGCATCGTCCACAACGCCCAGCGCGGCAACTGCCTGAACGAGGCCGAACCCTCCTTCGGGTGGGCGAAATGCTCGATCGGGCGGCCGCTGGCGAATCCGCCGACGGCGTACCTGACCCTGCCCACCAGTTGCGAAGGGCCGCTGGCGTTCACCGCCACCGCTTCCTCCTGGCAGGAACCGGCGGTCAGCGTCAGCCGCGCCTACCAGGGCCAGACCCTCGGCGGCTGCGGCTCGATCGCCTTCGAACCGGACCCGGTCGGGTTCGTCACCGACCCCCGCGCCTCTTCGCCCTCGGGCTTTGACTTCAACCTCAACGTCGACAACTCCGGCTTCCTCAACCCGGCTCGCCTGGCGCCGTCGCCAACCAAGAAGGCGGTCGTCAGCCTGCCGGAGGGGATGACGATCAACCCTTCCGTCGGCGCCGGCCTGGTCTCCTGCGGCCAGGCCCAGTACGCGGCCGAGACGGTCACCTCCCCGCCCGGGGCGGGCTGCCCCAACGCCTCGAAAATCGGCGACTTCACGGTCCAGAGCCCGCTTTTCCCGGAAACCGTCGCGGGGTCTCTCTTCCTCGCCTCCCCGCACGACAACCCCTTCGGCACCCTGCTCGCCGTCTACCTGGTCGCCAAGGCTTCCGACCGGGGAATCCTGGTCAAGGTCGCCGGCCGCCTCGACGCCGACCCCGCCAGCGGCAGCCTCGTCGCCACCTTCGACAACCTGCCCCAGCTGCCGTACACCAACCTCAAGGTGCACTTCCGCGAAGGCCAGCGCAGCCCGCTGGCGACGCCCGCGAGCTGCGGTTCCTTCGGCGTCGCGATGGACCTCAGTCCCTGGCGGGCGCCGGGGACGGTCCGCCACCGCGTCTCGCCGTTCGCGATCGCCGCCGGCGTCGGCGGCGGTCCTTGTCCGCAGGGCCTCACCCCCTTCAGCCCCCAGGCCCAGGGCGGCACCGTCAACTCCAACGCCGGCTCCTACACGCCCTTCTACCTGCACCTGACCCGCAACGACACCGAACAGGAGTTCACCTCCTACTCGGCGCTGCTGCCGCCGGGTCTGACCGGCAGGCTCGCCGGCGTTCCCTACTGCCCGGAGGCGGCGATCGAAGCGGCAAAGCGCAACAGCGGCTTCGCCGAGACCGCGCATCCGTCCTGTCCAGCGGCGAGCGAAATCGGCCACACCGTCGCCGGCTACGGGGTCGGCCCGGTCCTCTCCTTCGCGCCCGGCGGCCTCTACCTCGCCGGTCCCTTCCACGGCGCCCCGTTCTCGATCGTCGCGATCGACTCGGCCACGGTCGGGCCCTTCGACCTCGGCGTGATCGTCGTCCGCTCGGCTATCAAGGTCGATCCCCAGACCGCTCAGGTCTCGGTCGACTCGGCCGGCTCGGATCCGATCCCGCACATCATCGACGGGATCCCGATTCACCTGCGCGACATCCGCGTCTACATCTCCAGACCCGGCTTCACCCTCAACCCGACCAGCTGCGCGCCGTTCTCGGTCGCCTCGACCCTGAGCGGCTCCGGTCAGCGCTTCGGCGATCCCGCGGACGACATCAGCGCCGGCGCCGGCAGTCCCTTCCAGGTCTTCAACTGCGGCGCGCTCGGCTTCCAGCCGAAATTGAGCCTGAAGCTGAAGGGCGGCACCAAGCGCGGCGACTACCCGAGCCTGCGGGCCGAAGTGAAGCCGCGGGCCGGCGACGCCAACATCGGCTTCGCCGCGGTCTCGCTGCCGCCATCGGAGTTTCTCGCGCAGGAACACATCGACACGATCTGCACTCGCGGCCAGTTTGCCCGCGAAGCCTGCCCCGGCGGCTCGGTCTACGGTCGCGCCCGGGCCTTCTCGCCGCTGCTGGCCAAGCCGATGGAAGGGACCGTCTACCTGCGCTCCTCCGAACACTCGCTGCCCGACCTCGTGGCCGCGCTGAGAGGCGGCGGCAACGACCTCTCGATCGACGTCGTCGGCCGCATCGACTCGGTCCGCGGCGGCCTGCGCGGAACCTTCGAAACCCTGCCGGACGCGCCGGTCTCCAAATTCGTGATGAACCTCTTCGGCGGCAAGCGCGGCCTGCTCGTCAACGCCGAAAACCTCTGCTCCGGCGTCTCTCGCGCCGGGACCGCGCGGATGGCGGGCCAGAACAACCGCGGCGTGATCCTGAAGCCGGCCGTGTCGGTCAAGTGCAAGGGCGGCAAGGGGTCCGGCAAGCACGGCAAGCACTCGAAGGGGAAGGGAAAGAGCCGATGAGAGCACGAGCATCGTGGAGCCGCCCGCGCCCGCGCCATCTCCTCCTGACCGGTCTCTGCCTTGCCGGTCTCTGGGCCGGCGCGGCGGCACCGGCTCAGGCCGAACGCCCGCTGATCACGAAAGAAGCGGTGAAGACCGAAAAAGTCCCGGGCGGTCAGATCGAAGGCGCCTGTGGAGTCGCCTTCGTCTCCGGCACGATCTACGTCTCCGACTACTACCACCACGCGATCGACGTCTTCGGCAGCGGCGGCGACTATCTGTCGCGGATCCCGGGCAACCCGATCGATGGCCCCTGTCAGCTGGCGAGCGCGCCCGGTGGCGTTCTCTACGCCAACGACTGGCATGAGGGAGTGAGCAGAGTGCTGCCCTCGGCCCTCAGCTTCGACTCCGATGAATCGAC
>Ga0207641_10004269_pt1 | contig 12424 bp, 8 predicted proteins | sample KBSSwiS62_FD_184306 | JGI IMG/M metagenome (GOLD analysis project Ga0207641, IMG submission 184306) | Switchgrass rhizosphere microbial communities from Kellogg Biological Station, Michigan, USA - KBS Switchgrass S6-2 (SPAdes) (version 2) | ecosystem: Host-associated > Plants > Roots >... | reverse complement strand
GCGAGAAGCGGTTCTTCCAGGCCCGCGTCTTCGGCTACCCCGAAACGGTCGGCAACGCCGACGCCATCATCATGGCCAACCCGACGATCGAGATCAACACGACCATCGTGAAGGTCCCTGCGTCCTAATCAATAGACCCCGGCTGCCCGCGCCGGTCTTCACGCACCAGCTCGTCCTGCTCATCGCGGGCTGTGGGCCGGGCTGGTGCACCTTCCCGCGAAAGGAAATCTCATGTCCGAATTGTTCGACATCAGCAGCTTGGCCGTCGCCGACACGGCTCCTATCCACCTGAAGGGGCCGGACGGCACCCACCTCTATTCGAACGGCAAGCCGATCCGCATCGTGCTTTTCAGCCCCGGCTCCCCGGTGTTCGCCGAGATCGAAGATCGCCAGGTCGCCCGCGCGACGAAGCGCATGCAGGACAACGACGGCAAGCTTGCACTCGTGCCGATCGAGCAGCGTGACAACGAGCAGGCCGAGGATCTGGCCGCGCTCACCGTCGACTTCGAGAACTTCGACTTTCCCGCTGCGGCCGACAAGTACGGCAAGGAGAAGTTCAAGGCGCTCTACCTCAATCGCAAGTTGGGCTTCATCAAGGAGCAGGTGCTGAAGGCGCTGCGTGACTGGGGAAAGTTCACACAGACGTCGAGCGTGGACTGACCCTCTACGTGCGGCAGATGGCGTGGCTTAATGCCACGCCCAAGCCGCCGGAGGGCAGCAGGCGGGCGCAGGAGAAGGATCAGCCGCCCAGGCTGTGCCGGGCGGAGCAGATGACCAAGGATGGCGTCACCTTCGCGATGCCGCCAAACCCGGCCCCACATATTCTCGGCTACTTGCTGGAGATCGGCCTGACCGAGGCGGCTGGCATGGGCGCAGGCCCGATCAGCTGGCAGTCGATCAACACATGGCAGGTAGCGATGGGCAAGCGCCTCCCGCGTTGGGAGATGCGCCTGATCCGCAAGCTATCCGTCGAATACCTCGCTGAAGGACACCGCGCCGAGAGCGAGAACTGCCCTCCGCCATGGCGTGTCGCCGTCAGTCAGCGCGAGAAGGATCTAGAAGTCGCGCGGCTGCAGATGGTCTTAGGGTGACGTGCTTATCGCCGCGAAAACCTCACCCCGCTCTGCAAGCTCCTTTTTACAGATAGCGGCAGTTGGCTTCACCTCGTTCCTAAACTCCATCCCCGACTTGAATAGATCCTTCCCGCTTTGAACGATCGATCGACCGACTTCGGTTTCCATCATCTCCCGCTCATTTGGCAGAGTTCGCATTTCCTCGGCTGCATCAGCAGAAATGAATTGAGAGCAGTAGCCCAACACGAACTGCCCTTGCGACCATACATAAAGCTTCCAAGCCGCATCCTTCGGTGGCTTGGCAATGCTTTGATCTTTGAGGGTCTCGGCCCAGAATTCCTCGAACTCACGGCGATCTCTTTCCACGACAGTGGGCGCAGCTTGGCTGCTCACCACGGCCGCCATCAGCAAGATCCACTTCACCATATCCGCCGAGCCTTCGGGTTCCGAGTCTCAACGCCTTAGCACGGAGGGCTACATGGACGAAGACGGCCCGATGCTGGGCGTTGGCTTCGCGATCGACTTCCATGATTCCTTCGGGCGGCTGCGCTCGCTGGATGACCTGGTGGGGACCACGCAGGCGAACATCTTCCGCGAGTTCCAGAAGATGGAGGCGGCGGCAAAGGGTGCGCTCGACCTTCGTGGTGCGACTGCGCAGGTAACGACCTTCGGCAACGCGGCATCGCGTGAGCTGCAGGCAGCTACGCGCGACATCGCCAAGGCCGAGACCGCAGGCGAGGCGCTTGTGAGGCAGCTGGAGCGGCAGAACAGCACATTCGGCAAGTCCCGGGCCGAGCTGCGCTCCATGAAGGTGGAGACGGCCGCGCTCGCGGCAGAACAGGCAGGTCTGTCTGAGCTTGCCGGTCGCCTGATCGACAATGAGATTGCGCTGCTCGCTAAAGAGGCGGCTGCCGCCGACGCTGCGGCGCAGGCGCGCGTCAACGCAGCGGAGCGCGCCGCCCAGGCCGAACTGGCATCGCTTCGCGCCGTGAACTCGCAACTGGCAGAGCGTGCGCAGCTCGAAGCCGCGATCGAGCGCAACACCGGCGTTGGCCGGGCGCGTGCAACCGACGCAGGCGCCACCTTCTCGGCCCTTTCGGCGCGCGCGGCCGAAGAAGAGGCTCGCGCTGCCGCGTCTGCGGCCGCAGCCGAGAAGCGCCTGGCTGACGAGCATGAGCGACTGGCTGCCATGGTGCGCGGCTCGCATGCAGCACAGATGGCGGATGCCGAGGCGGCCGAACGCCTGCGCATGGCCACCGACCCACTTTATGCGGCGACCAAGCGGCTCAACGAGGAGATCGCCGAGTCGACCCGCCTTTACCACTCGGGCGCCACGGCACCAGCCGAGTACGCCCGGCAGCAGCAGGTGCTTGTAGAGCGCTTGAACAACGTCGGCATTGCCGGTGAAGCCATGCACAAGTCGCTGGGCCGCGGCTCCGGCACCCTCACGCAGCTGTCCTTTCAGCTAAACGACGTTGCGACCATGGCAGCGTCAGGTGCGCCTGCCTTCCAGATCTTCGCCACTCAGGCTGGCCAGATCTTCCAGGTAGCTCAGATGGCCGAGGGCGGACTGAAGGGCTTTGCCGCTGAGATCGGCAATGCCGCAAAGGCAGTGCTGCTCTTTACGGTGAGCAACCCGCTAATCCTCGGATTGGCCGTGGCGGCCGGAGCCCTCGCGGCTGGCCTCAAGCTCATCCAGAACGAGGCCAACGAGGGTGAGCCAATGAAGAAGTATGCCGAGAGCCTGGGCCTCTCGGCGAAGGAAATGCGCCACATGACGGACGTCACCGTCACTTACGGCGACACCGCGAAGGCCGCCTTCCAGCTGGCTGGCGAGGCTATCTGGGGCGCTATTGGCGGCGGTGTTTCCGACACGTGGGACGAAATGAAGGCGTGGCTGTCGTGGGCTGCCGAGGGTACCGGCGCGTACTTCAACCTCCTGATCAGCCGCGGCGTCCGTGCTTATGAGGCGATCCGGACCACGTGGAAGCAGTTCCCAGCGGTGTTCGGCGACGTGTTCTTCAGCGCGGTGAACTATGCCATCGAGGCGATCAACAACCTGATCAAGCGCTCGATCTCGGGCATCAACTCGTTCATCACCAGCTCCAACGGCATACTCGGCAAGGTTGGGCTTGCTCTGCCAACGCTTAGCGCGCCGCAGATCGACAAGGTCAAGAACCAGTACGCCGGCGCCGCCGATAAGGTGGCCAAGGCCTGGAACGGCGTCCTCTCCGAGAAGATCAACCGCGACTACATCGGCGACGGCGCAAAGGCTATTGGCGACCGCGCTCAACAGATCGCGCGTGAACGCATCCGGAAGCAGGCCGAGGACAAGGGATACCTGGACCCCGAGAAGGGGAAGACTGACCGTCATGCTGAGCAGTTGGCGCGCGAAGCCGCGGCCATGGAGGCCCAGATCAAGAACCTCTACGCTCTGGCTGACGCCTACAATGTTTCGGGCGCTGCTGCGCTGGTGGCCGAAGCCCGGGTCAAGGCTGAGAGCGACGCTATCAAAAAGCGGGCAGACATCGAGGAACTAGTTGAGCGACAGATCCGCCTCGCAATTGCCCAGCGTGTGTCGGACGCGGCGAAGAGCACGGCAAGCATGCGCGACCAGGCTGCAATTCAAGAGCAGGTCAACGCTCAGGTCGCCGCAGGCCTCATCCCGGCCCAGCGCGCTGCGGATCTTGTTCGTGATCGCATTGCCGACCTTCCTCTGCTGGCCGCAATTGAAGTCGCCCAGCAGCGCGGCCTAGCCGTGGAAACCGCTCACGCAACCAGGGAGCTTGAGTTTCAGCAGCAGGCCCGAGAGCGGCTGCGGGTGGCGGCAGTGAATGCGCAGGTGGAAACAAGTCTGGCTTCGAGCAAGGATCGGCTCGCAGAACTTCACGAGGAGCTGCGCCTTATCGGCGAAACGGAGGAGGCCCGCGCTCGCTCGATGGCCACCTTCAAGGCTCAGCAGGAGGTCGCAAACTGGACCGGTGCGGATCCTGCTAAGGCCGCCGAGTACATCCGTCTTCAGGGCGACATCGCCGCTCAGACTGTTGTGAATGCCCAGGCTCAGCGCAACTACAACGATGAGCTGGCGTTCACCGCCGACCGCTGGGACCTCATCGCCAACAATGTGAAGAACGCTGCGCGCGGCATGGCCGATGCGTTCGGCGCAGCTGGGCGTGCGATCGGCGACGTCGCCGCGATCTATGCTGACTTCCAGGCCACCCAGGCGCGCCTCGATGCTGACCGCAGGGCCAGGGTGACCGCGGCCGGACACGACCAGGTTGCGATCGAGCGCGCCAATGCCAAGTACGCGCTCGCCACAGCGACAAGTCAGATCGGCCTCTTCGGCGACATGACATCGGCCGCGAAGGGGTTCTTCAAGGAGCACTCCGCCGGGTACAAGGCGATGGCGGCAGCCGAGAAGACGTTCCGCGCCATCGAGCTTGCCATGTCAGTGCAGGCGATGATCCAGAACGCGCTGGAGACCGCTGGCGTGGTCACCAACGCGGCCGTGAAGGCGACCGCCGAAGGCACCGCCGGCATCGCCAAGCAGTCGCAGCTGCCGTTCCCGCTCAACATTGTGGCGATGGGCGCTACCGCTGCAGCACTCATCGCCGCTGGCATCTCGGTGATCGGGTCGTTCGGTGGCGGGAGCAAGAACACGCTGCCGAAGGCGAACGACGGCACCGGCACCGTCCTGGGCGATGCATCGGCCAAGTCGGAGAGCATCAAGCGCTCGATCGACGCGCTCAAGGAGGTGGACACGACCATGCTCACCTACTCGCGTCAGATGGCGGCGTCGCTCCGCTCGATCGAAGACCAGATTGGCGGCTTCGCTGCCCTGGTGCTGCGCACCGGCGACGTGAATGCGAACGGTGACGTGGCTCAAGGCTTCAAGCCCAATGCGATCGGCTCGGCGCTGGGCGCCATCCCGCTTGTCGGCGGCATCCTCAAGGGTCTGTTCGGCACGAAGACCAAGGTGGTGGGCAGCGGTCTGTTCGGCGACAATCAGACGCTCGGCGACATTCTGTCCGGCGGGTTCGACGCCTCCTACTACTCCGACGTGCAGAAGAAGAAGAAGCTCTTCGGCATCACTACGTCGACCAAGTACTCGACGAAGTACACGGACGCAGATGCCGGGCTGGAGAACCAGTTCACGCTGATCCTGAAGCAGTTCGACGACGCGATCCTCGCTGCGGCTGGCCCCCTCGGCGAGAGCACCGACGCGATCAAGAGCAAGCTGAACGGCTTCGTCGTCGACATTGGCAAGATCGACCTGCAGGGGCTCACCGGCGACGAGATCGAGGAGAAACTGAGCGCCGTGTTCGGCGCTGCGGCCGACAAGATGGCGACGGCAGCATTCCCTGGCATCGAACGCTTCCAGAAGGCCGGCGAGGGCTTGTTCGAGACGCTGGTGCGGGTATCGTCCACCGTCGAGAGCGTGTCGTCGTCGCTGGGCCTGCTCAGCAGTTCGGCGGCCACCATGAGCATCGACGCCAAGCTCACGCTCGCCGACCAGTTCGACAGCGTGAGCGACTTCACCAGCGCGATCGGCGCCTACTTCGACGCATACTACAGCAAGGAGGAGCAGGCAGCGGCCAAGACCCGTCAGTTCGCCCAGGTGTTCGACAGCCTCGGCCTGGCAATGCCCAGCACGCTTGCCGGTTTCCGGTCGCTCGTAGAGGCGCAGGACCTCACTACCGCGGCCGGGCAGTCGACCTATGCGACGCTCCTCCAGCTGGCTCCGGCCTTCGCCGATCTGCAGACCGCCATGAACGGCGCGAAGAGCGCAGCCGACATCCTGTCAGAGCAGCAGGATCTGCAACGTCAGCTGCTTGAGCTACAGGGCGACACCGCGGCCATCCGCGCACTCGATCTCGCCAAGATCGACCCGAGCAATCGCGCGCTGCAGGAGCAGGTCTGGGCGTTGCAGGATGCCAAGGACGCGGCAAACGCGGCGGAGCAGCTGCGCCAGGCTTGGACGTCGGTTGGCGACAGCATCATGGACGAGGTCAACCGGATCCGTGGGCTGACCGATGGATCGAGCGCCGGCAGCTTCGCCCTGCTGCAGGGCCAGTTCAACGCTGCCACGACCGCGGCACGCGCCGGGGATCAGGACGCCGCGGGCAAACTGGTCGGGCTGAGCCAGTCGCTGCTCACCGTCGCCGGCAACACCGCCACGAGCCGGCAGGAGCTGGAGCGGGTCAAAGCCCAGGTCGCCGCCAGCCTCGAAGGCACGTACGCCCTGATCGGAGCGATCACTGGCGCCAGCAATCCGTCTTCCACAGTCGCCGCACTCTCGGCCGCCGCTACCGCTACGGAAGCTGCGGGCGGCACGGCGCCGAACACCGACGAGCTCGGCGATGAGTTGCGGGCGGTGCGCGCCGAGCTCGTGCAGCTGCGATCGGACGTGAACAGCGGTACGGCGGCGATTGCCAGCAACACGGGCCGCATCGCCACCAAGCTGGACGATGTGACCGCGGAAGCTGGCGGCAACGCCATCAGCGTGGCTGCGGCCTGATGCAGGTCGTGCTGGATGGCGGCGAGGTGATCGACCTCGGCACGCTGGAAGAGACGCCGACGATCGGGATCACCGATTTTAGCCGGCGGGAGACCGACGACTTCGGCGTGACGACTGTCGTTCCTCGCGGCTTTGCACGCCGGATGTCGGTCAAGCTGATGGTGCCGACCGACGAGGTGGACGCACTGCAGCGACAGTTGGCCGAGCTTCGCGCCACCGCGGCGCAGTGGATCGCCGACGATCGCTTCGCCTGGCTGAACTTCCGCGGGTTCTACAAGGATTTCGCGATCGATCTGGCGCTGCCGCCGGTGAGCTATTGCACGCTGACGGTCGAGGGCCTGGCCGCTTCCGAGCCGTTCGACGATCCCGGTGGAGATCCGGCGCCCGAAGATGCGGCGTCGACGCTGCGCCTGCTGCAGCCGGCAACCATCTTCGACGTGACCCTTGCGGCCAGCAGCGTGGAGGAGAACGACGCACCCGAGTGGCAGCCGGGCGTGGCCTACGCGACCGACCAGCTCGTCATCAAGGCGAACACGCACCGGATCTACCAGAGCGTGGGCGAAGCCAACCTCGGCAACGACCCGACCGGCAATCTTGGCAAGTGGGTCGACATTGGGCCGACCAATCGCTGGGCGATGTTCGACCAGGCGCTGGGATCCGCGACGATGGCGCAAGGGCTTATCGAGGTGACGCTCGCGGCCGGACAGGCGGATGCCCTCGCGCTGCTCGACGTCACGCCGGGCGCGCAGGTGCATGTCGAGGCTGCAGGCTATGCGCGCACAACCGAAGCCGCTGCAGGCGGGACAGTGCTGTTCCTGGATCTGCCGCCGAGCGACGGTCAGGTCATCGTCACCGTGACCGACTCCGGGACGGTGGCAGTCGGCTCGCTGCTGATCGGCAAGCTGGTCGGGCTTGGTCTAACCGAGTCCTCGCCGTCGACCGGCATCACGGATTACAGCCGCAAGTCGGACGACGACTTCGGTGAAGTGACCATCGTCGAGCGGTCCTGGGCCAAGCGCATGGCGGCCAAGGCGCTGATCGACACAGACGCGATCGACGTCGTTGCGGGCCGGATCGCCGCTGTGCGCGCCAAGCCGGCGCTGTGGATCGGCGATGACACGCTCGACGTCCTGGCGGTGTACGGCTTCTTCAAGGATTTCGGCATCGAAGTCGGCGGCGCCGTCAGCAAGCTGTCCCTGTCGATCGAGGGGCTGAGCACCGCCGGCAAGGTCGCGCCGCTAGGGTCGATGGTGAACTGGCCCGACATCGCCGATCCGGACGGCACGAAGCCCGACGATAACGCAACATATGGTGCCCCGGGCAATAGCCCGGTCGGCAACTTGACGGGCAATCAGGTGGTCGACGCCATCGCCACGATCGACACCCTCGTAGATGGGATCGTGGCGGATGCGACGGCGCTGAAGCAGGTGGTTCGTCAGCTCGAGGTGGGCGGCAACCTGCTGACCAACACGGAGTTCGGCGACGGCACCGCCAGCTGGGACCTGGTGACGAATGAGCCGCAGTTCTACACCTGGGGCACCGACAATGCGGATTTCGTGTTCCCGGGCGAGCACTACCAAGGCCTGCTCTGCAACCAGCGCAATGGCGACCTGGGCGTGGCGATCGTCAGCGAGTGGGTCTACATCGACAAGGGCAGCTGGGTTCAGATCAGCGCCTGGCTGGCCTCGCGCGAGTGCGTGTCGCTGCTTCGCCTGCAGTGGGGCGACGAGAACAAGAACTACCTGGCGGACGCGGCCGAGAGCGATGACGTCTACCATCCATTCCGGGGCGGGCCGAGCTGGGACGACTTCAAGCGTGTCTGGTGCGTCGCCCGCATCCCCGACAATGCCCGCTACGCGCGTCTGGTGGTCGTCAAAGGTGGTTGGCTGCAGAACCCGGCGAACGATCTGTCCTGGACGTTCCTGCTGCGACCGATGCTGGCTGTGGCGTCATACGATCAGTCGGCGCCCAGTCCGTACCTGAAGGGCAGTGGCGCCGGCCTCGCGCGGGCCAACGCTCGCATCCAGGAAGTGGAGACGCTGGCCACCGGCATCGGGCAGGCTGCAGCGCAGCGCCTGGGTTCGCTCGAGGCAAGCGTTGGTGGGCCCGGTGGTCTTATGGCGCGCACCAGCACCGTCGAGAGCGTCGCCGCCGATGCACTGACCCGTACGGCCGGCGCGATCTACCAGCAGACGGTCTCCGCCGGCGGTGGCCGGGCGCAGGTGACCATGTTCGTGCTGGACCAGGGCGGCAACGCGATCAGCGGCATCGACTTCGTCGGCGACAACTTCACGTTTCGCGGGAACGTCATCATCGATGGCGATCTGCAGACCCGAAAGCTCGCGCCGAACGCGGCGCAATCGATCCAGTGGGTACGCACCGCCAGTGCTGTAAGCCTGCCGGTCTTTCAGCAGACCCGCATCGCGCAGCTGACCTTCCAAAAGGACGAGTCGTTCAGCACGCTCAACCTCCTGTCGAATGTTCGTATGAAATCCGGCGACGACATCACCGGAGAGTTCCGTCTCATCAACTTGAACAATGGTGCGGTGGAGGACACTTGGCCCATCTGGATGGTCGGCGCGAACGACAACTTCCAGGTGCCGATAGCGCTCAACTGGATGGCGACCGGCTGGGCGACAGGCCCGTACACGCTGGCGCTCGACTTCTACAATTCCGAGAACGACGCCCCGACGTGGGCGGAAGCAGGCTGCACGATCACCGTGCAAGAGATCAAACGCGGGGGGGTGTGATATGCTTTGGTTTCACTGCGACGATAACACCGGCGCCATTGTCACAGGCGGCATGTCGCCGACGATCGAGATGGCGCAGGCTCAGCAGGCCGCTCCGGGGTCCAGCCTCTTCGTCGTTCCGGATGGATCGGTGGCGAATGTGTTCTCGGCCGAGCCGAACTTCACCGTCTTGCGCGAGATGCTGTGCCAGAAGATCGATGGGCAGGCCGGTGAGTTGCGGATGCGGTTCATCACCGATGTCCCTGGCCAGGCACAGACGTACGAGAAGAAGGAGCGCGAAGCGCGCACCTGGGCGCCTGGTAATGAAACCGCGCATCCCGAGCTCTACCCGTTCATGATCGCGGAAGCGCAGGCGCGCGGCATCGACGTCGCAGAGGTTCGCGCGCAGATCATTCGACAGGTCGACGCGCTGACGCCGATCGCCGCGCGCATCGAGGCTCGGCGGGTGGCGGCGAAGGCGGCCATATCAGCAGCTACCGTGCTGCCCCATATTCTGGCTGCCGCGCAGGTCGACTGGCAGCCGGCCGTCGCGCCGACTGCCTGACCATTCCTCGAAACAAGAAGGCAAGCTGACCCATGGGCACCACAACTGCGGCCGGCACGGCAATCCTGATCTCGGCCGGATATCCGATGGCACAGACGATCTTCGGCTACTCGGCCCTGACCTTCGTCGAGATCGCTGGCGTCGAGTCCATCGGTGTGATCGGCGCGAACACGGGTAAGGCTGAATTTCAGCCCCTCAAGGGCCCGAAGCAAAAGCACAAGGGATCTACTGATTACGGCTCGTTGCAGCCAACGATCGCGCTGGACAGCGCCGATGCCGGTCAAGCTCTCCTGCGCACGGCCGCGCACGCCTCCAACCTGGCGCTCTATGCCATCCAAGTGGTCTATCCGGATGGCGGCATCCGATTCTTCCAGGCCCGTGTGTTCGGCTTTCCTGAGACCATCGGCAATGCGGACGCGATCATCACCGTGGCCCCAACGATCGAGATCAACACGGCCGTGGTGAAGCAGCCGTCGGTCGGCCTACTGGGCGCATTCGATAGCGAGCTCGGCACCTTCATTATGAACGACCAGGGCGGCTACGTCGACCTGACCGCCTGATTGGCGGCGCCGACGCGCCGCTCTCCTCTGCAAACCTGCCCTGACCACCGCCACGCCACTCGGCGCTCGCGGCGCGCATCCATTTGTCCTGTCGGAGAACGACCCATGAAGCAGCTCTACAGCCGCTTGCTGCTGATCCTTGCGATCGTTGCGGCAAGCCTCGGCCCTGTGCCCGCAGCGGCTCAGAACACCACGTTGACGCAGGAGTTGGCCAATAGAGGCATCGTGTCGATCGCGAAGCTTCGCCAGCGCGACTTTACGACGATCCTCGCGCAGGAAGGCGAGGATCTCACGCTCTACTCGGAGAGCACCGCCAGCATCCTCACCACGACCACGTCCGCCTCCCCGGCCAACATGAACATGGGCCTGGACAACACGACAGCGAATGGGGCTTCGCTGGTCCCACCAGGTCCGGGACGCATGTATTACATGCAGAGCATTTCGGTCAGTCTGGTGGGCCTACCAACGGGGACATGCGCATCGTTCCAGGTCGGCGGCTATGGGGATACCGATTCCAAGTTCCCGCAGTTCGTTCTACGATCAAGCTATTGCGCCGGTGCGCCCCCCACCGTTTTCCCGGTGAACAAGCTCTTCCGCTATAGTCGCACCGCTCGCTCGGGCTTGGCGGGTACCATTCGCACCGTCTCGCCGGCTGTCAGTTCCACCACAGCAGTGACGGTGGTCGCGTCGGCAACCGGCGTCGAACTGACCGATGACCCCGCCTTCTTCGCAGATAAGACGATTGTCGTGTTCGGGGACAGCCTCAACTACGGGAAGGGCTACGGGCCAGCGCAGACGCAGGACCTCTACGCCTTCAAGTATCGCGATGCCTTGCGGGCAGCGGGCCAAGACGTGCGCATCGTCTCGTTCTCGCAGCCAGGCCGAAGCTCGACGATGATGGAAGCCGATCGGGCAAGCGGCAAGTTCGACTTCCTGTCCCCCGCGACCGGCATCTACGCTGAGGGCACCAACGACGCCTTGATTGCCGCTGCCGGCTTCGACAACACCTGGGCTGCCAACTTCACCGCATTCTGGAATTGGTGGCATGCCAAGTGGCCGACGTCGCCGCTCTATGTCGTCACACCGGGCCCGCTGAAGCTGTCGGCGGATAGCGCCAACGCTGCGACGCTCGTGGCTAAGATGACGGCCACGGTAGCTGCCATCAACAGCCCGCTCTGCAAGCTTATCAACATCTCGAACGCCTTCGACCGGACCGATCCGGGCAACATCTACTTCCGTCCGAGCGACAACGTGCACTGGAGCACCGCTGGCCACGCCGCGGTGTGGACATCGATGCAGTCGCAGTTGTGACCTATCTCTTTTTCAGGAGGCCCACCATGGCGCTGCTTCGCCGCATCCTATTCGTGCTGCTCTCGCTGGCGATCGTTTCGCCCGGGCTGGCCCAGAACACCACCCTTACAGCCGAGTTGAACGCACGAGGCGTGAAGCCGATGACGTCTTCCAACATCACGGCCGCTGGCGGAGACACCGTCGCGCGAACCGATGCTGTGACGGTCGCTCGGCTTCAGCGCATCCTCCGAGCTTTCAACCGCGCCTCGATCGCAAATCCGCGCACAGCGACGGCCTCGCCGATCACCACGTTCGATGGCACGCCCGGCACGACGATCCCCACTTGGGCTACCTATGGGTTTGCGCTCGGAAACGCCTCACGCAACTTCTACCATGTGGTGGGCGGCATCTTCGACAGTGCCGACACCCCGTACAGCGCCATCACCAACTCGGGCGGCTCTAAGACAGTTTCCGTCATGCGGACGGACTTCAATATGACCGGCAATCGGGTGGCGCTGCGCCTGAAGGGCAGTCCGTGGCCTTACCGCTTCCTGGTCGACGGCCACTACGTCACCACCGGCAACTTCAACAACGCCTTCTACACGATCAACTCGGCCGGGGTGCACTATGTCGTCCTGACCTTCAGCACGTATGGCAAGCACCAGGTGATGGTCGAAGGTATGGCCGGC
>Ga0207641_10004267_pt1 | contig 12427 bp, 9 predicted proteins | sample KBSSwiS62_FD_184306 | JGI IMG/M metagenome (GOLD analysis project Ga0207641, IMG submission 184306) | Switchgrass rhizosphere microbial communities from Kellogg Biological Station, Michigan, USA - KBS Switchgrass S6-2 (SPAdes) (version 2) | ecosystem: Host-associated > Plants > Roots >... | reverse complement strand
AGCTTCGGCCGCTTCACGAGCGCTCGTGCGAGCGCCACGCGCTGACGCTGACCGCCGGATAGCTGGTGAGGCTTGCGGGCGAGATAGGGATTCATCTTGACGATCTCGAGGATCTCCCCGACCCGCTTGCTGATTTCCTGCCGCCCGAGGCGTTCCTGCTCGAGGCCGAACGCCACGTTCTTCTCAACGGTCATATGCGGAAACAGGGCATACGACTGAAACATCATGTTGACTGGACGGTCGTAAGGCGGGATATCGCACATGTCCTGACCGTCGATGTAGATCTTGCCGGAAGTAGGAGTCTCAAAGCCGGCCAGCATGCGAAGCAACGTGGTCTTGCCCGACCCCGAGCCTCCCAACAGGCAAAAGATCTCGCCGCGCTGCACGTGCAGCGAAACGTCATTAACGGCTACGAAGTCACCGAACCGCTTGGTGACATTCTCGATGCGAAGGTACGGGGCCCCTGCGGCCGGCCCGGACGGTTGCGTGCTCACTTAGGGATGTTCTGCGCTCATTTGCCGGTTTTGAAGCGCGTCCAGGTGCGCGTCAACAGCCGCTGATACTCATGCGACCGCGGGGGTTCCGGCACCAGCTTTGCCTGGATGTCCGGCGGTGGATAGATGTTCGGGTCGCCCTTGACCGCATCGGCCAGCATCGGTGTCGAGGCAGTGTTGATGTTGGCGTATTTCACCAGGTTCGAATTCTTGGCCGCGACCTCGGGCTCGAGCAGGTAGTTGATGAACAGATGCGCGTTGTGCGGGTGCGGCGCATCAGCCGGTATGGCGAGCATGTCGAAGTTCATGACGGTGCCTTCCCGCGGAATGGAGTACTTGATCTCGGTCCCTTTGCCAGCATCCTTCGCGCGGTCGCGGGCCTGCTTCACATCACCGGACCAACCAAGCGCCAGGCAGGTCTCGCCGTTGGCAAGATCGTCGATGTAGCGCGACGAATGTACGTAACGCAGGTAGGGACGAATGGACAACAACACACCCTCGGCCGCTTTCAGGTCGTCCGGCGACTGGCTCCTGGGATCCTTGCCGAGGTAGATCAGGACGGTGCTGACGATCTCGGAACGCTCGTCGAGTACCGATACGCCGCAGTCCTGGAATTTGGCGACGATGGCGGGGTCGTAGAACATCCGCAAGCTGTCCACGGGAGCATCGGGCATGCGCTCCTTGATCTTGGCCACGTTGTAGCCCGGACCGTCGGTCACCCACATGTACGGGACGCTATGCTCGCTGCCCGGATCGTACACCGCGATCTTCTGGAGCATGACGGGGTCCAGGTATTTCAGATTGGGCAGTTGTGACTTGTCCAGCTTCTGGTACACGCCTGCCTTGATCTGCCGCTCCAGAAACGGGGCGGAAGGGACGACCAGGTCGTAGTTCGTATGCCCCGTCAACAGCTTGGTTTCGAGTACGTCGTTGGAGTCGAAGACGTCATAGTTGACCTTGATTCCGGTCCTCTTCGTGAATTCCTCGAGGACACTGGGCTCGATGTAGTCGGACCAGTTGTAGACGTTGAGGACCTTCTCCTCCTCACCCCCTGCCTTGGCTCCGGATGCGCCAGGGGCAGGTGCCTTGGCACCCCCGCCACAGCCCGCCAGTATCACGCTGGCCGCCGCGCCCAAACACAATGCCCGAAGGATGTTCTTCATCGTTTGTGTTTATATTACATTCAGACGTTCAGCAGCAGGTGCTCTCTCTCCCAGGAGCTGATGACCTGTAGAAAAACCTCGTATTCCGCTTCCTTGACGATCGTGAAGGCCGACACGAAAGCCTCGCCAAGGAGCTTCACGAGCGGTTGGGACTCGCGCAGCTTACGCAATGCCTCGTCCAGCGAGCGCGGCAGCCCGAACGGCAGGTCGTGGGCGCTACCGGTAATCGGGTCGGTGGGTTGAAGGTTCTCGACCATTCCGAGATAGCCGCATGCGAGCGACGCGGCGATCGCGATATACGGATTGGCGTCGGCCCCGCCGACGCGATTCTCCACACGGCGCGCCTCGGCGCTCGACATCGGGACGCGCAGGCCTGCCGTGCGGTTGTCGTATCCCCAATGCACATTGATCGGTGCCGACAGGTAACGCGTCAGCCGGCGGTAGGAGTTGACGTTCGCACAGAACAGCCCCATGGCGGCCGGCATGTATTTCTGCAGCCCGGCGATGTGCGAGAAGAACAGGTTCGAGGGAGTGCCGTCCGAATTGCTGAAGATGTTCTTGCGCGTTTTGGTGTCCACCACGCTCTGGTGGATGTGCATGGCGCTGCCAGGCTCCTTCGCATGAGGCTTGGCCATGAAAGTGGCGTAGATCTTGTGGCGCAATGCAGCTTCACGCGCTGTGCGCTTGAACAGAAACGCCTGGTCGGCAAGATCCAGCGGGTAGCCGTGGATCAGGTTGATCTCCATCTGCGCCGGCCCATCCTCGTGGATGAGCGTGTCGATCTCGATATCCTGGTCCTCGCAGAACTGATAGATGTCATCGAACAGGGGATCGAACTCGTTGACGGCGGCGATGCTGTAGGACTGGCGGCCGGGCTCCGCTCGTCCGGATCGCCCGACCGGTGGCCGCAACGGGTAGTCGGAGTCCTTGTTCTGCTCGATGAGATAGAACTCGAGTTCCGGAGCCACTACGGGTTCCCAACCGCGCTGTGCATACAGCTCGAGCACGTTGCGCAGGACATGGCGCGGCGCCATGGACACGCGGCGCCCATCGGAATAGAAACAGTCGTGAATGACCTGGGCGGTGGGCTCGGCGGCCCAGGGTACGCGGCGCACCGTTTTGGGGTCGGCCTTGAGGACGATATCGATCTCAGCCGGGCTCATGGCCTCACCGGTCTCCGGCGGATAGTCCCCCGTCACCGTCTGCAGAAAAACGCTCTCGGGCAAACGCATGCCCTCGTCCTCTGCGAACTTCGCCGCGGGCATGATCTTGCCCCGCGCGATGCCGGCCATGTCAGGAATGATGGCCTCGACCTCGGAGATGCCGTGGTCGCGGAAAAACTGCTGGATCTCACTCACCATAAAAAAAAACCTTACGCGCGGCTGTCACGCCGCGTCTGCATGTACTCGCGCGAAGCGGTGCCGAAGGCCGCAAACAGCGCGCGCGAAAATGGGTTGCTCATTACCTTCCATTCGGGGTGCCACTGCACGGCCACCGCGAAACTCAGTCCGTCACGCACCCGGAATGCTTCAACGAGTCCGTCCGGTGCCCGCGCCTCCACCGACAGACCGTCGCCCAGCCGGTCGATGCCTTGGGAGTGCAGTGAGTTGACGGTGATCCGCTCCTGTGCCGCCAGACTGCGCAACAGGCCCTGGGGCTCCAGGATCACCTCGTGCGCCGGGCCGTACTGCACATCCAGTTCGAGCTTCGCGTCCTCGCGGTGGTCAAACCTGCCCTCGACTTCGTGCACCTTCTGGTGCAACGTTCCGCCGAAGGCGACATTCATTTCCTGGAATCCCCGGCAGATCCCCAGCACCGGGATGCCGCAGGCCACGGCCTTGCGAATGAGCGGCAAGGTAGTCGCGTCCCGCGCCGGATCGTGCAAGGTTCCAGGGTCGCTGGGTGGCCCCGAGTAGTGGTGCGGCTCGACGTTCGAGGGACTGCCGGTAAACATCAGGCCATCCAGGCGCCCCAGCAGTTCATCCATTCCCAGCTCTTCGGCCAGCGCAGGAATGAGCAGCGGTAAGCCGCCCGCACCGTCGAGCACGGCGCGGGCGTATTTTTCTCCCACGACGTGAAACGGATGCAGACCGAGCAAGCGGCGGTCGGCAGGAATACCGATTAATGGACGAGCGGCCATGACGGCTTGTGCCAGGCGGTGTTTATTATATTTAACAAACCCGCTGGCGAGTTCTCCACACAACGCCCTATTAGACCACAGCTCGAGCCCCGCGGGCTGCCCTGTCCATTGGTGGCCGGAAACGCGGTGAGGGCTTAAGAATGGCCGTTCGGGCAGGGCGCACGAGCCCTACCTTGCACCAGATTTGCCCGTAATGTGCACTGGTCGCTATCCTCCGTCCGCGCCGCACGCCCCCCAAGCGTCAAAATATCCTAAACACAGTCCCAAGACTTCGAACCCATGGCCATCCAGCCGCACGCCCAGTCCTACTACGCTGCCTCTGCTCACCCGGCGCCTGATCGGCCTGCGCTCGCCGGAAATGTCGACTGCGATGTGTGCGTGGTTGGCGGGGGCATCGCCGGCTGTTCGGCGGCGTTGCACCTCGCGGAGCGGGGCTATCGTGTCGTGCTCCTGGAAGAGAATCGCGTCGGGTGGGGCGCATCCGGCCGCAGCGGTGCGCAGGCGATTTACGGGCTCGCTGCGCCCCAGTCCAAGGTCAAGCGGCTGATCGGACCCGACGCGGCCCGCATCCTGTGGGACGTGACGGCCGAGGCGCTGACCTTGATGCGCGAGTTGATCGCGAAGCACCGGATCGATTGCGACTGGGCGGAAGGCCACATGTTGACGGCCATCAAACAGCGCCATGACGCGGACCTGCGCGCCGAGTTCGAAGAGCTGCGCGATGAATACAAATATCGAACTGTGCGCTACCTGCCGCGCGACGAGGTCCGCTCGGTGTTGGCGACGGATCGTTACATCAGCGCGCTGTACGACACACTGAGCGGCCACCTTCACCCACTCAACTACACCTTGGGACTTGCTGCAGCGGCCGAGCGTGCTGGCGTTCAGATCTTCGAGGGCACACGTGCCCTCGACTACATCAATACCGCGAGCGGTACAACTGGCGCGGTGGCACGGGTTCGGACTCCCAACGGCGAGGTGCGGAGCCAGCATGTCGTCCTTTGCGGCAACGTCTATCTGGGCGCTACGGCACGCGAGCTCGCATCGAAGATTATGGCTGTCGCCACATACATCGTGGCAACGGAACCGCTCGGCGCCGAACGCGCCCGTGGGCTGATTGCCAACAACGCGGCGGTCAGTGACATGAACTGGGTGTTGGATTACTTCCGGCTGTCGGCCGATCACCGGTTGCTGTTTGGCGGCCGCGTGAATTATTCGGGGCTGTCGTCTTTCGATGCTCCGAGTGCCACGCGAGCGCGGATGCTGGGCGTATTCCCGCAACTCGCGGATGTGCGTATCGATTACGCGTGGGGCGGTGATGTCGACATCACATTGAATCGAGCACCCCACTTCGGAAGACTCGCGCCCAACGTTTATTTTCTACAGGGATTTTCGGGCCACGGCATTGCATTGACGGGCATCGCCGGCAAGCTCGTGGCGGAAGCGATCGCCGGAACGGCAGAGCGCTTCGACGTATTCGCGCGAATTCCGCACACCAACTTTCCGGGCGGCGCAGCCTTGCGCCGCCCGGCATTGGTGTTGGCAATGCTGTACTACCGGATCAAAGACCTGCTGTAGCCGTGCTCAATGATGGCCGTGGTCATCGTCGTGGCCATGGCCGTGGCCATGATCGTGGTCACGATCGTAATGCTCCTCCCGACGCTCCTCGCGGCGCTCTTCCTTGCGCTCCTCGTGGCGAAGGTGCTTCTCGTAGTGCTCACGCTCCCCTTCGCGCACGTACCCCGGCTCGTACTCCCGGGACTTCACGAAGTACACCTGCCTATTGCACGCATGATACTCGTGGCAATGCAGACGCCACGCTCGAGCGTGCTCAGGCGGAACGTGCAGATACAGCGGCTCTGCCACGACCACATGCGTCGGAGGCTGCTCGATGATGACAGGCCGGGCATAGACCAATGCTGGCGGCGGCCGGCCACCGAGATCTACGCGGCCGTAGACGCCCGGCGCAATCTCTCCTTGAATGGCCACTGAAATATCCACATCAGCATTGGCAGCGGTGGCGCCCAGCGCCAACACCGCGGCCACTCCCAAGCTATAGGCTCTTTTCATAACCGATACCCTCTCGTAACCTCACGCCGGACGGCGTGGGTGGCGCGCGCGCAACCCCACGCCGGAACGGCGTGGGTGGCACCCGCGGAAGGTAGCCGAACAAATCGGCAAACTAGAGTAACTGTTCCGCAATTTGCACGGCATTCAGCGCCGCGCCCTTTAGGAGCTGGTCCCCCGCGACGAACATCGCAACCGAATGGCCGCTCGGATCGCTCAGGTCCTGCCTGATGCGGCCCACCAGGATGGGGTCCTGACCGGATGCATCCTTAGGCATGGGGAAGTAGTTCTTTTCAGGGTCATCAACCAGCTTGACTCCCGGGGCGGACCCGAGCATTTCCCGCACGGCAGCAGCGCTGATCGGACGTTCGCATTCGAAAGTCAAAGACACGCAATGGGCGCGCAACACAGGCACGCGCACACAAGTCGCCGATACCCGGATGTCTGAATCACCGAAGATCTTGCGCGTCTCCTGTATAACCTTGGTCTCTTCATCGTTGTAGCCTGTCGCAGGATCGATCCGCGTGTTGTGACTGAAGAGATTGAACGCATACGGGTGTGGCAGAACGGTGTTGCGGTATTCACGGCCATCCAGATAGGCGCGGGTGGACTCGCGCAACTCCTCCATCGCCGCAGCGCCCGCACCCGAGGCTGCCTGATAGGTCGAGAGGGTCAGTCTGCGGATCCTGTTGGTCCGATGAATCGGCCACAGCGGCGTGATTGAAATGATGGCGGCGCAGTTGGGATTGGCGATGATCCCCTTGTGCTCACGGGCGCTTCCCGGGTTGATTTCCGGAACGACCAGGGGCACGCCCGCATCCATGCGAAACGCCGACGAGTTATCGACGACCACCGCGCCCTTGCTGACCGCCACGGGCGCGAACCGCTTGGACGTCGAGCTCCCCGCCGAAAACAATCCAATGTTGACCCCGCTCAATCCGTCCTCGGTCAACTCACGGACCGGGAGCGGCTTGCCGCGAAACGGCAGTGTTTTGCCGGCCGAGCGGGCGGATGCGAACAATCGCAACTCCGAGAGGGGAAAGTTGCGCCGCTCGAGACAGCCCAACAACTCGATTCCGACGGCGCCCGTGGCCCCGACGATGGCGACGACGGGCGCCGCTGAACGACCAGATTGCATTGTGTTCTCCCGGTTTGCGATTTGAGCTCAAGAAACGACGAGGCCCCGCTCGTTGCCGGGCGGGGCCTCCTGGATGCTTCGCTGCTGCCTTTGGTTCGATCAGCGCGCGCGCGTCTCCGGAAGCCCGCTGGGCTTCTTGAGGGTGATCGTGCGCTTGGTAATCGAAATCGTCATAAGGCCACGCTACCGCACCGCGGCTGGCCTGTAAAGCGCGCTACCCGAATTTGCGGCACGGATTTCGAAACAGCGGTGGATCCGGGGATTGCGCTCGAAATCGCGGGGTAATGTCGCTGCGGAGATATCCCGGATGTCGTACTCGGTGGCCAACGACTCCGCCAGCTTGAAGCGCTGCGCGTTGGTGGAAAACACGAGCAGCCCGCCCGGCGCCAGCAGCTTCGCGCATGCATCAATGAGCGCGCCGTGATCGCGCTCGACATCCAGTACGCCTTCCATGCGTTTGGAGTTGGAGAACGTCGGCGGGTCGAGGAAAATCAGGTCGTAGCGCTCCTTGCCGTGAGCACTCTCTTCCAGCCACTCGCGGCAGTCAGCCTGTACCAGCGCATGTTGCCGGCCTGTTATACCGTTGATTGCCAGGTTGCGTTGTGCCCAGTCCAGGTAGGTGCGCGACATGTCGACCGTGGTGGTCGAAGCTGCGCCGCCTGCTGCTGCGTAGACAGTTGCTGTTCCTGTGTAAGCAAACAAGTTCAGGAACCGTTTCCCACTGGCTGCCGCGCGCAATCGTGCCCGCGTCACGCGGTGATCGAGGAACAGACCGGTATCCAGGTAGTCATCGAAGTTGACACGGAATTTCAAGCCGCCTTCCATCACCACGTGGAAGTTCGCCTGCTCGTCGACTTTGCGATACTGCTCGCCACGTTTGTTGCGCCGCCGGGTCCGCACGTGAATCCGCTCTTCCGGCACGCCCGTGACCTCGGGCAGAACGGATAGAGCCTCGTTGCGGCGGCGGCGCACCGCTTCCAGCTCGATTTCTGCGGGTGCCGCATATTCCTGCACGTGGAGCCATGTCAGCTGCGGATCGAGTGTTCGATACAGATCGATCGCAAACGCGTACTCGGGCATGTCTGCGTCATACATTCGGAAGCAGGAAACATCGGAACGGGAAGCCCAGGTTTGCAGGCGTTTGAGGTTCTTGGAAAGCCGGTTCGCAAACATGCGGGCGCCTGGCGACTCCCGCAGGCTGGCATCGGGTTTCGAAAAACGCCCCGGCTCACGCTCACTCTGTGCATCAACCTTCAGCCGCAGCAACCGGCACTCGAGGGCGCCGTTCCAAAGCGTATGTGTCCTATACGCACGAATGCCGAGCTCCATGCCCAGCTCCGGCGAGCCAATGAGCACCCCAGCAACCCAACCTTGGAATCGCTCGCGTAAGACCTTGCCGAGCTCCCGGTGTGTGGCTAGAGCGGCGTTGTGATCCTCCAGCCGGACGCCGTAGGGAGGGTTTACGCAAAGTAACCCCACCGGGGCGGGCGCGTTGCTGTCCGCCGGCGCCGGTGCGTGGTCCGCGTCACTGCCGTCCGGCGCGGGTGCCGCGTCCGCCAGCGTTTTCACTTCGAAATGTACGAGATGCGCCACTCCCGCGCGGTCCGCATTACCGCGCGCAATCCGCACCGCAGTAGCGTCCCGATCCTGACCGCGGATCACGAGAGGGCGAGGCAGCACCTCGCCATCAATGACAGGTGCGGCTGCGGCCGCGTCCAATGCTCCGCGCTCACTGCGTGGCTGGAAGCGTATCCGCCCCCTAGCCTCCTCCAACACTTCACGCCAAAGCTGCGGGTCGTGACCCCGCCACCCAAGGAACCCGTAGTAATCCCGCGCCAACCCCGGCGCGATATCGGCAGCAATCATTGCCGCCTCGATAACCAACGTTCCCGAGCCGCACATAGGATCAAGAAACTGCGCACCCGAGGCGGCCATTTCTCCCCACCCCGACCGCATCAACATCCCGGCCGCCACATTTTCTTTCAGTGGCGCCTCGCCCGCCGCACCCCGGTACCCACGGCGATGGAGGCTCTCCCCAGAGAGGTCGAGCGACACGGTTACATTGTTCCCGTTCGCATGTGCGTGTACCCGAACGCCTGGCCGCTCGGGCGCAACATCAGGCCGAGACCCAGTAACCTCCCGCATGCAATCGACAATGGCGTCTTTCAATTTCAACGCACCAAAGTGCGTATGCGTGATCGCAGGATGGCGGCCGCTGAAATCGCACGCGAGGGTCGCAGCCGGGGCAAGATGCGCCGGCCAGTCGATACCACGCGCAGCCGCGTAAAAACCCTCGGCGTCCACGACGTCAAACCGCCCAAGCTCAAGAAACACACGGTTGGCGATACGCGATTCGAGACAAGCGCGATACGCCGTGCGCAGGGTGCCAGAGAAGGCGACGCCGGTTGAACGCTCCTTCACATTCTCTGCGCCGAATGCCGCCAGCTCGCGAGCCAGCAGATCGGCAAGTCCTCGCGGGGAGCTCGCGAGGAACTGCCTGGTTTGCGTGTTCAAGGACAGATCAGATCAAGACAGATCGAGCCAGGTCGTCTTCAGCTCCGTGTACTTCTCCAGAGCGTGCAACGACTTGTCGCGTCCGATTCCCGACTGTTTGAATCCGCCGAACGGCACCGTGATGTCATCGGCATCATAACAGTTGATGAATACCGTTCCGGCGCGCAGCGCCTTCGCTGTGCGATGAGCAACAGTAACATCCCGCGTCCACACGGCAGCCACCAGTCCGTAGATGACGTCGTTGGCGATCTCGATCGCCTCATCCACCGTCTTGAACGTGATCGTGGACAACACGGGCCCGAAGATCTCCTCGCGAGCGATCGTCATGCTGGGCCGGACACCATCGAACACCGTCGGCTCGACGAAATATCCGCCGCTATCTTCGCGCACTCTGCGCCCGCCGAGGAATACGTTGGCACCGTCCTTGCGGCCCACATCGATGTAGCTGAGCACGCGCTTCAACTGAATATCGTCCACGATCGCGCCGAGTTTGGTGGCGGTGTCGAGCGGATCGCCCGGAGCCAGCATCTTTCCGATGGCCTTGACCTTCTCGAGCACCGCATCCTTGACGCTCTCCTGCACGAGCAACCGCGAGCCGGCTGAGCACACCTCGCCCTGGTTGTCGAAAATCGCATAGGCAGCGGCAGTAGCGGCCTTGTCCAGGTCGGGGCAGTCCGCCATCACGATGTTCGGCGACTTGCCACCGCACTCGAGTGAGACACGTTTCATATTCGATTGACCGGCGTACTGCATGATGTTGCGGCCGGTCGCTGTCGACCCCGTGAAAGCGATGCAGTCAACGTCCATATGCAACGCCAGCGCCTTGCCCGCTGTCTGACCCAGACCCGGCACCACGTTGAACACGCCTTCGGGAATGCCTGCCTCGATGGCGAGCTGCGCCACACGAATCGCCGTTAAAGGTGACTTCTCGGACGGTTTGAGTACGAACGAGTTGCCCGCGGCAAGCACGGGCCCAATCTTCCACGCGGCCATCAACAGCGGATAGTTCCAAGGGACAATCGCACCAACGACTCCCATCGGCTCACGGGTAATCAGCGCGAGCGCGCCGGGGCCCGTGGGGGCGACTTCGTCGTAGATCTTGTCGATGGCTTCCGCGTACCACTCGATACAACGTGCGGCAGAGGGGATGTCGACATTCAGGCTGACCCCGATGGGCTTTCCCATGTCGAGAGTTTCGAGCAACGCGAGCTCTTCGCCGTTGGCTCGAATGAGGTCGGCAAAGCGTTTCAGAACCTTTTGGCGATCTTTGGGAGCCTGGTTGGCCCACACGCCCTTGCGAAACGCGGCGCGTGCAGCGGCCACCGCACGATTGACGTCTTCAGCGTCACCCGCGGCGACCCGGGCGAGCAGCTTGCCGGTGCCGGGGTTTATGGAATCAAACGTCGAGCCGGATGCGGACTCGACGTAGTTGCCGTTGATGAAGGCCTTCGTGCGGATGTCGAGAGTACGAGCCCGCTCGTGCCATGAAATTGTTTCGGGTTTGGCAGCCATAGGTATCTCTCTTCAGAAGCTGGGGGGCGTGCAGGCGCTGATGATCTCACACGCCTCGCGCCCAACATTTCGGAATCTGTGGGGCAACTGACTTGCAAAGTAGTACGCCTCGCCCGGGCCAAGGACCCGTGTCGTTCCGCCGACCGTGAGCTCGACGCGACCTCGCACCACCACACCGCCTTCTTCGCCTCGGTGGACGATCATCTCATCACCGGTGCCGGTCCCTGCAGCATACCGCTCATGCAGGATCGTGAGTTGCCGCCCGGGCCGCTGAGCTGCAACCAGCCGCAACGAGACTTCCTCGTTGCCGAGCTCAACCAGCTCTTCCACTCCAAAGAAGGTCTGTGGCGGCTCGCCCAGATCGAGCGTGAAGAACTCGGCCAGCGACATCGGCAGGCCATCCAGCACCTTTTTGAGGGAGCTGACCGACGGGCTTACCCGGTTCTGCTCGATGAGGGAGATCAATCCATTGGTCACACCCGCGCGGCGTGCCAGCTCACGTTGCGAGAGGCCGAACGTGGTACGGATGCCGCGCAACCGGGTGCCTACGTCGATTGTCATGAGCGTCGGACCGCCTGGGTGTTTAAAATCCTCGACAAGAGGGGCGGAATGTCGGCCAGGATAGCCTCTTTTGTCAACTTTCTTTATCATTCGGGCGGTCGGGAGCCCCTCCCCACTACTCCGAGCGCGCCATGTCCCAATCCGAACTCGAAGCCTATTGGATGCCGTTCACCTCGAACCGGCAGTTCAAGTCCAAGCCCCGGCTGTTGAACAAAGCCTCCGGGATGCACTACTGGACCCCAGATGGCCGCAAGATTCTCGACGCCGTAGCCGGCCTCTGGTGTGTAAACGCAGGCCATGGCCGCCGCGAAATCACGGAAGCTGTTTCGCACCAGCTCGAGACAATGGACTACGCTCCACCGTTTCAGATGGGGCATCCAGCCGCGTTCGAGCTCGCGAACCGGCTCGTCAAGATCGCCCCGCCGGGTCTCGACCATGTGTTCTTCACGAACTCCGGATCAGAGTCAGTCGATACGGCCCTGAAGATCGCGCTTGCGTATCACCGCGCCCGGGGTGAAGCGACACGTACGCGTCTGATTGGCCGCGAGCGCGGGTATCACGGGGTGGGATTTGGTGGCATTTCGGTGGGTGGCATCCTGCCCAACCGCAAGATGTGGTCCACCTCCCTGCTGCCCGGCGTCGATCACCTTGCACACACTCACGACCTGGCCAAGAACGCATTCTCACGAGGCGAACCAGCTCAAGGCGCACAGCTCGCCGAGGAGCTCGAGCGGCTCGTTACTCTGCACGATGCCTCCACAATAGCCGCCGTGATCATCGAGCCGATCGCCGGCTCTACGGGAGTGTTGATTCCGCCACGCGGGTATTTGAAGCGCAT
>Ga0207641_10004266_pt1 | contig 12431 bp, 10 predicted proteins | sample KBSSwiS62_FD_184306 | JGI IMG/M metagenome (GOLD analysis project Ga0207641, IMG submission 184306) | Switchgrass rhizosphere microbial communities from Kellogg Biological Station, Michigan, USA - KBS Switchgrass S6-2 (SPAdes) (version 2) | ecosystem: Host-associated > Plants > Roots >... | reverse complement strand
GTTTTCGGTCGCGAACTGTTCACCGACGGCGTTGAAGTCGCTGGAGATTACAAATCTGGCGGGCTTGCTGGTTGCTAAGGATACGGGTACGTCGGTTGGAGCTGCAACCGAACTGCGGACCGCCGAACCGCGGGTTCCACAAGCAGCGAAGCGAGTGGACAAAAACGGGGCGGTCTACGAGGTTTTTTCGCTCAAAGCGGAAGCCAAACTGGAGTGCCGGACCATTGGAGATACCAGCGCGCTCACAGACAGCGGATTTAGTGAAACGGATTGCCGCTCGGTGCAATTTTCGGCGGGCACGTTTGCGATCGGACTAGGGGCACTCGGCGAGTGTTTTGAGGATTGCGGAGAGCGGTTCGGCGAGTTCATCGCGGCCGGTGGCGCGGTGGCGTATCTTCCGACCGATGGAACCAACGCTCCGGATTTTCTGCTGGCGGGTGGCGCAACGATGCCCGAAGCACAAGTGTGCTACGCAATCGCGTGCGAGGGAGCAGACGCGCAGCCCTTTCGAAGTCTGATTCGGTTTGAGGCGGCAAGCAGCGACCGGACTATTACACTTTCCGCGCTACTCGAGTCTTGCCTGGAACTGGCGGAGACCCAGCAAGCCGGCGTGGTCATGATTGCGGAGTCGACCGGGCTCGTCGGGGCCGCATTGCGCCGATCGCCGGCTGCGGCGAAGGCCCGAGCCGACGTTTTTGCGTTTCCTGGTGTGCGCGAATGGCTCAGCTTCACAACGGAGCCTGCACACACAAGAAGCGTCGTGCTGCTGGCTGGGGTCGCCGTGCGAGGTGACGCCGCAAAGCTCGGGAGTTGGGTCAGGCCGCTTGGCACCGGGGCGAACTCCGGGCCATCCGTTTCGGGGCACCTGCACGCCGCTGCGTTTTCTTATCGGCCCGTGCCAAAGGAAAGAATTGAGCTGAAAGAATCTGTGCGGGCGCTATTTGAAGGACAGTCGCTCGAGGGCATTCTGCATCTGTTGACTGACGACCGGGCCGCAACGGCTCGCGAGAGCGAGTTTGTGCGGGGCGCGTGCTGGATCGCACCGATTGCGAAGTTTGCAGGCGAAGAGGCGCAAGGATGAGCCTGCTGATCGGCGCGCTGACGCTGGGATTCATTTTTTCACTGATCGCGCTGGGCGTGCTGATCAGTTTTCGAGTCTTTTCGTTTCCGGACATCACGGCAGACGGGTCGAGCACACTCGGAGCGGCGGTGGCGGCAATCCTTTTGGTCAACCATGTCCATCCAGCCCTGGCAACCGCGGCTGGGTTTGCCGGCGGGTTTCTGGCGGGTGCGCTGACCGGAATGCTGGCGACGAAGTGCCGGATCAACGGACTGCTCTCAGGCATTCTGGTGATGACCGGCTTGTACTCGGTCAACTTACGAATCATGGGCCGAAGCAATGTGTCGCTGTCGGGAGCTTCGACACTCGCCGACTTCGCTGAGCGAGCTGGCGGCGCGCTAATAGGCCGGACAACGTTCAACGCGATGGGTTGGGAGGTCGCTTCGCGCGAGGCATCCATTCTCTTGGCCGCAATTGCCTTCATCGCGCTGGCGGGTTGTGTGATGTACGTTTTCTTCCAAACCAGCCTGGGCACGGCAATGCGTGCAACCGGCGACAACTCGCAGATGGTGCGCGCGCTCGGAGTAAGCGACGACAATATGATCATTCTTGGTTTGGCCGTTTCGAATGGCCTAGTTGGGCTGGGCGGAGCGTTGTTGGCGCAATATCAGAGATTCGCCGACGTCCAGATGGGCATCGGCATGGTGGTCTGGGGCCTGGCCAGCGTGATTATCGGCGAGGCGTTGGTGGGAACGCGATCACTGGGGCTGAGCATTACCGGTGCGGTGATGGGCTCGGTGCTTTTCCGGTTGCTCGTGGCGATTGCCTTGCGGATGGGACTGAATCCGAACGACCTGAAATTGGCTACCGCGGTGTTCGTGTTTCTTGCGCTGGTTGCGCCCTCACTCCTGAAGCGACTGAAACCATTCGGGCACAAGTTGGCTGGGGCTCCTAATGCTTGACATCGCGGGCGTCAACAAGACGTTTAACACCGGGACGCCCAACGAACTTCGAGCCCTGCGAGGAATTGACCTGAAAGTCCTGGATGGCTCGTTCGTTGTGGTGATCGGGACAAACGGCTCCGGTAAGTCCACGCTCTTGAACGCTGTGGCCGGATCGTTTCTCGTAGATTCCGGAGCCATCAAGGTGGCCGGTAACGACATTACCAGGTGGGCCGAGTGGCGCCGCGCGAAATTTATCGGCAGGGTTTTCCAAAATCCCTTCAGCGGCACGGCGGCGAGCATGTCCATAGCGGAAAACTTGGCGCTGGCAGCATACCGCGGGAAACGACGGGGCGTGAGCTGGCTGTTGGGTAAGGGTTTGCTCAGTAGCATGCGCGAGCGCGTCCGGGAACTGAACATGGGACTGGAAGACCGGCTGAAGAACGCCATCGGGTCACTTTCGGGAGGCCAGCGGCAGGCGCTGACGTTGCTGATGGCGACGTGGCTTCGGCCGCAAGTGCTATTGCTGGATGAGCACACAGCCGCGCTGGATCCGAAAAGTGCTGACCAGGTGATCGCACTTACTGACGCCATCGTGAAACGAGAGAACCTGACGGCGCTAATGGTGACGCATTCCATGCAACAGGCGGCCAGCCTGGGCGACCGCTTGATCATGATGCATCGCGGCCAGCTGATTCAGGACTTCTGCGGCGCGGAAAAGAAGCGGCTGCGGCCGGAGGACTTGATGGCGCGCTTCGAAGAGGTGCGGCGGGCGGAACTGCTAGATGAGAGCGCAGCCGCGATGCTGCGGCGGATGTATGTCTAAGTGCCTGCGTGGATCGTGCAAAACGGCGCGACCGATGTCGGATGCAAAACAAAAGGGCGCGGCGATAAATTGGTTACGATTTAATTCAAGCGAGAAAAGGCGACTTACGCTGCAATCTGAGCGCCTTTAGCGACGTTGCCAGGTAAATCAAACCGTCCGCGTGCAATCCGCCGATACGAAAGAGTCGTGGTGGTTCACAGAAGCCAAAAGCGTTATCCTCACAGGGACCGAGAGCCGGACGCCCAGGATTTGTAATTTCCAAAGGCGGATGGCGGTTCTTGGCAGACGTTGGCTTCGTTGCGTCCCCACGGTCCCGCGCGTATTCTGAGGTTCCTGTCTCGCGATTGCGGAACACGTGCCTCGCGACCTCTGGTGCAGACCCTTCGCCTGAATTTTTCAAAAAGGAGAATCTCGATGCCTCTGATGCCAGATCCTACTTTCTACCCGTCCCCACGCATGGCCATGCAGGCGAAGCCGGAACGGCTCGCATACGTGGCGTTGCTCAACGTCGCGAAAAACGGGAAGCGCGACGCGATGGGCGTGGTGGACCTCGATCCCGGATCGAAGAGTTTCGGGCAACTGGTGGGGCAAACGGATTTTCCGCACAATGACAATGAACTGCACCACTTCGGGTGGAACGCCTGCAGCGCTTGCCTCTGTCCGCAAAACCCACACCCGCACATGGAACGGCGCTACCTCATCGTGCCCGGCATCGGCTCATCGCGTATGCATATTCTGGACACCAAGGAAAATCCGCGGCAACCGAAAATTGTGAAGGTGATCGAGCCGGAAGAGTTCATCAAGAAAACCGGCTACACCTCACCGCACACCATTCATTGCGGGCCGGACGGAATTTACGGAAGCGCGCTGGGCGCGGCGGACGGCGACGGTCCCGGCGGCATTTTCCTGATGGATGCGGAAACGTTCGAACTGAAAGGACAGTGGGAGCAGGAACGCGGTCCGCAGCACCTGTCGTATGACTTCTGGTGGCACCTCGGGCACGACACGATAGTGACCTCAGAATGGGGCACGCCGAACATGGTGAAGGACGGCGTGAACCCGGAGCTGTTGCTCGGCGGAAAGTACGGCCACAAGCTGCACGTGTGGAACCTGGACAAACGGAAGCATGTTCAGGAAATCGAACTCGGCGCGGAACAGCAGATGGTGCTCGAGCTGAGGCCGTCGCACGATCCTAACAAAGTATATGGATTTGTGGGTGTGGTGCTTTCGCTGAAAGATCTGTCCTCTTCGATCTGGATGTGGTATCGCGAGGGCAACGGAAAGTGGGCCGCGCGAAAGGTGATTGAGATTCCGGCTGAGCCGGCCGAAGCAGACGACCTGCCGCCGCTGCTAAAAGGATTCAAGGCAGTGCCGCCGTTGGTAACCGACATCAACCTGTCGTTGGACGACAAATTCTTGTACGTGTCGTGCTGGGGAACGGGCGAATTTCTGCAGTACGACGTTTCCGATCCGGTCAATCCGAAGAAGACTGGCTCGATTTACACTGGCGGGATAGTGCGGCGGGCCGCGCATCCGCAAAAACCGAAGCAGGCGCTGAACGGCGGGCCACAAATGGTGGAGATCAGCCGCGACGGCAAGCGCATTTACTACACCAACTCGCTGTATTCGCCGTGGGACGAGCAGTTTTATCCCGACGGAGTGAAAAGCTGGATGGTGAAGATTGACGGGAATCCGGCCGGCGGGATGAAGCTGGACGAGAAGTTCTTCCTGGAATTCAACGGGCTGCGCGCGCACCAGCTCCGCCTGGAAGGCGGAGACGCTTCGTCGGATTCCTACTGCTATTCGGACAAATAATAATGATTCATTCAGATGTGAGTGCGACTGCGCTTTGGCTCATGCTGCTGCTCGGCGCGTACCACGGGCTGAATCCCGCGATGGGATGGCTGTTCGCCGTGGCACTGGGCATGCAGCGGCAGGAAGGCAGCGCCGTCGTGCGCTCGCTGGTCCCCCTTGCACTGGGGCACACGCTGGCGGTCGGAAGCGTAGTGGCAATCGCCGCCTTTTTGGGGTTTTCCCTCCCGCTCGTGGTGCTGCGAAGTATCGTCGCCGCGCTGCTGGTGGGCCTGGGGATTTTCTTTCTGGTACGCCACCGGCACCCACGCTGGGTTCGCATGCAGGTCGGCTTTCGCGATTTGACCGTGTGGTCTTTCCTGATGGCCGCAGCCCACGGAGCCGGATTAATGGTGGTGCCGGTGCTGCTTCGCGGGAGCACGGCGCAAGCGTTCGGTGCCCCGACTAGTCACGATCATGCACACTTCGCGGCGACGGCCAGTCCCGCGGCGGCGATTTTCGCCACCGCAGTCCATACCGCCGGATATTTGGCCGTCACAGGCCTAATCGCCTGGGTCGTTTACCGCAAAGCTGGATTGGCCGTACTTCGCAAGGCTTGGTTCAATGTAGACTTGCTGTGGGCGCTGGCGCTCATCGCTACAGGCCTGGTTACTTTCCTGATGTAAAATTTCTGAGTTCGATTGCGCCGTGACGACGCGGTAGGTGCCGGAGCGATCCGGTTCGCCAATTACTTTTCCGAGGGATAGGCATGTCCACATTTGGATTGATTGAATACAAAGATGCGAGCCCGGAAGTGCGCGCGGTGTATGACGACATCATGGCCACGCGCAAGACAGACTGGATCAACAACTTCTGGAAGGCCATCGCGCACGATCCCACAGCCCTGAAGAGAACTTGGGAAAGCATTAAACAGATCATGGGGCCGGGAGCACTCGACCCGCTAACGAAGGAAATGATTTACGTGGCGGTGAGCGTGGCGAACAACTGCCACTACTGCATCGCGTCGCACACTGCAGGCGCGGTGAAAAAAGGAATGACTCCGGAGATGTTCAAGGAATTGCAAGCGGTGATCGGCATGGCTGCGGAGACGAACAAATTGGTGACCGGCTACCGCGTGGAAATTGATCCGCTGTTTGCACTGCCGTTCGGCGCCAAGTAACACTGCCCAGCAGCCATTTGCTGCGATCCTCTAGCTCGCATGCCCCTCGACAAACCTCTCGCGCAATGCCGTGCTGAACGGTGCCGCCTGTACCTGTACGTGCGGACAGGTGTTTCCACGGTAGTACGCGCGTACTATCGTCGGACTACTCGGGGCACCACCACCCTATATAAGGATAGTCGGCGCGGAATTTTGCCATTCCACGGGGAAGACCGTCCGAAAACTTCGACAAGGCAAGTAGGTACGAGATGGCTCCACTCACAAGAGAACCTGAAACGACTGGACAGACCAACGCAGGTGCGCCGGTTAGCACGAAGCCGCAACCGGTGGCCATGGAAATTCCGGTGACCGTGAACGGCGCAAGCACCGTAGCGGGCAGCGAAAAGCGAGAGCCTTTTTCAGAGACGACACAAACCGTGCTGGTGTTCGGCAGTGGAGCGGTCATTCGTCTGGCCGCGGCAGTCGGGCCGGGCCAGTTGCTCTTTGTCACCAATGAGAAATCCAAGCAAGAAGTGGTTTGCCAGGTAGTGAAGACCAAACAGAACGGCAGTTCCGGCGGATACGTCGAACTGAAATTTACGGAAGCCACCGCGGATTTTTGGGGAATTCGCACATCAGGCGATGGCTCCGGAGGTAGCGCTGCGGCTGCTGGCTCAATTGCTGGCGTCCCGGTGAAGTCGCTGGAGCAAAAGCTCACGGAACTGAAAACCGCAACTCCAGCCGCCACGCAAACAACTCCGCCGCCAATCGCGCCGCCAACCGCACCAGCCCCAGTGGTTTCCGCGCCCCCAGTGGTCGCGATCAATTCCACACCAATCCCCGCGCCCGTTGCGCCGGCAAACGAGATTCCAGCCGCATCGGACGCCCCCGCGCAGCCTCCCGCTTCCAGGGTCCCAACGCTCTCGGAATTTCTTACGCATGGTTCGAATGGTCCGGAACTCAAGGCCCCAGAAAAAGCGTCTCCAGGGAAAAATGGAAAACGCGAAGTCGCATTGGCAGCCGTGCTGACCGAAGAGAAACCGGCTCCCACAAGCTCCTCAACTTCACAAGTTTCCTCGCGCGACGATCAAAAGCCTTCGCTGAGCGTAGCCTTGGGCGTAAGGCAAACTGTCGCGCCGGGCGCGGCTTCATTCGATTTGTCTGCCGATTTACCCACGGAAGAAGTAAAGATTCCCGCTTGGCTGGAGCCTTTGGCGCGCAATGCTTCCATTGCCGAAAATAAGTCAACCGAAGGCAAGCTCGCCGAAGCCAGAGTGGCAGTTCCCGTGAATGCGGGGGCGGCTCAGAATGAAGAACCATCCGTCACGGGCCTGGTATCGGCAGACATCGCTCAAGATGTGGAAGCTGCGCCTGTACTCGCTACGGAAGGCCGCGCACCGAATTTCGGCACGTCTTTGTCCCTTGGTTCGCCTTCGGAAGGCTCGGCAAGTTCCGGCAAGGGCTGGAAAATCGGATTGGCAATCGCGGCTTTGCTGCTGGCTGCCGCAGCGATCTGGTATTGGTATGTGAATCAGCCGCCGAAAGTTTCGGCGGGCGGAAATTCGACCGTAGTCGGAACAAATCCGGAGAGCATTCCCGCGCCGGCGCCGAACATTCCTGCTTCAGAGCCCGTACGAGCTAGCACCGTGAACCCCACCGCAAACAGGCCGGTTGAGGCCGCGCCACTCACGCAGCCCGCGGCTAGCACTGCGGGCAACACACGGCCAGTCGGAAATAGCTCGGCCCTCGTGCGAAACACCGCAGATGTTCCGTCTTACGATCCGCCCGCAGAGGTTGCGAAGAAGCCCGCGCTCGGTCAAGTCCGCTTGGCAGCGCCGAAAGTCAAGCGCAATAACCAAGTCGAGGAAAACGGAGCCGCAGATCCAGGATTGGTATTGAACGGAGTTACCGCTGCGGATTCCAGCAGCCTGAGCACTTTGACCAACAAGAGCAAAGGCCCTGCTGCCCCGGTGCCAGTCGGGGGCGACGTGAAGGTCGCGCGACTGCTGTCTTCGGTGCCGCCTGTGTATCCGCAGATGGCGCGCACCCAGCGGGTGAGCGGCGACGTTACCATCGATGCGCTGATCGACGTCAGCGGACGGGTTTCGACTACGCGCGTAATTTCCGGGCCCGCGCTGTTGCATGAAGCTGCGATGAGCGCCGTGAAGAAATGGAAGTATCAGCCCGCAACACTGAATGGCGTTCCCACTGAGACGCACCTCTCTGTCACCGTGCAGTTTCGCCTGCAATAAACCAGAAAGCGGAACCTCGGCTTGCGGCAACACAACGCGGCTTCGTATACTGGCACTCCGTCCCGGTGGGCGGCTAGCAGGTGGGTAGCCTGCTGAAAATCAAGCGTTGCCGGGCAATTCGAGGAAAAATCCGCAATTGAGTTTGCGGCGGGGTGTGCGAGCCGGCGGCGATGGGATATCGCGCCGACGAAAATTCCGAGTTCCTCGCGAAAGAGGCCAGAATGTCGCAAGCGACTGCTGCACCGGAAGAGATGAATGTATATCAAAACGCGGAAGCGCGTTTTGAAGAAGCCGCCAAGAAGCTGGGCCTCGAACAGGGAGTCTACAAATACCTTAAGTACCCTGACAAAGAAGTGACCATGTACATTCCGGTGGGAATGGATAACGGCACCCTGGAAGTGTTCACCGGATATCGCGTGCTGCATTCCACGGTGCGCGGGCCGGGCAAGGGAGGTATTCGTTTCGCACCCGATGTCAGCCTTGATGAAGTTCGAGCGTTGGCCGCGTGGATGACCTGGAAGTGCGCGGTTGTGGACATTCCGTTCGGTGGAGCCAAAGGCGGGGTGATTTGCGATCCGCGCAAAATGTCGCGCGGCGAGTTGGAACGGCTAACACGGCGCTACACGGCGGAACTGACAAGCTGGCTAGGCCCGGAGCGCGATGTGCCGGCGCCGGACGTCGGCACCAACGAGCAGACCATGGCCTGGGTGATGGATACCTACTCCATGCACGTGGGCATGGCGACGACCGCAGTCGTAACCGGGAAACCAATCGAACTGGGCGGCTCGCGCGGACGCAAGGAAGCCACCGGCCGCGGCGTCATGATCTGCGTCGATCAGGCCATCGAGAAATTGAAAATGAAAAAAGAGGGTTGTCGCACCGTCATCCAAGGTTTCGGCAACGTTGGCTCCATGGCCGCTGACCTCATGCAGAAGGCCGGATACAAGATTATCGGACTTGCGGATATCGGCGGCGGGTTGTACAACGAAAACGGCTTCGACATTCCCAAAGTGATCGACTGGGTGACCAACCAGAAGAAACCGCTGCAGGATTTTCCGGGCGGCGGTCAAAAGATGAGCGCCAAGGACGTACTGTTCCAGCCTTGCGAAGTGCTCATCCCGGCGGCCATCGAAAACCAGATCACCGAAAAGAATGCAGCCGACGTCCGGGCCAAGATTCTCTGCGAGGGCGCGAACGGCCCTACGACTTGGCAAGCCGATGCGATCCTAGACAGCAAAGGCGTATTCACCGTCCCGGACATTCTCGGCAACGCCGGCGGCGTGACGGTTAGCTACTTCGAGTGGGTGCAGGACCGCCAGGGCTTCTTCTGGCGCGAGAGCGAAGTCAACGAGCGCCTGATGGACATCATGGTGAATGCCTTCGACGTAGTGGTAAAATATGCGGAGACGCATAAGGTCAATAACCGCATCGCGGCTTACATGGTCGCCATCGACCGTGTGGCAAAAGCCCTCAAGATGCGGGGAATCTACGCTTAACCTGGTAAGCCGAAAGACAGCGTTCCGCGCCTCTGGCCAAGGCGGCAACGCAAAAAATAAACAGTTGCAAAAAAACTCGCGCGGTGGATAATTCCGCCGGGTTTCAGGGTTCGTACTTACGAACCTTGAATTGAACAGAAGGAGTCCGTACCGTGAGCCCGGACTCAGTGTTGGCCGGAAACCAGAAAAGCGAAAAGCAGCACCGCCGCGAAATCTGCATCGTGGGCCGCTGGATGTACCAGCGCGAGTACATCGTGGCATGTGAAGGCAATGTGTCCGTGCGCCTTAGCGATGGGCGCATCCTCACCACACCCACATGCATGAACAAGGGCCTGCTGGAACCAGCCGATCTGGTAGTTGTGGATCCCGACGGGCGTCAGATCGAAGGTACGCGCAGAACTTCTTCCGAAGTGTTGATGCACCTGCTGTTCTACCGCATGCGGCCCGACGTTCGTGCCATTTGCCACGCCCATCCTGTGACCGCGACAGGATTTGCCGCCGCGGGACGCGCGCTGGATGAAGCCCTTCTTCCGGAAGTGGTCATCGGCCTGGGTAAGGTGCCGCTGGTACGCTACGCTACGCCGGGCACACCGGAGCTGAGCGCGGCGCTCGAACCATATGTCGATCACTACGATGCCCTGCTGCTTGCCAACCACGGCGCCGTTACCTGTGGGCCGGATTTGTTGACCGCGTTTTACCGCATGGAAACCGTCGAACACACTGCGAAGATTACTTTAGCGGCCGAAAACGCCGGTACGCCTAAGCTCTTCTCGAGCAGAGAGGTCGCCAAGCTTATGGCCGCGCGTGCACGTTACGGCGTGATTGCACCGCCGGGCGGCGCCGCCGAATTGCCGGTCACCAGCGATGACGACGATAACGTGACGGATGAAATTACCTTGCGCCGCGATGAACTCGACGCGCTGATCGAAGATGCCGTGCGCAAGGATCGCGCCCGCCGCTGATGCGGCTAACTTTCGCCCGCTCGCGTTCCGTCTAATACTTCACTCACCTTGCGCACTAATGCGAGCGGCGCGAACGGCTTCTGCAAAAACGCTACATCTTCTCCCTCAATACCCGCGCGCACGATGGCGTCATCGATGTACCCCGACATAAACGGCACCTTCATGCGCGAATTTTTGCGGGTGAGCCGCGCAGCGAGTTCCGTCCTATTTGTTCCAGGCATCACCACGTCCAAAACCATAAGGTCTACCGCTTGCCCATCAGACTTGGCAAAAGACATCTCCGCTTCCTCCGGCTGAGCCGCGGTGTGTACGGTGTGGCCATGCGCGTCCAGTACCGGCCGCACCAGTTCGCATACGCTCGCCTCGTCCTCAACGATCAGGGCGGTTTCGCGCACGTGCAGAACTTCATCGGTTTGGGAGGATCCGCCGGCGGCGCGACTTCCAACCGCGGCAAAAAGATGCACAACGTCGTGCCATGCCCCGGCTGGCTTGTGAACAGAATATGTCCGTGGGCCTGTTCGAGAATGCCGTAGAAGCTGGACAGGCCCAGCCAGCGTGCCTTTTCCCGTCGGTTTGGTGGTAGGAGCCGCTCTGAATCGATAAACTGCGAAACCGGCTTGCCTAGCAAGCCTTCCGGTCTGAGTTCCAGCAGATCGGCGGAAGTTTGATTGGTGATGACATATCGTCCGTGGCGCTAGCCAAACAGATATAATCCGGACATGATTTCCGACTCCTACCGGCCGCGCAGGAAGTTTATGGAATTGGCGGTGGCCGAGGCCAAGCACGCCGGCGACCGCGGCGACTATCCGATCGGAGCGGTAATCACCCGAGTGACGGGCGGGCGCGAAGTGGTGATTGCAAGCGCGGGAAACCGCGTGAAGACCTCGGGATCGAGCATCAAACACGTGGAACTGGAAACGCTGAAATATGTAAGCAGCGGATACGGGCGTTATCTGACCGACTTTGCGTTGTACTCAACGCATGAGCCCTGCGCGATGTGCGCGGGAGCATGCGTATGGTCCCGTATCGGTGCTGTGGTGTATGGCGTGTCGCAAGAGGACATTGCCGCCTACGGCCGGGAGCACGGAACCGACGAGTATAAGTGGCGCGCTTGCCTGATCTCCTGCCGCTTCGTGTTTAAAAAGGGCAATCACAATGTTCCGGTGACCGGCGGATTCTTGCGGCAGGAGTGTCAGAAACTCTTCTCCTACCGGCCCACTAAGAGTTAGTCCAAAAAGCGAATGCCTGCCCGTATGTCTGCTCACGTGGTGCGGTGGATGAGCAAGCGGTGGAGGGTGAGGATTTTGGGGTCCAGGGCGTCCAGCTCGATGAGCGAAAGGCGGCCCTGGTTGATTTGCCGCCAGCGGTAGACGCCGGGCTCGGTTTCTTCCTGGATGCGACCATTTGGATTTCGGAGGAATCCGGAAGCGTCGTCGCGCGATGCGACTTCGCGATAGCCGGGACGGGCGAGAGCTTCGACTACGTAGCTACGCAGCAATTTATTCCAATACTGATGAAAGAGATCGCCGGAAGCGAAGATGTCGCTCCAGGCGACTTCGCCGCCGTAGGCGACGACTACGCCGACGACGTATTCCCCTTTGCGGCCGGAGGTGGCGCGGGCGAAGCGGCGCTGGATTTCTTCAACGTAGTTGTCGGCGGAATTGCGGACGGCGCGCGATTCGTAAATTTTCTGGTAGGACTCGGTGGGCGCGTCATTGGCGATGGTGCGCGAAATCGTGGGAGCGGCCAGAACGGGTGGAGGCGGTTGTGGGACCATGTCGGCCATGGCACCCGCAGAGGCTCTCGGGCTGGCCTTGGCGGTGGTGCCGCCGCGGACGGCGTTCCAGACTTTACCTTGGTCGCTTTCCAGGGCCGCTTGTTCGCGGACGCTGGGGTGAACGATGGTTTTGGCTTCGGTGAAATTGGCGCCGGCGGACCAGCGGC
>Ga0207641_10004258_pt1 | contig 12455 bp, 9 predicted proteins | sample KBSSwiS62_FD_184306 | JGI IMG/M metagenome (GOLD analysis project Ga0207641, IMG submission 184306) | Switchgrass rhizosphere microbial communities from Kellogg Biological Station, Michigan, USA - KBS Switchgrass S6-2 (SPAdes) (version 2) | ecosystem: Host-associated > Plants > Roots >... | reverse complement strand
GCCGTGCGGCGCGCCCTCCAGCGCGAGGCAGCGCGCGAGGTGCAGCGACGCGGCCTTGGCCGACGCATAGGCCGAGGCGTTGGTCGCGGCCGCGATGCCGTTCTTGGAACCGATGAAGACGATCGCACCGCCGTTGTTCTGCTTCATCAGCGGGAAGGCAGCGCGCGCGGTGAGGAAATAGCCCTCGGCCAGCACGTCGTAATTCTTGCGCCACAACGCGACCGTGGTCTCTTCGATCGGCGCCGACGAGGCGATGCCGGCATTGGCGACGAGGATATCGAGGCCGCCAAATTCGCGCGCGCAGACGTCGAACGCGGCCTGGACCTGCGTCTCGTCGGTCACGTCGCAGACGGCGCCGCGGACGACGTCCTTGCCGAACCGGCCGACGAAGCCGGCGCGGACCCGATCGAGTACATCGGCATCGCGATCGACCAGCAGCACACAGGCGCCGTCGGCGAGCATGCGCGCCGCGGTCGCCGCGCCGATCCCGCCGGCGCCCCCGGTGATCAGGGCGATCTTGCCGGCCAGCGGTCGCGGCTTCGGCATGCGCTGCAGCTTCGCTTCCTCGAGCGCCCAATATTCGATGCCGAATGCTTCCCGCTCGGGCAGGCCGACATAGCCGCCGAGCGCTTCGGCGCCGCGCATCACATTGATCGCATTGCCATAGAATTCGCCGGCGATCCGGGCCGTCGCCTTGTCGGCGGCGAAGGTGATGCGACCGACGCCGGGGACGAGGATGACGACGGGGTTGGGATCGCGCATCGCCGGGTCGCCGGCCACCGCGCAACGATCATAATAGGCCTGGTAACCGGCGCGATAGGCATCGAGCCGTTCGCCGAGCCAGGCGGTGTCGTCGAGCCGTGCCGGATCGAGCGTCAGCGGGGCGATCTTGGTGCGCAGGAAATGATCGGGGCACGAGGTGCCGATCGCGGCCAGTCGTTCGAAATCGACCGAGCCGACGAATTCGAGCGCCTCGTCATCGTCGGAGAAATGGCCGACCTTGGACTGGGCGCCGGTCATCAGTCCGCGCAGCCGCGGCATCAGCTTCGCCGCGGTCGCCGCGCGGTCGGCGGCAGGCAAGGGCGCGACCGTCCGGCCGCCGAACGCCGGACCACGCGCGAGTTCGGCGTTCAGATGCGCCGCGGCGTCGGCGATCAGCGCGATCGTCTGTTCGTAGCAGTCGCGCGACGTGTCCGCCCAGCAGATGATGCCGTGACCGGCGAGCATCACCCCCACGCACTCGGGATGGGCGGCGGCGAATTCGCGAACCTGGATGCCGAGTTCGAAACCGGGGCGCTTCCACGGCAGCCAGCCGATCCGGCCACCCCAGATCGCCCGGGTCGCCGCCTCGCCATCGGCCGCGGCCGCCAGCGCGATGATCGCGTCGGGATGGACATGGTCGACATGGGCGAATGGCAGCAGGCCGTGCAGCGGCGTATCGATCGAGGCCGGGCGCGGATTGAGGGCGAACGTGCAGTGCGGCAGATAATCGACCATCTCGTCTTCGAACTCGACCCCGCGATAGAGGCGTTCGAGCGCGCGGAAGCGGTCGAGATAGAGCGTCGCGAAGCCGTCCAGCTTCATCGAACCGATGTCGCCACCCGATCCCTTGACCCACAGCACATCGACGGTTTCACCCGTCAGCGGATCCTTGCCCGCGATCTTCGCAGACGTGTTGCCGCCGCCGAAATTAGTGACGGTCAGGTCCGAACCGAGCAGGTTCGACCGATAAAGCAGGAGTTCGACGTCGGACAGGGTGGCCGCGTCCGCTTCCGACCAGCGACTCTGCGGCACAGCGAACTTTATGGCCGGCGCAGCCGCCGCTGGTATGGGGCGCTGGAGGGTTTCGAGACTGTCGGACATCGGGCTGGACCTCTTCGGCGATCGGAATTGCAAGAAGCCCCCTAGCGAAAACGCTGGCGCTTTGCAATCATGATCGATACATATCGATCATATTCAATCGATCACGATATTGGCACGGGAGCAGGGAGAGGGAATGAGGGACTGCGCGATCATCGTCCTCGACGTGGGCAAGACCATGGCCAAACTCAGCCTGTGGTCGGCCTCCGGCGCGCTGATCGCGCGCGAGACCCGGCCGAATGCCCGTATCGAGACCGGGCATTATGTCGCGCTCGACGCCGGCGGCATCGAGAGCTGGATGGCGGAAACGCTGCGCAACTTTGCGCGACTGGCGGATGTCGGTGCGATCATTCCGGTCAGCCATGGCGCGGCGGCGGCGATCGTGCGGGGTGACCGGCTTGTCTGTCCGCCGCTCGATTATGAGGAGGCGATGCCTGCCGGGTTGCGTCGCGACTATGATGCCTTGCGCGATCCGTTCGTGGAAACCGGTTCGCCGGCCTTGCCCGACGGCCTCAATCTCGGGGCGCAGATCTACCGCCTGCAAGCGCTGTATCCCGACCTGCTCGATGATGGCGCGACGATCATGCCGTGGGCGCAATATTGGAGCTGGCTGCTGTGCGGGATCGCCGCATCGGAAATCACCAGCCTGGGTTGCCACAGCGATCTCTGGCGTCCGATCGCCGGTGCGCCATCAGCGCTCGCAATCGCCCAGGGTTGGGCCGATCGGCTGGCACCGCTGATGGCGGCGGGAACCGTGCTGGGCACGATCACGCCGGCCTGGGTCGCGCGGACCGGTCTGTCCGCAGACGTGCGCATCCACTGCGGCCTGCACGATTCGAACGCGGCCCTGCTCGCCGCGCGCGGTTTCCCGGAAATCGCCGGCGGCGAAGCGACGGTGCTGTCGACCGGCACCTGGTTCGTCGCCATGCGATCGCCGGCACCCGGCACGCCGGTCGACATCGCATCGCTGCCCGAGGCGCGCGACTGTCTCGTCAATATCGACGCCTTCGGCCAGCCGGTGCCGTCGGCACGGTTCATGGGCGGGCGCGAGATCGAGACGCTGTCGGGCGTCGATACGCGCCGCATCGACATCAGGCCCGACCAGCCGGCGCTGGTCGCGGCGGTGCCCGCCGTGATCGCCGCCGGCGCGATGGTGCTGCCGACATTCGCGCCGGGCTTCGGACCTTTCGCGCATGGCCGGGGCCGCTGGATCGCCATGCCGACCGACCAGGCGGAGCGCCGCGCGGCCGTGTGTCTCTATGCCGCGCTGGTCACCGACGCGATGCTGGCACTGATCGGCACGCGCGACCGGGTGCTGGTCGAGGGGCGCTTCGCCGAGGCCGACGTGTTCGTCCGCGCGCTCGCGGCGCTGCGGCCCGATACGGCGATTCACGTCAGCAATGCGCACAACGATGTGTCCTACGGCGCGCTGCGTCTGCTCGATCCATCGCTCGCGCCAGACTCTCGACTGGAATCAGACTCTCGACTGGAATCGGCGTCGCGGTTGGAAAGAGTCGCGCCGCTCGACGTCGATCTCGCCGATTATCGTGCCCAGTGGCAACGCGAAGCCGAGCGGATGGAGATGGCGGCGTGAAGGCAGCTTCGGTGATCGACTATCGCGAACTGGCGCGCCGGCGCCTGCCGCGCTTCCTGTTCGACTATATCGATGGCGGTTCCTATGCCGAGACCAGCCTGCGGCGAAACGTCGCCGATCTCGAGCGGATTTCGTTGCGGCAACGCGTGTTGCGCGATGTTTCGGCGATCGACCTGTCGACGACATTGTTCGGTCATCACCAGTCCCTGCCACTCGCGCTCGCGCCGATCGGGCTGGCGGGGATGAACGCACGGCGCGGCGAAGTGCAGGCGGCGCGGGCGGCCGAGGCGGCGGGCGTGCCGTTCACCTTGTCGACGGTCTCGGCCTGCCCGCTGGCCGAGGTCGTCGCCGGTCTCGGCGAGCCGATCTGGTTCCAGCTCTACATGATCCGCGATCGCGCTTTCATGGCGGACCTGCTCGCACAGGCGAAGGCGGCGCGCTGTTCGGCGCTGGTTTTCACCGTCGACATGCCGGTGCCGGGATCGCGCTATCGCGACTATCATTCGGGGCTGGCGGGTGCCGCCGGCGCGGCCGGGGCGCTGCGCCGGTTCTGGCAGGGACTGACGCACCCGCGCTGGGCCTGGGACGTCGGTCTGCGCGGCCGGCCGCACAGCCTGGGCAACGTCGCCCCGGTGCTGGGCGACCGGACCGGCCTCGAAGATTTCTTCGCGTGGATGCGCGGCAATTTCGATCCCACGGTGACATGGCGCGATCTCGATTTCATCCGCGAGCATTGGGACGGACCTTTGATCCTCAAGGGCATTCTCGACGCCGACGATGCGCGCGAGGCGGCCGCGCTCGGCGCCGACGGCATCGTCGTCTCGAATCATGGCGGCCGGCAGCTCGATGGCGTGCCCTCCACGGCACATGCGCTCCCCGCGATCGCCGACGCGGTCGGCGACCGCTTGACGGTGCTGGCCGACGGCGGCGTGCGATCGGGGCTCGACGTGGTGCGGATGCTGGCGCTGGGCGCGAAGGGCGTGCTGCTGGGCCGGGCCTGGGCCTATGCGCTGGCCGGCGGGGGCCAGGCCGGGGTCACGCACATGCTGGCGCTGATCGCGGCTGAAATGCGCGTCGCGATGGCGCTGACCGGCGTGACCCGCATCGACCAGGTCGACGGCAATATTCTCGCAAGATAGAAGAGGAAACGACAGGATGGATGCCAACCCGCTGATCGGCGTGATGTTCCACTGGCTGGGCGGTCTCGCCTCGGCCAGTTTCTATGTGCCCTACAAGGGCATCAGGCGCTGGTCCTGGGAAATCTTCTGGATCACCGGCGGCATTTTTTCGTGGGCGGTGGCACCGTGGCTATTCGCTTCGATTCAGACGCATGACCTGATCGGCGTGCTGTCCGCCACGCCGCGCGAGACTTTGTTCTGGTGCTGGTTCTGGGGCGTGATGTGGGGGTTCGGCGGCCTGACCTTCGGCCTGACCATGCGCTATCTCGGCCTGTCGCTGGGGATGGCGGTGGCGCTCGGTCTGACCACGGTCATCGGGACGATGGGGCCGCCGGTCTTTCGCGGCACGCTGGGCGCGCTGGCGGGAACGTCGAGCGGACAGGTGATCCTTGCCGGCATCGCCGTCACGCTCATCGGGATCATCGTCGTCGCCCGCGCTGGTCAGAGGAAGGAGCGCGAACTGGAGGTGGGTGCCGTCAATCAGGGCGTCGCCGAGTTCGACGTCCGCAAGGGCATCCTGATCGCCATCTTCTCGGGCATCATGTCGGGCTGCTTCGCCTGGGGACTCGATGCGGGCCAGCCAATCCGCGAACTCACCACCAACGCGGGCACCAGTCCGCTGTGGCAGGGTCTCCCCGTCCTGTGCGTGGTGCTGGCAGGTGGATTGACCACCAATCTCGTCTGGTGCCTGTATCTGATCGTCCGCAACAAGAGTGCCGGCGAGTTCGTCGGCAAGCCTGGCCCGGCCGTCGATGCCGACGGCACCGCGCCGCCGCTGATCCGCAATTACATGCTTGCGGCGCTCGGCGGCACGCTCTGGTATTTTCAGTTCTTTTTCTACACGATGGGCGAAAGCCAGATGGGGCGTTACGGCTTTTCGAGCTGGACGCTGCACATGGCCAGCATCATTCTGTTCTCCACGCTCTGGGGCTTTGCGCTCAAGGAGTGGGCGAGCGCCAGCGGCGCGACCCGCACGCGGGTCTGGACCGGCATCGCGATCCTGATCGGCTCGACCATAGTCATCGGGATCGGCAATATGATGGCCGCTTAGTCCTCTGCTCCCGATCTTGCCGCTTTGCGGTGCCGCCATTTTCGATGCCGCCGACGGCGCGCCCTGAAGCGACAGTGCCGAGTCGCGGCAGAATCCGGTTGGCGCCGTCGCGCGCGAACACGCTCCGAGCCTGCCCATACCTGATCGAATTTCTCGATTTATCTGAGCAAATTTGCTCACTTCCGCCGGTATGAAGCCTCGCCTAATGTGCAGACAGCAAAAAAAGCCCATTCGGCAACAGGAGATTGGAGCATGGACGCGAAAACTGGTGATATCGGCGGTGGCTGCCCGATGGACGGACCAAATACGGTTCGCTCGCTGCTCGGCCGCACGAACCGTGACTGGTGGCCCGATGCGCTGCCGCTCGAGGTCCTCAATCAGGGCGGCCTCTCACCCGATCCGATGGGTGCCGACTTCGATTATGCGGAGGCGTTCAAGGCGCTCGACTATCAGGCCCTCAAGGCGGACCTCACGGCGTTGATGACCGACAGCCAGCCCTGGTGGCCGGCCGATTACGGCAATTATGGCGGGCTCTTCATCCGCATGGCGTGGCACGCCGCGGGCACCTATCGCACGGCGGATGGTCGCGGTGGCGCCAATAGCGGCCAGCAGCGCTTCGCTCCGCTCAATTCCTGGCCGGACAACGGCAATCTCGACAAGGCGCGCCGCCTGCTGTGGCCGATCAAGCGCAAATATGGCCAGAATATCAGCTGGGCAGACCTGTTCATCCTCGCGGGCAATGTGGCGATCGAATCGATGGGCGGTCCCGTCTTCGGTTTCGGCGGCGGCCGCCCCGACGTGTTCGAGCCCGAGCGCGACATCTACTGGGGTTCCGAGGAGCAGTTCGTCGGGCACCCAGACAGCAAGACCCGTATCCTGCCCGAGGAAGAGCTGGAGCTGGAGCAGCCGCTGGCCGCGATCCAGATGGGCCTGATCTACGTCAATCCCGAAGGGCCGGGGGGCGTCCCCGATGCGCTGCAGTCCGCGCGCGACATCAAGGAGACGTTCGAGCGGATGGCGATGAACCATGAGGAGACGGTGGCGCTGACCGCCGGCGGCCACACGTTCGGCAAGGCGCACGGCGCGGGCGATGCGAGCCTGGTCGGTGCGGCGCCGGAAGGTGCCGACATCGCGCTGCAGGGCCTGGGCTGGGCCAGTACCTATGAAAGCGGGATCGGCGCGCATGCGATCACCAGCGGCATCGAGGGGTCCTGGGTGAACACGCCGACCGAGTGGTCGGAGAATTATTTCCGCCTCCTGCTCGACTATGACTATGAACTGGTCCGCAGCCCGGCCGGGGCCCAGCAATGGCAGCCGGTCAACCAGCGCGAGGAGGACATGGCGCCGGCCGCGCACGATCCTTCGAAGCGGGTGCCGACGATGATGACGACGGCGGACATGGCGCTGAAAGTCGATCCCGAGTTCCGCGTGATCTCCGAGAAGTTCCGGAATGACCATGAAGCGTTCAAGGACGCCTTCGCGCGCGCCTGGTTCAAGCTGACCCATCGCGACATGGGGCCCAGGAACCGTTACCTCGGGCCGGAAGTGCCCGAGGAGCAGCTGATCTGGCAGGATCCGGTTCCCGCCGGCACCACGCCGTCCGACGCCGACGTGCAGGCGTTCAAGGCCAGGATCCTCGACGCAGGGTTAAGCGTCGGCCAGCTCGTGAAGACCGCCTGGGCCTCGGCGTCGACCTATCGCCGCACCGACCATCGCGGCGGCGCCAACGGCGCGCGCATCCGGCTTGCGCCGCAGAAGGGCTGGGCGGTGAACGAGCCCGACGAACTCGGCGGCGTGCTCGCCCGGATTGAGGAACTGCGGGGCAATCTCTCGGTGGCCGATGCGATCGTGCTGGCGGGCACCGCCGCAGTCGAGAAGGCGGCGAAGGATGCCGGCTTCGACGTCAGCGTGCCGTTCGTCGGCGGTCGCGGCGATGCGACGCAGGACTGGACCGACGTCGACAGCTTCGCGGTGATGGAACCGGTGGCGGACGGCTTCCGCAACTATCTGAAGACGAAGCATTCGGTGAAAACCGAAGAGATGCTGCTCGATCGCGCCTCGTTGCTCGGCCTGTCGGTCCCGGAAATGACGGTGCTGCTGGGTGGTTTGCGTGTGCTCGGCGCCAATTACAGGGATGCGCCGGAAGGCGTGTTCACGGAGCGCAAAGGCCAGCTCACCAACGACTTCTTCGTCAACCTGCTCGACAACGACACATTCTGGAAGGTCGTCGACGAGAGCGCCGACGAGGAATTCATCGGCTATGATCGCGGCGGCAAGCAGGAGAAGTGGCGGGCGACGCGCACCGACCTGATCTTCGGCTCGAACAGCCAGCTTCGGGCCGTCGCGGAGGTCTATGCCGAGAAGGGGCATGAGCAGAAGTTCGTCCGCGACTTCATCAGCGCGTGGACCAAAGTGATGAACGCCGATCGGTTCGATGTGCCTCAGAACACCGATAGCGTGGAACCGATCGGGATCGCCGAACCGGCCATGGCAAAATAGCGGGAAGCATCCGGTTCCCAGGCCGCGGCTGAGCCACCGCCGCGGCCGCCCCGGCGCGGCGCGTGTCGGATGAGGCTGGTGTCCTGCGACTGGCACGAGATGGTGGCGCCCGAAGTCGGGAAAGCGGGCGTCAGACTTCCAGTAAGAGGAGCGGCGGGTCCCATTCTTGCGAATGGACGACCGGGCAGCCTGGCAGTGCGGCCGCTGCTCTGACGCCACCGCCGGAAACGCCGTCTTTGCCGACGCCGCGGGTGTCGACGAAGGCGAAGCCGACCCCGACTTCGCGGCATCGTGCTGATCCCTTGCATGACAGGTCATGGGAAGCCGGCGCCGCTCTCGGCCAAGCAGGTGGAGCCGGCCAAAATGATCCGCGGCATGACTGCCGAGTTGAGCGGCACGCCGTCGCATCATCGCGATGCGCGTGGACGGGACGGCGTGGGGCCGAACGGAGCATTGCAGTTCGGCTTTCATTCGCTGTTGGCCGGTTCGCCTGGGATGATGCTGTTTGCACCGATGATTTGAGCGTCCTGTTCGATGCTCAACCGAGCCAGCGCATTCTTGTATTGCTCCGCAAAGCCGCGATAGGCCCGAACGAGGGCTGGGTCGCTCGAGCGCTGTGCAGCTTCGATACTTTCGCGGTAGCGACGTTCGAGAAATTCCCGCTCACTTTCCTTTGGGATCATCATGGTCCTCCTCGACACTCCTCGGATTTGCGTTGGCCGCCCGCCTTGCAGTCAGAATCGCCGCACGCAGCATTTTTTGCCACGCCGTTTCAATGGCGATGAAACGCTGCAAAGCAGTCGTAAGCTGGCCAGCCTCGCCGCCGGCGGGCCGGGCAGCGGTCACGCGGATGCGCGATCCTCGTCAGGTCATTCCAGGCGATCGTTCGCGGTCCTTCTCTATGTCGAAGGGCGGACAGCCGTCGACATCCGCGCGCACATTGGTTTCGAGAAGGTCGAACAGCCTGTCGAAGCCGACGGGCGAGCGACGATAAGGCGTGAAGTCGAAATTGGTCCTCATAATCAAATCCTCCAATGAGCAATCTGAGCATGAGAAGTGCCGGATGAGCCGGTCCTCTCTTGATGCCGAGCCCGTAAGGCACCCGGCGGGCAGCGAGATAGTTGCGGTCCCGCCTTGGTCAATATCCGCGCAAGGCCGCTGCCGAAAAATCTTTTTACGCAGCGGATCAGAGGCTTGACGGGACGGAATGAGATCCCAAAATCGATGACCGGCGGGTCCCCGCCATGGAAGGAGCGACTGGTAGAAAGGAGGCAAAGTCCATGTCCCTCTCCCACTTTCAACATGCATTCGATATCGCCAAACATCCCGCTCTCGAGTCGGAAATGAAGCGCGCCATTCCGGCTTCCCCTGGCCTCTGATGCCGCTGCGCTAAAAGACTCTCCCAATCTCAAACGCGCTCCCGGTGGCACCCGCGCCGTCCCCGTCGACGACGTCCTGGACGCGCTCAATTCACTCGACGGTTGAAGCCAGGAGCACGAGATGTCCGCACGTTTTCTACAATATCTCCAGGGCGAGCATGCCCGGCTCGAAACCTTGATCGCCCGTGAAGAGCGAGCACTTCGGCGAGATGATTTTCAGATCGCCCGGCTCAAAAAGCAGAAGCTGCTGGTCAAGGACCAGATCGCCGCCTGGCAGGCCGAGACATTGCAGGACGCCGCTGCCTGACAGGAGCGCCGCTGAACCGGTATGGCAACGGACAGCGGCGCCACGGCCTCTAACCTGGCTGTCTTGCAACGCTGCGATGGTCGCTGCGACGTTGGCGGCCGGATTCGCGCCTCGGCGCCGTCTCCCCCGGTCGCGCGATACTCATTGATGCGCTCTGCCACTGATGCGCGAATGGCGCTCTCTCTGGAGTGCCGTTCGTCAATCTGGCCGATAGTCGACGAGGCGCCGCTGCCGACCGACGTCCCATCTGCGATGGAGGTGCGGGATGCGGTCGTCGGTGACGATCCGCAAGCTGTGCTCCCGCTTGGCCCCGTCGAACCGGCCGCCGTACCAAATCCGCGGCTCATCGGATTGAGGGGCGGTCCTGGGGGGCTGGGGCAGGGTTGTCCGGACCGTTGGCGGAGATCTCTACCGAACCGGCCAAGCGCGGCTCATTGCCGGAGGAAACGCCGCTCCGCATTGCCGTCTGCGCTGGACGGCGGATCAGCCGAGCCCAGGTAGAGCACTCTGATGGCCGCAATTGATCCCCAGGGGAGGCATTCGGCGAGAATGCGATGATCCTCCAATGGGCCGAAGGAGGCACCCTGAGGATCAATCGATAGAAGCACGCCCTCGTTCCACACCGGCGTCGCTTCAGCGCCCGCGGCCAGGGCCTCGCCGCCGCTACTGCATCGGCCGATAGCTCGAAGCCGGTCACACCCATCAATTGTCCTCGACAATCGCCGCGCATAAGCATACCCGTCGGTTCGGAAAAGGAATGGCATGCGCCTGAAGACCGAAGCGAAGCGGCTGGCAATCCTGGAGGCGGCGGCGGCGGAATTCAGCCAGCGCGGCTTTCACGAGACGACCCTGACGCACGTGGCGGAGCGGATGGGGAGTTCGAAGGCCACCATCTACAATTATTTCCGGACCAAGGCAGAGTTGCTCGGTGCTACGCTTGCTGCTGCGTCCATTCCGGCAACATCGGCTTTGCTCGAGGCCTTCGACGGGTCCGCCCCCTTTGCCGCGAGGCTTCAGGCGTTCGCGCGCGCCCAGCTGCATATGCGTTCCGGAGACAAGGCGATCGCGCTGCAGCGACTGCTGATCGCCGAGAGCATGGTCTTGCGTCCGTTGCTCGACGATCCCGATATCCATATTGGGCCGCACCTGATCCGCATATTTCGTCACGAGCAGGCGCTGGGCAATCTGCGCGCAGGAGATTGTGGGGAAATGGTGCGACATCTGGAGGCACTGCTGTTCGGTGACGTGCCGATGCGGCTCCTGTTCGGCGAGCGAAAGTCCTTCACCAGCGAAGAAAGACAGGCGTCGGCCGATTCCGCCGTGCGGTGCTTTCTCGCCGCCTACGGGACGCAAGGATGAGCAAACCGTTCGCGCTGATGACGATCGCGCTTCTGTTGTCCGGCTGCGTGTCGAACCGCCTGCCCACACCCGCCGTCGCGGTGCCGGCGACGTTCGAGGCGCCACAGGCAGACGGCGCCGCCCGCCAGGCGATCGATCGCTGGTGGCTGCTGTTCGGCGATGCCCAACTGACCGCTTTGATCGACCAGGCGCTGGCATCCGCTCCCGACGCGCGAACCGCGCTGGCACGGCTGCGCGAGGCCGAGGCGGTCAGGCGTGGCGCGCTGACGCCCTACGATCCCCAGGGCAATCCGGGCGTTTCGATCAACCGATCGGGCACCGACGTGTCCGGGTCGGCCGCGAGGCAGGGTCAGTCGGCAGCCGCCGGCAGGACCACGGCGATCAACGGTGATTTCGCCGTCAGCTGGGAAGCGGACCTGTTCGGCCGCCGCGCGGCCGCGCGGACAACGGCTGATGCCGATCTCGCCGCCGCGCGCTTCGACTATGAAGCGACCCGCCTCAGCCTCGCCGCCGACGTCGCGACGCAGACCTTCGCCGCGCGCGGTCTGGCCGCGCAGATCGACGAGGCGCAGGAGACGCTGCGGATCGCCGGGGACCTTGCCCGGATCGGCCGGCTGCGGGTCGTCCACGGCCTCGGCTCGGAATCGGATGCGGCCCGGCTCGACACCCAACTCGCCAATGCGCAATCGGACCTCGTCAGCCTGCGCGCGCAATTCTCGGTCACGTGCCGGACGCTGCTGGTCCTGCTGGGCCACGCGACCGACCGGCTCGATCTGTTGCCGATCGCGCCGAATCTGCCGGTCCCGCCGCGACCGCCGGTTTTGACGCCCGCGGAGGTCATGGTGCGCCGGCCCGACGTCCGCCAGGCCGAACAGCGCCTGCGCGCGGCCGCCGGCACGTTGCGACTCGACCAGCTGGCGCTGTTCCCGCGCCTGACGCTGCAGCCGGGCATTTCCTATACCCGCGTGCTCGACCCCGGCAGCGCTGGGCAAAGCGTCTGGACGCTGGCCGCCGGCCTGCTGGTGCCGGTGCTCGATCGTCCGCGCCTGCTGTCGGAGATTGGGGCGCAGACCGCGCGCGGCGAACAGGCGGTCATCGCCTATGAACAGGCGGTGCAGGCCGCTTATGGCGACGCGGAGAAGAGCCTGACCACGCTCAGCGCCGATCTCGAGCGCCTCGATTTTCTGATCCATGCCGAAGACCGCGCCCGCTTCGCCTTTTCCGCCCA
>Ga0207641_10004253_pt1 | contig 12470 bp, 10 predicted proteins | sample KBSSwiS62_FD_184306 | JGI IMG/M metagenome (GOLD analysis project Ga0207641, IMG submission 184306) | Switchgrass rhizosphere microbial communities from Kellogg Biological Station, Michigan, USA - KBS Switchgrass S6-2 (SPAdes) (version 2) | ecosystem: Host-associated > Plants > Roots >... | reverse complement strand
TCCGTCGATCACGATCAGATCGAATTCGCCGGCATCATCGTCGATCGCACGGACATAGTTCCGGAAGCTGCGCCCTTTCCATCCCGCCTTATTGGACAGAAAAGCCGCATCCGTCTCTGACTCGGGGTCGGCCGGCACGTTGAGCAAGCGGACATTGCCATAAGCCGCGACCTTTTGACCGACGAGGCGATACCATGATGGATCATGCTCGACGCTCGTGACGTACCCGGCTCGGCGGGCCAGCCAGATCGTGCTCGCGCCGCTGCCATATTCGAAGACCCGCGCCTCCGGCCGCGCTCGCAGGAAGGCACCGGTCTGCTCGATCGCATTAAAAGTCCACCAGGGAAGATCGAGAAGGATCATCTCATCGATTCGATAAATAGCGAATAAACTGCGAGCCCATCTGGCTGTACGGCTATTCGTTCCGGCCTTTTCCAAAGCTCCCGAAATACCTGATCGCGCTGCCACCGCGCCGAGACCGTGTAATACTGAAACATAGGCCGTTTTAAGCATCATGGCACCGACTATACTTTCGTTGCACCGCGAGGCAAGATACCGAAATACCTCGCGATTCGCCAGCATTTCGCGGCACGTCGACGGGATTTGGAGGAGTTTTCCGCAGCATGAAGCTGATCGTTCAAATCCCGTGCTACAACGAGGAATTCACTTTACCAGCTACCGTGGCGGACATTCCGCGCCATATCCCGGGCATCGACAAGGTCGAGATTCTCATCATCGATGACGGGTCACGCGACCGCACCGTCGAAGTCGCGCGCGAGATCGGCGTCGATCATATCCTGCGCAACAAGCGCAACATGGGCCTGGCGCGTTCGTTCCGCCGCGGCCTGGATGCCTGCGTGGCGCTCGGCGCGGACATCGTCGTCAATACCGATGGCGACAACCAGTATAACGGCGCGGACATCGCCAAGCTGGTCCAGCCGATAATCGAAGGCCGGGCCGACGTCGTGGTCGGCGATCGCCAGACCGGCGCCATCGATCATTTCTCGCCGAGCAAGAAGGCTTTGCAGCGATTCGGCAGTTGGGTGGTGCGCAGCTTCTCGGGCGTCGACGTGCCGGACGCAGTGAGCGGTTTCCGCGCGATCTCGCGCGACGCCGCGATGCGCATCAATATCGTTTCGTCGTTCAGCTACACGATCGAAATGCTGATCCAGGTCGGCATGAAGGGCATTGCGTTCACCAGCGTGCCAATCTCTACCAACGCGAAGACCCGCGAGTCGCGGCTTTTCAAGAATGTCTTCCGCTTCATCGAGCGATCCGCGACGACCTTGTTGCGCATGTACTCCATGTACAGGCCCTTGCGCGTGTTCACGCTGATCGGACTGATCGTCGCGCTCATCGGGTCGATACCGCTGATCCGCTTCCTGTATTACTATCTGTTCGCGACAGGGCAGGGGAAAATCCAGTCGCTGATCATCGGCTCGGCCTTGCTCACGATCGGCACGACCGCCTTCCTGCTCGGCATGGTCGCGGATCTGCTCAACCATAATCGCCAGTTGATCGAGATCACCCTTGAAAAGGTCCGGAAGATCGAGGCGCGCGTCAACGAGGACAAGCACTCGTGACGTGGGCGAAGCCGATCTCTAGGAAAACATGGTGGGGCGTCATCGCCCTGATGCTCGCCGGACTGGCCCTTCGGATATTCTGGATCCTGCGGCAACCGAACGACATGATGGCAGCAGGCGAAGCTCGGCGCGTTGCGATTTCGCTGGCGACCAAGGGCAGCTTCGCGGATCCCTTCTACGCCGGACAGGGTCCGACGGCGCATCTCACGCCGACATCGCCAGCCATCGCAGGCGGCGTGTTCGCGCTGTTCGGGGTCGACACGCCGGCCTCGAGTTTTCTGCTTGCCACCTGGTGCTTGCTGCAGGTTTTCGCATCCTTCGCGCTCTTGCTGATCTTGTTTCGGCGCCTCGGAACACCTTCGCTCGGTCTGTTGCTCGCGCTGGCGGCCTTGTGTCTGGTTCCGATCTACATCGGCAACGAGACGATCATCTTCCGGTACTGGGATGCTGCGCTGGCCGTGAATCTGTCGCTGGCCGGCCTGTTGCTGTTCCTGAAGCTCGACGGTCAGGGCGATCCGGGAGTCCGGTGGATGGTGGTCGCCGCCTTCCTCGCCGCTGCGACCATGTTCGTGACGCCGACGCTAGGGGTTGGTACCTATATTGCGGCAGGGATCTATCTGCTGCGCAATCTCGCCTGGCCCCGGATCATGCTGGCGGTGGCGATCGCCGCCGTGGCGCTCACGGCCCTGATCACGCCATGGGCCATTCGCAATTATTTTGTAATGGGCGCGCCGATCCTGTTGCGCGACAACTCGGGACTTCAACTCGCTGTCGCCAATTATCCAGCGGCGGTCGATCCGGTCGATCCGGGCGAAGCCTATGAGCAGCGCCTCCGCGAGGTCGCGCCTTTCTTCAACCAAAAGCTCAAGACAAAATTCGAGGCAGCCGGGGGCGAGGTCGCCTATAATCGCAAGCTCGCCGAAGAGACGAAGGCGTGGATTCGAGCCCACCCCAGCGAGTTCGCGCGTCTGACGGCGCGCCATTTCACCGAATTCTATTGGCCCCGGGCCTGGGGGTTTCGCCACACCGGCACCGGACGCTTCGCTTCGGAGCGGGCGATTTTCCTTTGCGTCATTTCGACCTTCGCCCTCATCGGCCTGGGGATTGGCCTCTGGAAGAGGCGCCGGGGCTATATCTTCCTGTTGCCGACAGTATTGGCTCCGGGCTTGATCTATTCGATTTTCCAGCCCCTGCCGCGCTATACCTATATCGTTTACGGCCTGCTGGTCTTTCTTGCCGCCGATTGCGTGTCACGCTGGCTCGTCGAAAGGCGCCGTCACGCTAGCGAAAAACTGCCGGAAGCGCCCCGGCAAGCATCGGCCTGATCCGATTATGAGGCAGGGCTGGCAAAGCAGCCCTGCCTCGGAGTTTCGCCGCTGCCGGTGTCAGGCGGCAATCGCCTCGTCGGCAGGGCTCGGACGCTTGTCGAACACCTCGTCGATCAACCCGAATGCCTTGGCCTCGTCGGCTTCGAGGAACTTGTCGCGGTCCATGGCCGTCTCGATCGCCTCAATCGGCTGCTTGGTATATGTGGAATAGAGCGAGTTCAGACGGTGGCGCATGCGCAGGATTTCGCGCGCCTGAATCTCGATGTCGGCCGCCATGCCCTGCGCGCCGCCCGATGGCTGGTGGATCATGATGCGGCTGTTGGTGAGGGCGACCCGCATGCCCGGCTCCCCTGCGGCGAGCAGGAAGCTGCCCATAGAAGCCGCCTGGCCGATGCAGACGGTGCCGACCCGAGGCCGGATATATTGCATCGTGTCGTGGATCGCGAGACCGGCCGTCACCACACCACCCGGCGAGTTGATGTACATGAAGATGTCCTTCTTCGGATTCTCCGATTCCAGGAACAACAGCTGCGCGGTGATCAGCGAGGCCATATGGTCCTCGACCTGGCCGGTTACGAAGATGATCCGCTCGCGCAACAGCCGCGAGTAAATGTCGAAGCTGCGTTCGCCGCGATTCGACTGCTCGATGACCACCGGCACCAGCGCGCCCGTTTCCGGATTGAGGAACTGGCCGGTTTCAAACGGATTCTGCATTGCGGTATCGGTCCTTCATATGGGCTTGCCACCCCAACATCGGCCTTTGCCGTCGGGGTTTCAAGAGATTCCGGCCACCAAAAGAAAAGGGCCGGACTTACCGTCCGGCCCTGAGCCGTTTTCGCGAGAGCCGGCCGGCTTACTCGGCCGCGGTCTTCTTTTTCGCAGATGCCTTCTTCGCCGGCGCCGGCGTCGCTTCCTCCGCCTCGACGGGAGCAACCGCCTTCTTGGCAGGCGCCTTCTTCGCGGTCGCCGCCTTCGCTATTGGCTCCGCGTCGGCCGATTTGCTCTCCGCGGGCTTGGCCGCAGACTTTTTCGCGGCCGCCTTCTTTGCGGGCTTGTCCGCATCGCCATGATCGTCATGGTCATGGTCATGGTCATGGCCGCAGCCCGGCCCGTGGACATGGCCCTTGCCGATCAGTTCCTCATCGGCCTCGATCGCCTCTTCCAGCTCTTGGCGGCTGACGTTGCGGTCGCTGATCTCGGCCTTGTCGAACAGGAGGTCGACCACCTTGTCCTCATAGAGCGGCGCGCGCAGCTGAGCGGCGGCCATCGGATCCTGTTGGACATATTGGATGAACCGTTCGCGATCGGCCGGCGAATATTGCTGGGCAGCCTGGATGATCAGCCGCTGCATCTCCTGCTGATTGACCTCGACGCCGTTCTGCTGACCGATTTCCGACAGCAGCAGACCGAGGCGGACGCGCCGCTCCGCGATCGCGCGATAATCATCGCGATCCTTTTCCAGCTCGGCCTTGGCCGCTTCCGGGTCTTCCTCGTGACTGGCCTCATGCTCGAGCTGGGACCAGATCTGGTCGAACTCGGCGTCGACCATCGAGGGCGGAACCGGGAAGCTGTGGCTGGCGGCGAGCTGATCGAGCAGCTTGCGCTTCATATGGGTGCGGGTGAGGTTGTTGAGTTCCTGCTCCACCTGCCCCTTGATCAGGTTCCGCAGCGTTTCCAGGCTTTCGAGCCCCAAGGACTTGGCGAACTCGTCGTCGACCCTGGTCTCGCCGGGAACACGGACGTCCGTGACCTGGACCTTGAACTGCGCCTCCTTGCCCGCCAGCGACTTCTCGCCATAATCCTTGGGGAAAGTGACGTTCAACGTGCGGCTCTCACCCTTCTTGACGCCTTCGAGTTGGGCTTCGAAGCCGGGAATCAGCCGGCCGGAGCCCAGCTCGATCGACATGCCCTCACCGGTGCCCCCATCGAAGGCGACGCCATCGACGGTGCCGACATAATCCATGACCACGAGGTCGCCCTCGACCGCCGGATGTCCTTCCTGAGCGTCCTGATACTGCTTCTGCTGGGCAGCGATGCGCTCGAGTTGGCTGTCGATCTCGTCGGCCGGCGCCTCTACCGTCAGGCGCTCGAGCTTGAGGCCCTCAATCACCGGCGACGGCACGTCCGGAAGCACTTCAAGCTCGACCTTGAGGGCCACGTCCTTGCCCATCTCATAAGCCTCGTCCAGCTCGACCGACGGCTGCATCGCCGGGCGCAGCTTCTGCTCCGCGATCAGCTTCTGGATTCCATCCTGAACGGCCTTGTTAAGAACATCCTGCTCGATGGCCGGGCCGTGCATCTTCTTGACCAGGTTGGCCGGCACCTTCCCCGGCCGAAAACCGGGCATGCGGACCTGCGGAGCAATCGATTTGATCTCAGCCTCGACGCGCTGGGCGACGTCATTGGCGGGAATCGTCACCGTATAGGCGCGCTTGAGGCCCTCATTGAGCGTTTCGACAGTTTGCATGGAGCGGTTCCAACCTCTAATTCGAAAATGCGGCGGCGGGTCCTGTTCGGGCTGGGCGGTGGCGAGAGCTGGTGCGGGCGAAGGGACTCGAACCCCCACATCTTGCGATACTGGAACCTAAATCCAGCGCGTCTACCAGTTCCGCCACGCCCGCAAATCAGGACCGTCGGTCGGCGGGCTCTATAGCAGCATCGCGGGTGAGGGCAACCCGCGTACCGCGCGCTTCGTTCCCCGCCTCGTCGGACCATCCCGCGCCACCACGAGCCGGGTTCGCGCCCGACGGCGCTGACATGCCCGCCCTGCAGACCGCGCCGCGAAAGACCGGCGAAACGTCGACGGCGTGCGGTCACCTCCAAATCGACCGGTCCACTCCATACCAACGTCGAGCCAGGCCGGGGACCTGCTTCAGCTGCCCGGGCCTACGCCAAAGCCTTCTTGAGCAGCTCGTTGACGACGCCCGGATTGGCCTTGCCGCCCATCGCCTTCATCGTCTGGCCCACGAAGAAGCCGAACAGCTTGTCCTTGCCGCTGCGATAGTCGGCGACCTTGTCGGCATTAGCCGCCATCACCTCCGCGATCACCGCCTCGATCGCGCCGGTGTCGCTGGTCTGCTTGAGGCCCCGCTCCTCGACAATCTTGCCGGGATCTTCTCCCGTCTCGATCATGATTTCGAACACCTGCTTCGCGAGCGTGCCCGAAAGCGTCCCGTCGGCGACCAGCGCGAGAAGCTCGGCGCCTTGTCCAGGGCTCACGGGGCTATCCGCGATGTCCTTGCCAAGTCGATTGAGCGCCCCGAAAAGGTCGGAAATCAGCCAATTGGACGCCGCTTTCGCGGTTTCGGGCGAGGTCTTTCCGCTCGCCTCCAGCAGCGCCTCAAACCAACGAGCGGTTTCGACATCGGCCGTGATAACGGCGGCGTTGTATGCTGGCACACCGAGCGGCCCTTCATATCGGGCTCGCTTCGCATCGGGCAGTTCGGGCAACTCGGCCGCGCAGGCCGCGACGAAATCCTCGCTTAGCTCGAGCGGCAGCAGATCGGGGTCGGGGAAGTAGCGATAGTCATGCGCATCCTCCTTCGACCGCATCGATCGAGTTTCGTTCCGGTCCGGATCATAGAGCCGCGTCTCCTGTACGATCGTGCCACCGCTTTCGAGCACGTCGACCTGGCGGTTCGCCTCGCCTTCGATCGCGGCCATCACGAAGCGTATCGAATTGACGTTCTTGGTCTCGGTCCGCGTACCGAACGGCATGCCCGGCCGGCGCACCGACACATTGACGTCGGCGCGCATCGAGCCTTCTTCCATATTGCCGTCGCACGAGCCGACATAGCGAAGAATCGACCGCAACTTGCGGAGATAAGCTCCTGCTTCTGCGGGAGAACGCATGTCCGGCCGTGACACGATCTCCATCAATGCGACCCCCGATCGATTGAGGTCGACATAGGAGCGTGTCGGGTGCTGATCGTGCATCAGCTTGCCGGCGTCCTGCTCGACATGGAGGCGTTCGATGCCGATGGTCTTCGGTTCGCTGATGCCCGACCGCTCGTCGGCGTCAATCGTTATCGCACCCTCGCCCACCAGCGGATGATAGAGCTGCGAAATCTGATACCCCTGCGGCAGATCGGCGTAGAAGTAGTTTTTCCGATCGAAACGCGACCAGCGGTTGATCTCGGCGTTCAGCGCCATGCCGGTCTTGACCGCCTGGCGGATGCATTCGACGTTGGGCACCGGCAACATTCCCGGCATCGCCGCATCCACCAACGACACATTCTGATTCGGCTCGGCACCAAATTCAGCGGACGCGCCGGAAAAAAGCTTCGCCTTGGAAACGATCTGCGCATGAACTTCGAGGCCGATCACGACCTCCCATTCGCCGGTAGCGCCCTGGATCCGATAGCTGCTCATTTCACCCACCAGTTCTGAGGCCTGGCATTGAAGTCCGCCCGCTGTTCGATCGCGAGCCCGACATCGAGCACGCCCTGTTCGTCGAGCGGCCGACCGATGATCTGGAGACCGAGCGGCAAGCCCTGCGGGTCTAGCCCCGCAGGGACCGACATGGCCGGCAACCCTGCCAGGCTTGCCGGCACCGTGAAGACATCGTTCAGATACATCTCGAGCGGATCGGCACTTTTCTCACCGAGCGCGAAGGCCGCCGACGGCGCGGTCGGCGTCAGCAGGACGTCAACGTCTTGGAATACCTGTTCGAAATCGCGCGCGATCAGGGCCCGGACCTTCTGCGCCTTGGTGTAATAGGCGTCATAGAAGCCGGCCGACAGAACATAGGTCCCAATCAGGATACGGCGCCTGACCTCGGATCCAAAGCCGGCAGCACGGGTCGCGGCATACATGTCCTGTAGATTGGCGCCCTCCGGCAACTCGCGCAGACCGTAGCGAACGCCATCGTACCGGGCGAGGTTCGACGACGCCTCGGCCGGCGCGATGATATAGTAGGTCGGGAGCGCAAAGCGCGTGTGCGGCAGGGACACGTCGACGATCTCCGCTCCCGCGTCCCGCAACCATTGGATGCCCTGACTCCATAGCGCATCGACAGCCTCCGGCATGCCATCGACACGATACTCCTTCGGTATGCCGACCTTCTTGCCCCGCAGATCGGCCGAAAGCTCCCGCTCCCAGGCCGGAACCGCAATGTCGAGCGAGGTCGAATCCTTCGGGTCGAAGCCCGCCATCGCCTCGAGCAGAATCGCGCAGTCGCGAACATCCTGCGCCATCGCGCCCGCCTGGTCGAGCGACGACGCGAAGGCGACGATGCCGAAGCGCGAGCAGCGGCCATAGGTCGGCTTGATACCGGCGATGCCGGTAAAGGCGGCCGGCTGGCGGATCGAGCCGCCGGTATCGGTCCCGGTGGCCGCGGGCACGATCCGCGCCGCGATCGCGGACGAGGAACCGCCCGAAGAGCCGCCGGGCGCCAGCGGCGCATTGCCGCCATCGTTGCGGCGCCAAGGCGAGACCACATTGCCGAACGCGCTCGTTTCGTTCGACGAGCCCATGGCGAACTGATCGAGATTGAGCTTGCCGAGCATGCCGGCGCCAGCGCCGAACAGCCGGGCCGTGACCGTCGACTCATAGGTGGGCACGAAGCCGCTCAGCATGCCGCTTGCCGCGGTGGTCTGATAGCCCGCGGTACAGAAAAGATCCTTGATGCCGAGTGGCACGCCCGACAGCGGCAGCAGGCTTCCAGCGGAGCGCGCCTTGTCGGCCGCCTCGGCGGCGAACCGCGCATGATCGGGAGTTTCGATGATGAAGGCGTTCAGTGCTCTTGCAGACGACACCGCCGCGTTGAAGGCATCGGCCACCTCTGCCGCGGAAAAATCACCGTTGCGGAACCCGTCGCGGATGGCGGCAATGCCGAGATCGGTAATGCTCATTCGATCACCTTCGGCACGGCAAAAAATCCATATTCGGCCTGCGGTGCGTTCGCCAGCACCGCGTCCCGAATCCCCCCATCCGTCACGACGTCATCGCGCAGCCGCTGATGATTGGTGACGACCGCGGCAAGCGGCGCCACACCATCGGTATCGACCTCGGCGAGTTGCTCGACCCAGCCAAGGATATTGTTGAGCTCGGGAACCATCGCCTCGACGTCGCCGTCGGCGACGGCGATCCGGGCAAGGCTCGCAATTTTTCGGACGGTTGCGGCATCGACAGACATGGCGCGCGGCTAGCATCGGGGGAGCGCGGCGGCAAGTCGGCTGATCCACCGCCCCCTGTAGCACCCCGCTGGAGGTCGTAGATGGGAAGGTTGGACGCGGCGCCGATTGACCGCTACGCACTTGCGCGATCGGATCCTTATGTTGCATTGCAACAAAGTCAGGAGCTCTTCGTTGCTCGCTCGCCGTTTCCTCTACATCATTGCGGGGTTGATCGTGCTGACCTTAATGGCCGGGATCGGCTGGAATCTGTTTCAAGACCAGTTGATGCGGCTGGCGTTCGTGCCCGACGGCCGTTTCAATCCCGCCGGGGCCGGTCCGCCTCCCGATTATTCCAATCCAAGCGCCTGGCTCGCGCGCCCTGACCTCCCCAAGGATCCCGCGCGTTGGATCCCCGCGGGCCAGGAGGCAGCCGGTCAGGCCGAGGCCGCAGTGTTTTATGTTCCGCCCACGACCTATTTCAGCAAGACGAGCTGGAACGCTCCGCTATCGGACCCTGATTCACGGCGCTGGCTCGATATTTTTGCCGGGAGCGAGGCGAGCGCCTTCAACAATGTCGGCGCGATATGGGCTCCGCGATATCGGTCGGCCACGCTGGGAGCCTTTTTCACGAGGGCGGTCGACGCTAACAGGGCCCTCGACCTCGCTTATTCGGATGTCGAGCGCGCCTTCCAGGCGTTCATCGCACAGATTCCGGCCGATCAACCGATTCTGCTTGCAGGCCACAGCCAAGGCACGGTCCATCTGATGCGGTTGATGCAGGCGCATGTCGCGGGAACGCCCGTGGCACGCCGGATCGTCGCAGCCTATCTGGTGGGCTGGCCGATCTCGCTGAGCGCGGACGTACCTGCGCTCGGGTTGCCGCCCTGCACCGCGCCAGGCCAAACCAATTGCCTGCTGAGCTGGCAAAGCTTTGCCGAGCCGGCCGATTTCTCGCAGATCCGCGAAATATACGAATCCGGTATCGGCCTAACCGGCAAAAGGCGCGCCGGCACGCCGATGGTCTGCGTCAATCCGTTGACTGGCAGTCCGGGCACCGCCGCGCTGCCTTCGGCCAATCGTGGCGCGCTGATGCCACGTCCCGATTTTCGGGGCGCGGATCTTCGGCCCGGCTTGATCGGCGCGCGCTGTGACGCCTCCGGTCTCTTGATGATCGGAGCTCCACCGCAGAAGGGCTTCGATCGGTTCGTGATGCCGGGCAATAACTATCATGTCTTCGATTACGCGCTGTTCTGGGCGAACATCCGGGCAGACGCCGCGACCCGTACAAGAAATTATCGGGGCAGGTGATCGTCGGCTCGACCCTTGATTTCGTCGACGCGCTGCCCGATCGCGGGCGGCTCGCCGGGCTCGACGTCGGCACCAAGACAATCGGCATCGCTTTCTGCGATGCTGGCTGGACGATCGCGAGTCCGGCCGAGACGGTCATACGTGCCAAGTTCAGCGCCGATCTCGCAAGGCTTCGCGCGCTCGTCGCCGCGCAATCCATCAGGGGCATTGTCATCGGCCTTCCCCTGAACCTCGACGGCAGCGATAGCCCTCGCACGCAGTCGGTCCGCGCCTTCGCCCGCAATGTCGCGACCCTGACGCTGCCGATCCTGCTTTGGGACGAGCGCTGGTCGACCCAGGCGGTCACCCGCACCCTGCTCGACGCCGATGCGAGCCGCGCACGACGCGCCGAACTGGTCGACAAGCTGGCCGCAGCCTATATCCTGCAGGGCGCGATCGACGCTATGACATGACCAAAGTTTCGGTTGGGTGCCGTCCGGCTTGAGCTTCGTTACACACCCGGCTAAGGCGCGGCTTTGATGTCTTCACCATTCCCGCACCGACACCTGACCGGCATCCACGGGCTCCAGCCGCACGAAATCCTGTTCCTGCTGGACGAGGCTGAGCAATGGATCGCGCTCAACCGCACGACAAGCAAGCATGATGATCGGCTGTCGGGCCTGACCCTGATCAATGCTTTTTTCGAGAATTCGACACGTACGCTGCTGTCCTTCGAGATCGCGGGCAAGCGGCTGGGTGCGGATGTCGTGAACATGGCGGTGGGGCAGTCGAGCGTCAAGAAAGGCGAAACGCTCATCGACACCGCGGTAACGCTGAATGCGATGCGCGCCGACATGATCGTGATCCGCCACCAGAGCTCCGGCGCTGTGCAGCTGATCGCGGACAAGGTCGATTGCCCGGTCCTCAATGCCGGCGACGGCCGCCATGAGCATCCGACCCAGGCTCTGCTCGACGCGCTGACGATCCGTCGCCGCAAGGGCGGCATCGCCGGCCTCACCGTCGCGATCTGCGGCGACATATTGCACAGCCGGGTAGCACGCTCGAACATATTGGCGCTTACTGCGCTGGGCGCCGAGGTGCGCGTCGTGGCGCCGGCGACCCTGATGCCTGCCGCTATCGAGCGCCTCGGCGCGCTGCCGTTCAGCAACTTCGACGCCGGGCTTGACGGTGCCGACGTGGTTATGATGCTGCGCCTTCAGAACGAGCGGATGGACGGAGCCTATCTGCCGTCGCCCCGCGAATTCCACGCCTTATACGGCCTGACACCGGAACGGCTCGAACGCGCGGCGCCCGATGCGCTGGTGATGCATCCGGGCCCGATGAACCGCGGCGTCGAGATCACCAGCAACGTCGCCGACCATCCAACCCGTTCGGCGATCACCGAACAGGTCGAGATGGGCGTCGCCGTCCGGATGGCGTGCCTGGACGTGCTGACCCGAAAGCGCCGCGGCGTGGAAGGCTGGTCATGAGCGGATCGCTCGCTATCCTCAATGCCAGGATCGTCGATCCGCTGGCCGGAACCGTGGCGACAGGCGGTGTGCTCGTCTGTGACCGACACATCGCAGCGGTCGGCTCGTTCGAGATTCCCGCAAATATCGAGACGATCGATGCCAAGAGAATGCATCTCGCACCCGGCTTGGTCGACCTCGGCATCTTTGCGATCGACATGCCGGCCTTTGCGGCCGGTGGGATCACGCGCGCCGTGCTGATGCCCGATCAGTCGCCGCCGCTCGATCATGCCGCGCTCGTCCAGCACGCGGCCGCGGCGGGCAAGCCAGACGTCTGGATTCATCCGCTCGCGGCTGCGACCAAGGGGCTTGCCGGTCGGGAACTTGCGGAAATCGGGCTGATGCAAGCCGGTGGCGCGTGCGGCGTCGCGACCGGGCGCGAGTGGATCGCCGACGCTGGCGTGATGCGCCGTGTACTCGGCTATGCCGGGTCGCTCGATCTTCTGGTGATCAGTCACGCCGAGGACGGCGGCCTCACCGCCGGCGCGGTCGCCACCGAGGGCGAATATGCGACGAGGATGGGTCTTGCCGCCGCGCCCGCGATAGCAGAGGCGATGGCGGTTGCGCGCGACCTGATGCTCGTCGAGGAGACCGGGGCGCGGCTGCATTTTCGCCAGCTGTCCACCG
>Ga0207641_10004250_pt1 | contig 12478 bp, 10 predicted proteins | sample KBSSwiS62_FD_184306 | JGI IMG/M metagenome (GOLD analysis project Ga0207641, IMG submission 184306) | Switchgrass rhizosphere microbial communities from Kellogg Biological Station, Michigan, USA - KBS Switchgrass S6-2 (SPAdes) (version 2) | ecosystem: Host-associated > Plants > Roots >... | reverse complement strand
ATCCCTGACGCCGCCATCGACGATGACGTCCGTGATGCTCTTGCGCCGCGCGGTGTAAGGGCATTGTGGGTGTTGTTGTCGATGGCGGCGTCAGGGATGTGGCCACGATCCGAAGCTGGCCGGACTCGATTCGCGCACCCTGCTCGCCCAGCTCGGCAACGAGATGATCGAGGCGCGCCCTGTCTGGAAGCCGATGCACCGCCAGCCGGTCTTCGCCCATTGCCGCTATTTCGAGCATGCCAACGAGTCGGTCAGCGATCGGCTGTTCGACACCGGCATTTGCCTTCCTTCCGGCTCGAACATGGAGGACGATGAGGTTCTTCGCGTGGTCGAGACGATCCGCAAGCTGATCGGAAGCGCGCAACGGTGAAGCGCGCGTTCGATGTCGTGATGGCCATCGCGCTGGCAGTCCTTCTCGCGGTGCCGATGCTGATCATCGCTCTGATCGTGAAGCTTACGTCAAAGGGCCCGATCCTCTATTGGTCGGATCGGGTCGGTCAGGACAGCATATTGTTTTCCATGCCGAAATTCCGATCGATGCGAGTCGATACGCCGCCGGTGCCCACCCATCTCATGACCGACGGTCGCGCCTGGCTTACGCCCGTCGGCGGGTTCCTGCGGCGCTCCAGCCTCGACGAATTCCCGCAGCTGTGGAGCATAATGAGTGGCGATATGAGCTTTGTCGGGCCGCGGCCCGCGTTGTTCAACCAGGACGATTTGATGGACCTCCGGCGCGCGGCGGGCGTGGATCGATTGAGGCCGGGCCTCACCGGCTGGGCCCAGGTAAACGGGCGCGACGAACTTTCGATCGCCGACAAGGTGGCGCTTGAGACGGAATATCTGAAGCGACGCTCCTTCGCGTTCGACCTTTACATTCTTTGGTTGACCTTCCTCAAAGTCTTGCGCGCTAGCGGCGTTGCCCATTGAACTCAGCCAAATTACTTCGGGGATAAGGCTGATCCGATTTGGTTTCGGCTGAGCAATGTGCTAGTTTGGCGCGTGCGCCAGGGACGAGCGCGCCAGCGGGGAGAATCAGCATGAGCTTTCGAATTTTGAGCGCGGTCGGCGCGATTGGCCTCACTTGCGGCATCGCCGCTACGCCTGCGCATGCCCAGGCGACTCGAACCTGGGTTTCAGGCGTCGGCGACGACGCCAATCCGTGCAGCCGCACTGCGCCCTGCAAGACCTTTGCCGGCGCGATCAGCAAGACCGCGACCGGCGGCGAGATCGACTGCCTCGATCCGGGCGGCTTCGGAACGCTCACGATCACGAAATCGATCACGATCGATTGCTCCGGAACATTCGGCAGCACGCTCAATTCCGGTGGCATTAGCGGCATCACCATAAACGATTCGACGACCGGTACGCCCGGCACGGTGGACGTGATCCTTCGTGGCCTCTCGATCAACGGCGCAGGGACGACACCAGGAACGAATGGCATCCGGTTCCTTACCGGGCGCTCGCTGGTCGTCGAGGACGTGTTCATCCAGAACGAGAAATCGGGCAGCGGCATCGCCTTCCAGCCGAGCACGGCATCCCGCCTGATGGTCAACCACGTGACGATGAACAATGGCGGCGGCGGAGTCTTTATCCAGCCGACCGGCCTCGGCAGCGCGCGCGTGACGATCATGAACTCCGATGTCAGCAACAATACCGGCACCGGCATCCGCATCGACTCGACCGGCAATACCGGACCGAGCATGGCGCTGGACATCCGTAATACACGGATCGGCAGCAATGCTACGGGCGTCAGCCTGAACGCGCCCGCGGGCACCACCGGCATTACCGTATCGCTGATCAATTCCGAGGTCTTCAACAACGGGACGGCATTATCGACGAGCGGCGGAGCGACCCAGTTCGTCGTCGGCGGCAGCTCGATAACCGGCAATACGACCGAAATGGTACAGGCCGGCGGTGGAGCGATCCAGAGTTTCGGCGACAATTACCGCGCGGGCAACATTGTGCCAGGCACATTTGGCGGGCCGGCAATTCCGAAGTCCTGACGGCTTCGACCTCCAACCAAGATTGCGGCGGGCGACATTGGCGCCCGCCGCTTTTTTGTGCCCTGAGAGTCGGCCCAGTCTGCCGTTCCCCCTTCAACGAGATCTGTAGTGGTGCTCTTACCGCCTCTTCGCAAAAATTGGAGTTACGCGCACGCATGCTCTACGTCATGATTTAAGTATTTGGTTTAGCTATGATTCCTCTTGGGAGTCGCAGCGTTTCCATTGGCCTTGGCAAGACCGCAGAGACTCGGTTAACCTAAAGACTCCTGTTTTCAGACATGGCGAATAGTTGTATACTCGCTCCCGCCAAAAGAAGGGGATGAGTAATGAAGAGGATTACGACAGGCCTTTTGTTCGCACTTTCGGTCGTAGGCGGCACTTCGGCGCACGCTCAAGCGACCCGAACCTGGGTTTCCGGCGTGGGCGACGACGTCAATCCGTGCAGCCGCACCGCTCCCTGCAAGACCTTTGCCGGCGCGATTTCGAAGACGTCGGCCGGCGGCGAAATCGACTGCCTCGATCCGGGTGGCTACGGCACCGTCACAATCACCAAATCGATCACCATCGATTGCACGGGCACTTTCGGCAGCACGCTCAACTCCGGCACCAACGGCATCAACGTCAATGACAGCGCGAGCGGCTTCCCCGGCACGATCAGGGTGATCCTGAGAGGCCTCTCGATCAACGGCGCCCAAACAGCTGCGCAGAATGGCACGGGCAATCTCGGCTCCGGCCTGGTTGGAATCAACTTTACGTCGGGCGCCTCGCTGGTGGTCGAAGACGTCATCATTCAAAATGAGAATGCGGGCTCTGCGGTCGGGATCAGCTTCAAGCCCTCGAACACCGCCCAGCTCTCGGTGAGCAACAGCGTGATCGCCGACAACGGAACCGGCGTCCTCGTCCAGCCCACTGGGGCCAATGGCAATGCGAGGGTGTCGCTGACCAACCTGGAGATCGTCAACAATTCCGGCAATGGCGTGAGCGTCAACTCGACCGGCAATACCGGCCCGAGCACGAACGTGACTATGCAAAATGTCAGGCTCAACCGTAACGGCGTCGGCGTCAACGTGCTTTCGCCGGTCGGGACGACGGGGCTGACTGTCGGCGTCTACGATTCCACCATCTTCGGCAATACGACCGGAATCCGCTCCGATGGCGGCACGATCCAGATCGGTGTCAGCAACACCACCATCCAGGCCAACGGCACGGGTCTCCTCTCCGCCAATGGAGGAACCATCCAGAGCTTCGGCGACAATCGCCTGCTCGGAAACGGCGTCCCCGGGGCCTTCAATCCGCCGGCGCTGGTCAAACAATAAGATTGCAAATGGAGTAGAGCGGCGCCCGCCGCTCTACTCCGGCAGAACAAGCCAAGCTATGTGCGCCGAGCCTCCTGGCCGGCGCACATTTTTCTGGAATGGTGCCGCGCAAGACTTGGAGCCGACTCGTGATTCGGATATCGCGCGGCTCGCTTTGGCCCGGCAGGAGCAATGACGTGACGGCGCTGGAAATCAGGGAAACGCGTCTTGCGGTTTCGCTGACGACAATCCTGATTCTCGTCTTTCTCCCACTTCTCAGCAACCTGAATGCAATGGCTCCATTTGGGGCCTCGGCTTCCGCGTCAGCTCAAGTCGCTCCTGCTCCAGCCGGCGTGCAAGCGGTGCTTGCGTCGCTCAATGATCGCGCACTGGCCAATCCGACCGCGCGCGCGCCAGTCGCAGCCATTCGGCTCCACAGGGACGTCGTCATGGTCAAGGTGTTGGGGCCGGAAGGGTTGATCGATACATTCGTTTTGCGCGACCCGGCCGGATATGCGGGCGTGTCCGGGGGGTGGCAGCTCTGGTCGCACTGGGTCGTCACTTCGGAGGGGAGACGAACCTGGTTCGTCGGCACCATTAACCCCGGCTTGCAGCCGAACGCGGACTTTGCACTTCGCATCGGCGATCCGGCCAACGCCTATCGCGCTTCGGGCGACGACGGTCCGTGGCGCTATCGCGGCTTCGGCCATGGCGGGATGCGCAACGTCGCCGCCAGCAATCGAATCAGACTGAACAATGGGGTGCGCAATCTCGAGGACGTGCGGGAATGGCCGGTCGGGACCGCCATTTCCGGATCGACCCTGGAAATCAGCTCCGGCTTCCGGCTGATGCTGCCGCCCGGGGACACCAGAGATGCGGTCGACCTGCGCTACGTCCAGACCTTTGGGCAAGGATTCGGGCTGAGGCGCCACCTCGCCGCGAGAGCGCTCGTGCCGAACGTCGCGATGCAGGACAGTCCGGCCGCCATGGTGCCCCTGAATCCCGCCAACGTAACACAATTCATGCCGGTCGGTGATCGACCCGAACGAGTTCTCACCGACGGGCGACAAAAGCCGTCGGCATTTCCCAATCCCTGGAGCCGCGGTCATGCGCTCGTCCACCAAGCCTATCAAAGGTCCCGCCCCCGTCTGGTGCTGACCTTGACGCTCGACCTCGGTCAGCCGCTGAGGGCTTCCGATGGCTCGATTCGGCCCTGGAGCTGGAACGAGAGCGTCCGCTATTTCTTCACCGACAATCCCGACTATGCGAAATATTATGTGATGGCGGCCTCCAGCGCGGAGGACCCGGCGTTCCGTCATCCGCGCCGTCTCGTCCCCGGAGTCACCTACGAAACACAGAGCTCGTTACGGACGGTCTCCGCCGATCATGCTCCGACTGCCGATGAGTGAGTTTCGAAGCCCGGCTGTCCGGGTCGTCATTCAATTTCGAGCATCGACATTCATGAGCCATTGGGCGGTGCGCCGGACCCCCTCCTCGTTGGAGATGGTCGTGCGGCCGTGTATCGCTTCGATCGGCGATACGTCATGCACATATTCGGTAAGCAAGTTGGCAAGCCGCCCGCTGGTGATCGGCACCCGCACACCCAGCCGTGAGGCAAGATCCCCGCCTGCCGCCGCCAGGCGGGCGAGGAAGAGCGGCACGGTCGGGATGCGCCGTCCGAAGATCGAGGCGAACTGATCGTGCCACGCGCGCAATTCGATCGGCTCGCTATCGGCCAGATAGAATGTCTTGCGATGCACTTGCTCGGCGGGCGCCGTTCCCAGCGTGATTAGCTGGTCGACCAGATTTTCGATGTAGGAATAGGATTTGCGTAGCTTCCTGCTGCCGATGTGGAAGTAGCGGCCGCGCCGGATGAGCCTGAGGATTCCGGCATAATGTTCGCTCATGCCCGGCCCCCAAATCGTGCTCGAGCGGAAGATCACCCATTCCTTGCCGCCGCCGTCGAGGCGTCTTATGCGCCGCTCCGCTTCGGCCTTGCTGTGTCCATAAGCGCAGCCGGGATCGTAGTCCGTTTCGCTCGCGCCGGGGCGGCGGCCTTGTTCACCAGTTGCGAAGAGGCCCAGACGATGCGGCGCACGCTATCCGCTCCAGCAGCGACCTCGCAAAGGTTCGATACGCCGTCCGTATTCACCGAATAGCCACCCTTCGGGGTGCCCTTCAGATCCGTCTGGCCGGCAAGGTTGTAAATGAGCTCGGGCGCGAACGTTTCGAGCGCGGCGCGAATCGACTCCCGGTCGAGCAGGTCTCCCTGCAGGTCGCCGGTGCGCGCCAAACGGCTGAAGCCGCGCGCATCGAAACCCCGATCGCGCAGGGTCTTGAGCAGGGCGCCGCCGACAAACCCGCTGCTCCCCGTCACGATTATTTTCACCGCGCGTCCCCGGCCCGGGTCGGGCGCCGAAGGACAGTTTCGAAAATTGCGGCCGTCGGGAGCATGGCGGCGCTACCAGGCAGTCCAGCCGCCATCCGCCGCGAGTACCTGCCCGGTGACGTAACTCGATGCCCGGCTCGCCAGGAACAACATGGGCGCGACCATTTCCTGTGCGTCCGCCATCCGGCCCATCGGCACACGTTCGGAATAGCGATCTGAAAAGACGTTGTTTTGTCCGCTCGAGACACCGCCCGGAACGAGGCAATTCACCCTTATTCCCTTTTCGGCCCAATGAGTGGCGAGCCAACGGGTAAGTCCGACGACCGCCGCCTTCGAAGCCGAATAGACCGCGGGCGTGTTGATCGGCCCGCCCAGATAAGCCGAGCCTTCGTAGATTCGCGAATCCGGGCCTACCAGGCCGTATATGGAGGCGGTCTGCACGACCCGGCCGCCCCGGCCGGAGCTCAACATGTGTCGGCCGGCAGCCTGGGCCATCAGGAACATGCCGTCGATATTGACGGCCATCACCTCGCGCCAGGTTTCGAGGCTATATTCCTCGAAGGGCGTGAAGAAGGCGCGGACGTCCCGGCTCTTCGACGCGGCGTTGTTGAGCAGGACGTCGATGCCGCCGAAATGCTGCACGACGGATTGCACGCACGCCTTCGCCGACTCAGGGTCGGCGACGTCGCATGTGAAAGGCGCGGCCTGGTCGCCGATTTCCCGGGCAACCTCGGCCGCCAGATCATGGGAAATATCCACGACGGCGACTTTCGCCCCGGCGGCGGCCAGCCCGGCGCAAAATCGGCGGCCGAGAATTCCCGCTCCGCCAGTCACCAGTGCGACCTCGCCGTCGAAGCGGCTCGGATCACCGGGGCCGGCCATCAATTATGCGTCCGAAATACGGGCTTGATCGCGGGGCCAACCAGGTGGGTCTCCACGCCCTCGTCGAGCGCGCGACGATAAACCGCCAGTGCGCCGTCCAGCGCTTCCTCGGTCAAGGCAAGCTCGGCCGGGCCGTGCGCTCTCGAAATCGCTATCCAGGGTATCATCACGCCGCGCTTCAGCATTTCCTGCGAGAAAAGCGTCCGCAGGGCCATGCTCGGCGCTCCTTCGCGGTCGCGCGTCACGTAGTTCAAGGCGATAGCCGGGCCCTCGACGACGAAATGGTCTTCGAGACCGTGACGCCGCGCCGCGCCGCGCATCGCGTCGCGAAGCTGCGCGCCGTAACGCCAGAGGTGACGAGGAACTTCGCGCTCGCGATTGATCCTGGCGGCGGCCAGGAAGGCGCCGAGCGCCGGCATCTCGCCGCCATGGGTGGTCGACAGGAGAAAGGTTCGCTCCATGCCTGGCTGGTCGATGGCACCGACCTGCATGACCTCCCGCCGGCCCGCCACGGCGGCGAGGGAAAACCCATTCGCCATCGCCTTGCCGAACGTCGCGAGATCAGGAGTCACGCCGAAAAAGCTCTGTGCGCCTTCGAGGCTCCAACGGAAGCCGGTGATCATTTCATCGAAGATCAGCAATGCCCCCTCGCGCCGCGTCAAATCGCGAACCTGATGGAGGAAGTTGTTGCGGCATGCGGGGCAGGATGCGCAATCATGGTCGGGCCATTGATCGACATTGTCGCATCCGCCGGCCGGGACGATGTGAGTCGCAGGCTCCATCATGACTGCGGCGATCTCACCGGGATGCGCCGCGAACAGGGCCTCCAGCGAGGCAAGGTCGTTATAGCTGAAGACGAGCGTCGACGCCGCCTGCTCCATCGCGACCCCCCGCTTCAGGGCGGTCGTGCCGATGAACCAGTCATCGAAACTGAAGAATGGATGCTCCCGGGGGATGCATACGTAGCGCCGGCCGGTAAAGGCGCGCGCGATCTTTACCGCGGCCGTGGTGACGTTCGAACCGTTCTTCCCGAACTTCACCATTTCCGCGCAGGGGACCAGATCGCAGAGCAATTCGGCGGCTTGAAGCTCCGTCAGCGTCGCGCGCGTGAGATTAACGCCCTTCTCGATCTCGGCGATCGCCGCCGCATTGACGTCGGGGTCGGCATAGCCGATCGTGACCGCTCGCAACGCCATGCCGTAATCGAGATAACGGTTGCCATGCGTGTCCCACACATAAGCGCCCTGGCCCCTCTCGAGCAGGGGCGGAGCGATGCTGGGAAACTGGTCATCCCCGCGGCTATATGTGTGGGCGCCGCCCGGGATTACGTGGTGCAGGCGTGCCCTGAGCGCGGCGAAATCGGCCTCCGCATTCTGTCGGCTGTTCGAATCGAACTTTGGTTTGCGGTCGGCCATGCTCGGCTGGCTAGCGGCTTCGGCCGCACTTGACCATATCTCAACGGCACTGGGTGCCTGCGCAGCCAGGGCGGTTGCATGTTGGTAAGCTCTGGTGTTTGAAGATTGCGGAAAGGGTGGGCATTTGGCCTGGATCGCCATCATCCTCGGACTAACCGCAGCGATGTGCCTTGCCATCTTCGTCGTGCGAATGACCCAGCGAGCCTTTTTCGATTAGAGATCGGATCGTCAAAGCTGCATTGACCGCGCCCCCGTCACAGATCAGCGGTCCCAGCTACTGGCGTCACATTACAATGCCGACAGAAATGGCGCTGGGGCCGCCGGCGGGCTCGCGACCATGAATTCCGAGCTCGGCGCGCGGATCTCGCGCTTTCAGCTTTGCATCGGACGAGGAATCTTGCGGGCGAGCCCGACGCGGCGCCTGGTGCGAGCGCCGCCCGCTTGAGTCTCAGATCACGACGATGTCCGTAGCTGCGAGCGTTGGATGGCCCTGCAGCGTCGCGAACAGAATTGCCGCCGAGGCGCCGCCATTGCCGTCGGCGTCATAATAGAGATTGCCCGTGGCGCTGTCGTAAAGGATGCGGTCGTCTGCATCCTGGGCCGTCGTCCCGCTCGCGAACGCGCCCGGTGCCAGAACTCCGTTGCCGATCGCGCTGAAGATATTGTGATCGAGGAAGATGCGGTCCGAGGCGGAAGTGAAGCCGACCAGCGTGTCGACATTCCCGCCACCGAGCGCGCTGTTGAACAGGAGCTGATCCGCGCCGCCACCGCCGACGAGCGTGTCGGCGCCGAGGCCGCCATTGAGCAGATCGTCTCCCGCGCCGCCTTCGATATAATTGGCTACGTCGGTGCCGACCCCGGTGAAGTTGCCGCTCCCCCTGAACAGCAGATTCTCTACTTCGGCGCGGAGGAAATAGGCGTTGAGAGTGGTCACGACCGCATCGGCGCCGCCCCCTGGCAGCTCGATGATCGTATCGCCGGCGGTTGTCACATAATAAGTGTCGTTGCCGGCGCCGCCATAGAGAGTATTCGCGGCGCCGTCTCCGCCGAACAGGCTGTCGTCATTGCCGAAGCAGATCAACGTATCGCTGCCCGCCAGGCCGGTCAGCGTGTCGCGGCCGGCGCCGCCGACGATTACATTATCGAGAGCATTGCCAGTGCCGGCAAAATTGCCGGTTCCTTCGAAGGCGAGGTCTTCGAAATCACTCTTGAGCGTATAGGAAGCGAGGGTGGTGACGACCTGGTCGCGACCTTCCCCGGCCGCCTCGATCAGAGTGTCTCCGGCAACGGATGTGTGATAAATGTCGTTGCCGAGACCGCCTGCCATTTCATTCGCGAGGCCCGCTCCGCCGGTCAGAATGTCGTTCCCGTCGCCGCCGGAAAGCGTGTCGCGGCCGAGCCCGCCATCGAGGCGGTCGTTGCCGAGTCCGCCACTCAGGAAATTGTCCGCATCGTTGCCGATCAAGGTGTCGTTGCCGCCACCGCCGAATGCCCGCTCGATGGTGACGCCATTGGCGATCGTGTAGCCGCCGAAGATGCCGTTGGCATAGGAGACCCAGCCGCCGCCGCCCCATTCATATTGAAGCGAGGCCGGCCGCAGATCGATATTGGCATCGCGGGTACCGTAATAGACGATGGAGTCGTTGCCGCCCGCGTCCCAGATCGAGGTGAAATAGGTGCCGGGCGCGTTGACGTCCTTCATCACATAGAGGTCGTCGCCCGTCGCCCAATCTTCGTTGACGCCATATTTGTCCTGTATGGCCGCGATGTCGAACGCCATCAGCCCGCCGAGATAGCCGTAGCCGCCACTGGTCGGGGCGTTGCCGTAGGGCGAATCCTGCCAGCCGTCCTCGTAGGACATCATCGTGAAGACGCCCTGGTTGAGATCGAAATCGCCGGTCGTGTAATCGGCGACGCCGGCGCCCTCCGGCTCGACGCCGTGCATGATGCCCGAATGGCCGCCATTGTCATGCGGATGGGCGAGGCCGTGGCCGTGGCCGAGTTCGTGGATCAGGGTCACGAAGGAGAAGCCTCCCTGCTGGAGGTCGGTCGCATTCCAGCGATAGTCGCCCGAGTTGAACTGGGCGAGGCCCTCGTCGCTCTCGTCCGGCGGGCTCATTGAGCCGAGCAGTGAAACGCCCGGCCCGGGCGTGCCCTGATAAGAGGTGTAGATGAAGTCGGCCGCGTTGCGGTCGCTGACCTCGACATAGACGATGTCGGCAACCTTCGAGAATTGCGCGAGCGCGGTCATCACCGCGTCATGCTCGAACTGCTGGACTCCGGTCGCGGTGATGGTTGCTGGCGGCAGGCCGGGATTGGTGGGGTCGTTCGAGACGAACACGTCGCCCGCTACTGCGAAATAGATGCTGATGACGTTCTTGCCCGGATGGCCGAGCCCGGCGCCGGGATCGACGGGTGACTGCGGATTGCCGGTGACGTGCGTGCCTTCGTTGCCGTCGGGGTTGCGATAGGTCTGGTGGACCTTGTTGACCTGCGTGCCCCAGTCGATTGCGTAGAGCGGGCTATTGGCATTGTAATAAGGCACGTAGCCGGGGGCGTCGGTCACGTCCTTCGCATAGAGACCGTAATCGCCGATCATGTCGCCATTGTCGCCGTCGGCGGGAATGTTGTCGAAGGCGCGCGCGTTGACATAATAGGTGCCGCTTATCGTCGCAGTGAAGGCGAGCAACGCATCGAAGCCCGAATTGGCGCTGTTGAGCGTGGTGTCGGAGCCGCCGTCGGCGGAGGTGATGAGATTGCCGGCACTGTCATAAAGCTCGAGGAAGCTGTCGAGCAACGGCGCGCCGTTCGGCCCGACTGGGTCGCCCGGCGCCGACGGCGTGTAGCCGAACATGCCGATCTGATATTGGTGCCCGGCGACCAGAGTGATCCTGTAGAAGTCCTGGTCGGCGATAGTATCGATCGCCGAAATGATCGAGGCGGCGCCGACCGTCAGCGTGGCGGTCGAGCTGGTGTCGCCTGGCACTGTGTCGATGAGCGCGTGGGGCCCGGGAGTGAGTATTGCGCTGCCCGGGGACTGGCCTGCTGCTGCACCATAGGCGCTGAGGAACATCTCGCTGCCGACAAACTGGTTCCCGAAGTCGAAGAAATTGCTGTCGTCGCTACGAACGCGAAACCCGGCCATGGCTATGCTCCCTGAGGTTGTCTGGAGAGGGGAACGGCGGACGGGCGCGATTTAATCCGGCGGGATTCGCGGCGGACGGCGCGGAACGGATCGCGCAAATGGAAAGGGCGCACTCAGGCCAATGGCCTTCATGCGCCCTCATCCGATATATCTGCCGGTAAACAAGCTGTTGGAAACCCCTGCAGAATTGATCGCGACGCTTGCGCCGCGGAGCAATTTCTAACCGGTCTTCAAGCAAAAGGTTCCGCAGGCGTCATGGCCCGGGATCGGTTGGGCAAGGTGATTTCCACGGGTCATTCGCCGACCGCCCGGACTGCGAATTCCCGAGACGATTCAGCACGTTCGGCGTCCGCGCCCGAACCTGCGGGCAGGCGGACGCCTGTGCGATGGACCGGTCATGGACCGCGACGAACCGCGCACTCGCCGAGTTGGCTGCGGGTGCGGCCAGGCGGCGGCCGGACGCGTCCCACGCATCCGGCGGCGCAACTTCTTCCCTGCCTAGATGACGAAGAAGTCGCTGGCGGTCAGCGTCGGATGGCCCTGGAGGGTGGCGAACTGGACCGCGGCACCGGCGCCGTTTCCGTCGGCGTCGTAGAACAGGTTGCCGGTGGCCGAATCGTAGATGATGCGGTCATCGGCGTCCCCGGCCGCGGTCCCGATCACGAACGCACCCGGCGCGAGCGATCCCTCGCTGATCGCGGTGAAGATGCTATTGTCGAGCAGGACGATGTCACTGCCCGACACGAAGCCCTGGATCGTATCGACATTGCCGCCGCCGAGCACCGTGTCGAACAGATAATAGTCCGCGCCGGCGCCGCCGTTCAGCGTGTCGGCGCCGATCCCGCCGTCGAGCACGTCGCCGCCGCTGCCGCCGGTGATGACGTTGGCGATGGCGCTGCCGGTGAGCGACTGACCGGAGGCCGAGGTGCCCGTCAGATTCTCCACATTCGCGGCCGTGATCTGATAGCTCGACAGCGCCGTTTCGATCGTGTCGGTGCCGCCGCCGATGAACTGCTCCGTGATCGAATCGCCGGCCACGGAGATGACATAGGTGTCGTTGCCGGCCCCGCCGATCAACGTGTCGGCAGCGCCCCCGCCATCGGCCAGCCGGTCGTCGCCGCCGCCGCCGATGATCGTGTTCGCGGCGCTGTTGCCGGTTCCGGTGAAGTTGCCGGCGCCGTTATAGATCAGATTTTCGACATTGTCGGCCAGGGTGTAGCTCGACAAATTGGTGACCACTTTGTCGGTCCCCTCGCCTGCCGCCTCGACGACCGTGTCGCCGAAGGCGGTGACGATATAGGTGTCGTTGCCGAGCCCGCCGATCATTTCGTTCGCGACGCCGTCGCCAC
>Ga0207641_10004247_pt1 | contig 12482 bp, 17 predicted proteins | sample KBSSwiS62_FD_184306 | JGI IMG/M metagenome (GOLD analysis project Ga0207641, IMG submission 184306) | Switchgrass rhizosphere microbial communities from Kellogg Biological Station, Michigan, USA - KBS Switchgrass S6-2 (SPAdes) (version 2) | ecosystem: Host-associated > Plants > Roots >... | reverse complement strand
GCGGCTGCAGCGATCGTGCTGGCGGTCGCTGGCGGAGGCTGGGGAGTCTACTCACATATCCGGGTTGCGCCAGTGCCATCTGCGTTGGTTGAACCGCAGTTGCCGAATGGGGCGGGTCGGTTCAGCACAGCGGGTGCCATGCATGTTCCCCAGACGGTGGAAGGGCCGGTAGTGACTGCTCCTTTGACAGAGAAGCAAAAGCAACGGGCAAGTAAGGTTCCTCAGAGTCCGAAGCATGCAGCGACGAGCGGAAAGGGACACGAAAACGCCCCGGGCTCCGAGAAGCAGCGGAACGTCATAGAGTGAATCGGTCTCTCGTTATCAGATCTGTTGGGGATCCTGTCCTGCGACAGAGGGTTCATCTAACTCGCTCATCGAATATGAGGCAGGGATGAACGGGGACAGACTCAGCAAAACGTCAACACAACTTGCGATTCACCGACACGGTTTAAGAGGCAGGAGCTATTCGTCCTTCATGATGGAGCGGATAAGCATGCCTAAAACTGCGAGAACAACCGCGGCCCAGAAAGCCGGGACCCATCCGTAGACATTGAGTCCACTCACCATCTTTGAAGCAAGCAGGATCATTGATGCGTTGATCACGATCAGAAACAGGCCGAAGGTGAGGACGGCGAAGGGGAAAGTGACGACCTTCATTATGGCGCCAATGGTCGCATTGAGTGCGCCAATCACAACTGCAGCGAGCATCGCGGAACGAACGTCGTTGACGTAGAATCCAGGGACTAACTGAGCTGTAACGACGACTGCGATGGAGCTCAGGACCCAATGGATAAGCGCCCGAAACATGCTGGGTTCATCTCCTGATGCGCCGGTTTGCGCGCGTGGCTTCTACTCTTACTGGTAAGCAATCATAACGCGAGGGGCAATCGCTGAGCGCGTTTTTGTGCGACCATTCTAGTAAGTAACAGCAGGGTACCTTCTTTAGTACGTGTGACTTCGAAACGTCTGTCACCAAGGGCCAATCTCCTCCATGCACGGTTGTAATCATCTTTTTCGATTCGTCGCCGGGATTGTTTGCGTGATGTCGGTGCAGGGCGCGGTCTGTCAGCAGACAGCCGGGCAGGCGCCGTTGCCGGACATTCGCGAACTGATGCGCGAGGTGCAGGAGCATCAGAAGAAGCTCGACCAGGTTCGCGAGAACTATACGTACACGTCATACCAGGTGGTGCAGGATGTGGATGCGAACGGGCAGGTGAAGAAGACGGAGAGCACGGAGTACGAAGACTTCTTTGTGAATGGGCACGTGATCGAGAGAAAAGTGAAACAGAATGACCAGCCGCTGGATGAGAAGGCGCAGCGGAAGGAGACGGAACGGGTTACGAAGCTGGTGGAGAAGGCGGAGAAGACCGCGCGGGACAAGCCGCTCGAGGGGCCGAGCATCAGTGTCAGCCGGTTGCTGGAGATCATGGACGTCCGCAACGAGCGGCGGGAGCTATACCGCGGCGATCCGACGATTGTGTTTGATTTTGTTGGCCGGAAAGATGCGAAGACGCATGGGTTCGCGGAGGATGCGTCGAAGAAGCTGCAAGGAACAATCTGGATTAACGAGGCGGACCGGCAGGTGGCACACGTGGAAGTGAGCTTCATCGAGAATTTCAGGATGGTGGGCGGGATCCTGGCGACGGTGCAGAAGGGATCGAATTTCCGGTTCGATCAGGCGAAGGTGAATGGGGAGATCTGGCTTCCGACGGGAGCCGAGGGAACGATGCAGGCGCGGGTGCTGTTGCTGAAGAGCCTGCGGCAGCGATTCAGGGAACGCGACTACGACTACAAGCGATTCAGAGTCGATGCGCGGGAGGAGAAAGAAGCGAAGGTTGGAGCGGGGAAGAAGTAATGTTTGCGAGAAAGCTGGCCATTCTGCGGATCGATTTGGAAGGGGTGGTTCACCCTTGTCCACAGAAGTGGATCGACAACTTCGCTATGCGAAATTTCACGAATGATGCAATTTTCGACGACACGCTTCCCCTCGCTGACGGACTGATGGAGGCTGGGAAGAGGGTTCCGCTGGATCGGCTGCAGCCGGCCATGGAGGACTGGTTCCGGCGCAAGGGATACATTGGCGTGGGAGAAAGCATTCGGGTCCGCGAGGAAGCAGGCTCTGAGTAGCCCCCCTCCCCCCGGTAGTTTTTTGCACGTAATACATGCGAAACGACTTGTGAGCAGGTTTGGAAGGCTTTTCGGACCGGAACTGTGTACTCCCCCGTCTATTTCCCCCGGTTTTCTGTACTTAATAGATTCTAAATGAGTTATCTGTACGTAATAGAAAACATGATACTTAACTCACCCGGCCGCCCCACCAGAATGGCAGGGAATTATTTTCTCGTTTCTTGCAGTTAATATCATAGGACTTAGCCGTACCTAATAGAAAATGAAGTACTTAGTCTGACACGGGTTCGCGGACTGTTGGTGAGAATCAGATCCTTCGCTTACCACCCCCAGACTCTGCCCCAAAGAGCGACGGCGCCTCTTTGGGGACCCCTCGAAGAAAACGTCTGGGGCCCCGTGCGCTCAGGATGACAGCATGTGGGAGAGGTGGAGTTGATGACAGCCGCAGAGGTGACGCTGCGGCACGACTAAAGAGCTTGCTGAAGAAAGCTGTTAAGGGCGAAAGTTCGCGAAACCATCCCTCAGCGGCTAAAGCCGCGCTCATTGCGCCACTTGGCGGCACGGATAAATCCGTGCCCTTTCAAAACCGCGATGAACTGGGAGTTTTTCAGCAAGCTGGAAGTCCTTCCCGAAGAACGAGCCGCATGCGAGATCGAATCAGGCGGCCTGGGTTTTGGGTGAGGTGGCGGACCAGAGGCGGAACTCGGATTCGCGGCGGAGTTTGAGGGCGGGGAGTTCGCGGGAGCCGGCGTGATCCCAGGCGAGGAGTTGCCATGCGGCGTCGTCGTACTTGCCGGCGTTGAGATAGCGCAGCAGGGTGGAAGATGCGAGGCGTCCGGAACCCAGATTGAAGGTGAAGTCGACGAGGGCGTCGAACTGGCCCTGGTTGAGGGGGACGCGGACGAGGCGCGTGATGGCGGCTTCGGCGATGGCGATGTCGGCGGTGAGGATCGACTCGGCCTCGGCGAGGGTTATGCCGTTTGGGTAAGACTCCGCCGGGTTGAGACGGTGACCATAGCCGATGGTGCGGAAGCCAGCGACGTCAGAGTAGACGCGGTTGCGGAAGCCTTCAGATTTCTTGAGCAGTTCAAGCCCAGCGGAGCTCATGCGCATGATCTTCCTCCAAAACAGAAAGGCCGCTCGGCTGCCTTTCCGGTTGGAAAGGTCAGACGAACGGCTTATAGTTCGAAGCTAGCAGGTTCGTCGAATCAACCTGCAAATCCCGGATTAATTTTTTGAGGGCGTGGCGGATGCTGGGGACTTGTCCGCAAGTTGCTGGAAATCAAGCAGAAGCGCAGAAAGAGCCTGATCAAAATTGCGGTCGTGGGTCTTCTGGAGGTTGGCAACTCCTATTGACTCGGTCAACGTCCAAAGAATGTAGTGGGATTTTCTGTCGTAGATGGTAAGGCGGAACTCCGGAAGTGGATCTGAAGCCCCCTTTTGTTTGTTGGCATTGGTCGGGCCCGCCGGAGCAATGAGTTGGAGTTCAAGTACGAGATCCGCATCAGACGGATCGGTTACCAAGTGGTGGTGGCCAGCGGCTTTCAAGCCAGAAACGAATTGGGTGTAAGCCCGATCGGGAGTGCCGCTGAACGGCCTGGGAAACAGTCCCCTTTCCGCTCCTGCGTTGGAAATAAAGACGTTGTTCGCCGAACGGATGGCTGGAGGAACTCCAGCTGCATCATCCTGTGCCTTGGCGATGTTCTCGAACAGGGGTACCAGGCAAAGCGACGCCAGGAGGACGAAAGCCGTGGATTTCAACGAGATACCTCCCTTCCCCATTCACTGCACTGAGATGACGGTGCGTACGGGAGAAAAGTTCCTTTCCGAACTGGAGTTTGGCGTGGTAGTCTTTGCGGCTACGGGGATCTCCGCGCGTTCCCGCAGAGTTGCCAAGGCGCGGTTGACGTTCGCGGTTGAGTGGTCAAACAAAGGCAAAAAGACGATTCTGCACCAGGATTGTTGCAACCCTAAATTGCGTTATTGAGGGGCTTGGACTTAGGTACCGTACTTCGATCCGTCCTGCCTCATTTTGCCTAGATCTCATTGACTTCAATGGAGGATACCGTCCGTTGGCGACTGCCGGGAGCCCCGGTTTTTGCCAGGCGGGCTGGTAAACTTAGAAGATGCTCAAACGACCAGAAGCAACCAACATGAACCCCAAAAGATCGCTGCCGTGGTGGCTTCTTGCGGGGACTTCCTGCGTGGCATTGGCCGGGATGTTTTGTACGCTGCCTCCCCGGACGGTGCAAGCGGATGCTGGAGTGCCGCGGCCAGCAGCAACAGCTTCGCCGACGGTAGTGGTGAATGCGACTCCGCAGATGGCGCCAGCTCAGAAGCCGAAGTCGAAACTGCTGAGAGGAATTGCCTCCTGGTATGGCGATCAGTTCGATGGTCGGAAGACAGCGAGCGGTGAGATGTTCAACATGGACGAGATGACGGCCTGCCATCCTTCGCTGCCGTTTGGGACTGAAGTGAGAGTCGTGAACCTGCGGAATCACAAATCGGTGGTGGTGCGGATCACCGACCGGGCCGAGCTGGTGAAGGGACGGGTTATCGATCTGTCCCATGCAGCGGCGGAGAAGCTGAACATGACGGAGACGGGGGTGGCACGGGTGTCGATCGAGGTGCTTTCGCTGGGGCATCCGGGCGTCTAGGAAGCCAAAACTCACGAATAGAATAGGGCCGGCCCGGTGCCGGCCCTTGGTGTTTTTGTGCGAAACCCGGTGGATGCCGCCGGCCAGAATTTCGTCCGGAACGCTCGCTAGCGGCGGACTTTTCATTGAGTGAAGCTGGTTACAATGAAATGCCGCAAGCCCGGTGCTATCAACCGGAATCAACTGGTTGTTTACTGAGTAGTAATTTCCGAGTGGACCACAACACGCCAACTATCATGGAAAATTGAGTTCACAAAGCAGAAAGAGGGCTCCCATGATCAGCCTTGAAGACGCTCGCTGGTCGAATATGACCGGAGGCTACAAGATGCCGTTCGACCCGCGTCCGCTGCTCAAGAGACTCGAAACTGAGCACGACGCTGCAAGGGTCTGGCAGGAACTCTGGGAGGAACTCCATCACCAAGGAGACGTTGGGGAAGCCTCATTCGCAGCTGTTCCTTTTCTCGTCAGAAGTTATCAAGAACGAGGCGTGATCGACTGGAACACCTATGCGATCGTCGCAATCATCGAATTGGCTCGCACAGAAGGTAAGAATCCGGATGTTCCGGAATGGATTGCGGAAGACTATTTTCAGGCGATTCGGAAGCTAGCCGAGATCGGTACGAAAGAAGTAATGCAGGCCGAAGCCGCCGACGATGTGTGCGCCATACTTAGCGTCGTTGCCATCGAGAAGGGCCTTCGAACCCACGGGAAATTTCTCGTGAAATACTCTGAGGCTGAGATGGTCGACATCGAGTCACGGGTTTGAGATTTGCACGACCGTGTTCAGTGTTCTGCGATTCCGCCTGAGTCCATCCGGAACCAACGTGAGCCACATCACCATATTTCCCAATTGTCCACGACCATCTCGGAACTCGGAACAGCGGTTGCCGTTTTGCGTTCCGACAGCTATAGCGTCTCCATTCTGAGGAGTCGAGCACTATGCAATATCCGACTGGCGATTTTCCGCTGGTCGTTCCGCAAGCTCCTCAAGGAGCCTTGAGTCCTTGTACGCATCTCCCAACGTGGGATACCAGCAGTAATCTGCGTCAAATCCTCTGTGCGACAGGAAGACGAGTCCCCACGAGTGCTCAGGTGCAAACCCGTAATCTGAAAACGCGATCCCGTAATCGTAGCGAGAACTTTCAGCAACTATCCAGACCGGGTAGTCCACAAGCGGCCTTTCCCATCCCCAAGTTCTCATTTCAAGACGCGGCTCAACTATGAATGTCTGGAGGCCCTGGACGATGCTGACATCAGCGATCTTACGTACCTCGGCTTCAACGAGAAGATGGACCTCGCCTTTGGTTCTGTCCGGCACTCGACTGAGATTCATATTCAGTCTCCTCGCTGGAGGATATCGTTCGACCATAGCCCTATGCCGCATTTGATGATAGAGCAGCTCGATCGTGTTCGCGGTCGAGTAACCGCCCAACCGGACCCTACCATTTTTGGTGCAAAACGGGTAAGGGAAGGATCGGCCACCATCCGCTCGAACTCTGAATTTGGAATGCGTTGCTGGGATTTCCGGAAGGAATTACCTGACTCGCGCCGAATGGAAGAAGTATGCTGTGAGCAACGAATTGAGCGAATGATCAGACCGCAGTGTTGGGAGCTGAGATGAAAAGGATTCTTATCGGGTCCATCACCGTGCTCGTTCTGGCTTGGGCAATGGTGGTCGGCCTCAATGGGTGGATCAACGCCCACCGACTCATTGCAGGCCCAGAGAATGAAAGCTCCTTCTATCAGAATTACGATCCGGAACAAGTGATTGCTAGATTCAGGTATACGGGTGAGGGCCACGACGGTGGACATTCAAACGGAGCTTCACAATTGATCAAGTTTATTCGGCATTTTGGGGGGTTCACGCCGAGATTCACGATGCAGGCCGGCCGGGAGTCGGAGTTGTTGAATGCATTGCACGACGACATCATGAATCGTCTCCGACTCACCAAGGCGAATGTGGTCGACAGAGATGATGGATTGGACGGCGGGTTCACTTGCAAGTACATCTCGGGAAACAGTGTCGGTACCATCTCAGTCCAAGCGCCTCAACACCGTGCCGCTGTGCGTCGTTATCCTGTACCAAGTGGGCTGGACGATGTAAGCCTGAACATCGTTATGGAAGAGACGTGGACGCGACCGGCAAGTGAAACCCGGTGGTGGATGTCCGTCGTTGAGTGACCGCGCCCTCGCGGGAAATTGCACCCTTTTCGGTAATGGAAGTGTAGGCCACAATGCGCCCATCACGCTGAATCGAGCCATTGCAAGCTCATGCACGTGCGTGCAGTCTCAAATCGTGACGTGAATCCGGGCGCACTTTACCACTCGCACAGCGGCGAAGATTCCGAGGATGAGAATAAGACCATTCAGGCTGAGTCCAATAATGGCGGAAGCATCACCCGGCCCCAACAGGACGAATGGCGTCTGATACAGAGGCAAGAAAAGGTAGACGGCAAGTCCCACGCGCAGTGAGGCTTTAAGGGCGACCTGCAGAGACACCTCACCCGCAAATGCCTTGTAGACCATCAAAAACCACAGCGTCACGAGAAAGGCGATCCCGGCAACAGGTACCCAGATAATCAGAAGCAGAAGTTCGTGTGTGAGAGTCCTGAGGTCCAGTGCAAACGGGCGTTGGTTCAGTGCCTCTGGATAGAGAACGATCACTGTCCGCACCTCTCACCGAAACCCACAATATATAACACGGCGCTGCATCGAACAGATTGCGCCCGAGTCAGCGCCAACTCTTTACCCGCCGGTAAAGTACGAACGGCAAAAGGACCATCATTAAACGATGACCGGACAGGATCGAGTGGGGTCATTCGGATCGACCCGAATCTCTAGCTCGCTGCCCCCTGCGAAGTGCCGTACATAGGCTTCCGCATAGTTGTCGTAGATGTAAGGCTTTTTGATGGAACCGTGATAGCGTTCAAAGTTCATTTTGAACTTGTAGCTGAGCACCACGTACATGCAGCCAACGCCGGGCTTTTCCAAATGGCAGCGAACGACGGTACCGGTCACCGTTGGCCATCTGTGGCTCTCAGCCCTGCGCCAGAAGATCATGATCCAACGCACGATGAATGCCACGTAGATATCGAGGACTAACCCAGCCATGTTTTCGATCAATTTAACAGATCGCTAGTCGCCAATCCTGATCGCGGTCGGATCACCGTCAACCCGGAAGTTGCTTTCAAGTACACCGTGCCAGACGTGTTTACTAGACATTCCAGACTGTCGCTCCCTGTTGCGGGGAGCACATCCGAAAGAGCACGAAGCCGGGAAACCCGACCACCGCTCGTCAAATTGAAGCGGCTCATCGAACCGCACTCGTTAAATGGCTACCCATGATTTCGTGCGGTGGCGTCATTACCAAAGATGATGGCACTCCCATTCATCTCTTGATTGCAGGGCGTGGAGGGACGTTTCATTATCACAACCGCAACGGCTCGAATGGCTGCTTGAACCAGAAACTCGATCAATTGCGCACGCAATTCGTCACGCAGAAAGAGGCCCAATGAGAAAGCCTCGGAAGCCGTTCACGCCGCAACGCCGAATGAACGAAGCAATATGGCTTCGTTTCGGTCGCTGTCTGTCACGCTGCCTTTTCCCTTTAACTTGCGATGGTTCCTGTCTCGCCCGCCCACACAAAGAAGATCAAGTCGTTCTGTGTGAGGACGGCGAACATTTAAGGTTCTATTTTTGTGCCCACACGAACACCCATGTGCTAACGAATTACATTCCCGCCCCACAATAATCACGCAGACCAGTTCCTTCAAGATTGATCGCTCTTCCGGCGTTGCGTGGTCGCAAGTTAACCTCGTCTGAAAATGCAACCAGATAGATCTCCTGTCTTGCGGTCGCGGTAGGATTACCGCCAACCCTTCTTTTACCGATTGGTTAAAGAAGGATGGCTCTCAATGTTGCTCTGAGGGGTTTGGAGATGTTGCGACGTCTAGGTCGATGAACGTTTGAGGGCTGTGAGGAAGATTTGGTGCGTAGCAATTTCCGTCTGGTGCCGCATTCTTGGGACAACTTGCGCTGAATTGCTGTCGCCGGGGTGACTGAGCATACTGCCAGACTTCAACTTGATGACGATTATCTAGCCGTGCACCTGCCGAAGGCTGTAGGTTGACGGTTGTGCATCCCGGTGCTGGCGGACACTGGTCATTGGCTACCCAAAGGCTTAGGTCTGAGATGTTTCGCGGCGTTTTCGCCGGTTCGGCTTTCTCTAGCTGCAGGATGTTTGCCGCTGTGTTTATTTGGCTGTTTCCCTCCTTCACGTCTATTGCAGAACAATACACTCCCGCTCGCGCTCCGCGTCGGCGTACGGCATTTATCCAAGAACGGATGTATGCGGCCTGATCAGGTAGTAGTCTCCCGCCTTCCTCCTGATCCAGAAAGATGCGAATATTTCGGGAAAACCCTTCCCGAGCAGCCGAATCCACTGCAGCGTTGCCATCTTGGCTTCCGAGTGCGGCTGCGTCCTTAGACTGCAGTTGGCTGTGAAGCCTGCCATTGAAGAGTACGAGGAAACCAAGACCATGCTGTTTGATCAGAGATCGCTTTCCTGCCCACGGGTTGTGGCCAAGTCCAGGCGGATTGTTTAGCCAGTAGCTGGTGAAGTGGAAAGACCCGCGTAGAGTACTCAGCACGGAGTCCCCGGGGTAGTCGTTTTTGTCGAATCCCAGGTAGACACGCTGCGCGAAAAGGCTTGATGTGATTTGGAGGAGCCCCAGCGCAAGAAAGAACAAAGCAGATTTTCGCATCGCACCACTCACTTGATGACCAGTTTAGATGCAGAAAGCCGGCGTCATTTCGTTCTGGCTGTATCGCCGGAGGAACTGAATTCATCTTTTGGGCCAATCACCGTCTACTCGGAAATTATCCGTGGTTGATACAGTTCACTGACCAAGACCAGTGGCACCATCGGGCTGTGCCACTTCAGTGACTGTCATAATCGTCCAACATTCGAATCAACTGACGCGTTCTCATGTGATCAGCGCCGGGAGGACGCCGTTTATGATCCCTTCAACTGTGAACCGCAACATCATCATCTTTGTCGCGTCTTCTCTAATCTTTGCAGTCGCGGCGTCCGGCCAAAACTCTCCGGCTCCGGCGTGGGAAGTTGCCCCGGTATACCCTGCCAACACTACAAAGAAAATCTACATTGTCACGATTTCCCATCCGAAGAAACGCCACACGTGCATGATGCAATCGATCAATACAAGCGAAATTGTCTGTGATCATCATGGCCGTCTAACGATCTATAAGGCTCAAGATGTGGCTGCGATCATTGAACCCGGCGAGCACACACCGGTTTTGATCTACGTAGGCGGCATTTTGGCAGCGAGTGGGGCAGCAGCCTGGGGAACGGGCGTCCTTGCATCGGTTTGTATTCCATGCGCCGTGGTTACGGGAGTCGCGGCATTGTTTCTTTTCATGTTGGCTCCTGGGGCGGCGATGGCTGCAGACGGTGACAGTTCTGACACGCTGATGTACCTCGCTCCGGGCCAGAAACTACAAGTCAAATTGAAACGCCCCTGACCACGTCCTAGTGAAGGACCGACTCGAAGAGAATGCCGGTGAGGTGGTGAAAAGTATCCGCTCTGAATACTTACGACGTTCCTGAAACGCGCATCGCGGGAGTATCACCGGCTAAAGGGAAATAATCCTACTCAAGCCACTAATCATCGTCGTCGTTTCGCCATTGCCGACCATAGTAGATCTGCTTGACTCGCTCATAGTAGCCACGTCGGAATCCTTCCCGATATTCGTGCCGCTCCCAGCGGGGAAGGCGCGGATCTCGATACTCATGGCGATTGTTCACATCCGGTCGACGGCCCTTCTCAAAATCTCGGTCAGCGCCTCTCACCCCGTCGTAGAAGCCCTGACGCTCCCACGCCCTCTCAGCCTCGTGCTGCTCGTAGTAGTACTGTCGCGGGCCGTAGTACTCCTGTGCCTTCGCAATCTTCGTGCTGCCCAGCAGAGCCACCGCAAATGCGGGTACCAGCAAAAGTGTCCGTGTCATATCGCTATCCTGTTCCGCCGCAACGCTGCGGCCCGATTGATCTGGTCTGCCTAATTCCACCACGATTGACCTCGACCCAGTGCCACACATAGACACAGCTTCGCGCTCCTGGTTGCGGTGTTTCTTCACGTTCAGGGATGTCGAGCCAGGTACTCTGCAGTTCGCTGTGCAGCGTTATATTTCTTTCCGAGCCTACGTGAATCGATCCAGGAATTTGGGTTATGAGTTGAGGTTCGGGTCGAATAACCGCCGATGCTTCCCTTTGCAAATCTTCCGGTTTCCAGAAGCGGACGGTGACCGGTGGATGATTCTGGCTCATTTTGAAACTTCTCCATCGGCCACAATTCGACCGCGATCCCGGAGATAATGGCAAACTGACACCAGCATGATTCCAGTCGGCTACATGGCGAAACAACGGGCCCAGAGGAGGCCAGAGTGGACTGACGGTACGAACGTCAATGAAATCTACTCGGTCTGTGATTGCGTTTCCAAGAACTTTGCCGACTACATCAAGTTCTGGAGCCATAACGGCTACTGGCTGTTTGATTCACCCGAAGTCATCAGGCGCTTAGCGGAAGAGAATCATATCGATCTTCGCGATACTTCGCTGTTCTACTACGAGGCTCACGAAATGGAGTTCGATGGTGAGCAGTGGCTTCCGTGGGCTTGCGACCCATCGTTCAAGACAGCCGTCTACAAGCCGTCGACCAAACAGCTCGAAGGCTTTGACGTTGTTAACTTCACCGCTCGTACTTCACCGGAATGCGCGACGCTCGCGTGTACCAGCCTGGCGAAGGAACTGGGTGCAAATAGCCATGCTCTGTTTGAGTCTTTCGAGCAGGCTTGGAAAATCGGGGATGATGGGTCCTTCAATGATTGCGAACCCGGCCCGTACCGCATATTCGCGGTCTACTCAATCGTGTGGGGCGAGTGACCGCTGACTACTCTTTGTGCAACACCTCACGCGATTGTTGCCTTATGAGTACGAGTGGACCACTATTCGACCGCAACTACACTGTGTGACTTTGCGGGGAGATCGTCAGAAGTGCTCTACTACGTTGAATTCGCAACGAGGCTGCTTAGAATGAACAAACGCACCTTTGTGGGCAGTTTCCTCTTCGCTTTCCTAGTAACGAGTGTTGGACTCGCCGAGTCATTCGACAAACCAGTACACAAGAGAGTTCTAGACCTTGGACCCTCGCAGAACTTGATGCGAAGCGACAACAGGCATCTAACGGTGACCTGCTGGTATTACAGCCACTTCATGATCAAGGAACGAAACGATCCCGGTATGAAAGGCGCGGAACTAATAGCACTCGCATCCCAAATGCTCGTCGATGCTACAGCCGGATGAGAAGGAATTCAAGGAATGGATTCCAGAGCTCAAAACGTTTGAGAGCTGGAATGGGTATTTCGCAGGAGTGAAACACAATCTAGTATTCCTCGAACGACCTGATGGGGACGAGAATAGCGGAATTCCGTTCAGTGTTTTCGAGTCCGATGCACAGACGAAGCTATTCGAGGACTCCGTCATGCTTCGCGCTCGTGGAGAGAGGGATCTGAACTTCGCACCAACATCTGGCAGTCAGGTCGTGATTCGCTATCTTCGGGTTGCTAACAGCGGCTGCTCCATTCCGAAATCCGGCGAGATTTGCTGGATCAAGCTGCAACAA
>Ga0207641_10004246_pt1 | contig 12483 bp, 9 predicted proteins | sample KBSSwiS62_FD_184306 | JGI IMG/M metagenome (GOLD analysis project Ga0207641, IMG submission 184306) | Switchgrass rhizosphere microbial communities from Kellogg Biological Station, Michigan, USA - KBS Switchgrass S6-2 (SPAdes) (version 2) | ecosystem: Host-associated > Plants > Roots >... | reverse complement strand
TGGTTAAACAAATGCTCGTCGAATTGCAGGATGTCTTAAAAGTTTTGCAAAGTTAGTTCCCGCCGAAATCCTCATCGGTTACCATTGCGCCCCTCTTGTGGGGCGCTGTTCCCTCAAGAAATCTTTTTCCGTATCGGGGCGTAGCGCAGCTTGGTAGCGCACTTGCCTGGGGGGCAAGTGGTCGCAGGTTCAAATCCTGCCGTCCCGACCAAATCCCCTTCCAAAGTAATCCTAGGAAGTCCACGAAACCCGCAGAAATGCGGGTTTTTTGTTTGTGCAGCATTCCAGCGCGTACCTAGATATTCCCCCTGAAGCGGGGGCATAATGGGGGCAAGACCGGGGGCATACCCAAAAGCGCTGGGGGCATGACATGGATATTGAAAAGCTAACTGACGTTGCTATCAAAAAAGCCGCTCCGAAAGAAAAAGCCTACAAGCTGTCGGATGGGCGCGGTATGTACCTGGAAGTCATGCCCAATGGCTCGAAATACTGGCGCCTGAAATACCGATTTGGCAGCAAAGAGAAGCGCCTGTCGCTGGGGGTGTACCCCGAAGTGTCTTTGAAGTGTGCCCGCAAGGCGGCGCTCAGTGCGCGCGATACCTTGGCTGGCGGCACCGACCCCGGTGAAATTAAACGGCAGGAAAAGCTGGCTCGCTTCGTCGGGACTGAAAACAGCTTTCGCACAATTGCGCTCGAATGGTACGAGAAGGGCAAGCCACACTGGTCAGAGAGTCACATTAAGCGGCTTGGCTGGATATTTGAGAACAATCTGTTCCCTTGGCTTGGGCATCGGCCTATTGCCGATATAAACCCGCCGGAGCTGCTGGCTGTACTTCGGCGCACTGAAAGCAAAGGTACTCACGAAACTGCGCACCGCGCCAAACAAATTGCCGGCCAAGTGTTTCGCTATGCTGTCGCCACTGGCCGCGCTCAGCGTGACCCCACCCCCGACCTCAAGGGGGCATTAGCGACACCGAAAGGGGGGCATCACGCCGCAATTACCGATCCAAAGGCCGTGGCCGATCTGTTGCGTGCCATCGATGGTTTTCGCGGTACCCCCGTGGTAATGGCTGCGTTGAAACTTTCTCTGCTCTTATTTTGTCGCCCTGGTGAGCTTCGCCAAATGGAATGGGCTGAAATTAATTGGGATGAATCGCGCTGGGAAATACCAGCCGACAAAATGAAGATGGGGCAACCGCACGTTGTTCCTCTATGTCGGCAAGCACTCGAAATCCTGCGCGAATTACAACCAGTCACTAGTCGCAGTAAGTACGTTTTTCCGAGTGCGCGCGGTGCAAGTCGTCCTCTGAGCGAAAATGGAGTGCGTACCGCGCTGCGCACCATCGGTTACACCAACGAGCAGATGACCCCACATGGCTTTCGTGCAATGGCACGCACCATTCTCGATGAGGTTCTGGGGTATCGCGTCGAATGGATTGAACACCAGCTTGCACACGCGGTGAAAGATGTGAATGGCAGGGCATACAACCGCACATCGCACTTACCGCAGCGCAAAGAAATGATGCAGGCTTGGGCTGACTATCTTGATGGTTTAAAGTCGGGCGCGGTTATTATTCCGCTTCGCCCGCACTACGCACAATAAAAACACATGAAAAATAAAGAAGTCGGCGAAAAATGCGTTGCCATGTCTAGGCAGCCGTTTAGCGACTATAGGTGAAACGTGCTGAGTAAAATGGAATTATGAATGCAGTAGAAATCGAAGAAGCAGTATCGGACTTGGCGCTTCAGTCATTCGATGCGGCTGAGTTTCCATTTCAGTTTCTGGCCGCTTTTGGCAACAAAGAAACCACTCTCAAGCGCCTACGTAAGGGCGATTCGAATGCGTCCGATATTCCCGGCGGTGTGCTGCAGCGCAACAACATCCATATCGCGGCATGCGAACCCGGCGCCGTTGGGGCGACGCTAAAACTATTACGCGAAAGCCCGCGCACCACATCGGCGAAGGCGAAATTCATTCTTGCAACCGATGGCTCAACACTGGAAGCCGAAGATGTCGCCAGTGGCGAAACCATCGCATCGCCCTACGAGAAATTTCCCGATCATTTCGGTTTTTTCCTACCGCTCGCGGGCATCTCGACGGTTAAGGAAATCAAAAACAATCCGATCGATGTTAAAGCCACGGGGCGGCTCAACAAACTCTATGTTGAATTACTGAAAGATAATCCCGAGTGGGGAGCAGCAGATCGCCGTCATGACATGAACCATTTCATGGCGCGCTTAATTTTTTGTTTTTTTGCCGAAGACACCGGCATTTTCAATAACGCCGGCTTGTTCACCTCGACTGTTGAAAGAATGAGTGATCGGGATTCGTCGAATACGCAGGAAATCATCAGCACGCTATTCCGAGCGATGAACACAAAAACCTCTGATCGCGCTGATCTACCGCGTTGGGCGGATGCATTCCCGTATGTCAATGGCGGCCTTTTTTCCGGTACCGATGATGTACCGCGTTTTTCGCGTATGGCACGTACTTATTTATTGCACGCTGGTAATCTCGATTGGCGTGAAATCAATCCCGATATTTTCGGCTCGATGATTCAAGCCGTTGCCGATGACGAAGAGCGCGGCGCACTCGGCATGCATTACACCAGTGTGCCGAATATTCTGAAGGTATTGAATCCTCTGTTTTTGGACGATTTACGTGCGCAACTAGAAGCAGCAGGCGATAACCCAAGATCGCTTCTAAACCTCAGAAAGCGCATTTCGAAAATCCGAGTTTTTGATCCAGCATGCGGCTCGGGAAATTTTCTCGTAATAGCGTACAAGGAAATGCGAGCAATTGAGGCTGAGATTAACAAACGGCGTGACGAGTCACATTTGGGAACGGAAATTCCTCTCACAAATTTTCGTGGCATTGAATTGCGGGATTTTCCGGCTGAAATTGCGCGCTTGGCCCTCATCATCGCAGAGTTCCAGTGTGATGTTTTGTATAGGGGTCAAAAGGAAGCAATTGCGGAGTTCCTTCCTCTAGACGCCAAAAACTGGATTATCTGTGGCAACGCGCTTCGACTTGACTGGTTAAGCATTTGCCCAACTACAGGCACTAATGTAAAGGTGCTCGCCGATGACTTTTTCGATATACCGCTCGACCAGATGGAAATAAATTTCGCAAACGAAGGCGGTGAAACTTACATCTGTGGTAATCCGCCGTATTTAGGAAGTACCTGGCAAACAGCAGAACAAAAAGCTGATATTCGCAGCGTAGTGAAAGGGCGCACCGGTTCAACAGGCTTTCTGGACTATGTGGCTGGTTGGTTCATCAAAGCCGCTGACTGGATTATTAAAGCTCAAGGTGCAGCGGCCTTTGTGACTACTAATTCAATATGCCAAGGTCAATCGGTGCCAATTCTCTGGCCAATTTTGTTTAATTCGGGTTGCGACATTCTTTTCGCGTGCACATCATTCAAGTGGGTAAATCTGGCGAGCCACAATGCAGGTGTAACCGTAGCGGTAGTGGGACTTGGCGCACCAACAAATGCCGCGCGCCGTCTATACGAACATCGAGAGGATGGCGTGGTAGTTCTCCGCGAGGGCGCGTCGATTACACCTTATCTAACAATTGGTCCACGCGTCATCGTCGAAAAAACGAACGAATCCATGTTCGGGCTTAGTGTGATGGAGTTCGGCAACAAACCTAGCGATGGCGGTAACTTGCTTTTAAGCCGAGATGAATTGAAGTCGCTCAATCTAACAGCGGCGCAGCATGAGCGTTTTATTCGCCGCATTTTTGGTTCAACTGAGTTCATTAACGGCGGCGTTCGGTTTTGCATCTGGATTGAAAATGAAAACTTACGCGAAGCACAATTGATTCCCGCCTTGAATGAGCGCATTGAGGCAGTACGTAAATTACGCTTAGCGAGCCCTGACAAGGGCGCACAAGCATTGGCTAAGCGTGCACATCAATTAAAGCTTATGCGCATCGGCTGCCGCTACACAATTGTTGCTCCCAGAACTTCATCTGAAAATCGCCCATTTCTACCAAATGGCTTAATCGACAATCGAAGCACAGTTACAAGCGAGGCTTTCGCCCTATATGACGCCCCGCTATGGAATCTGGCACTCATAGCCTCTCGCTTACATTTAATCTGGGTCGCCACGGTTTGCGGCAAACTAAAAACCGATTTTCGCTACTCCAATACCCTTGGCTGGAATACGTTCCCAGTTCCAAAGCTTACTGAACAAAACAAAATCGATCTTACCCACTGCGCCGAAAACATTCTTCTCACGCGCGAGGCACATTTTCCAGCCACCATCGCAGATCTTTATGACCCCGAAGATATGCCTGACGATCTTCGTCGTGCACATGACGAAAACGATGAAGTGCTTGAGCGTATCTATATCGGCCGACGCTTTCGCAATGACACCGAGCGCCTTGAAAAATTATTTGAACTCTACACCAAAATGACCGCCTCACAGCCCGCAACCAACAAGAAACGGAAGACAGCGGAATGACTACGGAAAATAGGTGATAGCGATCAACCTACCGTAAACAGTGACTTGAAATTAGGGTGATGAAACGATGAAAACGTACAACGCTGAAAACGAGAGAATTAAGCGCCGCTACTTTGCCTATTTGAAGGAAGCGAAGCGGCACAGTGAGCAGACGGTGGATGCTGTGGCAAAGGCGTTGGCGCGTTTTGAAGCGTACAACAAATTGCGTGACTTCAAAGCGTTCAATTTCAATCAGGCGGTGGCATTCAAAAATTATTTGGCTGAACAATGCGGGCAGCGCACTGGCGAGAAACTTAGCAAGGCAACGCTGAACGCCACGCTTGCCAATCTAAAACGATTTTTCCAATGGTTGGCGGGGCAGCCCGGTTTCAAATCGCGGTTTCAGTATTCTGATGCTGATTATTTCAATTTGTCCGACAACGATATGCGCGTAGCCACAGCAAAGCGGGAGCAAAGGGCACCAACGCTGGAACAGGTAAAGCACGTCATTGCCCTGATGCCTGCTAAAACCGAAATAGAGCAACGTAATCGCGCATTGGTAGCGTTCACGCTGCTGACAGGTGCAAGGGATAGCGCGATTGCTTCGATGAAGTTAAAGCACATTGATCTGTTGGCTGGAAGCATCTATCAAGATGCCCGCGAAGTTCGCACGAAGTTCAGCAAGACCTTCACAACCTATTTCTTCCCAGTTGGTGAAGAGATTCGCGCCATTGTTGGGGATTGGGTGAACTATCTGCGGGGGGTGAAATTGTGGGGGAATGACGATCCACTATTCCCGGCAACATTAATCGAATGCGGCGCGTCACGGCAATTTGAAGTAGCTGGGCTGAGTGGAAGATGTTGGAGCAATGCTACGCCAATTCGAAAGATATTTCGGGAAGCGTTTGAGCAAGCGGGGCTGCCTTATTTCAATCCGCACAGCTTCAGAAACACGCTGGTCAGCTATGGGCAGGCTGTATGCAAAAGTCCGGAAGATTTTAAGGCGTGGAGCCAGAATCTAGGACATGAACAGGTTTTGACGACTTTCCTTAGCTATGGCCACGTTGGCACACAGCGCCAAGCGGAAATTATTCAGGGTTTGGGGCGGCCCCAACAGGCCATTCAGTCTGATGTGAGTGAGTTGGCTCGGGCTTTAGTGAAAGAGATGCGGGGTGTTGGAGTTGGTGCTGTTTAGCAGTATTCGACGAAGTGGGTGTTGACGATTTTCCAGAGTAATATGCTCCCGCAATGACATAAACAAGTCCAAAACGGCCATTGAGGAGCTTTCGGTGATAACGGAGGTCTTGCTCAAGCAGCAACAGCCACGTCATAGAACGAAATGCGAGATGCCAATGGCCTTCAATAAGTCGCCTTCTACGTCGTCCAACGGGCGATTGATTCAGCTTGTGCGGGGCGATCCTGACTGTGCATCCTTCTATCAATGGATACACGCCGAGCTTAAAAAAATAACCACAAATTGGCCACCCCAAATCACGACGCTCACCACGGGGAGGCAAGGAAACCTTGGCGAATTCTTGTCGTACCGAGTGGCTCGCGCTAGCGGTCTACATGGCAAGAGCAAAGGGTACACGATAGCGTTAATGGGGGCGCTGACTCCCCTTCAAGATGGAGCGCCTACTGGGCTGGACATCACCATCGTTCACTTGGACCCTGACGGGGACATAAGCAAGGATTGCCTCTACATTATGGAGGTGAAGACGACCGGTGCGGTTAAGTTGTCCTACGCAAACGCGCTCATTGACGACTACGACAAACTGCTAGGCAAGACAAAGGTCGCCGGGTCACTAGGCCAACGAATGAACTGGCTTCAAGCGTACCTGATGGACGTTCACGAGTTCTCGACCGAAGAGATGGACCGTGTCGGAAACCTCTTTCAGCCCAAGGCGGAGGATTGCAAGGGTATAAGGCTGTTGCCGACTTTGGTTCATGACCGAAAATCCGGAGACTTGGCTGCCGTTGCTACGCTGGATGAGGTCGCCAAGCAGATCGAGAACCTCGGATGGCGTAAGGATTGCCTAGAGCCGTGGAGCATCGCTATAACCGAGTTGGAAAAATGCTTTGTACATCTCTCGAATAATGAAGGCTCTATGCCATGAGAGAGTTCCCTGCGTCGGTCGACTATCTCAAGAGTGCTGCCTCAACCGCTGCGAAGGCGAGGAGGCTGGAACCAGTACTTCCAACGGCAGACCCGCTCGACGTGGCAACGGCGCTCAAGTGCATGAACGTCTTTCAGACACGAGTGGACATTGATGTGCTCGAGCTTCTTGATGACGAGCGAAACGCAGCCCCTCTCGTGGCCGCTGCGCGGATTCTGTTATCCACAGCACAGCATCTGCGAAACTCGGAAAATCCGCCAGAGAACTCGGATATTGATGAGCTGACTTTCCATGCAGCGCTTGCGTTTGCAATGCATGGCAACTTTCCCAGTGCGCATGCAGCATTGACGGAAGTCTCGCAGGGTTTTCTAGATTCAAGCGAAACGTTCTGCATGGTGGCTGCGATTTGCGACCCTAACGGCAAGCTCGCGCGCACCCGGAGTAATGGCGAATTCGAGGACTTCCGTTACCAATGGCGTAGGGCGCTGGTCAACCCGAACTGGGAGGTTCGCGCAAACAGCTTTGCGCGTGCGCTGGAGATCTTTGCGATTACCGCACGAGCAAGCTCGATGATGGACGGGGCGCTTTTACTGGGCGGCCGCATGGCGGCTCACCAGGCCAAACGACTGGCAACGACCAACTTGCTCGAGCTGGCGCCAGAGATACCGCGCTGGTTCATTAAAAACACTATTAAGTCAGGGATGGTAACACTGCTACCACCGCAGCACGTTCTCTTGACCCAAAGACGGATTGCCTCGCATGAGCGAAATACGCTCTTGACGCTGCCCACAAGCACCGGAAAGACCTTCGTTGCTGAGGCTTGCATGGCCACCAACTTGGGCGAAGATGGCCTGTGCGTTTACGTGGCTCCTTACGTTGCAGTGGGTGAGCAGGTGAAGGATTCCCTTAAGAAGCGTCTCGGTGATGAGGTGCCGGTCGTTTCGATGTTCGGCGGTTTTCAGTCCGAGACCCCGAACGTATTCGCCAAGAGAGAAGTCGTCGTCGCAACACCAGAGCGGTTTGACGGTTGGCTTCGCTCAGGCAAAGACGTTGAGCGGCTTCGCGCGGTTGTCTTCGATGAAATTCACATCCTTGAAAATGGTGCTCGGGGTGCCCGGGTAGAAGGACTGGCGTCACGATTAAGGCTCCTGCAACGTAGCTATCTGAAGCTTCGGATCATTGGGTTGTCGGCCGTATTGACTGAGCCTCAGAAAGTGTGTGATTGGCTTGGCGTGGGTGCCGACGACCTTCATCAGATTGGCTGGCGCCCTACTGCACGCAGATTGGCCATGTGCCTCTCAAATGGAGACACGTACTGGATTCATGGGAACGATGCGCTTCGGCCTCCAAGCGAGAGCTCTATTTCGGCCATATCTGAGTCAGTTAAGATCGACTTGCCAGGCCAAATCAACTATGGACGGTTTGCCAAGGTCAACGAGAAAAGTGCGGCCATCAATGTTGCTTCTATCACGCGAGACCTTCTGACGCGACTAGGTTCGCCTGGGTTGGTCGTGTGCCCGCGTAAGTTGGACACGCGACTGCTTGCTCGTGCATTGATGGAGGGCCTCACATATCTTGACGATGAAGAGGTTCGTCAAGCCGCAGATCGTGTCCTTGAGCGTTATCCCTACTTGAACTTTCTTGCCGAATGCCTGCGGCACGGAGTGGCCTATCACAACGCCTCTTTACCCTTCGACATTCGCCGTGACGTCGAACGTCTTACTCGTGCGCGCAAGCTCTCTGTAGTTTGTGCAACGACTACGCTCGCTGAGGGCGCCGACCTTCCATTTCGGTGGACGATCGTCGCTCATTGGCTCAGCAGCATGTATGGCGACGGCACGAAAATGAAGTCGATGACTTTCCGCAACATTGCTGGCCGCTGTGGAAGGGCCGGAGCCTTTTCGGAGGGAGACACGGTACTCTTTGAGAACTTGATGGGCCCTCCGTCGATGACCGCGCGGCGCCAAGACACGCGGCGCTTGGAAGAAGTGATGTTTTCGTCGTTGCCTCTTATGTCTACCTTTGGTCGCGACTGGAGCGAGACGCCATTTCATGGACAAAAGCTTTTAGAGGCGATGTTTAGCGCGCAATTGCTTGCATGCATTGGCGAGCACCCTGAAGCCGACGACATCGTTTCGGAATTCACAAATGCCTCCTACGCTGGGCAAACTGGTAGTGAGGATAACGTGCGGCGGATTTTTTCAGAGACGGTCTCCGGCCTTCTGGACGAGTCGCAGCCGGGCGGGGCCATGGCGGTCATGAATAGCCCAATCAGGCTGACAGAGTTTGGCCAAGCAGCCAACCTCAGTGGCTTTTCTCCCGGCACATGTCGGTTGATGGTCCAGTTCCTATCCAAAGAAACTTTCGAATCCGGCGCGGCCCTTTTTAGCGAGCTGTTGGAACATTTCAACAACGCGCCCGAGCAGTCCAACGATGTGCTGAGAAAAATTTTCTCGAGCAATACTCACAAGAACGTAGTGAAGGCGGACAACCTCAAGGAAATGTTGGCGAATCTGCTAGCCCGGATGGATGTTCGCGGGGTGTTTGAAGGCTTGCGCAGTGCAAAGTCCAAGGCTCAGCCGGAGACTGTCGAAACGATGTTTGAAGAGTTTGTTTCGTTCATCGATAGCGTCGTTGGCAACTTTCTGCCGTGGCTACTCAGAGGTTGTGAGACGCTTTGCAAGTATGGGAGCAACGAGGCTACGGTGATCGATTGGTCAGCGATGGCCAAAGAAGTTGAGAGGTCGCTCAGTGCTAGAGGCAGTGACACGACAGCAGACGATTCGCTGGTTCCGCTTGACTAGCAATTGGCTGAACTGGGATGGTCAATCTGGCTGAAGCCTTATCATTTTGAATGTCTTCGGACTGGAATTACGGTTCGACTTTACACGGGAGTGGGGACTTTGGCCGGAATCGAAGGTGGGCTTTGCAGGAATACGTACTTGAGGGCTGAGGTGATAAAAGCTTGAGCTTTCTTCTAACGTGCCGCGGCCTATTTTGTGTAACGGCAAACTCTGGAAAAGTCGCCTTAACCAAGAATTCTCTGTACAGCGGATTAAGTTTGGGGGCATTTCTGGGGGAATAATTGATCTTAGAATATCTATTTATCTATATTATTCAATTGGTTGTTGTTTGATTTCAGTTGATGCCGTCCCATATAAATGAACAAAAAAGGCCGCATCAGAAAATGAGCGGCCTTTTTTGTTTCTGATCTGATTGCGTGTATCGGCAATTGCGCAAGTCCGGGTTGCTTAGGTAGTCGTTGGGCCGTCAAATCAGGTCGCCTGGCAAATCGCGCCATCCATTTGGCGCGATTTCCTCTGAATTGGCGCGATTCATAACCCAAGCGCAAGGACCCGGAAATGAAGCCGGTAGCGAACAGACAGGCAGTGTGTGAGGCGGTGGCGGCTTTCCCGCAGGGTGCAGGTCGATGCCATTGGCGATGCACTGCCGCACATTCCCCGGCGCACACTGCAGCGCCTGCTCGGCGAACTGGTTGAGAGCGGCCAGCTCGCCCGCATTGGTAAAGACCGCGCGACGCTCTACATGCTTGTCGCTGTAATTGAGAGCGCGCCGGTTGCCGACGACTACACCAGCTATATCCAACTCTCGGAACCAGCCGCGCGCTGCTCGCTCAGCTGCGCAAACCGTTGGCCGCGCGTAAGCCTGCGGCCTACGGGCGCGAATGGCTCGAAGCTACACGCCCAACCAAATCTTTTATCTGGATGAACACACTCGTGGTCTGCTGCGCCGTATCGGCGACACCGGCAGAGCGGAGAGTCCGGTCGGCACGTATGGGCGGGAAATACTCGATCGTCTGTTGATCGATCTTTCGTGGGCGTCGAGCCGGTTGGAGGGCAACACCTATTCACGGCTCGATACTGAGCGGTTGATTCTTCGCGGTGAAGAAGCGGCCGGCAAAGACGCACTCGAAACCCAGATGATCCTCAACCATAAACACGCCATCGAAATGCTGGTGGAGTCGGCAGGCGAGGTCGGATTCAACCGCTACACATTTTAAATTTGCACGGTCTGCTGTCGGAAAATCTCATGCCCGATCCTACTGCGAGCGGGCGCTTGCGTATGCGCGAAGTTCACATCAGTGGCACGGTGTACACGCCGAGCGCGATTCCGCAATTGCTCGACGATTGTTTCAATGAATTACTGCGCAAGGCAGAATCGATTCGCGATCCGTTCGAGCAGGCGTTTTTTATTCTCGGGCATTTGCCGTATCTGCAACCGTTCGCGGACGTTAACAAACGCATCGCGTGCATCGGCGCCAATATTGGGTTCATAAAACACAATCTGTGTCCGCTCACTTTTGTGGAGGTGCCGGAACGCGCGTATGTGGAAGCGCTGCTCGGCGTGTACGAATTGCGTCGCATCGATTTACTGCGCGACGTATTGTGTGGGCTTATGAGCGTTCGGCGCAGCCTTATATTCAAGTGAAAAAAACTTGGCCGAACCCGAGCCGTTGCGTCTGAAATACCGCAGTCAGTTGCATCAATTGTTTGCAATGTCGTGCGCGCGGGGCAGACGCAATATACCGCTATGGTGGAGACGTATGCGCAGGTCATTGCTGAAAATGATCGCGCTAATTTTATCGCGATGGCATTGGATGATATCCGCCGTTTACACGAAGGCGTGTTGGTGCGCTACCGACTGACACCTGCAGAATTTCGCGCATGGAAGGATAAATTGAATGTCTGAATACACCTTCGTCGAAAAACCGCTGCTGACACAGTTGGCAGCCATGGGGTGGCAAGTTATCGATCAGGTGAGGGCGTGCCCAAAGATTCCGCCATCAGCTTGCGCAGCAGTTTTCGCGAAGTGGTGCTGCGCGATGTGTTCTTGACGGCGGTGAATGCGATCAACACGTTGCCCAATGGCAAACCCTGGCTGACCGAAAAACAATTGGAACAGTTGTATCAGGATGTCACCGATCTCGGCATGCATAAACTGCTTGAAGCGAATCAGGAATTTCTGAGCCGCGTATATAAATGGCAACTCGATGAAAATACCCTCACGGGCGAGCCGACGCCGGTGGTGAAGTTGATCGATTGCTGTTCTGGCCAACTTGCTGAAGGCAATTAACAATTAAAATTATCTGATTATTCGCGAATTTGCACCGGCGAATTGGCGATGTCTGTTTTAAATAAAAAATTTTTCTGCTATCCGAACTCGATCGCGGCTGCTTTGCCGATGCTTCGGGTAGCTCCTGTCACCAACGCTACTTTGCGCGTCTCAAGCTCCTCAATTTTTTGGATTGGAAACGCTGGCTCCGAATGAATTTGCGTTAACAATATTAATTGTCGGGGCACGATAACAGCGCTTTTCAATCGCCATCAATCGATATTCGAATCGTGCACGAAAATTAATTGAAGGCGAAAAATTGCCGTGTTATCGTCCGGCCATATCAAATCGAGAAAAAAATAATGATCGATTTCACCGGTAAAACAACATTGATAACCGGCGGCGGTGCCGGCATCGGCCGCGCGATTGCAGAAGCGTTTGGCAACGCCGGCGCCAATGTCGTCATCGCGGAAATCGATGCGCAGCGCGCAGGCGAAATCGAAACCGCATTGCGCACCGCCAATGTCAATGCGCTGGTATCGATTACCGATGTACGCGACAGCGCGCAAGTGGCAGCGCTGATGCAAGCGGTTGAACAGCGTTTTGGCGGGCTCGATGTGTTAGTGAACAACGTCGGCGACTTTTTAAGAATCGTCAAACCGTTCGAGTACCTGAGCGACGCTGAAATCGATTCGCTATACGCGGTGAATTTGAAATCGGTGTTTATCGTTACGCGCGCGGCAATTCCGCTGCTGCGCAAGCGTGCGCCGGGCGGCAGCATCATTTCAATTTCATCGATCGAAGCCTTTCGCGGTATTCCGATGACCACGGTTTACTCGGC
>Ga0207641_10004241_pt1 | contig 12495 bp, 13 predicted proteins | sample KBSSwiS62_FD_184306 | JGI IMG/M metagenome (GOLD analysis project Ga0207641, IMG submission 184306) | Switchgrass rhizosphere microbial communities from Kellogg Biological Station, Michigan, USA - KBS Switchgrass S6-2 (SPAdes) (version 2) | ecosystem: Host-associated > Plants > Roots >... | reverse complement strand
AGCGCTCGCCGGACGCGATCGACACGGATCGCTTCGGAACCGCGAGGGCCGTGGCGATGACGTCGATCAGTTCGTCGTTCGCCGCGCCGTCGACTGGCGGCGCGTGCAGTCGCACCAGCCAGGCGTCCCCGCGCCTGCCGGCAACGCCGGACCGTGCCGCGCGGGGAATCACGCGGACGCTGATGACAACCGTTGTGGCGTTCGTCGAAGCGGTGATGCCTGAACGCATCAGTGCGTCATTCCGTACATGATGTAGTTCACGCCGAGCTTATAGGCCTCGTTCGTCTCGTCGAACGGCCGCAGACCGCGGCCGGACCACTCCCAGTACTGTGAAATGTCCGTGTTGTAGTTGACGATCATCTGCAGGCGCTTGCCGGGATCGTTGTCCTCGTAGACGCCGCGAAACACCGGCGGACCCGCGTTGTAGGCCTGCGGGAAATTCTCCAGCGTCTCGATTTCGAAGAAGCAGTGGAAGATCGGATGCGAGGCCTGCATCTCCACGAACCGGGCGCCAGGCAGCACGCGCTGCATGTTCCGCTCGAAGGGTTCCCATCCCGGGCTCCCGAAATCGCCGGTCGCCTTGAAGTCGTCGACGATGACGAAGCCGCCTTTCTGGATGTAGGAGCGCAGCGCCGCGGCCTGGGTATCGGTGAGCGTCCACCAGCTCACTTCGATGATGTAGGCCACCGGATACTTGAACAGCTCGGGATCGTCGAGCGCCAGCGTGTTGATCTCTTCCTCGTTGGCGCCGAGGTAGCTGAGCTCGTTCATGATCTTCATGAGGTTCTGCTCGGCCATCGGATACCCGTGCGCCCACGCCGGCAGCCCGCGGTACCAATAGCCGCCGGGCGCCGATTCGTAGTTCACCCGGACGAACGTGAACCGGCCGTCGTAGCGGGCATTCGGCTGGACCTGAAGCCGGACGCGCCCGCCGAACCCGAAGCCGCCGCCCACCTGCGCGAGCGCCGCAGCGGCGGCGATCACGACGATCGAGGCGGCGAGGAGCGATCGCGGACGCGCGGCGGTGGGCACGATCGGAGCATAGCGAATTTCTGATAAGGTATCCGCAAATCTGCGCTCGGATTTCAGCCCTCGAGGAGACGCCATGCGGTCGATCCTGTCTGCCATTCCGTTGACCTGCGCTTTCGTCCTGTGTGCCGCGCTCGGCGCCCTGGCGCAGGCGCCGACGCTCCCCTACGATCACGTCCACCTGAACGTCCCGGATCAGGCGAAAGCGGTCGAGTGGTATCAGAAGAACTTCGGAGGCAAACCGACCACCGAGGCGCCCGATCGGCTGATGTTCGGTACCACACGGCTCATCTTCCTCAAAAACGCCAACGGGCAGCCGAGCGCCGGCAGCTCGATCGATCACATCGGCTTTTCGTTCGCGGATCTCGACGCGAAGATGAAGGAGTTCGAGGCGGCGGGAGTAAAAATCGTCACGCCGGTGCGCGACGTCCCCAACTTGTTCAAGCTCGGATTCGTCGAGGATCCGTGGGGAACGAAGATCGAAGTCGTGCAGGACACCGGGCTCCTGGGGCTGCACCACATCCACCTGCGCGCCGCCGATCCCGCCGAGATGTTCACGTGGCTGCTCGCCAAGTTCGGCGGCGAACGCACGAAGCTCAAGGGACAGATCGACGCGGTCAAGTACAGCGCCGCCGGCTTCAGCGACATGTGGGTGCTGGTGCAGCGCGGCGAGTCGACGCCGAGCGACGGGCACGCCATCGATCACATCGGCTGGCGCGCCACCAACCTGGTCGAGAAGATTGCGGAACTGAAGACCGCCGGCGTGAAGGTGCTGACCGAACCGCGTCCGCTCACGCTCGCGGACAAGACGACGATTCAGTTCGCGTATGTCGAAGGACCCGCGGGGACGAAGATCGAGCTCGTGCAGCGACCGCGGTGAGCGGCACCGGCGCATTGGACGGTTCCGTCACCAGGGCCATGAGCGCGAACCACGCGAATGTGGACGACGAAGGACGATGGCAAGACGAGCACGAGCCAGAGACAGAGAGCGTCCTGTCGTGAGCTCGTCACGGGCGCGATTGTACGCGGGCGCCGCATGACGATCCGTCCGCGTCTCGAGCGCTCGCGGTTCTTCCGGCTGACGCCGGCGGATTGGTGGCTGCTCATCGCTGTGGGTGTCGCGCAGGTGACGGCAGCGGCCGCGTTGCATGCGATGCCGTTGCCGGCGTTGCGAACCCGCGCTGGCCGCCTGCGCCGGCCCGCGCAGGTCCTCGTCCGCGGGTCCGACGAGCGCATCGTCTGGGCGATCGAGGCGACCGGACGACGGCTCGGCCGTTTGAGCACCTGCCTGCTCCGAGCGCTTGTCGCCGAACTGCTGCTCGACACCAGGAACGGCACCATCTGCCTCACGATCGGAATCAGGCGGACTGCGGACACGCTCGAAGCGCACGCGTGGCTCGCGCACAACGGCCGCGTGCTCATCGGTGCGCCAGCCGACGAGTACATTCCGATGGTCGATTGGACGAGCCCGTCTGCCTCACGTTCGTGACCGATCGATTTCGTCGCGCGCCGCGCATGCGCGTTTACAATGACGGGCGTGAAGGACCTTCTCGAGACCGCGACGAATCGCTCCTCCAGCTTTGGGAGTGGAGCCGGGTCGCGCTATCGATACGGCGTCTACGGGATGGTCGTCTCGAGCGACACGCCACTCGACTTGCCGTCGGACGCGCACGGAGGCGTGGCCCGGGTGGAGTGTGTCAGCGCGCCGGACATCGCGTTCCTCGCAGCGACGGAGAGTGTCGGCGGCGAGGGCGACACAGAGAGCTGGTACCGGTGCGTCGTTCTTCGAGACGGCTCGACGTATGTCCGGTGGCGCACGATCGGGGAGTTCCTCGTCGCCGCCGACGGGCGCCGCATCATGTTCCGCCGGTACGATCGAGCTTCCCTCGAATCGTTCCAGGTCTATCTGTTGGGGCAGGCGCTGTCTTTCGCGTTGGTCCGGCAAGGCTTCGAGCCTCTGCACGCTACGGCCGTCGTCGTGGACCGTCACGCGGTCGCGTTTCTCGGAAGCAATGCATTCGGCAAATCGAGTCTGGCCGCAAGTTTCCTGGAGGCTGGCGCCCGTCTGCTGACTGACGATCTCCTGATCCTGAGTGAATCGGGCAACCGCGTCCTCGCCTACCCGGGTCCTCCGCGCCTCAAGCTGTTTCCGAAGATCGCGCGGCGGTTTCTCGGCCAGGACGCCACGAACCGCGTTCACATGAACCCGGATACTGACAAACTGATTCTCCCGATCGGGGAACATCGGCGACAAGGCCGGCCGGTTGCGCTCGAGGCCATCTACGCGCTCGCCGCCCCGCGCGATGCGTGCCGCGCGCCCTACGTGAGGGTCGAGAACCTGTCGCCTCGAGAGGCCTTTCTGGAGCTGCTCAAGGGCACCTTCAACCGTCGTCTCACGAACCAGCCGCGTCTGGCGCGGCAATTCGACTTCGCGGCCAGGCTAACAGACCTCGTCGCGGTCAAGAAACTGACCTATCCGCGAGCGATCGATCGGCTGCGCGAGGTCCGCGAAGCCGTGCGGGCCGATCTTGCTCGCGACACGGGCCCGGCGCTGAACGTCCAGCCCGGGTTTCTCGACTGAGGGCGATCGTGATGGTCTCTTTTTCGGAACGTCTGACCGTGGCTCCGGACGTGCTGTTTCGTCTCGTGGGCGACGAAGGCGTACTGCTGAATCTGAACACGACGCTGTACCTCGGCTTGAATCCGGTGGGCACGCGGATGTGGAATGCCCTCACCAGCGCCAACTCGATTCAGGCGGCCTACGACGCACTGCTCGAGGAGTACGAGGTGGGGCCGGCGCAGTTGCGCGCGGACCTCGAAGAATTCATCCAGCGGCTGCTCGGCCAGAAACTGATCGTGGCTGGTCCTGTCATCGAAGCGTCGCACGAGCCGGCATGAGCGGCATCGTCGGCATTCTGAATCTGGACGGATCGCCGGTTGACGGCGACCTGCTCGATCGAATGACGGCGTACCTGGGCTTCCGCGGTCCAGACGGCCGGCGCGCCCGGGCCATGAAAAACGTCGGCCTCGGTCATACGCTGCTGCGGGTCGTCGAGGAGACGGCGCGCGAGGCGCAGCCGTTCACCCTCGACGACCAACGATGGATCGTTGCCGACGCGCGGATCGATGCCCGGCATGAACTCGTCGCCGACCTCAGGGCGCGGGGCCAACAGGACGTCGCCTTCGACGCGCCGGACGTCGAACTGATTCTCCGTGCGTACAGTGTCTGGGGCGAGGATTGCGTGAGCCGGCTGCTCGGCGATTTCACGTTTGCGGTCTGGGACGAGCCGCGACAGCGTTTGTTCTGTGCGCGGGATCAGCTCGGCGTCAAACCGTTCTTTTATGCGCAGCTCGGTCAGACGGTTCTCTTCAGCAACACACTCGACTGCATCCGTCTGCACTCGGGCGTGTCGTGTGAACTGAACGATGCGGCGATCGCCGACTTCCTGCTGTTCGGCGTCAACCAGGAGATCGACACCACGTCGTTTCGAGATATCCGGCGGCTGCCTCCCGCCCACACCCTGACCTGGTCGAACGACCAGGCGCAGTGCCGGCGGTACTGGACGCTTCCTATAGAAGAGCCGATCCACTTCAAGCGCGCGGACGAGTACTCGGACCGGTTCAGGGAGCTGCTGCGCGCCGCGCTGCGCGATCGGCTGCGAACGCGGCGCGTCGGCGTGTTCATGAGCGGTGGTCTGGATTCGCCGACGCTCGCGGCAACCTCGCTGAGTCTTCTGCGTGAGCGCTCCAGCGACTTTTTTCTTCAGGCGATCACTTCGGTGTACGATCGGCTGATCCCTGATACCGAGCGGCATTATGCCGGTCTGGTTGCGGAGTACTTGAGCATTCCCATTCGGTATGACGTGAGGGACGACGAAACATCGATCACCCAATGGGATCAGGTGTCCGTCCACACGCCGGAGCCGGTCGACAACCCGCCGGCATTCGCCGCCGGCGTCGAGTTCCTGAAGGCGATCACCCCGAAGACGCGTGTCTTTCTCTACGGAGAAGGACCTGACAACGCGCTGCGGTACGAGTGGCGTCCGTACGTCTCGCATCTCGTCGCTCGACGACGCGCGATCCGGCTGGTCCGGGCGCTCTCGAGCGATCTCTTCATGCACCGGCGCGTGCCGCTATTGGGATCGATTCGGCGATTGGCCGGCGCCAGAGCACACCGGAAGCTGTGGCTGGAACCGTTCCCCGACTGGCTGAACGAAGAATTCGCTGAACGGTGCGGCTGCCGGGAGAGATGGGCGGACAAGCAGCGGATGTCCTCGTCACCGCACCCCGTGCGGCCTCTGGGCTACGACGGCTTCCGCGCTGTTCGATGGCAACCGCTGTTCGACGACTGCGACATCAACGGCGCCTTGACTCATTGCGAGATTCAGCATCCGTTTCTCGACTTGCGGCTGGTGCGATACATGCTGGCACTGCCCGCCATGCCATGGTGTCGGAACAAGCTGATTATCCGCAGGTCGATGCGAACCGCGTTGCCGCGGGATGTCCTCACGCGAAAAAAGACCACGATTCCGGTGAGTCCGGATTTCAGGCGCGTCCTCGCGGCCGGATTGCCCCAGCTGGTGCCATCGCCAGATCTGTTGCGCTATGTGAACCCCGTCAAGACGACGTCCATGCCGAAAAGCTCTCTCGAGTTGCGCGCCGCGTTGCGGCCACTTGGCTTGAATTACTGGCTTCGGAACCTTGCCAGCGCCTCTTAAAGGGAGACCTGAGATGAAACCGCCGAATGCGCCCGCCAACGACGAGAACCCGAGCGAGCCCCAGACGCGCAAGGCGTACGAGAAGCCGCAGCTGCAGGTGTACGGCGACCTGGCCGAGATCACCAAGGCCGTGACCGGCACGAAAAGCAACGACGGGGCCAGCCACCCGAACAGGCACTTTACGTCCTAGGCCGGCCGCTGAACGCGAAGGGCGATTCCCCACGCCGCAGCCGCTGAGCATTCGGGCCCAAAGGCAATGGACTCTCGCAGCGATCCCGGGTCGTCATGGCTGTCCGCACTCCTTGCCCCGGTATCGCCGGACGAGTTCCTGTCGCGATACTGGGCCAGGCAGCCTCTCTTCTGCCGCAGTTCAGCCGACCGATTCGCGACGCTGCTGTCGTGGACGGTGCTCAACGAGCTGCTGGCGCACCATTGGCGCGAGCCCCGTCGATTCCGTCTGGCCCGTCAGGGACGTGACATCGACCCTGCCAGTTACTCGGATGTCGCGGCATCACAAGCCAGGATCCGCGCCAGCGACGTCACCGATCAGCTTCGGCGCGGCGCGACCCTGTCGTTCGATGCGATCGATGAAGTGCACGAGCCACTCGCACGCCTGAGCGAATCGTTCGAGACGTTCTTCCGCAGCGACACGCAGATCAACCTCTACGCAGCATGGCGTGCCCTGCACGGTCTCGATCTGCATCGTGACGACCAGGAGGTGTTCATCCTCCACCTGGAGGGACGAAAGCGGTGGCTCCTCTATGGATCCGCTGTCGACGGTGTGGATCGCGCCGGGCTGAGCGGCACGACCGTGCCACCCGCAGGCGCATCGCTCGACCAGGTGCTCGAGCCCGGCGATCTCCTGTACATCCCCAGGGGCTGCTATCACGTGGCCGTGCCGATGAACGAGCCGGCACTTCATCTGACGGTGGGCGTCAAGACCCCTCGCGGCATGGATCTGCTGCTGTGGATCGTCAACCGGTTGCGCACACATGATATGGCCGGCGGCGAGCTGCCGCTCTTCGCACCGCCCGCCGAACGGCTCCGTTACGCCGAGGAGCTGCGACGGGCGCTCCTGGACGGCCTTTCCTCCGATCTGGTGGAGCAGTACGTCTGCGAGACCGGCGGCAATTCAAAAACGCGGCCCTCGTTCAATCTTCCGTGGAGTGCGACGCCCGAGGGACTGCCTGCGGGCAACACCTTTCTCGTCAGGTTGAAAGGCCGCGCTCACGTTGTCGCAGCCGGTGGCCCGGATGGGGAGGCGATCGAGATGCGGTGCCGCGGACGCAGGTGCAGGTTCCCGCGGAGCATGCAGTGGATCATCGAGCAGCTGGACGAAAAAACGCCACGGAGGATCAGCAGCCTGGTTGACGCGGTCGCCGGCCGGCTCGACGAGGGAATGGTTCGCACGCTGGTGGGAATGCTGCTGAAGCACGATCTGATCGCGATTCACGAGTCAGCATGACCGTGGACGCCACGGCGATCGTTGGACGAGCGCTGGTCGATCCGGCGGGCTGGTCGCTTGCCTCCGCCGGCGTTGATGGGGCGGCGTTGCTCGAGGCCGCGGTCCGGCACCGAGTCCTGCTGTTGCTGGGATGGACTCTTCGAGCCGCTGGCCGCCTCGACGATTCGCCACCGGAATTCGTCGAGACGTTTCAACGGACTGAACGCGCCGCGGTCATCGAGGACGTCGTGCGGCATACCGAGCTCGTACACGTCCTGGAGGCGCTGAGTGCCGCCGGTGTCCGCGCGCTGCTCTTCAAGGGTGCTGCGCTGGGGTACACGCATTATCCGGCCGCGTATCTGCGCGTCCGCGCCGACACCGACCTGCTCGTGCCGGCCACGGATCTGCCGACGCTGGAGCGCGTCCTCAAAGCGTTGAGCTACGTCCAGCCGGCGGAGACGTCAGGGCGCCTCGTCTCCTATCAATGTCATTACCACAAGATCGATCGGCACGGCATCGCGCATGCGTTCGACGTGCACTGGAAGATATCGAACCTGCAGGTGCTGGCCGATCGTTTTGGCTGGGAGGAACTGTGGCACGGCCGCGTGGGCGTTGACGCCCTCGGTTCGACGGCCGTGACCGCCGACGACGTCCACGCGCTGCTGCTGGCGCTCGTCCACCGGGCAGGCCATCATCCGGGCTCGCACAACCTCCTGTGGATCTACGATCTCCACGTACTGGCGAGCCGGCTGCGTCCCGGGGAGATGACGCAGCTTCAAGAGATCGCCGCGGCTCGAGGGCTCGGGCAGGTGGCTGCCGAGGGGCTCGCACTCGCGCGCGACCGGTTCGGCAACCGCGCAGCGGACGCTCTTATCGATGCGCTCCGTGCCCGCCGCGGAGGAGGCCGCCAGGACATCGCGACACTGCAGCAGGGATCGTGGACGCAGGCGCGCCTGCTGCGCCTCAATCTCGACGCGCTTCCCAACTGGCGGGCGCGCGGCCGCCTGATCCGGGAGCACCTCGTGCCGCCGGCAAGCTACATGCGCGCGCGCTATGGCGTCCAATCGAACGTTCTGCTTCCAGGTCTGTACTTCTGGCGCGCGGTTACCGGCGCCCCGAAGTGGCTTCGCCGCCGGAGCGCTGAAGAGTGACCCGCCCAAAGTTCCAGGGTTCTGGAGTCTAGGGCTTCTAAACTTCCAGGATTCCAGAGTTCGCACTTTAGAAACGGCGAACCTTCGAACCTTAGAACCTTAGAACCTTAGAACACTGTCAGTTTTCTGTCCGTTGTATCTGACCATGACGACGGTGACGTCGTCGCTCTGCGTGGCGTCGGCGCAGAACGCCTTGACGTCGGCGAGCACGGCGTCGAGCACCTCCTGCGGGCTCTCGCCGACATGTGCGCGCGCGCAGGCAAGCAGCCGGTCGTCGGTGTATTCCTCGCCCGCCGGATCGAGCGCCTCGGTGACGCCGTCGCTGAAGGCGATAATCAGATCGCCTGGCCTCAGCGTCAGGCTTTCCTCCTCGAACGACGCGTGCTCGAAGAGGCCGAGTACCACGCCTCCGGTTTCCAGGCGCCGGATCTCGGACCCTGACACCAGCAGCGGCGCGTTGTGTCCCGCGTTGCAGTAGGTGAACGACCCGTCCGGCGCCAGCATGCCGTAGAACGTCGTCAGAAACCGCGATTCGATCGCGCGGCGGAACAGGCCGGTGTTGAGACGCGTGATGAGCGTCGCCGCGCCAGTCTGATAGGTCGCTTCCGCGCTGAACATGCCCAGCACCGCCGCCGCCAGCAGCGCCGCCGGCGATCCTTTGCCCGCCACGTCGCCGAGGATGAAGCCGAAACGTCCGGTTGGCAGGTCCACGTAGTCGTAGAAGTCTCCGCCAACCGCGCGGCACGCGACCGACTCCGCCGCTGTCGAGAAGAAATCGCCTTCGCGTGTTGCCACCGGCAGCAGCGATTGTTGAATCGCCGCGGCCACCTTGAGCTCCTGCTCGAACTTGGCTTTGTCGAGCGCTTCGCGATACAGCCGCGCGTTCTCGATCGCGAGCGCGGCTTCGGCCGACAGCGTGTCGAGCGCCGCGGTCGCCGAGGCGGACCGCAGGGCGCCCCGCTCGCGACTGTCCAGATACAACACCCCGATCAGCTCGTCGGCGACCTTTTGCTCGGCGCGCTCCACGTAGCGCACCAGGCGCAGGGGCGTGCACAGCACGTGGCGAATGCCGAGCGCGACGGTGCCGGTGTGGAGCTGCGCCAGGTCGCCGTCGAGGAGGTCTTCGACAATCGTCTGTTTGCCGGTGGCGAAGACGGACTCCGGGATCTTGCGGCTCGTCTCGAAGGTGCGGCCGGAGAGCGTCACCTTCCCTCGCGCACGGGCAAGCTTGAATTCCAGCTGGCCTTTGACGGCCAACATGATGAAGCCCCGCTCCGCACCGGTCACCTCGATCGCGGAGTCGAGTACCAGCGACAGCACCTCGTCGAGCACGCGGCCCGAACCGAGCGCGCGCAGACTTTCGAGCAGCACCGCCATCTGGCGCAACTCCGTCGCCGCGGAGATCGCGCTCCGTTCGACAGACGGCGCCTCGTCGTCCACGAAGAAGACGATTTCGGTGTCGCCGGCCTGGCCGAAGCGAATCTGATCGCCGTGGGCGAGGACCCGTTCGTTCGTGCGCTCGTTGTTGACGAACGTGCCGAACCGCGACTGCTTGTCCCGAATCGTGCATGTGCCGTTTTCGAGCGTAATCTCCGCGTGGACGCGGGAGATATCGGCGCCGGGCAGACGCAGATCGGTCTCGCTGCGGCGGCCGATCGAAAACAGCGGCTTGTCGATCGGGACGATGCGCCGACCCAGCGCGTCGGTAATGACCAGCCGGGGGACCGGGGTGGTCTGGGAATCTGGCATGCGGACTCGGATTATACGCGCGAGTCGCGCCGGCGGCTTGACAGCCCGCAGCGAGGGAACCTATTCTCCCTGTCGATCGTCTACAGGAGAAAGCATGAAGCGCGAAAAGAGCGACCTCCTCCAGGGCACGCTCGACCTCCTCATTCTGCGCACGCTGGCGTCGGGTGACATGCACGGCTGGGGCATCGCCCAGCGCCTGCAGCAATTGTCACAGGATGTCCTCCAGGTCAATCAGGGGTCTCTCTACCCGGCTTTGTACCGGCTCGAGCAACAAGGGTGGATCGAGTCGGCGTGGGGCGACTCGGACAACAACCGGCGAGCCAAGTACTACCGGCTCACCAAGTCCGGACGCAAGCAACTGGCGGAGGAGACGGCGAGCTGGGAGCGGATCACGGCCGCCGTCGCCCGCGTTCTGCAGCACGCGTAACAGGTTCCGATGTCGATACCTTCGGTCTTCCGGCGGCTCCGCGGCTCGCTGCGATCGTCAGGCTTCGAGAGTTCGATGGAGGCGGAGATGCGCCATCACCTCGAGCTCGAATCGAGGCGCTGATGGCGCGCGGAATGAATCCGATGAGGCAGGCGAGGCGGGTGACGCGGCACGCCGCCGTTTCGGCAGTGTCGCGCAGGAACGCTGCTGAACGGCCGGCTGTTCACCGCAGCCGACGATACGACGGCGCCGCCGGTGGCGATTATCAAACTGTCGATGGCGCGGCACTTTTTCCCGGACACCGATCCGGTCGGGCGCCGCGTTTCGTTCGACAACGGGCGCACCTGGATGACCATCGTCGGCATGGTGAATGACACACGCGACTACGCACTCGACGAGAAGCCGACCGACGAGATCTACCGCGCGTTCGCTCAAAACCGCGCCGTTGAATGCGACGCTCCTGGTGCGCGCCGCGTCGGATCCATCGGCGTTCGCGCGCCGCATCCCAGACGTCGTGCACGAGGTGGACGCCCGCCAGCCGGTGAGCCGCATCCAGACGCTCGAAGCTGTGCGCAACCGATCGCTGGCGCCGCCGCGTCTCACCGCGCTGCTCGTGACGCTGTTTGCCGCCGTGGCGCTGGTGATCACCGCGGCCGGCATCGCCGGTGTCGTGTCATTCCTGGTGAATCAGAGGACGACGGAAATCGGCGTGCGGATGGCACTCGGCGCTCCGCGATCCAGTGTCGTCCGGATGATCCTCGGCCAGGGTCTCGGTCCGGTCGCCGCGGGGCTCGTGCTGAGCATCGGCGGCGCGCTGATGCTCACGCGGGTCGTGACTCGCCTGCTCTTCGCCGTCGAGCCGACCGATCCGCCGACCTACGTGGCTGTCGCCATCACGCTGGCGGTCGTGGCCGCGCGTGTCTCGCACCAGCGCGGCGCGCGGCGGCGATCGATCCGATGCGCGCGCTGCGGGCGGATTGATACAAGGCCAGGTAGGTCTGAACCCACGCGACCCACCTGGCCCACTCCACCTCTAGAATGGAGCGGTGCCCCGCTTCAAGCTGACCATTGAGTACGCCGGCACGCGTTATAGCGGCTGGCAGATCCAGAAGAACGCGAGAACCGTTCAGGGCGAAATCGATCGCGCGGCGCAAAGCGTCACTGGCCGCAAGGACTTTGAGCTTTACGGCGCGGGCCGCACCGATGCCGGCGTCCACGCGCGGGCGCAGGTGGCGCACCTCGACGTCAGTACGACGTTGCCGGCCGAGACCCTCCGGCGGCGCCTGAACGACGAGTTGCCGGCGGACATCAACGTCCTGACGGCGACCGTCGTACCGCACCGATTTCACGCGCGACACGACGCGGTGGCGCGCCGGTATCTCTATCAGATTGCCCGCCGGCGCACCGCGTTCGCGAAAACGTTCGTGTGGTGGGTTCGCGAGCCGATTGACGTCGGCAGAATGCGAGAGGCCGCTGTCACGTTCGTGGGGATGCGCGACTTCAAGGCTTTCGCGGCCGGTGCGTCTCGAGACGATGGGGACGAGCCGCCGCCATCGACGCTGGTGCTGGTCGATCGGGTCGAGATCGTCGAGGATGGGGCCCTGGTGCTCGTCGCGGTCGAAGGATCGCATTTTCTGTGGAAGATGGTCCGGCGGATGGTTGGCTTTCTGGTCGAAGTCGGCCGGGGCGGGCCGCCGCCGAAGGATCCTGCCCGATACACCGCTCCGCCGTCAGGGTTGTTTCTCGAGCGCGTCTATTACAAGGGCGACCAGCGCGACGAGCCCGTGCGCGCGGCGACCCCGCTGACGTAGAGGGCCGCGAGGGGTCGGATACGGTATCCGACCCCGGTCCCCGGGTCTCGGCTCGTGGCCTTACTTCACGTCGAACGGCGACCCGCCCGACGCGAGGCGCGCGCCGAGCGCCAGCCGCACGACCTCGCCGTAGCTGGCGGCCCCGGATTCGACGCGATTCGCCTTC
>Ga0207641_10004228_pt1 | contig 12517 bp, 18 predicted proteins | sample KBSSwiS62_FD_184306 | JGI IMG/M metagenome (GOLD analysis project Ga0207641, IMG submission 184306) | Switchgrass rhizosphere microbial communities from Kellogg Biological Station, Michigan, USA - KBS Switchgrass S6-2 (SPAdes) (version 2) | ecosystem: Host-associated > Plants > Roots >... | reverse complement strand
TCGATATCAAATATGTTGCACATACCATTCAGCACGTTAAGGGCAAAAAAATTGGCCGGGTGGCTCCCCAGGATTTTGGTAAAAGATTTCACATTTAATGATGGGTCAGCTCACAGAGAGTTTGATTTTGTACTTAAACAACGATTGAGAATTATTAAGGGAATTAGGATTATAGATAAAAGTCATATTAAGAATTCCGGTAATGATGTCGAAGATATGAAATTATATGCAGAGTACGCGCTCTCTGGCGCGGTATTTATACATAAAACTGAGATGAATATATTTCCAGAATTGGTTGATCTAGCGAATTTTAATGTCATTTGGTCTAGCCAGATAACTTATCGCCTTAAATCCAATCCACTTCCTCAAATAGAAATTGCAAATGCGATAGCTCGGGCACTCAGACTGTCAATTGGTGAGGCGCCCAAGATCGCAGAATTTATCTATGGTGGCGGAGAAATCACTAAATACGTGGCATCCGGCTGGAGCTACATTTATAAAATTCCGCTAAGCGTGACCAACCTCGAATCTGCCAAGGCCGAGTTTAAACATGCTATATATCTTGATAGTAATAATGTTTATGCATTAGCTGGACTTGCGATAGTTCATCTAAATTATGTTCTCAATATCTGGGTCGATTATAATTCAAATCACGCGCAGCTAGGCGAAATGTATGCTATATCTGCACACAGTAAGGCTCCAAACGTCCCGGAGGTTCAATTTGCAATGGGCTTGTTGTTTAGATTGAAAAATGATCTAAAAAAATCAAAATCTTTCTTTGCAGAATCTCTTAGACTCGACCCAAGTTTTGTTGGATCCATAATTCAGATTGCATATATAGATTTACTTCTAGGCTTTCCTAGATCAGCAATTCAAAGATCTCAGGAATCTTCATCTATTAGATCAGACAATCCCGGCAGGTCATTTGCGGCATTCGTTGAAGGTGTTGCTCAGTTTTATTTGAGACATTATTCAGCCTCTAGAGTTTTATTAGAAGAGGCATTAGATTTGAATCCAAACTTTGTAGATCCACTTTTCTTTTTAGCGGCAGCGAGCCTCAGATCTGGTTACAAGCCGGAAGCGCGTGATGCAATTAGACTGTTCATGGAGCGTAGACCAGGAATTACGGAGAAAACACTTAGAGAAGAGCAGCCATCAAAGTTTTTAAGATATCAACGCTATATTGAAGAAGTATATGATGCGCTTTGTGAATTGGGTTTGCCCAAAGAATAGATAGATTCTCCCAGATTATGTTTAGCGATAAATGGCTCATTGGGCGATCAGGCTGGATATATCCACGCCAATCAATCGTCAATGACGACAACCGCTCGATCTGGTGCGCTCTATAATGACTTGGTGAGAAGCACGCTGCAGATCACGGCGAAAGCGCTTAACGATCCCACTGCGAATGGAACCCACCAACGGCTGATCGAAACCTCATCAACGGCACGATTGTGAAGCTTAATAGCGGCATCAAGCAGCATGGCCGTCGCGTTGGTATCAAGGGGATGAGAGCGTAAACGGTTTCGCAATTCCGCCTGGAGCTGGGCCACCTCGTGAGGGAGGTATTGAGTTCCATCGTCGGGATTGACCGTACGATTGGTGTATCTCAAACGAAGCGCAGCCTTGTCTCTGTCGGCCAAAACGTAAAACAGGAAAAACTCTGGGTGTTCGTTGAATACGATTTTCCATCTTTCTTCAGCCTGCTTTTTGCGACCTTCACCGAATTTTTCCTCTCGCGAGAGAATTTGTGCCCAATCGGTAACGTGAAGTTCGGAACTTCGATGTGTGCCATTACTTGGATTGCCGCCATTACCTCGGCAAGCCGCCCCTTCTTTAGATAAGGCGAAAGAATCTTGGGCGACTGTTGCCCTCTATTAAAAGTCAGCATGCGTCACCAGATAGCCTTTCCATGCCGCGAATATAAGCTCTGCGGACTCCTTCAGCAACGTCCATTATTGCCCAAGGTGCCCAAAAGCGAGTTATCCGTAAACCACCCTTCTCCGTCGTTTCATCGCGTGCACACGCAGGCGTCAAGAATTTGATTTTGGCACTAAAAACTGACCGCGTTGAGGCAGCCGCTCGATCCGGCCGAGGCCGGCATCATTGAGAGCCGCAGTCGCGTCGCTGATGGTCGACAGTGCGTCGCCAACGCCGCTTCCTTTTCGCACGTGATCGGACCCGTCGGGGATCGTCTCGATATGTGCCAACCGATTGCACGATGCTGAGCTGGAATGGCTGAGCTACTAATCGACGTGGACCGTTGAACGCGAACTCGTCAATTCGATTCTCGACCTGTTCGAAGCTGCCGCATGGCATCGCATGATCCGCCTCGATTGTCTGTGCTGCCAGCGCGTCGACATAAACAATGGCCATGCCGTTTGGTGGCTGTTCGAACGGAAGGGATAGCAAAGCCGCCTCACCTGCGCCAAGGCACTGATCGATAGACGCGCTCTGGTATTGCTCTGCCTGAATATAGAGAACACGCCGTGTCGCGTTGCGTCGAACTGGGAGCGGTTCTGATCCTTTTAGAGGGTGTATTCGGTCTCAACCGTAATGCTGCCGACATAATTTGGGTATTTCGATTGGTGCTCGTCGTCCAATTTCTTGTGATAGTAAGTCGCGCTCGATGTGTAGAAATGCACCTTATTATCGACGCAATCCATCGTGATGTCACCTGCTAAATTCTGCGTAATTTTTTGATAGCCGGTGTAGTAATTTAAATGTCGAGAGGGCGCCTCTCCGATCACGATGATCTGTGGGTCGAGTTTTTCAAGCCACGAGTTGGGTATCTTTCCAGAATGCCGCCCGTGATGTGAAGCGAACACAACCGTGGTTTTGGAAAGGTTGATGCTGTCGGTAATGTTTTCCATAAACTCAGTTTCCAAATCACCCAGCCACAGGAAGCTTGCTCCATTCTCTATACTGTACCGAATCACGGCCGATGTGTTGTTATAGGCATCACCTGCATCACAAGAGGCTAGGGCTACCTTAAAGTAGGCGTTCGAGGTGTCCGGCCAAAGGATTTGGATGCCGGAAGTCTTTCTGACTTCGTCGCTCTGGTTCATCCACTTTCGTGTACACCCTTTGGAGATATAGTAGGCCTTCTTGCTATCGCGGAGCTGGCAGTACCGATTGAAGGACTCAGTATCCTGATCCTTGATTGCCTGGTTTTTAACCACATAGAAGTTCACGATCGGTATTGCATCGTCGAGAAGGTGTATCCCACCAAAATGATCCTCGTCAGGGTGCGTACAAATGAATCTCGATATTCCTTTTCCGGATGACACACTTTTCAGCTCGCTGATTATATCGTACGCGTTTTCCTCACTTAAATCGCAATCAATTACCGTAAAATTGTCACTATTATGACATATGTAAAACATGTCCCCCGCGCCGACTCCGAAACTTTTTACAACCGACATACGTTTCTCCGCAACTTTTAATAGATGATACTCATGGTCCGCGAGGCTTCCATTTTCGACACGCTTAGAGTCGGTCGCAGCAGGCTAGAAGGGCTCGACTATATGTGTCGGCTGCCGCCCGCACCCAGCGCTCGCTGACGCGATGCCACGCTACCGCGCATACAAGACAGAACAGCCATGCGGCCGCGATGCCCAGCGGCACTTGGTCAACCTTACCGATAGCGACCGGACCGAGCGATATGGTCTGGCTTCCGATGGCCAAGCTAAGGATCGCAACACAACCCCAGGCGATCGCTAAGCCAACCGACCGGAGACCCATCAAATTACGCCTAAACCCGTAACCCGCGTTTTCCTTATGGACCATGTCGAAATCAGAGCCTCTACATTGCTCCATCAGCCACTGGGTGGCCGAACGATATGTGTGGTCGGCGTGCACGGGCTCAGCCGCTTCCTGCGCCGCGTCGGGAATGGTGAGGCCGGACACGCGCGAGGCAAGGAAACGATGATAGCGATCCTTTGTCATCGGCGGCAGATAGTCGGTGTCGTGGCGTAGCCATAGGGTTGTGGGCCATCCGCCCCAAATCGCTAATAGCTTTGGTTCGAGCCGTTTGCCAGCGGACCTCGCAAACTCGGCCAACAGGAACACGAGGCCGCAGGACACGGCGATGGTCGCGCCGGTGCTCGCTACCGCTGACGTCGCGATGGCGGGAATGAACGTGATTGCTGTAGCCAAGGCCGGTAGTAGCGTAATGAGAGCAGGGTAAAGACGAGCCTTACGTGCATAGCTATCAAGGAAACGACCAAAATCAATCATAATTTTCGACCTGATAAAAGAATCCAAATGGGACAGCAGAAACTTCGGTGGGCCTATCTGGCATGCCCGATGAATATTTCCGAAAATATACGCCTTGAGTCTTACATACTGGCGTGCCGCGCCTACGAAACGCATTCATCACCATCTTGCGCGGGTGGCTCGCGTTGTCTTTAGGTACGGACACGATACCTGTTCGTCGATTCGGTGATCCTTCGGGTTGGATAGGTCCGAGAAGGCGATCGAGTATGGACGGCGCAACGTTGCTCCTACTTCCGTGATGAGGGACCTGAATCAGGCTCACCGTCGACAAGTCAATTCCTTGGCCGTCCGCGTAGTTCGCGGCCCAGGTAAGGGCGTTGATGCCCGCGTCCGCGGTCAGAAGTGCCGAGAAGTCGCCAAACAGGCCATACAGAACGACGCTCGTTTCGTTCTCCGCGGCAGTGATCGGGTCCTCACGGAGCAATTCCGAATGCCAGCTTTCACCTATCCAATCGACTGCTCGTTCCCATAACGCTTTGAGCATTCCAACTTGGTATTTGGTCCCAAGCCACATGCTCTCCGCTTTTAGCGCTTCCGCATCAACATCGGGCGTCTTACGAAATTGAGGCACGAGCCGCAGATAGGACCACCGGGCAGGTGACAATACCGTGAACGGTCCGATCTGCTCACCCTGAAAGGGCTCATGGATGGTGGTACCCTGCGCCTGCGCAAGGTCGATAAGCTCTTCGACAACCGAATATTGTTTGCGGATCGCAGCGGAGAGTCCCTGCGGCGTCCATCGCTTGTCGGCAAAATAGGGCAGCATTTCGGCTGCGTGATGCCACACCCCATGTAACCAAAGATTTTGCACCGCGAAGCGCTTTAGTACCGCGCGCAAGCCGCACGCATGGTCGGTATCTGGGTGGGTATTCACGACGTGCGCTATGACGGTGTCCGCTCCATAGTGTCGTTCGATATGAGCGACCAAGTTCTCGCCAGCATCGTCCGTTCCGCCGTCGATGACCATGACTTCATAACCCCAAGCCGTCTGATATCTAACGGTTATGGCGTCGCCAGCCTTGGAGGCGTCGCCGACGGGGTGAAACTCGATCTCGTAGTCCATGTCCCTAGCATAGAGTGTTTACGCGTTCGTAACAAATGGTGAGTGCCACCCAAGTCCGATTATCAACTGCGTGGATATCCAAGATTCGGGAATGACTCAGAGATGTTCGATATGCGCCAGCCGTTTGCGCTCTTTCTCTTCGATCGCGTGCCGCTCGGCCTTCGGCTTGCGGGCATGAGAAAGCGCCTGACCGAGTTCGGTATTGAGATAGAGCCCGAGGCTGCGGACAATGCCGTGCATCTCTCTGCGCGCCGCCGAGCAGCGGACATAATTGCCCATCGTGCCCGGGCTCGGTGGGGTGGGATTCCTGAATCACGCGCCAAAAGGTGTCGTAGCTGTCCCGATCCCCGTCGCTGACGGCGAACAGATAGGCAAGCACGAAGCGAAGTGCGAAACCGGGCTTGAGAGGCGCATCATGGCACGCTTCCACCGCCTCATCGAGGGCGCACAGCGCTTTGAAGATCAACTGGTCTCGGACGACTCGCTTGGGGCGCACTGTAGACCGACGGAATCCAGATGAGAACAGACGCGGAACATGATATGTCAAGCTTTTCCGAGTCGAAGGACGTGCGACATGGCAAGAGTGAGCAGGAAGAAGGCGGCAGCGCCCGACGATAGCGCGATGGTGCTGCCATATGGGAGTGTCGAGGCGGCTGCGCCCGAACGCGCCGAGGCTGCGCCCGCGCCTCCATACCGAGCACCCCCGGCGACAACGCCCAGCGTGCCGTTTGCGGCATGGCTGCTGAAGCAGGATAAGCGCGATGGCTGGATTGGCGCCTTGGCAAAGGCTCTATTCGCAATTCGTAGTGACGCTCAAGCCGCGAGGGCGGCGGTTTGCCCCAAAATCCCGCCTTCTGGCTGCGCAGCCTGTCTGCCGTTGACAGCCAAGCCTGAAAGGCGCTCTGATCCTCTGCATATTATCTAGCGTTTTCAGTATCCTACGTCGTATCGATGTAAGAGGGGCAAAAGTCCGGGCAGAAGGTGCTTTTTCGCTTTCGCTGGACGGCGGTATCTGATTCAAGCTGCGGATGGCCGCGCGTGAAAACCTGGACGATCTGTCGAACGCCGAGCTTCGGGCACTGCTGGTTGCCGCGTTGGACGAACTGGTGGAATTGAAGCGGACGGTGTCGGCGCAGCGCGATGAGATAGCGCGGCTGAAAGGCCTGAAAGGCCGGCCGGACATAAAGCCGAGCGGGATGGACCAGGCGACACCGGACAAGCCGAAGGGGCTGGGTCGGCGTCGTGGGCGCGGCAAGAAGCGCCTGGCACGTATCGATACGAGATGCGAATAGAGCCTTTGCCAAGGCGGCAAGACGGATTCGCGCTTTCCCAAAGCGGGCGATCCGGACGCAGTACGTAAGCGGCTGACCGAGACCGGCGCCGAGGCCGACATGTTCGAGGCGGTCGACAACGCTGAGCTGGAATGGCTGAGCTACTAATCATCGTGGACCGTGGAGCGCGATCTCGTCAATCCGATCGTCGACCTGTTCGATGCGGCCGCAAGGCATCGCACGATCAGGTTGGATTGTCCGCGCTGCCAGCGCGTCGTCATTTACGACGGCCATGCGGTCTGGTGGCTGTTCGAACGGAAGGGATGGTCCAGCCGGCTCAGGCTCGCTGCCCGCCATTTCTATGGCGCCACGTGCCGCCGGCGTCGAGCTGAGACGATACGACCGCGGGTGTCCCTCAGCGAGCAGGACCCAACGAGCCAGAGTCTAGCCATGCCCGACGAGCGCGAATGGAAGCGAGCCTTGCACCGCAGGCGTTGAGGAGCGAGAAATGTCGAGACTGCACACCCTGATGACGAGCGCCGAAGCCGTGGCCGCGCACTTCGGCGCTGTACCGGCGGAATCGATCGAAATTCCAGCGGAGACGGTCGAGGGCCTGGCTGGCGTGGTCGTCATCGAGCATCGCGGACAACGGCGCCTCGGCAACATGATCTGGGGCCTCCCGCGCCAAACGCGCGAGATGCGTGAGCACGGTGACCCGCCGGGCCGGATCGGGCTGGTGGCCAATCTCACCAATCCACTGTGGGACCGGTGGTGGTCGACCCGCGCCAACGCTGCCTGATCGCGCTCACGCACTTCGCCAATCCTGACGGTGTGCCAGGCGAGAAGACGCGCACCTGGTTCTCCGTCAGGGATCATCCGATCCTCGCCTGGGCAGGTTTCTGGCGCAGCACCCCGGACGGTCCAGTCTATGCCGGCATGACGATGACGGCGAACGAGGCGGTCATGCCGACCAACGACCGTATGCCCGTCCTTCTTGATCCGCATGAATATGACCGCTGGCTGCACGGCCCCATCGAGGACGTGATCGCCTTTCAGTTCCGGCCGCCGTTTCCAGCGCACCGGATGATGCAGGACGCCACGAACGGGCGCTGGCGCAGCGACACGCTCCCCTCTAGGCAGGTCGCCTTGCTGTATGAGGGTTAGCCAGTGTGCAATCTCTATACCGAGCGGCTGGGCGCCGATGCAGTTGCGGCGCATTTCAACGTCAAGATGCCTGATATCGCCCGCTTCAACGTGCCCGAAGAGGTATACCCCGGCTATCCCGGTGCGGTGGTGCGCGAGAGCGAAGGTCGCTGCACCCTGCAGTCGATGGTGTGGGGCTTCCCCTTGCGGCTCAAGACCATGCCGCCAACCGCCAAACCCAAGCCGGTCAACAACATTGCTGACCTGCGCAAGGGCATGTGGATCGGGCTGGCGCGCAAGCCGCAGTGGCGTTGCCTCATCCCGCTGACGGCGTTCGCAGAGGCGGAGGGGGAGAAAGGCCGCAAGACGCGCACATGGTTCACGCTGAAAGACCAGCCGATGTTCGCCTGGGCCGGTCTGTGGCGGCAGAGCGACGAATGGGGCGCCGTCTACTCAGGCGTCATGACCGACTGCAACGAGGCGATCCGGCCCGTGCATAACCGGATGCCGGTGCTCTTGCTGGCCCACGAATATGACCAGTGGCTCAATGGCAGCTTCGACGAAGTGGCCGCCTTTCAGGATCGCTGCTTCCCGGACGACTTGATCGAGGTCACTCGGACAAGTGAGCCGTGGCACAAGCCGCGGAGTGGCTAAGCTCCCGAACCAAGAGTCGCATGGGAGGCGCCTTGCACGAATTTTCTGACGAGGGCATACGACTTCGTCGTCGATGGCATATTCAATGCGTTGATGGCGGTCGGGGATGGACGAGAGGGGAAGGCTGGTATGACGCATCGGAGGACGAATCAGATGCTCGATTCTATCAGGTCTCATCTCAAAGGCGGTTTCAAGAGGATTTCCGCGATGGCGACATTTGGGTGGTCGGAATACCTTTCTATATTTTCCCTGACTGTAAGTATATATGCAGCTTACGAAAGCTACGATGCAAATGCACCGCGGATTCTAGTGTCGAGTATTGAACCGCAGTCGGTTATCATGTGTGAGCCTGTTCAGAAATTTTGGGCCACCTATTATGCAGTTCCTATACGGTTATCAAATTATGGCGGCCGGGCGGTATCTATCATGAAAGTTACGACGGAAGCTCAAGTGCTCGACCTTCCACTTCCGCCCGACAACGCGGGGGCTAGTTCATTTAAATCTCTAACTACGGACGACTTCGATGAGTCCAAGCTCTACAACGGGAAGCAACACGAGGGCATGATCGAGCTTTTCGCAAAGAGAGGTCTCTATCGGTCTCTGAACAGTCTCTCTATAGAAGATTATTCTGTTCTATTCAGCACTCATTTGGAACCGGGTCAACCAAAGACCATTGTCATTGGCTTCGCACTCCCCTACGGCGGTCCGTCACCAAAACTGGCAGTCTCTGTTCGAGTCGAAATGAGCGAAGGACACAGCGTGAGTTTTGAAAGAACGATCGAGGGCCTCAGTTCGCGGTGGACATCGAAACGGAGTTGCCGACCCGATGAAGGCGGAATTAATATTTCAGGGGGTGAACCGTACCCAAATTCTTGAACGCGTAGTAGATCGAATTCCAAACCCGGGGTTCTTCAACCTCGGTCAAGTCACTGAGCGGCTAAACACACCTAACTACATGGGGAGCAGAGACGTGACGGTACACCCACCATCCACCTGCGCAGACTGGGCGTGAGTCGTCCATAGTTTACTGAAGGCAGTGGCCATATGGACACAGAGCTAATGGTTTCCTTGTACAGACTACGCATCAACTACGGCGCGCCGCAGTCCAGCCCGAGATCCACAAAAAAGACAGCCTTTCCGCTGGAAAGGCTGTCCGGAATCACGGCTCTTATACCTGTACTAATTCGTGCAGGTATGTTGCCGCCTGATTAGCGATCTTCGAAACGTGGAAGATCGTTCGTGTGTCATTCTTGAGAAGCTGAAGCCAGTGAGCGACATAGGCGGCATGATCAGGACGCGGCTCGTTCGTGACGCCAAGATCGGCGCAGAGGAAGGCAGAACCAATCTCCGCTACCAATTCCTCGGCGGCAAGACGTTCCTTAGTGAACCCCTCGCCAAATCCCCGATCGAGGCGATGCTTCGCTCCCGACCAGTGGACCAGCTCATGCAGAATGCAAGCGCTATGGGCCTCCGTTGCCGAGCTGGTCGGCGAACCGATGAAGCGCGAGCGATCTGGCATTTCAATGTAGTCGTCGCGGATATGGTAGCAAGCTATCGAGCCGCCATGATGAACCTGGGCCTTGGTGGCGGCGACGAATGCTTCCACTTGCTCCATAGTCTCGGCGCCTCCCGTTGAATGGGGTGGTGCCGGCGGCTGCCACCCGGCGACCTGATCGGCATTGAATACCCGAGATGCGCGAGCGACGAGGCGTCTGGACGGCTCACCGTCCTCGTCCTGGTCGACCTCAAGCTGCTTGAAGAACACGACGGTCGAGCCCTTCTCGCCCTTCACGACCTGCGCACCCACGCTCTGCCACTGGCGATATGACGCCCAATATCCGCTCTGGTATCCGCTCACATACGCCTGCGCCCATAGCGCCATGACATTGATCCCGTGATATTCCATGCGGGTGTGAGCATTCTGGGGCTTTGCGATAACCGCTCCGTTCCCATGCCAGGGCATGACGAACGTACCGGCGCCGGCTTCAATGGCGGCAACGATCTTGTCGGTGACGGCGCGGTACACATCGAACCGCGTCTGTGAAAGAACATCCGCATTCATCTCTTTCTCCTGCGCATAGCGGGAGCGTCCCAAGGTCGAGACACCCCCGCATGCGAGGGAGAGAGGTCGGGCTCGGTTGATCGGCAAGTCCCGTTGCGATTGCACAGCTGCAAAATGCCAACGTTCAGGCGTCTAAGAGCAGAGTAGTTCGTGGGAGTCGGTCAGCTGTTCGTGCTGATAGTAGGTGAACGCAAGGGCTGCGGAGGTAAACAGAGCAAGGCGTGGATGTTGCGACTCCCAGATAGCTCGTCTTCGCGGTAGCAGATGTTCAAATGCCTCTATATGTCGCGCAATTGCTTCGGCGATCTCTTGTCGGCTCTTAGCTCCGACGGCCGAGAAGCAAGCTCTGACATCACCTCTGTCATACACGCGGACGGTAACATCCCAGATTTGCGCAAGTGAGACGAATGCCTGGTTGAGATGCATGATGCGCTGGCTCGGCGCGGCGCCGGGACGCGGCCAGTTTTCGAGAACCAGCGCCTCCGGTTGCAGCCGCCTGAAGAGTCGCTCAAGCCGCTTAAGACAACTTGCGTTCTTGTGTCGCCTCGCATCGACTGTGCCCCAGTCATACGGCGTGATCGGTCCCTCGAAGGCTACCCAACCCATGCCCCGAGTGGTCGCGTGAACCGCGAGGATAAGTCCTCCTTTTGGCGTCCCCGTCATGCTGCGGCGTCGTTACCCATCCGCTTCATAATGTCTCGGGCGAGGCGGCGCTTCACTCCGGCAGCTTCGCTCTTCCGGCGTTCAAGTTTTGCGAGAAAGGCAACCGTGCGGCGGGCGACGGTCTCTTCGATCGAGCGCCGGTAGCGGGGGAACAACTCGCTACACGGCGTGCCGAAAATAATCTCGCACGCCAGCAATTCGCGTTTCGTGGGCGTCCGTTCACCGCTTTCGTAGCGCGAGATAAGTGTCCGATCTTTCGTGCCGATCAGGAAGGCAAGTTCGTCTTGGGAAAGCGTCCAGCGCTTTCGATGGGTCCGTAGATAAGTAGATATAGTGCGGGCCATGGGTAGAAAAATTAGCCGCCGATAATGACGGTGTTGGTAGTTTCCCTCCTCTGCGGCGCAACGGGCAGACGGGGATGTGTGACACATTTTCTCGATGCGTAGTGCGCGTACCCGCATTATAGCGAGGACGCGGCTTCATTTGCGCTGTCGGTAACATCAAAGCGTTGGGCAAGCGCCGAAAGTTTTGGACGCTCCGTCTGAGGTACCACGAACACGCCGCGCGTCTTCATCGTCGAAAGCCCCAGGCGATTGCGAATGAAGCCACCGACCCACCGATGGTTCATGGCGCGCCCAAGTTCCCCGGCGGCAATCTGATTGAAGCGATCGGTCGTCTCAGCAATCGAGACATAGGCAACCGGTGCCGCCTCAAAAGCCTCGATGAGCGCCTTGACCATAACCGCCTCGAGCGAATCGGCGCGCTCCTGGCGCGCCCGATCTGTCTCACGGAGCAGGAAAGCGACCATGTGCTCGCGCGCCCGGTCGTCGTCGACCAATGAGAGCAAGGGTAGCGCCACCTGGTTGAGGCGCGGCTCCGCATCCCGCATGGCCCGCCCAGGATCGAGCGCAATCTGGTGTCGATGATGGAAGCGGAAACCGAGCAGCCGGTTGCGCAATGCCCGCGCTTCCTCGTCGAATGTGTCTGGGAGGTGAAGCGGGATGTCCGCACGCAGTGGGCGCCCACCTGTCTCTTCGGTAATGAAGCGGCTTTCAAGCGCGTCATCGGTAAACCGTCGGCGCATGCCGATAATCTTGGGGCCAAAGACCCGAAAGGCAGTGGGATTGAGTTCGCGGTTGCGGTTGGTCATGGTGCGCAGCACCGGAAGTCCCCGCATGTTGCCGTTGTTGAGTACCTTGGTGAGTTCGGCCGTAGCGTCTGAGAACTGGAAGTCAGCTTCGTCGAGAATCAACGTGCCTTGAAACGCGTCGAGAATGTGGAAGATCGGCGAGACGGTGGACGCGCCCGATGCGAAAAACGGCTTATAGCAGAGCGACCCGATGGCCAGCAGGGCGCGGCTCTTGCCTGTTCCGTAGTCGCCCC
>Ga0207641_10004226_pt1 | contig 12517 bp, 12 predicted proteins | sample KBSSwiS62_FD_184306 | JGI IMG/M metagenome (GOLD analysis project Ga0207641, IMG submission 184306) | Switchgrass rhizosphere microbial communities from Kellogg Biological Station, Michigan, USA - KBS Switchgrass S6-2 (SPAdes) (version 2) | ecosystem: Host-associated > Plants > Roots >... | reverse complement strand
ATCGCACGGGTCGTGCCCACGGCGGAAAACAGGTCGCCTTCTCCCGCCCAGTAAGCCCCGCCATCCACCGTGCCACGGTCGCAGAGCACAACGGCGGCGTTCTCGGCGTCGGCGGCCGCCTCGAGCTCGCGCTCAATGTGATAGATCGCCCGTTGCGCGGCCTGGCGCACCGGCGTGGACGCGTTGCGCGGGAACCGACCCCCGAAGACGATGCCGGCGGCTTCCGGAAGCGTCTTGACGTGGTCACAAAAGAACAGCCGAATGAGTTCGACGACGGCCGTCTTGCCCGCACCCGGACCGCCAGTAAGGACAACGCGACGTGGCACGTGGCGGGCCTGGCAATCGCAGGGCTTCATCTCCGCCCGTATTATGTGTCGCTTCACGCGGCAGGCAATCGTCTCGAGACACGCGCCGGATCCAGCGACTCTGCACGACCGGCGATGGGTTCGACGTACTCAGATCAGGAAGGCGGGGCGTGACGCCCCGCCTTCAATCCGACAGCTGTCTACCAAGCGCTCTACCAGTTGACCCGAACGCCGACGCGCAGCACGCGCGGCGCAAGGACGGAGCTGATGTTGTTGGCGGTCGAGGCGTTCTGCGTGCGCTGCAGCGCCTGAACGGTGTTCGCGTTCATCACGTTGAACACGTCCATCGATGGGACGAACCGCACCGTGCCGAGCTTGACCGGACGCTCGACGTGGACGTCGAGGTTCTGGAAGTTCGGCAGCCGGTTCTCACCAACGTTGTCGAGGAGAATGGTCGCGATGCCCGCGCCATTGGCGCGCGACGGGCTCTGGATCGACGCCTCGAACGGATAGCCCTGCCGCGCATTGTAGAATGCCGAGAGGTTCACCTCGCCCGGAATCTGATAGAGGCCGGAGAGCTTGAACAGCCACTTGGCGTTCACGTACACGTTGCCGAGGCCGCTGAGGGCCGTCAAGTAGTCGTATTGGAACCCGTTGCGGGCGGCCAGGTTCGTCGGATCCTCGCTCACGGTGTTCGCGAACGCGCCTGGGTAGCCATTGTTCACGATCGTGCTGTTGAACACGAAGCTGGTGTTCATCAGCCAGCGCTGTGACATCCGCTTGCGTCCGGTGACCTCGACGCCATTGAAGGTGCGGTTGTACTGATCCGTGGTGAAGTTCGTCTCGTTCGTGATCGTCGGCAGCTGGAACGTCGGCTGGTAGTACGTCACCGTGGGGCACCGGGAGTTCTGGGCCGCGGGGCATGTGCTCGCGGCCGGCGTGAACGGCACCGCCACGAAGTCGGACGGCTCCAGCCCGATCGTGTCGTAGAAGGTGTAGTTGGAGTACCGCCGCCAGATGTAGTTGACGCCAGCCGCGAAGCCCGCGCCGATCTCGCGGTCGATCCCGACAATGAACTCGTCGGTTCGATCGTTCTTGTAGTTCGGATCGACGGTGTTCGCCGTGCCGGGGTTCGCCGGGTTGTTCGGATCCCAGTTGCCGGTGACCGCCAGCGGCGTCTTACCGCCGTTGATGCCCAGCTGAATCTCCTTCGCCTGGACGAACTTGTCGCTGTTCAGATCGATCCACGGATAGCGCACGCTCACGCGCGTCACCGGGTTCACCTGGCCCGACACGCCGGCGGTTCCAACCTGACCGAAGTACATCGCGTAATTCGCCCGCGTGAGCGTCTTGCCGTCGTCTGACAGGCTGTAGGTGAAACCGATGCGCGGCGAGAAGTTGTGGAAGATCACCTTCGGGTCGGCGCCCGGGAAGCTCACGGCCGGCAGCAGCTGCGGCACCAGCGGATTGGCCAGAACCGCGGACGCCAGCGCCTGATCGTGGTTATAGTCGTAGCGGATGCCCAACTGCGCCGTCAGGCGGCCCTGCGTGTAGGTGTCCTGCGCGTAGACCGACAGGTTCAGCAGGTCGTAGTCTGTCTGTCCGTCGCGCGTCACCTGCGCCTGGCAGTTGGTGGCGGCCAGCGAGCAGTCATTGTTGAAGCTGGTCGGGAAGCGCGCGACCGCGAAGCCGCCGGTGTGCGTCGAGTTGTAGCTATTGGCATCCTTCCAGTAGCCGCCGATTTTGAACGCGTGATCGCCGCCTGCCGTGGCCGGCATGAAGTAGTTCATGTTCACGTTCACGCTGTTGACCGGCCTGATATTCACGGACTGGCTGCCGTCTGGCGTCGACCGCCCGTTGATGTTCGTAGAGACGATGAGGAACGGCTGGACGTCGGCCAGGTTATCTTCGTGGAAGTCGAGGATGAAGTTATTGCCGACGTGAGCGTACTGGACGTCGAGCAGCAACCGGTCGTTGACCACGTACTGATCGCCGAACTTGTAGGTCGGACTCGGACCGGTCCTCCAGCCCCACTGGCCATAGGCGCTCGACACGGCGGCCTGGCGCACGGTTGATTCGATCGGCGTCGTGTCACTCGCGTTGCGCGCGTTGCGCACCTTCTTCGAGAAGAGGTTGTACAGGCTCAGCTTGTTGCCCTTGAACAGCTGCACTTCCGCCTTCAGGTTCGTCGTATCCAGCTCGGTGAGGTCGGTGTTCAGACAGTCGTTGACGTCTGAAATGGAGGAAGCGAGCGGGTCGGCTTTGATCGCCTGGCACGCCGCGCTCGGCTGGAAGAAGCCGACCACGCCCACGCCGACCGTCTGCTTGCCGACGGCGCCCCAGATCCAGGCTCGGCCCTTTTTCAACGGCCCGCCGGCCTCGATGCCGTAGTCCTTGATGTTCTGAATCGGGTTGCCAGACGAAGCGCCCTGGTTGCGTTGGGCGTCGGTGATGTTCTGCGACTCGAGGCTCTTGTCCGTCACGTAGTAACGCGACGATCCCCTGAATTTGTCTGTGCCGCTCTTCGTGACGAGGTTGACGCCGACGCCACCGGTCTGCTGCATTACGTCGACGCCGCCTGTTGTGATCGTCATTTCTTCGAACGCGTCGAAGTCGTAGTAGGTCGGCGAGCCACCGGTTGCGGCCATGTCGGTGATGTCGATGCCGTCGAGCGACCACTTGTTGTTGAACGTGTTGCTCCCGCGCGACACGTAGTTCGACTGCTGGCCCGACTGGCTGCCGCCTACGTTCTCGCGGTCCATCGCGATGCCGGCGGTCTGCTGGAGGATGACCCACGGGTCGCGCGCCGAGGGGATGCTCTGCAGTAGCTCGTTGGTAAACGTCTGCTTGGTCCCTGTGTCCCTCGTGTCGACGATCGGACTCTGACCCGTGACTGTGATGGTTTCCTGCAGGGCCGTGATGCCCATCTGCGCGTTGATCTGCGCGCTGAAGCCGACCGTTACCAGGATGCCCTCGTTCAGGACGCTCTTGAAGCCCTCGAGCTCGAACTTTACCGTGTAGGTGCCGATGGCCAGGCGCGGGAACTGATATGTGCCCGTTTCGCTGGTCACCGCGACGAGCGGCTGCAGTAGATTCGGAGCCGCGATCGTGACGGTGACGCCAGGCAGCACACCGCCCGATTGGTCAGTCACCTTGCCGAAGATCTCGCCGGTCTGCTGCTGGGCGTGCGCGACCGCGCACACGAGCAGAAGCGCAAGCGATACGATGAAACGCTTCATGGCCGTCCTCCTCGCATAGATTCACTATGAAAGTGAGGAGGTGTTCAGGACCCATGCCGCGAGGAAAATGGCCGAAGATTAGCCTGACGGTAGTCGGCCGCCGGAGTTCCGGCGGAAGTCTGGCTCGCCGGGCGAGGTTCGCGCCGGGTTTCCGTCAGCGAGTGACGTCCGGTGAATCGCGTTTCTCAGCGAGATGCGGGATCGGGGTTGCCGGGCTGCGGTTTCTTGAGATCGTGCGCGACGATCAGCTTGAATGTCAGGTGGTCCGACCCGTTGGTCAAGCCAACGCCGACGCCGGCCTCGATGTCCCAGGCTTTCCATGTGCGATCGACGACGCCGTAGAATTGATGCACCTGCTGAGTGCGAGGAAGGAATGCGCTCACCGGACCGTAGTCGTCGTACTCTTCTGCCGCCATCGTCCAGCCTGATTTGAAGTTGTAGGCAATGCGGGCGGCCGGCACGAATTCGAGATTCCCCAAGCCGTCGTACGCCGTGTCGACAATCGGATTGATGATGATGTCGATCGGTTTCAGGTGCCAGCCGATGATCGGTCGCACTTCGGATGTGAACCGTGTCGTGTCCCACCTGGGCGCGTTGTAGCTGAACTCGAAATTCGCGCCGTAGAAGAACGTACGATCGTCCGCCTTCGGGACCGCGAAGAGCGCGCGCAGTTTGACGCCGTCGATGCCCCATCCGGTCGCGTGGTCACGGCTATAGAGAGGCAGGTACAGGCCCGCCTCGAACCAGTTCGTGACTCCCAGCGCCCATTCGGTGACGCCGTTGAACGAACGGTTCGGCGCGACCGCGCCAGGAAACGCAGGACTCGTCAGCCCCTTGGCGATGAAGTTGTTGTGCCACGTGAGGTTGACCGTCCCTTTGGCGGCCAGCCCGCCGTCGTACACCTGAATCTCATCCGCCTGTGCCGCAGCCACCGCGGGGACGGCCAGAACGGCGAGGACGATTGCCGCGACCCGGCGCACGTCGATGCGCGTCACAGTCGTCACGGCAGCGATTTCAGATAGGCGGCGATCGCGTCGGCGTCTTCGGCTTTGAGCATGTAGGCAGGCATCGGCGGTCCCGCCTTGCCGCCGCGCGGATTCTTCGTGGTTTGCAGGAACTTCGAGAAGCCGTCCTGGCTCCAGCGCGTCCACAACGCGCTCGTGGCAGTCAGGTCGGGCGATTTCTGGTGCCAGCCCGCCGGCGCCGGCGCTGCCGGCACGCCAATCAGCGTCGCGCCTTTCATCCAATGCGTGCGGTCGAACTCACCGGTCTCGGTCCGCGGCGTGTGGCATTCCTGGCAGCGGGCAACTTCTTCCACCAGATACTTCCCGCGTTCGAGGTTTGCGTCCTGTCCGAACGTTGTGGCGGTTGTCGCCACAGCCGTAAATCCGATGGCCATCAGTAACGAACTGCGCATGAGAAATCCCCCCGGTCTGCGTTTCCGGTCGCCCAATAGTTTAAGGGTTTCTCGAATGACCCGCGAAACGATTCGAGTCAGGCTGGAGGGCGGGGCCGGTCCGTCACGAGTTCTGGATGAATGCGACGAAATGTCTCGGCGACGTGACAACTCCAGCACACCGCCAAATGCGTCTGGAAGGCCGCGGGTAGACGCTCCGCCGGTACGTCGGGCCACTCGATGGTCCTCCCGTCCGGCCGGAGCAATGCCGGCCGGTGCGGAACGATCCTCGTCTCCGTGATCGGCTGATGGCAGTACACGCAGGTCTTGTCGGCGAACCATCGCCGGGCGATGGTGTCGACACGGCAGTCGTCCGGGGCGGCGCTAATTTGGGGCAGGCATTCCTGACCGCAGAAGCGGCGCGAGGGCCAGCGTGAACAGTCGTCCAGCCACAAGAAGGGGCCGCCGAACGCGCTGGTGAGGAGCGCTCCCGTCGCGTCGATCGTGACGGCGGCGGGCGCTTTCGTTTGAGGGCACGTGACGAGCCTCGGAGCGCGGAGCCGCCACCAGGTGCGCACGACGCGTATCGTTGCCATGACGAGCAGCAGACTTCCGAGAACCGCTGCGAGAATCAGCGTCGCCGTTGTATCGCTCATTGAGGGCTCCCGCCTGAAGGCACTGAGAGATTCACAGGAGGCAAATGCGGCGCCAACGGCGAAGCCGGAGAATCAGGCGCTGATGTTGCACAAAGACCGACATGGTGCTGGATTTCCGGCGATCCGACTGCTGTGCGTGGAATTGAAATATGACTCCGACAGCTACTCAAGAACCTGTCTCGACAGTCACAATGATGGCCGCGCTCAAGACGTACTGTTTCCCGGGCGGAGAGTCTGCCGCGCGGGGCATCCGCGGCATCCGGGCGGTGCAGCGCGGCGAGATCCGGTCGAGCCCGGAAGCTCGATGGAACCCGTTGGTGGCGAAGGAATTCGTCGACGCCACGACGACAGGATTCTGCTGGGATGCTCGCCTCGGTTCTGGCGTCCTCAGCGTTGCCGTCACCGATGCCTACGAAGCGGGACACGGCCGGCTGGTGGTGGCGAAAGGACCGCTGCAGCTCAAGAAGCTGACAGGGCCGGACGTCGACGCGGGCGAGCTGCAACGGTACCTGGGATACGTTGGCTACTGCCCACCGATGTTGCTGAACAACCCGGCGCTGGAGTTTGCAGCCGTGGGCGAGCGGACGCTGAAGGTGAGCGATCGGTACGATAAGACCGGTGCCTCGGTCGAGATGCAGCTCGGCGAGGATGGACGTCCGGTCCTCATTCGCGCCGTGCGTCCGATGATCGTCGGCAAGCGCGTGATTCCAACGGCATGGTCCGCGACCGGCCGCGACCCGCAGGAATGGGAAGGGATGCGGGTGTGGCGCCACATGGAAGCGGCGTGGCATCTCGCGGACGGCCCATTCACGTACGTGCGAATCGATCTGACGTCGTTCACAGCCGTGCGCTGAGTGCCTCGTCACCGTCCGGATACACGCCGATGACGTTCCGGTTTGTCAGGCGGCCGGGCGTATCGAGTCCGTCGGCCGTCGCATCGACTGAGCCACGACGCCGATGGCATCCACGGTCGCGATAGCCACGCTGGCGAACAGCGCCCACGCGCCGCTTCCGACGAGCAGCGGAGATTCCAGGAACATGCCCGCTCCGACGGCGGGGACGCCGATCGTCCATCCGAGGAAGACGAGAGCCTGGAGCGCGCGATCGCGCATGCCGTGCGGCGACGGCGCGTCGGTGCCGCGGACCCAGAACCAGGCCGCAAGCGGCAGGAGTCGCGCCTCCATCCCGACCACCATTTGCGCCAGGAAACCGAGGAGGCCAAATACGCCGTAGGCCGCGGCCACGCGGAGGCTCGAGGACGACGGGGGCAGCACGACCAGCGCCAGCCCGAGGGCGATCGCGACGAGCAGCGACACCCCCGCGCCCGCGGCGTGCAGGACCGCGAAGTCGACGCGCGGTGCACCGGAAGGTTTCAGCGCCGGCGAGCGCAGCATCCAGACCACGCTCCCGATGAACGTCATGAGTCCTGATGCGACGACCACAGCGAAAAACAGTGTCCAGCGGCTCTGGCAGACGAGCGTGACGAACAGGCCCACGATGCCGCTCTCGAGGAGTATCGCGCTCGCGCAGACGGAACGTCCCGTCGGCATTTTCGACGGCAGGGCCATCGGCAACAGCCGGTACGCCACGCCGATCACCATCATCGTCGCCCACCCGAGCGCGGCCAGGTGCGCGTGCGCGAACACGTTCGATAGCACGAACCCAGGCAGGAAATGAAACACTTTGTCGAGCCCCAGCAGAATTCCGGCAGACGCCGCCGCGACGAAATTCACGCATGCCAGACCGATGTGGAGTTTCACACCAGCGGGCACGCTCGACCGCCGCAAGCCAGTCAGCACCCGGCTGACGACATGGAATGCCCCGGCGGTGACGGTTGCCGCCGACCAGGCCATCCCGCCGAATTCCTCAATCCAGAAATGCGCCACCATGCCGATGATGCCGATCACGACGAACCCGTACGCGACATAGTCACTGCGCCGCGCGGGCATGGGCATCCGCAGCGCGACCGGTCCCACGATGTAGATGGCGCCGAGGATCGAGCAGGTGATCCAGCCGAGCGTGATCAAATGGACGATGGCGACCATCCAGGAGTGATAGAAGAAGCCGGCCACCGCGCGGGGCCAGATCGCCGCGAGAGCGCACGCGAGCGCGAGCGACACGTACGCCGTCCCGACATACAGGAGCGGAACGAGCCTGGGCGGTCGCTCGGCGCCAGTCATGCGCGGCCCACCGGCGCTTCGACATTCAGTCCCGGTTCATAGGCGCACAGCGGATCAGATCCCATCACGGCACCGGTCGCCGCGAACGCGCGGGCCCGCGATCCGCCGCAGACGTCCCGGAACTGGCAGCGGCCGCACTTCCCGAGCAGCCCATCCGAGTGCCTCAGCCGTCTGAACATCTCATCGCCGCGATAGACCTCGCCGAGGTCGGTTGAACGGACGTTGCCGCGCGGGGCCGGCAGGAAGCCGCTCGGGCAGATGTTGCCGAGGTGGTCGACGAAGACGAAACCATTGCCGTCGCTGACGCTCCTCGGAGCCCGCAGCTGTCGCGTGCGATTCACGGCATCGGTTGGCAATCCGCGTTTCACGCGCGCGGCGTCTCGCTGTCGAACGATCCGCTGGTAGTGCGGCGCCTCGGTCGTCTTGATCCCGAATGGCGCGGTCAGCGACAGGTCGTAAAGGTAGTTCAGCACGCGCTCGCATTCACCCGCGGTGATCTGCTCGAGACCTGCCCCGCGCCCGGTCTGAATGAGAAAGAACAAAGCCCAGAGCGTGAGCGGCAGTTCCGCCATCCGCGCCGCCATCGCCTCGAGGTGGGGAAGCGTCATCCTGCACACGGTCGAGTTGATCTGCAGTGGCAATCCGAGCTCGATCGTCGCATCGATGATCCGCATCGTCCAGGCGTACGAACCGCGGACGCGGCGGAAGGCGTCGTGGCTCTCCGGCGTCGGCCCGTCGAGGCTGACGGCCACACGGGACAAACCGGCGTCCTTCAGGGCCGCGAGCCGTTCGCGCGTCGCCGCCGCCGTGCCGCTCGGCGTGAGCGCGACCGTCAGCCCCGCATCGGAGGCATATCGGACCAGGTCGGCGAGATCCGGTCGCCGCATCGGGTCGCCACCGGTGAGCACGAAGAGCGGCCGCGGAGTGATGGCCCGCACCTGGTCGATCAGGCGGCGTCCCTCGTCGGTCGTCAGCTCACGCGGATCGCGGCGCGCGATGGCGTCGGCCCGACAATGGACGCATGCGAGCGCGCAGGCGCGGGTCACTTCCCAGATCGCGAGAAACGGCGCCTGGTTGAAGTCGAGAGGACCGATGCCGGCAGGTCTCATATATCTGGAAGTCTCGAATCGGTGCCAGGACCGTGCCATGACCGCCGTCATAGGCGTCCCAGGATCTCGGGGTCGGATACCGTATCTGATCCGGGGTCGGATACGGTATCCGACCCCGTATCCAACGCTGCTGACAGGCACGCCCCTTCCCAGGCCTGGGAATAGTCCGCAGCATGCGGACGATTCCGCACTCCGATCGTCGTTCGCGTTGCGTGTATCTGATGCGCGGCCTGGATCTCTGAATCAGGTCAGCGACACCGACTCGAGCGCGCCGTGATCGACGACGAGGAATCCGTTCTTTTCCGTGCGAACGACGCCGTCCTTTCCCCATCGACTCATGATGCGAATCGACGTCTCGATCGTCGTGCCGATCATGTCCGCGAGCTCCTGGCGCGACAGCACCAGCGGGATGAAGGTGCCGCCATCGCGGCGCTGCCCCATGTCTTGAGCGAGCTTGAGGAAGAAGCGCGCCAATCGCGCTTCGACGCGGCCGCCGGAGAGCTCGGCCAGACGATTGGTCAACTCGACGAGACGATGAGTCAGCCCCACCAGGAGTCCCCTGACCATTGACGGGTGTGTCTCGAGCAGCGCGAAGAACGCGCGACTTGGGATCAGCAGGCACTCCGTCGGTTCAAGCGCGATCGCGCTGGCAGGGTAGGGTCGCGACTCGTAGACGGCGACCGCGCCGACCGGGTCGCCGGGACCGAAAATCTCGAGAATGACGTCGGTGCCGCGCGGCGTCGACTTGAAGACCTTTACACGGCCGGTCACGACCGTGTACAGCGACTCCGACGCGTCGCCTTCCTGGAACAGCATCGCACCCTTGGCGAACTCGCGAAGGCCGGCGACGGCGGCCAGTCGCTGTCGATCATCGGGCGCCACACGGCGGAACAAGGCGCTCCGCCGAAGCACGTCGTCGATCCGTTCGGCCATATGACGCGGATCATACCGGCGCCATGCCGGTCCCGCTACTCTGGAGACGCTGACATGGGAGGCCGACATGAGTGAGCTTTTGGACCAGACGACTGTTGGCGATATCGTGGCCGCCGACTTCCGGACCGCCGCAGTGTTCGAGAGCTTCGGCATCGACTTCTGCTGTGGAGGGCGCCACGAATTCGCTGATGCCTGCCGGCAGGCGGCAGCCGATCCCGCCGCGGTCAGGCAGGCGCTCAACGCGCTGCCGCCCGTCGCGGACAGGCTCGACGATATGACGTCTGCACCCCTCGAACAGCTCATCGAGCACATCGTCGAGACACACCATGGGTACGTGCGTTCGGCCCTGCCGGCGATCGCCGGCTACCTGGAGAAGCTTGTCGAGGTCCATGGTGCGCGGCACCCGGAACTCGCCCGCGTCCTGGCAGTCTTCCGGGACCTGCGCGCCGACTTCGAACAGCACCTGATGAAGGAAGAACAGGTGCTCTTTCCTTATGTTCGCGACCTCGCCACGACGTCAAGACCGTGCGGGGTCTCGCGCAGTCCGTTCGGTACCGTCGAAAACCCGATCCGGATGCTGGAACGCGAGCATCTCGAGGCGGGCGACGAGATGCGCGCGATCCGCGAATTGACCCACGGCTACGCTGTACCGGCCGACGGTTGCCGTACCTATACCGTGTGCATGGCTGAGCTCTCGTGTTTCGAACGCGACCTCCATCGCCATGTCCATCTCGAGAACAACGTGCTGTTCCCAAGGGCGATTCAGCTCGAATCGAGCTCTCGATGACGCGCTGCCGGCTCGCGAATACGTGAAGGGCGACGCACAGTAGCCGTCCCTGCGCCTGGACGCTCCATGCACGGCAGGCTTTGTGCGTAGTTCGTCCTGCGATGGCGCGACTGCCGCCGGGCAATCTTCCGTGCCCTCTTCCAGGTGAGCCTCGAGGACATGCGGTTGGCGTGGTGGCTGGGCGAGATCCGCTATCTGCCGGTGCGCCTTATCGGACGCGCGCCGCCTTCAACACCTTCGACGATCCCGACCACGAAAAACTGTTCATGAGCATCCGCGTGGCGCCGACCGGTGCGCCCGGAGAGCAGTGGCTGGTGCTCGAGCACGCCACGCGCGCGTTGTCGCCTGCCGCCGGGCGCAAGTTCCGGCGCTACTGGATCGTGATCCGCCCGATGGGCGCGTTCGTGACGCGCCAGCTTCTGAGAGCCGTCGCCCGGCTCGCAGAACGAAATCACTGAGACCGAAGTGTCACGCGATTTTGCTTAGAGCCGGCGCCCGACATCGCAGGATCGTCCTGACGCCGTCTTGCGAGACGATCTCCACGGCCGCATCAGCCCCATCATGGACGTGCGTCAGATACACATGGCTGACGCCCGGAATGATGTGCGTGAAGTGCCCGGCCCGGGATCGGGCTACCGAGATGTAAATGGTTCTGTCGCGGGTACTGCGGTCTGCCGACACACCAATCAACGGAAGATTGGCGATGCTCGGTTGCGCGCCGATGTCCGGGCCGAGGACGTCGAGCGAGACCAGCCATCCGTCGTACATCTTCGTGAACTCGTTGAGGCGAGGTACCCACTCGTTGCGAGGAATCTCGATGGTCTTCATGACATCACCAATCCTGATTCGACGCGAGTTCAGTACAGGTAGTGCAATCCGCGCACCAGGAACCCCTCCCCTTAACCTTGGAAGCCGCTGCGAATATTCCCGCACACTGCGAAGAAATTCGCGGCCAGGACGAAGACTCCGCGTGTACCCCTGCGCGGAGGTCGCGCCGGTTCTCCTGTCCTCACGGCCGTCAGCAGGCGGGTCTGCTTATTGCACGATTGGCCATCATGGAAGCCAACGCCGCAGGCTCCTAATGACAACGCATTACGCAAGGAGCTCTGGCCATGACCGTCAATGAAAACCTTCAGGATCGGATCATCCGAACCCTGGTCGGTCTTACGGTGACCGCCGGAGCTGTCATCATGGCGACCGCGGTTCCCGTCCTGTCGCCGACAGGAATTGTGAACCTGTTGTTCCTCGTGCTTGGCGTCGAGGTGCTCGTTACGGGATTGATCGGCTGGAGTCCCGTCTACTCGCTGTTCGGCTTCTCGACGACAGGTCGGGTAGGCGGGTAGTCATCGCGGGTACAGCCGCGAACTAGTCGCAGAACCGTGCTCGCGTCGACCCCTGGAATCGCTCTTGCCTCGATTCCTGTTATGTCGACCGTCAGTCTTGCTTTTCACAGCGTCGCACGCCGCGGCACGGCGGTTGTGACCGGACCAAAGATCAGATCGCACCCGGCCCCGCGAGGAAGAGAGTCACGTGATGAAAACCATGAAAGCTGTGGTGTTCAAGGGCAAGGATCGGATTGCTGTCGAAGAAGTCCCGAAGCCGAGCCCTCGTGCGGGCGAGGCGGTCATAAGGGTGACGACCACAACGATCTGCGGCACGGACGTGCACATCGTTCGGGGTGAATACCCGGTCAAGCCCGGTCTTGTTCTGGGCCACGAACCAGTTGGCGTCATCGAGGAGCTTGGACCCGGACTCGAAGAGCTCTACAGCATCGGGCAGCGCGTCATCGTTGGCGCCATCACTCCGTGCGGCCAGTGCTTCTACTGCCTGAATGGCGTGCACTCGCAGTGCGGGGGCGGCATTGGCGGCTGGCGCTTCGGCAACACCATCAACGGTGCTTGGGCCGAATACC
>Ga0207641_10004224_pt1 | contig 12518 bp, 11 predicted proteins | sample KBSSwiS62_FD_184306 | JGI IMG/M metagenome (GOLD analysis project Ga0207641, IMG submission 184306) | Switchgrass rhizosphere microbial communities from Kellogg Biological Station, Michigan, USA - KBS Switchgrass S6-2 (SPAdes) (version 2) | ecosystem: Host-associated > Plants > Roots >... | reverse complement strand
GAGTGCCCGGCCATCACCTGCAGGTGGCGCAGACCGCGTATCGCAGCGAGCTGCTGAACCGGTGGCGGCGGCTGGCGTCCTGGACGTCGGGGCACGGCGAAGGCTGGGCCCTGTACGCCGAGTGGTTGATGGCTGACCTGGACTATCTGGGCGACCCGGGCGACTTCATGGGTCTGCTCGATGGCCAGTCGTTGCGCGCCGCCCGCGTCGTCCTCGACATCGGTATCCACTGTGGCTTCCAGGCCCCGTCTGAGGTCGGTGGCGGCGCGTGGGACTACGACAAGGCCTGGCAGTTCCTGACCACGCATTCCCATATGGCAGAAGGGTTTCTGCGCTACGAGCTCGATCGCTATCTCGGCTGGCCCGGACAGGCGCCGTCCTACAAGATCGGCGAGCGCCTCTGGCTGCAACTGCGCGATGAGATGCGTCAGCGAGCGGGAGGCGCCTTCGACCTCAAGACCTTTCACCGACAGGCCCTCGACATCGGCAGCGTCGGTCTGGACGTCCTGCGCCGAGCCGTGCTCGGCGAGCTATAGCCATCACCGACCGGCCAATACCCGTCCCGTCACCTACCGGCTAAGACTTTATCGTCGTCGGGATCGCCGTGATCGCTTGGTTGCACTGACCCGACGAACGCATGCTCAGCGGCATCCGCGGCCTCGATCGACAGTTGCGGCGTCGCCTTCTCCAGCCAGGCCGGGAAGAACCAGTTGGCTTTGCCGATCATGTGCATCAGCGACGGGACGAGGACGGTCCGAACGACGAAGGCATCCAGGAAGATCGCCGACGCGAGGCCGATTCCGAATAACTTGATCACTCGGGCATCACCGAGGACGAAGCCACCGAACACCGCGATCATGATGATCGCGGCCGCCGTGATGATGCCGCCCGTCTCGCCCTGCCCGACCGTGATCGAACGCCGGTTGTCCTTGGTGTGCAGCCATTCCTCGTGCATCCGGCTGACCAGGAAGACCTGGTAGTCCATCGACAGTCCGAACAGGATCGCGAAGAACATCACCGGAATGAACGCCTCGATCGGTCCGCTGCCACCGATCCCGAGGGCTTCGGACAGCCAACCCCACTGGAAAATCGCGACGATGACGCCGAATGATGCGCCGGCGGCCAGCAGGTTCATGATCGCCGCCGTGAGTGGAATGACCAGACTGCGGAACGCCACCATCAGCAGCAGGAACGACAACCCGATCACGGCCACGAAGAACAGCGGCATCTTGGCCGACAGCACCTTGGCGAAGTCCTCGAAGATTGCCGTGATGCCATAGACGTAAATGTGATTACCAGTGTTGGCGTACAACGGCGGCAGCACCGAGTCGCGTAACGAGTGGACAAGTTGCGAGGTCTTGGTGTCCTGCGGCGAGGTCTCGGACTTGAAGGTGATCAGCGAGATGTCCTTGGCCGCCGGGATCGTCTGAATGCTGGCCGGCGCCACATCGGGCACCGTCTTCAATCGATCGGTTATCCCGCTCAGAAAGGTCTTGTCAGTCGCCGTCGGTCCGCTGACCACCAGCTGCAGGCCCGAGTTGTAGCCCTCGCCGAATGCCTGCGCGATCAGGTCGTAGCCCTTGCGAGTGGTCGAGTTCTTCGGATCGTTACCCTGGTCGGAGGATCCCAGCCGGATCGAGAAGAACGGGATCGCCAGCACCACCAGCAGGACTCCCGCCGCCGTTCCGAGGACGAGCTTGCGTCGCTCGATCTGCCGAGACCAGCGATACCAGAATCCATGATGCTCGTGCAGATCGAAGTTGCCGGCCCGCACGGCCCGGCGTTGCTTGCGCGGCAACACCTTCAGCCCGAGGAATCGCAGCAAGGCCGGCAGCAAGGTAAGCGAGGCGGCCATCGTCAGCCCCACCCCGATCGCCGTTCCCAGCGAGACACCGTAGAGGAAGCTGACGCCCAGTGCCCACAAGCCCAGCAGGGCGATGCAGACGGTGGTGCCGGCAAAGAGCACGGCTCGACCCGAGGTGTTGACCGCCACGACGATGGAGTCCTCGACGCTCATACCGCGCATCAGATTGCGACGATGCCGGGTCACTATGAACAGGGCGTAGTCCACGCCGACACCGAGAATCATCAACAGGGCCAGCTGATTGGCGAACGACGCGACCGACATGAGGTGGGAAAGCAGACCGATCAGGGCCAAGCCACTGCCCATGGCCGCGATCGCGGACACCAGCGGCAGAACGGTAGCCCCCAATGTGCGGAACACCAGCGCCAGGATGATCAGGGCGGCAATCATGCCGAGCACCTCGGGCGGAATTCCCCCCGATTCCTGAGCCAGGACCTGGAAGGCATTGCCGGTGAACTCGGCCTGCAGCCCGCCGGAACTCAAGCCTTTGAGGTTGTCGTGGACCTTGTCGATGTCGACTTTCGAGGGGTTGACCGCGTTCCAGTTGATGCTAACGATCGAAATGGTCTTGTCGGCGCTGATCGGGGCGGTTTCCGAGCTGGAGGAACCGCTTGCCGACTGCCCACAAGTGATGTCGCCGTAGGGCGAGTTGACGGACGCGATGCCGAGCCCACTCCCACACAGCTTCCGCAGCTCCGGCTGAACCTTGGAGGCATAGTCGGCCACTGTGCCTGACGTCGCATGCAGCACCATTGCGCCGCTGGCGCCGTTCTGGCTGTCCAGCCCGGCCTTGGTCAGCAGCTCGGAAACGGTCTGCGTCTCAGTGTGCGGAAGCTTGAAGTCATCCTTGAAATCCGCACCGCCGAGCCCACCCACCAACGCCTGGGCCGCGATGATGAAGGCGATCCAACCCCCGACAACCCACCAACGCCGTTCAATAGCAATCCGAGCCAACCGTTGCATGACCTTCCCACCAAACCTCGCAGCGTCTAATGCGAGGTCAGCTTGGCGGGTCGGCGTTGCGGCGGGCGAGGGGTTCTCAGGTCGTCAACAGGTGACAGTCGCTCTAAAGCGGATTATTCCGGCCAATCGGTGTAGGCGATCTCGCCACCGATCACCGAAACAGTCCGGGCGACCGGACCGTCCGGCCGTCGGTACAGCTCGTAGGAACCCTGCCGCACCGCGCCGAAGACCGCTGTGTACTGGACGTGGCCATCGGCTGGCCGGCCGATGACCGCGACGTGGTCGAGATGAGCTGGAGCCGCCTGACCGGTCGCCAGCACCGGACGAATCTCGATCTCCGCACCGTCCAGAGCGGCTGGCATCTCGAGGATGACCGCCCCGATATCGCCACCGATGTCGAGCAGGACCGGGCCCTGACCGGCGAACGGATTCTCCCTCCAGCCGGAGGATTCCTCGTGCTCATGCCGGTGCTGATGTCCATATTCATGTTCATGTCCGTGTCCATGTCCATGTCGATGCGAGTGCTCATGATCGGCCACGTCGCGGCCTTCCTCTCTGACCAGCGGATCTAAGACTCCGGCCGCGGAACTAGGCGGCTGGAGTCGGACTGATGCCCGCGCTCTGGTAACCGCCAGCCGGGGTGTTGAGATACGGGAAGCTCGCCAGGAACGCCCCGTTCACTGTCCCGTCCGCTACGGAAGGAACAACCGCGTCCGGGGTGTAGGACGGGTCGACCAGCGGAATCGTCAGCCCGGCGACGGCCCGCAACTCGATGGTGACCGTGTCGTCGATGACCCGGCGACCGTTGGGGAAACCGGCTGCGTCACCGGCCACCAGGCCGAGCACGTTCGGCGTTGCCGACGGCGGCACGGCCAGGTTGAGCCGCAACATGTCGGCCAACACCGGTCCGGTGTTGTTCTGAAACCCCGGTACGACCCCGGACGGGATACCGGTCAGCAGAATCGCCTGCAGATCGGCGCGTGCCTTCTTGTAGGCCGCCAGCCTCGGGAACGCTCCCGGATACAGCACCGGCAACAGCCCCGCCAGCTCCGGATTCGTCACGTACTTGGCGTAGCTCTCGTCCTCGTGCGGGTCCGCCATATTCCACTCGTCCTTGGCGGCCATCGGAACGATGACCTCGTTGAACAGCGGGTTGCCCAGCCGCGAAACCTGCTGGTACGGCCCGTAGCAGTAAGACCGTCCGTGGCGCGGATCGCGCACCCGGGACTGTTGCCGGCTCGCTGAAGCCCACACTCCGATCACTGACTTGGAATCCATCACGTCCTTGGGCAACTTGCCGCCGTTGGAGATCTCCCTGATCGGTACCTGGATCGCGATGCTGTGCACGTTCAAGCCGGCCGTGGCGTTGACCGCCTGCGCCGACGGCAGCGGGATCAGGTGAGCGGCATTGAGGGGACGCAGCGCCCCGAGGTCGAAGATGCTGCCGAGGTCGACGTGGAAACCGTCCAGCCGTTGGCCGGCGAAGACCTTACGGCCACCGCCGATGTCGTGAATGGCGGCCGGGGTGAAGGTGGCCCCGTAGTTCGGTGTGCTGCGCACGCCGACGTTGACCGGGGGCACGGCGAGGCCGCGTCCGAGGACGTTGGTGTCGTTCCAGCTCCGGTGGCCACTGATCCGACGAGTCACCCGGGTCACCGAGTAGTACTGCGGACGGTTGTAGTTGGGATCGCTGATCGAGGTGATGGGTCCGGTGTTGTAGAGAAACGTGTTCGTGTTGCGGACCACGGTGTTGAAACGGAACTGATAGGTGATGTCCGAGCGGGCATCACCCCGGTTGGAGATGTGAATCTCGTACCGGACGTCGTCACCGAACTCGTAGAAGTTGGGTCCACCGTCGGGCTTCTGCAATGGGATGAAGTTGGCGATGAGAGTGACGGTGTCGGGACGGTCCGGGCTGACGAAAGCGTACAGATCGGTGTTGTCGGCGACCGGGTCCTTGGAAATCTCCGGAGCTTCGCGATGCGATGACATCGTGGCTCACTTCGCAATCGTGGCGGCGCGGGTGATCCGCCCAACCAGGTCGGGGTCGTGCACGACGATCTCGTGTTCGCCGACCAGCAGGGTCAGCTCACCGGTGGTCGGGTCGCTGATGTGGGCCACGAGTGGCGTGGCGTCCTCCGGGGTCGTTACCCGCTCCCCAGTGGCCGCGTTGGCCACGGCCGGCACGGCTACCGCGACGCCAACCGCCGCCGCACCAGCCCCCGACATGATGAGGAAGTTTCTTCGACTAGCTGTGCTCATGCGCATACCCCTTTGTTCAGACGGCGCGACCGGACGTGGGCCGCGACGGGCGCTGTGATGGGAGAGCAACGTGCTGGTCGGAATTCGGGGCACAGCGGTACCTGGATGGGAGTTTCCGCAAGATTTTTAAGACCAAACGGCCCAGTTGAGGAACGGTTTGGCCAAGGCACCGAGCCAGTTCACGTACAACGAACAAGGCCCCGTTCGAATCATCGGAAACGGGGCCTTGCCGGTAGTGCCGAGCTGGCTAGATGAGGCCGAGCTAGTTAGATGAGGCCGAGCTCCTTGACCGCGTCGCGCTCCTCGACCAGCTCCGCGATCGAGGCATCAATGCGGGTCCGGGAGAACTCGTCGATGTCCAGACCTTGCACGATCTGCCATTCACCGTTGACCGAGCGGGCCGGGAAACCAGCGATCAAGCCTTCCGGAACGCCGTAGGAGCCGTCGGAGGCGATCCCCACCGAAACCCAGTCATCGCCCGGCGTGCCGTTCACCCAGTCATACACGTGATCGATAGCGGCATTCGCCGCCGACGCAGCCGAGGACGCGCCGCGGGCCTCGATGATCGCTGCTCCCCGCTTGGCCACGGTCGGGATGAAATCATCGGTGGTCCAGCTGTGGTCGTTGACGAGCTCGGCGGCGTTCTTGCCAGCGATCTGGGCGTGGACCAGATCGGGATACTGGGTGGCGGAGTGATTGCCCCAGATCGTCATGTGCGTGATGTCGCTGACGCTCACGCCCGCCTTCTTGGCCAGCTGGGTCTTGGCCCGGTTGTGGTCCAGGCGCATCATCGCGGTGAAACGCCCGGCCGGCACATCTGGGGCGTGCGAGGCGGCGATCAGCGCGTTGGTATTGGCCGGGTTGCCCACGACCAGCACCCGAATATCACTGGCGGCACCGGCATTGATCGCTTCGCCTTGGGGCTTGAAGATTCCGCCGTTGGCCGAGAGCAGGTCGCCTCGTTCCATACCCGCGGTGCGGGGGCGGGCACCCACGAGCAGTCCGACGTTGGCTCCATCGAATGCTGAGCGGGGGTCATCGGTGATGTCGATGCCCGCCAGCAGCGGGAACGCACAGTCGTCCAGTTCCATCGCAGTACCCTCAGCCGCCTTGAGGGCCGGGGTGATCTCGAGCAAGCGGAGCCGCACCGGAGTGCCCGGGCCGAGCAATTGCCCGGCCGCTATGCGGAAGAGCAACGCATAGCCGATCTGGCCCGCGGCTCCGGTTACAGTCACGTTTACAGGCGATGTCGTCATGCGCCGAGATTACCGCGAGGCTTTCAACGCCCGGGAACCGCGAGGCCGAAAGCACATGCGAGCAAGCCCACAGTCCAGTAGAACGTGACATCGAACAGCCGTCGCCGCACCCTGAGCAGGCCGGCGTGATCGTTGCTCAACACCAGCCGGAACAGGCCGGCGACGAACATCCCGCTCGCCATCACGATCACCGCTCGCAGCCAGTGCTCGCGAACGAACGCCGCTGAACTGATCGCCACCAGTTCGATCAGCAACACGATCACGAACGGAATCTCGTGCAGGGTCGACCGAGAGGACTTCACGTTCGGTGATCGGCTGCCCACGGCGCTAGCCCCGCTCGGCCGCGGCCACGACGTTGGTCAGCAACATTGCCCTGGTCATCGGCCCGACACCGCCGGGGTTAGGGGCAACGAAGCCGGCCACGTCCAGCACATCGGAGGCCACATCACCGGCGATCTTGCCGTCCACGCGACTGACCCCGACATCGAGCACCGCCGCGCCCGGTTTCACCATCGCGGCCGTGATGAGTCCGGGAACCCCGGCCGCGGCTATCACGATGTCGGCCCGGCGGACTTCGGACGCCAGATCGGTGGTCCCGGTATGGCACAACGTGACGGTCGCGTTCTCGGACCGGCGGGTCAGCAACAGCCCCAGCGGCCGCCCGACGGTGATCCCGCGACCCACCACCACCGTCTGAGAACCGGCGATCGGAACGTCATAGCGGCGCAGGAGCTCGATGATGCCCAAGGGGGTGCAGGGCAATGGAGCGGCCTCGCCGAGCACCAGACAGCCGAGATTGAACGGATGCAGGCCGTCCACATCCTTGGCCGGAGCAACCCGCGACAGGATCGCGAACTCGTCCAGACCGGTCGGCTGCTGCACCAGAAAGCCGGTGCAGCCCGGATCGGCGTTCAGCTCGTCCACTACCCGTTCGACATCGGCCTGGGTCGCCGACGCCGGTAGTTCGCGTTGAATGCTGGCAATCCCGATCTCGGCGCAGTCGCGATGTTTGGCCGCCACGTACCACTTGCTGCCGGGATCGTCACCGACCAGCACCGTGCCGAGGCCGGGCACGATGCCGCGTTCGGCCAGGGCCGCAACGCGTTGCTTGAGCTCGGACTTGATGGCGGCCAGGGTCGCCTTGCCGTCCAGAATCGTCGCCGTCACGTGCTCATCCTCCTCTTGCGGGCAGGCCTCAGTGGGCGAAGTGACGGGTGCCGGTGAAATACATCGTGACGCCGGCCTTGGCCGCCGCCTCGATGACCAGCGAGTCCCGGATCGATCCGCCCGGTTGCACGACCGCGGCGATACCGGCGTTGATCAGCACCTCCAGGCCGTCGGGGAACGGAAAGAATGCGTCGGACGCGGCGTAGGAGCCCGCGGCTCGTTCGCCGGCTCGGGCCACCGCCAGCTTGGCCGAATCGACGCGGTTGACCTGACCCATACCGACACCGACCGTAGCGCCGCCCTTGGCCAGCAGGATCGCGTTGGACTTCACTGCTCGAATCGCCCGCCAGGCAAAGGCCAACTGGGCTAAGCCCTCAACATCCAGAGCCTGGCCACAGGCCAGAGTCCAGGCCGACGGGTCGTCGCCGGCCGCGTCGATCACGTCCGGATCCTGCATCAGCATGCCGCCGGAGATCGGACGTGCCTCCGGCCCTCGCGGACGCGGGCCGGCGATCGCCAGTAGCCGCAGGTTGGCCTTGGTACTGAGCAGCTCGAGCGCGGCGGGCTCGAATCCGGGCGCAATGATCACCTCAGTGAAGATGTCGGCGACCTGCTTGGCCATCGCCTCGCTCACCTCGCGGTTGCTGGCGATGACACCGCCATAGGCCGATTCCGGATCACAGGCGTGGGCCTTGGCATGGGCATCGGCGACATCGACGCCGATCGCGATGCCACACGGATTCGCGTGCTTGATGATGGCCACGCACGGCTCGTCGAAGTCATACGCCGCTCGGTAGGCCGCATCGCCATCGACGTAGTTGTTGAAGCTCATGGCCTTGCCGTGCAGCTGCTCGGCCTGGGCAATGCCCGAGCCGGCTCCCTGCTGGACGTACAGGGCCGCCTGCTGATGAGGATTCTCGCCGTAGCGCAGTACTTCGGCTCGTTCCAGGGCGATGCCGAGATACGGTGCCCAGTCGTGGGTCTGTTCGCCCGTAGGTTCCGCGGCGGCTCGCTCGGCCACGATCGTCTGCTGGCCGAACCAGTTGGCGACGGCCGCGTCGTAGGCCGCGGTGTGGGCGTAGGCCTTACCGGCCAGTCGTTGCCGCGCGGCCAGATCGAAGCCGCCGGCCGAAACCGCGTTCAGAACGTCAGGGTAGGACGACGGTTCGACCACGATGGCCACCGACCCGTGGTTCTTGGCCGAGGCGCGGACCATGGCCGGGCCACCGATGTCGATCTGTTCGATGATCTCGGCCGGTTCTGCTCCCGAGGCGACGGTCTCGCGAAACGGGTAGAGGTTGACTACGACCAGTTGGAATGTGTCGATGCCGAGGTCGGTCACGGTCGTGACATGCTCCGGATTGTTCTGATCGGCCAGTAGGCCCGCATGAACGTGCGGATGCAGGGTCTTCACTCGTCCGCCGAGGATCTCGGGAAAACCGGTGACCGAGTCCACCGGCGTCACCGGGATGCCGAGAGCTGCGATGGTCGCCGCGGTCGATCCGGTCGAGACGATCTCGATCCCGGCCGCGTTCAGTCCGCGGGCCAGCTCCTCGAGTCCGGACTTGTCGTAGACGCTCACCAGCGCGCGTCGGATGGCGATTCGGGTCACTCCGCAAACTCCTTACACAACTGTCGGATTGTCTCGACGTACAAAGGCTTTTCTGACAACTGAATGCGGTCCCTGAGGGTTTCCTCGGTGTCACCGTCACACACCGGAACCGGCACTTGGGCGATGATCGGGCCGGTATCCACGCCGGCGTCGACCCAGTGCACCGTGACCCCGCTGACCTTGACTCCGTAGTTCAGCGCGTCGCGAATGGCATGTGCGCCCGGAAAGGCTGGTAACAGCGCGGGATGGGTGTTCACCAGACGAAACCGGGACACGGTGTCGGAACTGAGGATGCGCATGAAGCCGGCCAGCACCACCAGATCGGGCCGGTGTTGGGCGAGCCGGGCGGCCAGTGCGGCATCCCAAGCCGGACGGTCGAGATAGTCCTCGAGGGCCACCGCGAACGTTTCCAGGCCAGCGGCTCGGGCTCGGTCCATCGCCTGGCAACCGGGCCGGTCGGTTCCCGCGGCCACGATGGTGGCTGGGAGATCGCCATCGAGGATCGCCTGCAAGGTGCTGCCTGAGCCGGAGGCGAGGACGACGAGCCGTGCAGTCACGGAGCAACCCTACTGGGCGCCGCTGACCCACTCCCCCAGCCGTCCACCCACTCGGCCCTCGTGATCTTCCCTCGTGATCTCCCTCATGATCATCTGTCTTGATCGCTTGTCTGTTTCAACGATTCGATGGCCAAAACGCCGACCCACGGCCAGGGCTCGAAGTATCGTGAGCGACAGCGGCTTCGCGCGCCGCACCCGCAAGCATTCGTGATCAAGAGGCGCGGGCGGTCACCGTTCGGGGCGAAGGGTCAGCCTCGCCGGCATCGTCCTTCGTAGCATCCGCCGCCTCGATGACACCACGGGCAAAGACGAGTGCGTCAGTCACCATCCAGGCCACGCCGCCCACCGCGAGCCCGGCCAGCACACAGGGCAGGACGAGCCACCACACGGCGCCGATCGACTGCAGGGTGCCGTCTCCGGCCGATCCGTTGGCGGCGGCGACGAGCACGGCCAGGACAACCGCGCTCAGCCCGGCCGTGAGGGCGACATCGGCCAGCAGCACCAACCGTCCGCCGGCCCCCGCGCGGAGCTGGCGATAGGCCAGAGCGCTGGCCAACAGCGCCGTGATGATCGCGAGGAGGACACCGAGCACAGTCGAGGGCTGACCGGTCGGCACAGCCGCGAGCAACGGCAAGATCGGCAGTCGACCATGCTCGACGGTGAACATCGAAATGGAAGTGTGGCTGCCTACGGCGAAGCCCGGTCCGGCGAGATAACCCACGGTGGCCATCACTGCGTTCGGGGTCGCGGCCAGGCCAAGTAACGCGACGGGCAATCCGGCCGCTCCGGGCGACACGCGTTGCGTGAGCGCCGCAATCTCGTGAAGGTGAATGGCCACGACGACCGCATCGATGGCCGCGGCACAGCCCAGGTAGCCGAGGGCTGCCAGCAACACGGCCCGTCCGATTCGATTCCAGCGATCGGACAGGCGCTCACCCAGCACCGGCAGGTACCGCGCGGTTCCCCCCACCAGGACCGCGAAGAACAACGCGGCCAGCGCACTGCGCACAACCGGGGCATGGGTCTGACCGAGCCGGGCCCAGCTGGCCAGAATGGCCGCTCCCCCGCCGTAGCCGGCACACATGCCGATGAACCCACTGGTGGAATCGGCACGTCGAGCACCGTTGCCGCTGAGCCAGGCCAGGCCGACGGTGACGAGCAATGGAGCCAGGGTCACCAGGGTCCCGTTGAGTTTGACGCCGCCGAGGTGGCCTGACAGCACGACTATGCCGGCGGCCTTGATGGCTGAAACGGCGGTCGTCGTGTCCGGGCCCGGGATCAGCCACGCCGCGAGCGCGATCGCAGCGGTCACGCTGAGCGCTACGACGATGTTGGCCAGTCCGGCGAAGATTCCGCGACGAAATTGGGTGAGCCAGCCCGCGGGATACTCTTCGGCGCTCACTCTTTCAGGCTGGCAAAGACAGCGCCAATCTCAGCGAGGCGCGCCGCAGGCCGGGGATTCGCTCAGGCCCACGGCGGACGATTACTCGGCTGGTAGGGCGGCGGTTGCTGCGGCGGCTGTGGGTAAGGCGGCTGTGGGTAGGGCGGTTGCGGATATGCCGGCTGCTGCTGCGGGTACTGCTGCTGCGGGTACGGCGGTTGGCGGTACGGCGGTTGGGGGTACTGCTGCTGTTGGGGGTATCCCGGCTGAGCGTACGGCGGGATGTAGGGCGACCACGGTTGTGGACGAGCAGCGCGCTTGGCCTCGTCCGCCGCCTGCTGCTGTTCGAACCACGCCTTGAGGGCCTCGGAGCGCACGCTCTTGTCGCTACCTCGAACCCAGCCGATCGTGAGGCAGGTGGCCTGGGCGACGGTGGTGAACAAACCCGCCACCGCTCCGGCCTGAATTGTGGCGCTGTCGGGCTTGGCGATCATCCCCCCGAGAATCACCACGGCTGCTGCGCCACCCAGGAACACCTGCACCGGAGGGGCACTCGCCTGATGCGCGCGTCCGCTCAGAATTTGGTTCAAGGCCATCGATCCGGCGGCCAGCGACAACGCGATTCCGGCGGCACCGCTGCCGGAGTAGTAACCCGGGATCGAGCCGCTGGAGTCACCGGCAACTCCGAACCAGAACAGGAAGCCCCACAGCACCATCGGCAGGCTGAGCGCGGCCGCCGTGACGTCCCAGGGGCGAGCCCGGACAACGGCGCCGGCGGGCACCCGACGCAAGACATCGGCTGCGGGGTGACCATCCGGGGCGGAGACCATAGGGCAACCTTCTCACGAATCGAAGAAGCGGTCATGATCAGCGCCGCCCTCAGGACAGACGAAGACCATGACCGCTTCAGCGTCGCGGTGGGCTAACTAGCCGCGCTTGGGCAGCTTTCCGCCGGTCTCGGTGAATCGCAGGTAGGACAGCACGGTCGCCGCGATAAGGAAGATGAAGCTCAGCCAGTAGCTGAATCCGTGTCCCTTGTCGATCTTGATACCGACGGCCGCGGCAGTTGCCGAGTCCTTGACCCCGGGCACGATGAACAGCGCCAGCAGCGTGCACAGTGTCGCGAGCGCGAACGCACCCAACACGTAGAGCCGCACCGGGAACTTGAAACTCACCTTCATTATCAGGTTCAGGGCCAGGACGATCGCCGCGGCCACGGCCAGGATCGCCGCGAACCAGCCGAAGAACCCGTGCCAAGCCGAGAATGTCTGGCTCTCCGACCTGGAGACATTGAGAATCTTCACGGTGACCGTGTACTTGTAGTAGCCGAAGATCGAGAACAGCAGGGTCAGCACGCCGAGACCGATGATCGCCCAGTCCTTCACATCGACGGTCTTGGGATCGAAGTCCTGAAGGTTCGCGGCTCCGCTCCACTGTGCCCCTGAATTGACCGGCG
>Ga0207641_10004223_pt1 | contig 12518 bp, 17 predicted proteins | sample KBSSwiS62_FD_184306 | JGI IMG/M metagenome (GOLD analysis project Ga0207641, IMG submission 184306) | Switchgrass rhizosphere microbial communities from Kellogg Biological Station, Michigan, USA - KBS Switchgrass S6-2 (SPAdes) (version 2) | ecosystem: Host-associated > Plants > Roots >... | reverse complement strand
CCGTCACATGTGACGAAAGTGACGTTTGTGACGCCGGTGACGTTTCGCCCTCCCTTCCCCTCCCCCCCAATGAAAATAATTCTAACCCCCCCGCCCCTACCCACCCGGATGGGGATACCCCGCCCGCGCGTAAGGGGCACCGCTTCCCGGTAGATTTTCCCTGCCCCGCTTGGGCCGATCCGGACGTCTGGGCGGATCTGCTGAAGAACCGGAAGACCAAGAACTCGACGAATACCGCGACGGCGCACCGCCAGTTTGTCCGGAAGGTCGAAGGGATGGCTGACGACGAGTGGCCCCCTGGCCGTCTGCTCGAAGCCATTGTCGCCCTCGGCTGGGGCGGAGCCTACGACCCGCGAGAAAAGAGAAATGACCGACCACCCCACCAACTCCCGTCCGGCGCGACCGGTAGGCGAACTTCTCCCAGCCATCTCGACGTCGATCAGCGAGACGGCTTCGAGCGAGAGCTTGACGAGCGGATCTTCGGCGCCGGCGCTTCGACTGTCCGATGAACAGCTCGACGCCGCCATGGCGATCGCCACCATGCCGCTCCCGCCACTCGCGACCGGAGATGCGCAGTTCCTGGACCGCTGCCTCCGCATGTTGACCACGCTGCCGCGACGCAAGGACGACGAGGTTACGGGAAAGCTGCGCGTGCGCGCTTACGAGTTGGCCATCGGCACGTACCCGAAGTCCGCGCTCGAGTTCCTAGTCGCTGAGGCGCTCCGCACGTGCAGGTTCTTTCCGAGCACGTCCGAGTGCGTAGAGATCCTTGGCAGATGGGAGCGGAACGACGAAGCGCTGCGGAGTAGGCGTTCCGCGGAACTGGCCGTGCGTCGGGAGCAGCAGGCGCGCTTCGACGAGGCAATGAGGCGTCTCGCGGCCGAGGCTAGCGACCAATCCGAGATCGATGCGCTACCGGAGCGGTGGAAGCGCATGGCTGAGACTTACGGCTACCTGTGGCGCGAGGAGGATGGCTCCTACGTCTTGCGCTCAGCCCGGTCACGCCAGCTGCCCGAACCGGTCCAGCGCGCGGAACCATCATGCGGCATGTGCCAGGACATTCGACGGGTCCTCACACTCGAGGGCGTCGAAGCAGACTGCCCCAGCTGTGTCAGCATTCAGGAGATCGCAGCGTGACGATCACTGAGGTCGACAAGCTATGCCAATCGCAAGTGGGGATGACCGCGGCCTATCGTGCTGGCTTGCTTCTCCAAGAGAATGGCTGGATGCGCTTCCCTCCCGCATGCTGGGACAAGCCCGCAATCTTAGCCCTTGAAGGCGAGCGCTGCATCGCCGGCATCAACTGTTCTGAAGACCTAGATGACGGCGTGTTCGCTGTGCATTTCGCATGGTGCACCGAGCCGCAGGCTTTGGCTGTGCTGCTGCTTCGTCTCCGTCAGAAGTTGCGGAATACCGCGTGCACCAACCTGACCTTTACCTACCATGAGGGCAATGTGGCGATGGCGCGGATAGCCCGGCTGCTGAACGCGGTGCCCCACAGCCACACATATCGCATGCCCCTCGGCTCCGGTGGCCAGCGATGAACTGGTGCATCCTACGCACGGCACCCAGCCGCACGATCCCATTGACCACGGCTCTACAGCAGGCGGGCTTCCAGGCGTGGACGCCGCAGGAGACCCGAACGGTCCGCCTGGCGCGCTCACGCGACCGGAAGGAGGTCGCGTCGCCTATGACGCCCACCATTGTGTTCTCGGAATACGACCGGCTGCCCGAGCTGGTAGCGATCTCGCGGCAACCGGCACCATCGCGCGTCGTATGGGATGAGGCGGCACGCAGCCACGTCACTGTCATGCTGCCCAACTTCGGCGTGTTCCGTCATCTCGACATCTACCCCCGTGTGGCTGATCGTGCTCTCGACGCCTTGCGGCTTGCTGAGCAACGCGGCCGACCGCGCGCAGCGGCCCGCACCTTCCATGCGGGTGAACTGGTGACCTTCGCTGATGCCGGCTTCGAAGGATTGCTAGGCAGCGTCAGAGGTCAACGCGGTCGCTTCATCCTGGTCGACTTTCCCGGGTTCAACATCCCCGTGAAGATCGCTGCCCACAACCTACTGCCCGCGCACGATCAGGCCGCTTGACGTGCAAATCGTCGACGGAGTAGAACAGCTCATCCGCTGCCAGGAGCAGCAGGCGTTCGCGCATGGCCTAGCCACCAACGCCCCACCCAACAGGAGCACCTCGCTTCTGGTGGGGCGCGCGAAGCGTACCTAGTGCCCAGCCGTCCACCTAGCCTCAAGCAGAAGCCTCGCGCGAAATCTTGGGCGACCACACGCAAGAGCAGGCAGCAGCGCGGCTACGGTCGGGCTCATGAGTTGATGCGTGCACAGGTGCTCAAAGAGGAGCCCCTGTGCCGCCCTTGTCTCGATGCGGGGCGCGTCACGCCTTCAACGATCGCAGACCATAAGATCCCGAAGGCCGAAGGCGGCACTGATGATCGCGAGAACTACCAAGGCATCTGCGATCCCTGCCACCAGGTGAAGACGGCTGAAGAGGCCAGCAGGGCACGCGCGAGGTCGCGCACCCCGGGGGGGAGGTCAAAGATCGGCCGCAGCTACCCCTAGGACCGTATACCGAGGCCTTTTTTCGCTCGCCCGTATTAAACTTTCGGGCCGATATAAATTTTGGAGGCCAGAATGCAGCGCGGGCGCAAGCCGAAAACGCCGACCGAGAAGGCGGCGGCCGGCACGCTCCGGCCCTTCCGGGATGGTGACAAAACCGAGATCATCGTACCCGGCGATCCGCCGATCCAGCCGGACTACCTGACGCCGGAAGCGATCCTCGTCTGGCAAGAGGTGCTCGGCCGGGTCATGGCCGCTGGCGTCACCGAGGTCGATAGCGCCCTGCTCGCTCGCTACTGCTCGCTGGAAGCGCTGGTCCGTCAAGCCTTCTCCGCGGGTGGTGAGCCCCCGCCCGCCGCTTACCTGACGGTACTTCGTCAGCACGAAGAGCTCCTGAGGATTGCCGGCCCGAAAAGCCGCGTAGGAAGCGGAGGTGCCGCGGATGCCACGAAGCCGGGCAACCCGTTCAAGCGCAACGGACACGGGGCACGCTAGAGACTACGCCTCGGTCGCACTGGCGTACGCGAAAGCAGCAGCTGGTGATAAGAAGCAGAAGCGGCACTGCAAGTGGGTTCGGCTGGCGGCTCAGCGGCACCTCGACGACCTGAAGCGCGCAAAGACGAAGGCGTGGGGGTACTACTTCGACCCGTGGCACGCCAACGATGTCTGCGACTTCGCGGAGAAGCTGCCCCACGTTGAAGGTGTCTGGGACACACCGACGATCACGTTGGAGCCGTTTCAGGTTTTCGTCCTGGCGCTGGTCTTCGGCTGGCGTCGGCATGACACCGGCGGCAGGCGCTTCACCTCCGTCTATGAAGAGGTCGCGCGCAAGAACGCGAAGTCGACGAAGACGGCGCTGGTGTCACTCTACTGTCTGGCCTGCGAGAACGAGCCAGGGCCTCAGGTACTTACCGCGGCGACGACGTTTGATCAGGCCAAGAAGGTGTTCCACCCTGCCAAGCGCATGGTGGAGAAGATGCCGGCTTTGCAGGAGGCTTTCGGGCTAATCCCGTGGGCCAAGTCGATCACCTGCGGCGACAACGGCGGCTACATGCAGCCCATGCACGCGAAGGCCAAGAGCCAGGACGGGCACAACCCGCACCTTGTCACCATGGACGAGCTGCACGCCCACTCTGACCGCGGCTTGTTCGACGTGATGAACTCGGCTTTCGGTGCGCGGCGTAACCCGCTGATGTGGATCATCACCACGGCCGGGTTCAATCTGCACGGCGTCTGCTACGAGCAACGGACCCTGGCGACCAAGGTGCTCGAACGCTCTGTCATCGCCGAGCACATCTTCGCGATAATCTTCACCCTCGACCGCGCCGAAGACTACGGCGACGATCGCAAGGTTGGCGACGATCCGTTCGACCCTTCCAAGTGGATCAAGGCTAACCCGCTGATCGATGCCTCGCGCCCGTTGCGGGATGAGGTTGCCAAGCGGGCGATCGAGGCCAAAGCGAGCCCGGCTGCCGAAGGCGAGTTCAAGACTAAGCACCTAAATATCTGGCTAGGTGCTGCATCGGCCTGGCTCAACGTAACTCAGTGGGCGCTCTGCGGCGACACCACGCTGACCCTAGACGATTTCGCCGGTCTCGACTGCTACATCGGCGCCGACCTTTCGAACGTCGACGATCTTTCCGCGCTGGTGCTGGTCGCGGAAACGCCGACGGGCCAACTGCTCGTGAAGCCGTGGTTCTACGTGCCCGAAGCGCGGCTCTCCAGCCAGGACGGCGCGCTGAAGCAGGTGACCGCGCTCTATAAGCAATGGGTGGCTGCCAGCGCGTTGGTTGCAACACCCGGCGACTTCATCGACCATCGCGTCATCGAGCAGCAGGTGCGGGACCTGAAGGAAGCGCTGGCTGTTCGGCGCGCGACATTCGACCAGTGGAACAGCGGCCTCGCCATGGCGTCGCGGCTCAACGAAGACTTCGACGACGGCGGCGAGCCATTCGCAGTGCAACTGCCCAAGAACGCCGCCAACGTCACTGACCCGGCTAGGCAGCTCGAGGCTCGCGTGAAGGCCGGACCAGCTCGTCTGCGCCACGATGCCAATCCTGTGTTGGCCTGGATGATCGGCAACGTCGTTGTCGACCGCCGCGTGAACGGCAGCCTGCTGCCGAAGAAGGAAACGCCGAACAGTCCGAACAAGATCGACGGGGTGGACGGGCTGATAAATGCCACTGCCCCGATGATCGTGCCGGAAGAGGCAGCGCCAGAATACGAGATGCTCGTCGTCTGATCCTGCGCCTCCCGAAGGAGCCAACATGAACCGAGCTTATTCCATGCTGGAGGTGAAAGCCTTCGACGCCGATCAGCGCACCTTCAAGGGCTGGGCCACCACTCCCGCCGCGGACCGGGTGTCGGATACCATCAATCCGTTGGGGGCGAAGTTTCAGAACCCGCTGGTCCTGTTGCATCAGCATCAGCATGACGCGCCGATCGGCACCGTCACGTTCGGCAAGCCGACGGCCAAGGGCATCGAGTTCGAGGCGCAGATCCCGGACATCGCAGAGGCGGGTCCGCTTAAGGATCGCGTCGACACCGCGTGGGGCGAGATCAAGCATGGGCTCGTGCGCGCCGTGTCCATCGGTTTTCGTCCCCTCAAGTACGCTTTCCTTGATGACGGCGGCATCGACTTCCAGGAAATCGAGATCTTCGAGCTGTCGACCGTATCCATTCCGGCAAACGCCGAGGCGGTGATCACCGCGGTGAAGTCGCTCGACCACAACTTCATGGAGAAGGCCGGCATCGAGCCCGATCCACTCCCAACTCCCCAGCACGACAAACCCGCCGCGACCGGCAAGGGGCGCGTCGTCAAGCTGCAGGAACCCGCCCGCGACGGGGCGAAACCCTTCGTCATCCGCACCATCAGGCGGACGGCATAGCCCCTAGACTACGGGAACACCTACATGCCTACCATCGCTGAACAGATCGCTGCCTTCGAGCAGAAGCGCGCCTCGCTCGTCGCTGCGAACGAAACCATCATGACCAAGTCCGCTGACGAGGGTGCCACCCTCGACGAAGAGCAGGAGCAGCTGTTCGACGGCAACCAGGCCGATATCGACGCCATCGACAAGCACCTGGTGCGCCTCCGCGCAATGGAGAAGACGCTGATCTCCAAGGCTGCGCCCGCGCACGGATCGAACCAGAAGGACGGTTCCGGCTCGCGCGGTGGCCAGATCATCATCAAGTCGGGCGACGCGGACGAGAAGTTCGAGGGCCAGAACTACACCCGTATGGTGATCGCCAAGACCCTTGCCCGCCTCGATGGCATCTCGGCCGAAGGCATTGCGCACCAGCGCTGGGGCAAGAGCAACCCGACCCTCGTGCAGGTCGTGAAGGCCGCGGTGGCCGGCGGCGGCACCGAGGCTGGCGAGTGGGGCGCGGAACTCGCCCAGGCAGACACCCGCTACACCGGCGACTTCATCGACTTTCTGTACGCTCAGACGGTGTTCGATCGCCTGCCACTCCGCGAGGTGCCGGCAAATGTGCACATCAAGGGCCAGGACGGTGCCGCGTCGGCTTACTGGGTCGGCCAGTCCAAGTCGATCCCGGTGACCAAGGCCGACTTCTCGGATGTCGTGCTATCCGCCTTGAAGGTGGCCGCGATCGCCGTGATCTCGAAGGAGCTGCTGCGCGACTCCTCTCCATCTGCCGAACTGCTGGTGCGCGATGCGCTGGTGCAGGCCTCAGCGCAGCGTGTCGATCAGACGTTCCTGTCGAATGCAGCGGCCGTCGCCAACGTGTCGCCGGCTGGCATCCTGAACGGTCTGACCGCAGGTACGAGCGCGGGCAACGACACTGAAGGCGTGATCACCGACGTGAAGGCGTTGTACGCCGGCTTCATCGCGGCCAACAATGCGGACGACCTTCGGTTCGTCACCACGCAGTCGCTGGCGAAGTCGCTGGGCCTCATTCAGAACGTGATGGGCAACTTCGCATTCCCAGGCTTGTCGGCGAACGGCGGCACTCTGCTGGGCGACCCGGTAGTCGCTGGTGGAAACGTCGGCGCGGGCGACCTCATTCTGCTGAAGCCCTCCGACATCTACAAGATTGGCGACCGCGGCGTTGAGGTGTCCCTCTCGACCGAAGCGTCGGTCCAGATGGCGGACAACCCGGATGGTGCGAGCGACACGCCAACCCCCAATGCGAACGTGGTTTCCATGTTCCAGACTGAGTCGGTGGCCATCAAGGTGGTGCGGCCGCTCAACTTCGCCAAGCGCCGCGCATCGGCCGTCGCCTACATCGGCAACGCCGACTACGGCACGCCAGCGGCGCCGTAATTGACGATCGGCGGGCGGCTGTAGCTGCCCGCCGGGCTCTCTCACGGAGGACGATATGACCGACTTGGTAGCCAAAAAGTCGATGACCTACGCCACACGTCGGCTCATGCCTGGCGATCCCTTCGTCGCGCGCACTACCGCAGATGCGCGTGCGCTCATCGCCATCGGGAAGGCCGGCAGGCCGGATGGAGATGGCGAGCAGAAGGCTGAGCTGGACGACTTGCGCGCCGAGTACGTGAAGGTTGTCGGCAAGCGTCCCTTCCACGGCTGGGATGCCGCGACGCTGCAGGAGAAGGTCGCCGAGGCCAAGGAAGCCAAGGCGGACTGATGCGCCTCTTCGGCTTCGAGATCTCTCGCGCCGGCCGCTCCCTCTCCGCTCCGGCGGGGGGTGGCGGCTGGATGCGCATCCTCGAATCCTTCACGGGTGCATGGCAGCGCGATGTCGTGGTCAGTCAAACCGCGGTGCTCGCATACCACGCTGTTTTCGCCTGCATGACGCTGATCGCCAGCGACGTCGCCAAGCTTCGCGTCAAGCTGGTCGAGTTCTCGGATGGGGTCTGGTCCGAGACGACGAACACTGCGTACTCGCCTGTACTGCGGAAGCCAAACCGGTATCAGACGCGCAACCAGTTCTGGGAGAACTGGATCCTCTCCAAACTGTCCAGCGGCAACACCTACGCACTCAAGGAACGCGACGCGCGTGGGGTGGTCAAGGCACTCTATATCCTCGATCCGGATCGGGTGGAGCCGCTCATCACCGACGATGGCGGCGTCTACTATCGGCTCTCCACCGACCACCTCGCGGGCATTGCTGAGGCTGCGGTGGTTGTTCCGGCGAGTGAGATCATCCACGACAGGTTCAACTGCCTATTCCACCCTCTCGTCGGGCTGTCGCCGATCTATGCTTCCGGCCTCGCGGCAACGCAGGGCCTGCAGATCCAGAACAGCAGCGCCAAGTTCTTCGGCAACGGGTCTAAGCCTGGCGGCATCCTCGTCGCTCCTGGCAAAATCGACCAGGCGAACGCAGATCGCCTCAAAGAGTACTGGGACGGCAATTTCAGCGGCGAGAACGCTGGCAAGATCGCGGTGCTGGGTGACGGCCTCAAGTACGAGGCGCTGGCGGTCAAGGCGACGGACGCACAGCTGATCGAGCAGCTCAAATGGACCTCGGAGGTGGTTTGCTCCACCTTCCATGTGCCGCCATACAAGATCGGCGTGGGCGCGCTGCCCAGCTACAACAACGTCCAGGCACTGAACGTCGAGTACTACTCGCAGTGCCTTCAGTCCCTGATCGAGGCGATCGAGACCTGCATGGACGAAGGCCTCGGCACCGGGGACAAGCTGGGCACAGAGTTCGACGTCGACAACCTGTTGCGCATGGATGGCGTGACCCAGATGCAGGTTCTCAAGGACGGCGCCGGCATCCTCAAGGTCGACGAAATGCGGGCTAAGCTGGACAAGAAGCCGACCGAGGGTGGTGATACTGTCTATCTTCAGCAGCAGAACTATAGCCTCGCCGCCCTCGCCAAGCGCGACGCCACCGACGATCCGTTCGGCAAAGCGACTGCGTTGCCCGCGCCCGCTCCAGCCGAGCCGCCGGCCAACGACAACCCTGACGAGGCACAGGCCGCGAAGGCCCTGCTCGCGATGATGAAAGGGTTGCCTGGTGTTCGACGGTGAACTGTTCGGCCAGCAGATGGTCGAGATCGTCCGTGACTACGTCGCCGCCGAACTGCTCCCGGTGCAGGAGGAGAACGCGGCGCTGCGCGCTACGGTGCAGGAGCTCGAACGTCGCATTGCAGCGCAAGCAGAGGTCCGCGCCGAGCCGGAAGTCACCCTTGCCGACATCGATGCCGCTGTTGCTCGCGCGCTGGAGGAGGCTGTCTCCGCATTGCCGCCACCACAGCCAGGTGCCCCAGGCGTAGTGGACATGCAGGAGGTTGCGCTGCTCGTCTCGGCCGAGGTCGGCAAGGCTGTTGCTGCGCTGCCTCCAGCCGAGCCAGGCGCGCCCGGCGAAGTCGATATGGCCGTGGTGGCCGAGCAGATCAGTCGGGCCGTTGGTGACGCGGTCTCCTCCTTGCCGCCGCCAGATCCCGGCGTCGACGGCGTTGGCCTCGCGGATGCGCTGATCGATCGCGACGGGCAGCTTGTACTCACGCTCACTGATGGTCGGACGAAGTCTCTGGGCTTGGTGGTGGGTCGCGATGCGACCCAACCGGAGCCGATCGACGTCGAAGCCATGAAGGCTCAGCTTGGTATGCTTGTCGACGAAGCCGTGCCCAAGGCAGTCTCTGCCCTGCCCCCTGCCGATCCTGGCGCACCCGGCGAAGTGGACATGGCCCAGGTGGCCGCGCTCGTAGAGGATTCGGTGGGGAAGGCTGTTGCTGCTTTGCCGGCGCCGGAGCGCGGCCCAAGCGGCATCGGCATGTCGGATGCACTTATCGACCGTGACGGTTCGCTAGTGCTCACCATGACGGACGGAAGCACGAAGAACCTAGGCGTCGTGATCGGCCGCGACGGTGAGGATGGAGAAACCTTCACGCTGGACGACTTCGACATCGTTCCGCTCGACGATGAGCGCACGTTCAAGTTCTGCTTCACACGCGGCGCTGTCGCCCACTCGTTCGAATTCGCATTCCCTGTCGTTCTCGATCGCGGCGTCTACTCGACCGGCAAGCAGTACCAGCATGGTGACGCGGTGACCTGGGCAGGATCGCTCTGGATCGCACAGCGATCCACCGATTCCAAGCCAGATAGCCCTGACAGCGGCTGGAGACTGGCGGTCAAGCGTGGCCGCGACGGGAAGGACGCCAAGTGACCAACTGGCTGAGAGCCTTCTTCTCCTGGCGCGAGGTACGGGACCAGGGCGTGTGGCTCTATCTTGAGAACGCGGTCACTGGTCGCCGCAAAGCTGTTCGAGTTGGCCGCTGCTGGTCGCCGCTTGATTTTGAGTGGCTCAGCGCTGGCATCGGTGGCGGGGTTGTCATCGACGACACTGCCCGGCGTCGTGTGCAGCTGGTGCCGGAAGGTGCATGGACCGCACCGACCGGCGCCCCTCCGAGAGCCTGACCTGTGGGCGTGACCATCGACCAGGTTCGCTCCTTCCTGCGCTACGATGGCGCCGACGAAGACGAAGCGCTCACGATCATGCTCGGTGCGGCGATCGCCTGGGTAGAACGCGGCACGGGCATTCTAATGACCTCGCGCGAGGTCACGCAGGAGACAATGTTCGGGCCCGCGATGAGCCTGCAGTGGGGGCCGTACAAGGCTGAAACGCTAAAGGTGCAGTACCTCGACGCCTCGCTTGCGGCTCAGCAATTTACCCACTTCGTCGTCCAGCCGTCCGGTCGACTGCTTCCCGCTTCCGGCTGGCCGTCCGCCCGATCGGCCACGCTCACCTATACCGCGGGACACGAGGATCCTGCGGCTTTGCCGATGCCGCTGATCCACGCCGTATGCGTCTACTGCTCGCTCGCCGATCAGTCGCGCGGTGAGATCTCGGCGGCAGGCTGGGAAACGCTGCGCAACGTGCTGGGCGACTACTGGCGACCGGTGATCGCGTGAACGCCGGAACTCTGAACCGCAGACTGCGGATAGAGCGACCAGTCGCCGACGAGAGCTTCACCGGTGCGGGGTCGGGCACCTGGGAGCCGATCGCAGACGTGTGGGCCAACGTGCAGGACATGCTGCCCAGCCGGGGCGAGCGGCTTGCCGATGGTATCAACGTCGCCGCCCGCCCTGCCCGCGTTCGGCTGCGGTATCGCACGGACGTGACCCCAGACATGCGGTTCGTCATGGGCAATCGGGTGATGCAGATCATTTCAGGGCCAGCCGAACTCGGGCACCGCGAGGGCCTAGAGTTCATGGTCGAAGATTACAGCACCGCGGGCAATCCTGCCTGATGGCGAACACTTGGGGCCGCAGCGAAGCTTCTGCCTACATTGGCCGTCTACCAAAGCAGCTGACCCGCTTGTTGCAGGGCGCAGCAAAGGCCGGTGGGCAGGTCATTGCTACCGAGGCCAAGCAGAGGTCGGCATCGACTGAAGTAGCTGACGCGGTGGTGATCAAGGCTAAGTCGGAACAGTTCCGGACCATTGTGCGTGTGACGATCGAGCCCGGCTGGGCCTACTCGCGCGCGCTCTGGCTTGAGTACGGCACCTCGCCCCACTTCATCAGCATCAGTGACAAGCAGCGGCAGGGAGTGGGGCTGCGGCGGATTAACGCGAAGGTCCGTGAGGCTGACGGTAACGGCTCCCTTGTGATTGGCGGCCAGTTCGTTGGCGGTACCGTATTTCACCCTGGCGCGCGCGCTCACCCATTCCTCCGCCCTGCGCTGGACATCAAGCAGGCCGAGGCAGTTCGCGCTGCGCAGCGGTACATCGACGCCGGCATCTCGCGCGGGATGGTTGTCTCAGGCGTGAAGGACGACGACGAATGACCGGTACTCGGATCATTGGCGCGCTGCTCCGTGCTGACCAGCACGTCCTTGGCACCGTTGTTGCGGCAAGCATCAAAGCGGGGCGCTTGCCAGATTCGGTCACCCTGCCGGCGCTGCTGGTCCGAACGGTCAGCAACATCGAACGCCAGCCGCTAAAGCGCGCTGGCTGGGTACGGCAGACGGACCGTGTCTCCGTCGCGGTCAGGGCCGAGAACTACGACGAGAAGGACGGAATCATCGCGCTGGTGAAAGCCTGCTGCGCCGGCCGCACCGGCGACATAGGCGGCGGCATCCGAGTTTCGATCACGACTGCCGGCCTTGGCCCCGATGTGAACGGGCCAGGCGACACCTTCGAGCAGACACAGGACTTTCGCGTCAGCTTCGACGCGCCCGTTTGAAGAGGAGACGACCATGAGCGATAAGAAAATCAGTGCCTTCATCATCCGTGACTTCAAGGATGCTGGCACGGAGCAGAGCTACAAGCAGGGCGAGACCCAGGACATCCCTGAGGGCCAGTTCATCAACTACGAGGCCGCTGGCTTGGTTCGCAAGCCCACCGCCGACGACAAGCCCACCTCGACATCGAAGTCCAACAAGCCCGACGGCAACACCGCCGGCTAATCAGTTCGTCCGCCCGCGCGGACGGTTTCTGCCGGATTCACCGGCTACCCACACAGGAGAAGTACCATGGGTTCCAGTACTGCCGCGGGCACGACGATCGCAATCGGCGCCGCAGCCCCCCTCACGTTCGATGCCGCTGGCTACGGCGCACTGACCCTTACGGAAGTCGGCGGCGTCGAATCGATCGGCGCCATCGGCGCGAACACCGCCAAAACCGAGTTCCAGCCGCTCAAGGGTCCCAAGCAGAAGCACAAGGGCTCGACCGACTACGGCTCGCTCCAGCCTGCGATCGCCCATGATGATGGCGACGCGGGCCAGAACTTGCTGCGCACGGCGTCGGCACCGACGAACAACGCCCTCTACTCCGTGGGGGTGACGTATCCGAACGGCCGAGATCTCTCAGGCGCGGTGGCGGTGGACTACGGTATGAGCGGTGTCCCGGAGAGCTACTTCGTGGATCGGACAGGGCAACTGGTCAGGAAGTGGCAGGGGCCCCTCGACGATGCCCGCTTGCGCGTGTACCTGGACGAGCTCTTGCGTTGAGCCAGGACCAGATCGTCTCAGTCGGCTGGCTGCTGGCCTTCGGCGCTGGGAT
>Ga0207641_10004221_pt1 | contig 12521 bp, 19 predicted proteins | sample KBSSwiS62_FD_184306 | JGI IMG/M metagenome (GOLD analysis project Ga0207641, IMG submission 184306) | Switchgrass rhizosphere microbial communities from Kellogg Biological Station, Michigan, USA - KBS Switchgrass S6-2 (SPAdes) (version 2) | ecosystem: Host-associated > Plants > Roots >... | reverse complement strand
CGCCGGTCACCGATACCTTCGCGGTTCCAACCGGGCCGGTTGCCTTTACGAGCGCACTGAGCCCATCCGTAGCCGGTTCCACCGTGACAATGGTCTCGTCCGAGCTCGCCCAAACCGGAACCCCATCGAGCGTGGCTGGGTTGCCTTTGGAATCGACGGGCTGAATACTTGCTGTCGCCTGCTGATTGTCTTTCATGGTGATGCTTGTAACTCCTTCCAGGATTTGCCCCTCCAGATCAACGGTGAAAACAAACTTGACGGCGGGGAGTGGCTCTACCGCCGCAAGAATCCTGAGCAACAGCACGCGCTGGGCGTCTTGCTCATCACGGAGCGCGCCAAAGGCCTGCTTGAGAAAAATGTTCTGCGCCTCAAACTCTTCGTCGACATGCTTGTTCGTCGCCAAGCCGACCATACTTTTCAGGATTTTTGCCACGTCGCTTACCAAGCTCACTTTGTAAACTTCCTTTCAAACCTTTTCAGCCAGGGCCGGTTTATCCGCTTCTTGAACACGGGACCGGCCCCGTTTGGCCGCCTGGGCCGAGCGGCAACTTAACCAACCGGGGCGCTCGGACAATGGCAAGTCCGACTTCAAAGGCGCGCCCCGGCCGGAACTCTAAACTGTCGATAACTTGTTCCCGAACCGATCGGCGATAATCATCTCTGCATCCGCATCGTTCAGGAAATCGTCGCTGTGATCCGCTGGCTCCGCGTCGCTCGGCCGCACAAAGGGGCCAAACCGTCGCTCCAGCTCCAGGCGCTTGTCGAGCATTTCGGCCACGAACTCTTTCAGCGCCCTTTCGAGCGGCGTAATAAACTTGTCGTCACGCACCACGCGCACGGGCGGTATCGTGATGGCCGGGTGGTATGGCATGATGTCGACCCATTCGCGGCCGTGAATCAGCAGGCGCCCTTGCAGTTGGCAGCGATAATCATCATCCAGCGTTCCCAGAAGAGCATTCTTGATCTGCGTGTTGAGCGCCGGGCACTTCAGCTCCGCATCGCCGTCGGTCCCAACCAGCCGATCCGGAGAGCAGCCGATCATCCCGTCGTCGGTCGTGATGAACCCACCTGGCTGCGTCTCCTGATCGGTCAACATCTCGTAGGCTGCGATCGCGCGGTCCTCGAGCTCGTGGCCGCGATCCATGTATTCGGTGCGCAGTTCGTCAGCTTCAGCGACCGAGGTGCCGGTCATCCACTCAGCCAGCAGCCGGAACATCAACTTGTAGCGCTGGGCGGACAGCTCCATCTTTTTCGGGGTTATGATGCGGTGGAATTCCGAACTGCAAGGGATGCCAAGCCGCATGGCCTTCCATTCCGGAGTGTTCTGAATGACAGGGTGATAGATCATGCAGTTGCGACCTCCTGATGATCAGCAGCGACGGCTCCGTCCTCCATGACAATCCCGACTTTTCCGCTACGCTTGCGATCGCGCTGCGCAATCAGGCTGTTCGTCTGACGGGCGGCCTGCAGCCTGTCGCGGATCGGAGCGGTTTCAATTGGCTCAAGGGGCGTAAAGGCTGAGATCTGCGCGTCAAGTTCGTCCGCATTGGCCGAAAAGGATCTGGCACGCTGTTCGAGCGTATCGGCCTCATCCCGCAAGCGGGCCACCTGGGCCATCGCATCAGCGCAGCGGGAACGGTTATCGCCGGCGTCGCGCTCCAACGTTTTGAGCGCAGCCTTGCGACTCTCCGCCAGCGTATTATGTTTCCCGGCTTCTTCCAGCTCGGACAGCAACTGCGACTCGTCCGACGGTTCAACATTCAGGTCCGGTACAACAATCGCCGCGGCCCTCCCCCGCGCCGCTTTCTCCTGGCGGTTCACTTCCGTTCGCGCCGTGAAGTCCGTGCGGTTTAGGCCGTCGAGTTTTTCGATGTCGATTTCCAGTTGGGCGATCTTGCGAAGCTCTTCGAACTGACGCTTCGAATCCATGCGAGAGAAGGCCAATGGATCGAAGCTCAGATCGCCGATCAGCGCATCGAGCATCGCCTGCGGTGATGGGTATGTTGCTCCTTCACGACTGCGGACGTTTATGGTGCTACCGCCCTCTTTGGTGAAGCGACGCTCGACGATGTAGTCGCCGAGATCGAGTTCGATCCGGCCCTTGTCGGCGCCGCGCCGAACCGGTTCTTTCTGAATCGAACCTTTCCCGGCCAGGGCCCACCAGATGGAATCGAGGACTGAACTCTTGCCTTGCCCGTTCTTGCCGGTGACTTGCACCAGGTCGCCTTTGGGCGTGATTTCGACCACCTTCAGCTTCTTAACGTTTTCGGCGGTCAGTTTTAAGATTTTCACTTCGCCTTGCTCCCTAGCGCGTTCCGTTTTGCTACCAGCATGTTGATGATTGCCGGGTAAAGCGCCTTGGTTGCATCGCTCAGAACCTTGATTCCGAACATTTCCAGGAGCTTCGTGCGCGCCTCGGGGGACAGGCTGCATTCGTGCATTAAATCCTCGATCGCTTCGATCTGGCGCTTATCAATCTGGCTGATCTTGTTCCCGTCGTCATCCTCGTTCTCGGTGACGATGTTGAACACGTTGCAGGTCAGATAACGCTTCGCATAGGACAGGCTGCTACCGAGAGCCTGCAGCGCGTTGCGGCCGGCGCCGGCGTCTGGCGGCAACTGCATCTCAGATGGTTCGGAGTGCCCCGCGGAGTGCTTCAAGACAGCGACCAGAAGAATGCCCTTGTCAGTCGCCCTGGATTGGAATGACAGCGAAAACCCTTCGGCGGTATACAGCGGCTTGATCGCGGCGTCCAGGTCTTCGTACTTCGCGAACTTCATCGAACCCTTGGCGCCCATGTCGATGGTGCCTTTTTTGCTAATGCGCGGGAGCTTGGGCTGCAGGCGGGCGAAAGCGGCGTTGAACTCTTTCTCGGCGTGGCGATCCTCGGCTTTGATCTGAAGGTCGAACAGTGCCACGAGTCGCGCCGGGTCCATCGAAGGATCGCGGGCCAGGTCGCCAAGAACCTCGTAAACGGTGGCAGGTGCCGTCTGACCTCTGGCTTCCAGGGCCGTCTCGCCAGCTATCGGCTTTCGCGGGGCCATAACTTCGGTGCTCATATTTCCAATCCTGCGTTTCGCAAGCGTGTTCCAAGATCGCCCCGTGACCATGCAGTGAATCCAGCCACCTGTTCGGGGAATCCAAATTCCAGCCGAGCCAGGTTAGAATCGTCCGCGCGCTTAATCGCTTCGGATAACGCCTCCTGGAAATCTCCCAGCAGTCCGAATTGCCAGCGGATCACCCACTTCTCGGCGGCGGTCCACTGATCCGATTCGAGGAAGGTTACGACGAGTGCTCGTGCTTCCGTCATACGGTCTGGTTTCTTTCCTCGAAGATGGGCACGCTTGGCAGGCGTAGCTCCACGTCGAATTGCGGGAGTTTACACACGTCGAGCGGACCCAGCTCGACCGCAATAACCGCTATCCCATCGAGACAAGTACGGCAGAGCCAATCCCCACCAACTTCACGCATCCAGGCCTTCGGCTTGCGTTGAAGGCAGCCGGCACACTGACGCTTGAATGGGTTGTAACGCTCGATGAGCGCTTTGTCCAAGCCACGCCAGTAATAGCCGTCCGTGAATTTCAGCAGGCCGACGAGCGTGCAGGCCTGGTACTCGAAGGCTCCGCGGCGTTGGACTTGATAGCTGGCGGCTATTCTGGCGGCGGCCCTATCCGATTTCGCTTCAAAGCTCATCTCCGCGCCTTCCATGCGGTCCATATAGACAGCGATGTACCGCTCGACGGTTTTGCCGGAGCGGTCGGGCCCGAGGTTGAAGCGACGGGATGGCGTCATATTTGGACCTTAATAACCTTGTCTCGACCAAATATTTCTTCAGCCTCTTCGACTGGATCGCGACGCAATTCTTCGGCGTGCGGGATCGGAGACAGTTCGTGCGAAGCGCCATATTTCTCGGAATAGAACGCTAATCGTTCGAGACAGTTTTCCGGAGTAACTTCCGAAAGTGTGATCCCATCGAGCCATGGCAGCGATTCCAAAAGCCACGGCCGCCCATCGCGAATGGCGCGCGGTATCTGGTGGGTGAATATGGCGTCCTGGGCAAGAAAGCTAGCGATCTCGTAGAGGTCGTTGATCGGGCACATAAGTATCCCGGTGTAATGCGAGAGAATCTGACCGATTGTGAATGCGCGTTTCAATTCAGCCGACCTCCGTGAGCCACCCAAATCGCAAAGCCGCAAACCACCAGGAACGCCAGCAGGATGATGAACGCGATCGCACCGCCGTTGCCATCCTCCTGGGCATCGCGCAAAATTTGGTCCACGTAAGGGTCGGTCATCAGTTGCGCCCTTTCGAAAAGCCGTCTATGCAGGTCCAGATCAGAAGCATGACGAGCGCGGCGCAGATGAGATTGGAGATCGGAGGCATCACCCCACCCACCTTTTGAGCGCAGCCGCTGCCTCTTGGCGACGTTTCCGTAGTTGATACCGATTCTTCAGCGCCTTGAATAGCCGGAGCATGGAAAGTGCGAGGGTCACGCTGCTTCCCTCCGCTCGCGTCTCTCAACCAGTTCGTCGGCGACGATTTCCCAGATGTCGTAAATCGAAACGCCGTACTGAGCGGCGATGCTGCGGTGGCTCCGGCGCGCACGTACCGCGCTGAGGATCTGATTGCGGAACGAGTCCAGCATCTTCTGGCAAGGGCGGCAACTCATATTTGCCGTTGGGTCAGGGGGTTCGGGCCCATCAGGTTGAACCCTTGGAGCCATCGAAAGTATTCTGGCCTTCCGTGGAAATTCAACTACCGAAGATGGCGGCTTGCGGGGGAGCATGGCGACTAGGCGGCCTCCCGCTTGAGAAGTTCGGCGGCTCGTTTTTGCGCGGCTTGCTCGATTCGCTGGGAAGTTCCGCGCCCTCGCAGAACCATAGAAACGCTCGTGATTGTTACGCCGAGTTCATCTGCAAGCTGACCGATGGACCCGGGGTGTCGCTTGAGAATTTCCCGAACGCGATCTTGGCTCAGTTGCGCCTTGCCAGCGTTTGTTTTAGTCTCAGTTAGACTCATGTAGATGGAGTATAGGAGAAAAGGTGAAAGGTTGCAAGGGGTAAAGAGAACTTTTTCACCCTGAAAAACACAAGTGTCTGAATCGGCAAAGAAAAATGGCCTTAAGATTTTCCAGTCGGATCACGATTGGGTGCTGGATGAGCAGGCCAGAATACGGAAGTCTGGCGTGCCCGAGCCGAGCCAGGCGGAACTGTTTGTCATTCTGCGGGAATGCTATGAGACATCCAAAAGTTCCAGTACCGATGGCCGCGTTCACCCGTTAATCCCCGATCAAAAAATAAGTCGATCACCCGATTCGGACATTGACTCGCTCGTGTTACAAATGCCTAAGGAATTTGGGCCTTGGGTCGATTCGCTGCTGCAAATATTGCGCTCGGGCCATTTGATTGCGATTGAAGCGATCCAGCGAAACTTGGTCGCGTTCAAAGAATTGGTGGCTCTAGCTGGTGAACACAAAAATCCGGGTGATCCCGGCAAGACGGGGAGCTCGACTGGGAGACTTCCCGGAAGAGACGTGGAGACAATACATTCGCTGCCTGGAAAGTATGAATCGTCTCACGAATCTGAAACGGCAGATATGCGAAGACTTGGACGTACTGGAATTGGAAGTAAACCGGCTGCGAAAAGAGATGGTCTCTCAGATGCGCGGAATCGAAGAAAGCGACCGGAAAACGATCATTGAATCGATGCGTGTGTGCCCGAACAGGCTCTGGGGGAAGCGGCGCGATAAAGATCGGAGGGAGTCATGAAACGAAGCTTTTGCATCGCCGCGCTGCTGACGGGAGCGGCCGGGAGCGTCTTGGGTCAATCCGGCACGCCTTCTCCTTCCAAAAAACCTTCGACCTCGGTCGGCAAAAAAGTTGTCTATTGCGTGACTGGGGAATGGAGCGACGGCGCAAGAATAACTTACGTCAATGCTACCGGCGGAGTGGAATCAGCCACGGCCCATACGAGGGAAGAGGATTCCGCTCCAGCGATCCCCGGTCAGGGCGTTTGGTCGAAGATGTCAAAGGATGAAAGAGAAAACGTCACGATAAAGGCGCTGCTTGCCCATTGCGCCTGGTCGTATATATTTGTGGCCCAGCCTGGAACCGTTGCGACGCTTGAAGCTACGAACGGCCACGGATGGGTGACCGTCGAAGCCCGCGCACAGAGAAGCGTCGGTTCGTGGGTTTATGCTCTCGACGCGGTGCGCTCGGAGGCGACGACATACGATGACCTCGGGACGGCGATTGCCAGGATTAAGATACCGTAAAAACAAAAAAAACCGGCGACGCTCCGAAGAGACGCCGCCGGGTAGGGGAAGGGATCGCGATTTAGTTGAGTGATTTAAGTTAGGAGACTACGGATGGCAGACGATAAAAAGAAAACAGGTTCGCCGGACTCGAAGCGGATCAACGTGAAGGAACAGTACGAGCTGAAGGATTGGTCAAAGAGTCTAGGTGTGACGCCTGCGAAGCTGAAAGCTTTAGTCAAAGAGCACGGGACTTCCTCGGCCGCCATCAAGAAAGCGATCGTGGCGCCTGCGAAAAAGGGCCGTTAATTATTCCCGATGAACAGAAGCCCTATGAACCCTGGGTCAATCGCGCGCTGACCCGTGATGAACTGGACGAACTCGCAACGCGGCTGGACCGAATGAGCGTTACCGACCTGCTGAAGTTCTACGAGGCCGCCCACTTCATGTCGCGCTTAGATCGCGGCCGCGGCCCACGGGCGCCATTCGTGCAGCAGCTCGTGACGGCTTGGCGGGCTTTGAAAAAGCGGGGCTTGGCGGGATGAAAATCGAAGTCGACGATGAAGAGTTGAAGAAAATCATTGAGGCCCTGGAGCACTACTACGCTTTCACGCGCGCGGTGAATCGCGACGATTCGAGCTATCAGGAATTGGCGGATCGACTGAAGCGGGATGGGAAGAGGAAACGTTGAATGCAACTACGCCAAAAAGTGATGACCGCAAGCATCAATTCTCTTGCCCAGACGCTTTGGGGGATACGCCTCCGCAAGCTGCCCCTGGTGACGGTTTCATCGATATTGTCCCGCAAGCATTTGATCCGTCTAGATGGATCTTACTCTTACGTTGAAGGCTCGCTGCCTTGGTGTGACTTAACGGCGCTCATAACAATTCTCGTGGACCGCCGCCCGCGGTCCGTGCTTGAAATCGGCACTTTCAATGGGCACACCACGCGAATGATGGCGCTCAACCTTCCGGGATCCACCATTCACACGATCGATCTCCCGCCAGGGCGCGGCGAGGGTGGCCTACTGAAGGACGATGCACACCTGATCGAATCCAGGCTCGTCGGAATCGAATACAGATCGGATCCCGAGATTACCAACGTCAAGCAACACCTGGGCGATACGGCGAATTACCCTTTCCCGCAGGCAGAGTGTGTTTTTATCGATGGGGCTCACACCTACGAATACGTCCGAAACGACACCAAAAAGGCACTTTCAATTCCAGGAGTAAAGACACTGATATGGCATGATTGCGACCGCGCGCACCCAGGAGTGATTCGGTGGCTTCTGGAAATGGCCAACTCCAGCGTCGGCGTCCCGAAGCGAATCGATGGAACTAATCTGGCGGTATTCGACCTGAAGAACGGGCGAGGATGAGGATCTTCATTTAGTTATATGAGACCAACGTCAAATGTCCAGCATCCGACGCCCCACGGGGATCGGCGTAAACCAAGATGTGCGTCGGCGTCTGCTGCGGAACAGTGTCAGTGAAACTCGTATAGTAGGTTATTCCCTGATCGTAAGAGACTCCGCAACTCAGAGCCGTTCCGCTGCGAGTCAACTTAATGATAAGCGGCCAAACAGAGCCATTCGCATTATGGGTAAGCGTGTTTCCGTTTGCTGCGTTATAAGTACCACCGGAAAGTGCAGAGGTGAGGGTATTCAGAATCGTCAACTCGCCGGAGTTGGCAAGCCAAGTTGCTCCGCAGCTTTCGACTTTTGTGCCGTCTGTGAAACCTGCCGCGATTGATGAGAAATTCTGCTGATTGATCGCTCCGTAAAGGATCAGAGTATGGGTGAAGTTGCCGTTCACGACAGCGACTTTGACGCCATACACGTTGCCGCTGCCGCCCGTGGTCCCCGTGACAGTGATCGCTGAACCGCAAGGTCCAGTAACAGTGGATTGGCTTCCTCCACTCCCTATAACGCTCCAATCACCAGGAACAATAGGCGTGACTGCAAGTGCCCCGATATAACAGACTGCACCGGTAAACCCATTTACACTCCCTACGCCTGTCGCTGCGACGGGCTGAGCCACGTAGTTCGTGCCATCCGATGTTACCGTTATCCCGGTCGGTGCACTCGCAGACCCTGCTGCTAGAGTTAAACTTGCTGTCCCCCCATTTATGTTCTGACCGCTTCGCGCAATGGTTACAACACCAGAACCGTAATTGATTACCGTCAGGCATTCGCCGGCAGGAGGTTGCGAACCGCTGGCGACAAGTGTGATGGTGAATGTCCCCGAAGCCACGGGAATCGTCGGACACGGCGAATTGAAATCGGAAATCAGGGTTTGATAGGTACTCGTCTTTGCATTCACCGCGCCCGCATACACGACTCGCCCATTGACGGTGGTCTGCGCCAAGGCGGAACTCGCCAGCGCCAGAACTAAAAGAATTCTCTTCATAACGTTCTCCTTTTTCCCTCTCTATTGCGGCTTAAACACATTAGCCGTGAGGGAACCTGTCGGACCATTGCCCGGATCGGTAAACACCTGATAGCCCGATGGGGAGACAACTGCCACGGCTGGGGTTGTCCCATTCCCTACGGACGCGAATAAGAAATCCTTGCCATTTTCAACGAAGTCCGTAACCTGAATTGCTGTGTCTGTGCCAGGACCGCCAGTTCCAGCGCTCCCGCTGAATCTGACCGTAACGCTTATGTTGTGGCTATCTGTAATGGTGAGATCAACCGGAGCATTCCCGGCAGCTCCAAAAATTTGCTGTGTCGCGTGGGTTAGTGAGGCGCAAGACGTAAAGTTGGAAAATTCCTCAACGGTCAGGCCGGCGCTAAAAGCGTTTGTACCTCCGACATTCGCTGTCCAGTGAAAAGTCACGGTATGCGCTCCGGCTGTCACTCCGGAAGCGCAGTATACACCCGTCGCTCCTCCGCTTTGGTTTCCGGCATCTTGTTGGAAAATTTGTGTGTACGTATCGCCGTCAGGGTCTGTCACCGAATATGTGGAAGTGCTGCCACCCGCCGATGTGGTACGCAAAAACGTGTGGACCAATATGGTGTTACCGGCTGTAACAGAACCGCCAAACGTGACTGCCGTTGTTTCTGGTGTGGTGGAGCCTATCGTCGGCGTATAAGCAGCCGCAGCGGAGATCCTTTGCACGAGTGCGGGCGGAGTGGCTGTATTTTGGAAGAAAATGGGTGATAGAATTTGGGCGTTCGCGCCCAAGAGACTGGCCAGGAATAGGGTTGCCTTTTTCATATCAATTTGCCGTCAACGTTCCGTGGGCGCTCGCAAGAACGTAGTGTGTAGAGTCTCTACCGTAGATGCAAATTAAATCGCCAATCGCCCCAGCGCTCACTAGCGTCCCTGTACCGGCTGTGCCGTAAGCCGTCCGCGCTTGGTTCTCATAGCGGGCGCCGGATCCAATGGCCGCGAAAGTGATGACCGTTGAAACGTTGTCATCGTTCCAGGCACAGTACTGAAGACCAAGGGCTGGGACGGGAACGGTGAGCGTGCAAGTGCCCGTGCAAATGAAGACGTCGGAGCTGCCAGAGAAAGTATGGGAGGTTCCGGGTGTCGATGACGCTCCCGGCCTGCACGTAATCGCGCTGCTGCCGCTGGTTGTGCAGTCTCCACTCAAATTTGGGACCGCTCCAGTCTGCCCGAATACGGAGGCCACTGCCCCGACTGCAGATGCTCCCAAGCCGCCCACAAGAACGCCGCAACGTCCGCTCTGCGCGGTTGAAAATGTGACCGTGGCCGTATTGAGGGAGGTGGTTTGAAAAGTGTTAAAGCCAATGTACTGGCGCGGGCTGCCGTTGTCATAGCAAACGGGGTAAACATCGAGACTGTTGAGATTATGGGTGATGACCACTGAAGTCTGCGACGTGAAACTGGCAAAGGATTCCGTGGCCGAATTTGGCGCTGTGGGTGCCCAGGTAGCCGCTGTAGTCACCGCCACATTCGTGTTTGCCGCGAGTGCGATATACCCGATCCCGCCGCTCACTACCGTATCGTTTGGGTTGTAATTCGTCGCCGCGTTCCATGTTCCCTTGAAGTTCATGACCGTGGCCGGAAGCGGCGGTGCACCGAGACCGCCCTGCAACCAGATCGAGTCAATCTTGAACGTGAGAGCTGCGGATCCAGAATTGCCGCTGATGTTGTACTTCAGGGTCGTGACAGGGATTCCAGCGATCCCGAATAAACTCGTTGGGATGGCTATCAACTGAATGGCGGTGCTCGACGACGAGAACCCGAAAGTGCCGTCGCGGACTACTACCTGCTGGCCTTCCTGAGTGGAACCGTTGAGCCACCAGATCGACAGGAATCGGGCAGCAGTGGCCCCAGAAGCTCCGGTAGGCCACGCTCCGGATGCCTTGATCTTGAATACCAGAATATTGCGTGTCGCCAGATCGACAGTCCCAGCAGCGGGCTTGGTGAGCGTGAAATTGTTATTAAGGACCGCCGCCGCTGCCGAAATGCTGTTGGAACCGACCAGGGGCGCGGTGGCCGAATTCGAGAAATGAGCGGTGGTGGCGAGCGTCCACTCGGAGCCCTCATCGTAGATGTTATCGGTCGTCACGTTGGCCGGGGTGGTGGCATTCGCCGCGATGGAGTAGAACGTGATGGCGAGTTGAGTCGACTGGTCCGGAGTGGGATTGAGGGCCGGGTTGGCCGCTACCCCAGCCAGGATCGAGGCCGTCCCGGTGTTATCGACGATGATGCCGTCGATGCGGGTGTTGGTGGCATCGGCGACGCCGCTGGTGAGGTCGATGGCGGCGCTGGTGTACCGGATCCCGCCGATATAGTAGGTGCAGGCACCGACGTTGTAAGTAAGTCCGGAACCGCTATATCGCACCGGACAGTTGACAATCGAATTGCCAGGGTTCTGAACCGGAATCGAGATAGCAGATACCAGTCCTTGAGCATAGTCCTGGGTGGCGACGTCGGACGGGGCGATGCCCGAATTGGAAGCGCCTCCCGAGCCGTCACCGTTGATGAGATTGGTGGTCGCTGGCAAACTCGCGCCGGCCGCTGCCGGAGGCAAACTACTGACCTGCGCCCATGCGGACGCAGCGATAGCGAGGAAGAGCAAGATTCGTTTCATGGATTGTCCTTTGGAAAGTGGCTACTTCAGGATTTTGCCGACGATAAACTGGAGCACGATGATGACTGCCAGAAGGCCGAACGCGACTCGCTCCAGGAAGCGGATCCGCTTCTCGTGGTCGTCAACGCGATGCCGGGTAGTGACAAAGCCTTCCGTGAACTGCTCATTAAGCTTGGTAAGCAAATCGTGATCGCTGCGCGCCAGCTTTTCCAGTTCCTGCGAATTCAGTTCCATCCGACGGAAACCTTCGCGTACTTCCGTTTTGAAGTCGTTGGTCTCCACGGCTTCCTCCGCTTTCGTTTTTATTGCGCGCATTGCGATTTACTCGGACTTCGTTTCTTCTTTGATCGTCGTGTCGGTAAGCGTGCTGATTTGTTTCGGACTCGGGCCACGATCCGGCAGATTCGTGGGAGGATTCACGCGCACCATCCCTTGGCCGATCTTGACGCCGGTGATGAGACCCAGCAGCGCCCCGAGAACGCCGCTGGTGAGTTCGCGAAGCCAATGGACCGACTCCTGATCGACCCGCGCGAATACAACCAGGGCCGTCATGTACATCAACAGCCAGCAGAGCAACAGCTTGTCGAACTGATCGCGGATAACGTCCATCGCCCAAAAGACGAAGGTGAGAAGTGCCTCTTTGCCCTGTTCTGCCATTTTTAAAATTGCGCCTCTCTCGCTACCCGGAAGAATCGCTTGCATTCCCGCTCGAACTTTTTCAGACGCTCATGATCCGCTTTGCTCGATAGCATGCTGTTGTGTTGCGTGCGCCAAGCGTTACCGGCGTTTGCCAGGTCGTTCCAGGCCAGGTCTACCGGGTCGGGAGTCTGAGCGGAGATCTCCAGGCAGATCAGGCACACGATGGAGCGCAAGAGAAATTTCACGCTCTATTTCCCGTAGCTCACACCCAGCGTCGCCTTCACGCCCTGCCGTCCATCAGTTGTGAACGTCTTATCCGCCGTCGCCACGATGCTCATGCCGCTCTTGCCGAGATGGAACGATGCGAAGCCCTGAGCCGCGCCAGCTCCGCCGCTCGAGCCTGAGGTTGAGTTGCAGCCGCCCGCCAGGCCTGTCATACCCAGCGAAACAAAGCCAAACTGATAGGCGACCTTCGAGATGCCGGCCATCGTGCACGACTGGACCGTGCCCTTCGATATCGTGAACTCCTGGACCGTCGTCGCATAGGTCTGTTGGCCGAGGT